>Ga0116143_10000213_pt1 | contig 82421 bp, 75 predicted proteins | sample AD_UKC034_MetaG_FD_89745 | JGI IMG/M metagenome (GOLD analysis project Ga0116143, IMG submission 89745) | Active sludge microbial communities of municipal wastewater-treating anaerobic digesters from USA - AD_UKC034_MetaG | ecosystem: Engineered > Bioreactor > Anaerobic > Digestate | place: USA... | reverse complement strand
GTTATGTAGGGATGATCCTTGATGATGTTTACTATCTCCTCCCGCCGAGGTGATAGGTAATGACCAGTGCTGATTTGTTTATGAGTAAGCTCCGCATGCAAAGCAGTGAGTTCGTTGGTAAGCGCCTCAAGCATAAAGAGTAAATACCCACCAATGTCTTTTGTACCAATATCAATATATCGATAATACAAATCTCGATGGGACTCCAAGTAATGATCGAAAGGAATGATAAACGGAAATGTCTGCCCCTGTGCATTCAAAGTCAAAGTCACCAGGAGCCTTCCCACTCTTCCATTTCCGTCGATAAAAGGATGTATTTTTTCAAAAACCAGATGTGCAATGAGTGCGGTTAAAATAGGAAACTCAGCGGGTTCATTACAATACGCAAGCAGAGTATCTAAGTCTTTACGCATTGTTATGGGCGGAGGAGGAAGATATCGTACTCCTCCAAACTGATCGAAGATGGCATTTTGTTGGGTGCGCAGATTTCCCGCATCAGCACTTAGGCCGTTTAATACTTTAGCATGTAATTCACGTATGGTTTTCGGTGTTATTGGTGAGCGTATAGGAATATGTTTGATATATTCAATCGCATCAATGAGGTTGAACACTTCTTGTTTTGCCTGTTCGTTTTTTGAGTTTTCAAATGAGGATTCTGAAAGTTTATTGCCTTCAATTCTTGCAGAATAGAGAGAACTTTTTAATACAGCTTGGCTCTCCACTTTTCGTAAATATGACAATGGCACATCAACAGCCAATACCATTTTGCGGGCAGTTTCATAGGAAGCGAGTGATTGTATAAGGGTATAGTTAATCGTGGGTGTTGGGATCTTCATGAGCCCATTGTAAAATAGTGTCAAATAATTGTCAAATTATTGCCGAATAATGATAAATTAAGAATATTACGGTCACTGAGGGATTTAGTAACCGATAATGGAGTCACCCTTGTACGCATTCAACTATTCGATGACATGTGCATCGGCGTATAGATATGGTAAACATTACTTCGCTCCTCCCGCCTTGGTTTCGGGGTGCTGCTCTGTGGTTGCTTTTCTGCGCGGTTGTCCGAGCTTTTGTTTTTGCTTTCCTTGCCCGCCGCTTTGATTTTGCTCTTCTTGTTGTTTTTTTTGTTGTTCTTCTTTTTTCTTTCGCTCTTGCTCTTCCTCTTGCTTCTTTTTGTCTTGCTCTTGCTTCTTTTTCTGCTCTAAAAACTGCACATATTCATCCTGATATTTTTTGAAAAATTGCTTGAGTTGCAGTGACACCGATTTGTCTTTAGATCCGGCCTTTTGCATATCAAGCGGCGTATGATTTTTGCCCTCTTTTGCTTCCTTATTTTCAACCATAGGCTCACGGGGAAGCCCGTAGAGTTCTCGCGTCCATGCATTTGGGTCCCCGATGCTGATTGCCGCTTTAACAGAGCTTCCTACACTGCTGTGTGGGCCACTGCTACCTTGCGCTTGTTTGGCGAGGGGGTTGTTTTGAGGGTCTTGGCCGGCCCCCTGCTCAAGCATCCGCTCAAAAGAGTCTTCTGGGAGTTTTTGGTGATGGCTCATAGGTTAATAGTACAGAGTACAGAGTACAAAGTACAGAGAAATAAACACATCCAGTCATCTAAACTTGTCGCAGTTTAGCAATCATTGACGACGTCATTTTCTTAGTTTCTATTATTAATGACAATATTTCCTCATATGTTCTTTTGTCAATATAAGTTAGCTCGAAAGCCATGCAGTTCATAGAACGCACCTCGGCTAATGATCCTTTTGCAATTATTAGATATCGAATAAATTGCTTGTTGTTATGCTGTTCAAAACCTTCTGCGATATTATTCATGACAGAAATCGAAGCGCGTTGCATTTGATCTTTGAAACCAAAATCACGAACGTTAGTAAGTTTCTTGTAGACAAGAAGTGATAGGGTTTTTGCTTTTTGCCAGATTACGAGTTCCTCAAATACTGATATCGTCATATGAGCATTGTACTCTGAACTTTGTATTCTCTATGCTGTACTCTGTACTCTGTACTTCGTACTTTGTGGTTATATGATTCCCAGCTCCGCCTTTCCTTTCTCGCTCACCATACCGTCATTCCAGGGGGGGTCGAAGGTGAGCTCCACATCAATGGTGTCGGGTGTGTAGCCAAGGGGGGCTAAAGCCTTGTGGATATCATCATGGATGGTGTTAAAAAGCGGACACCCCATAGAAGTGAGCGTCATAATCAGCTTGACTTCTTTTTCATTGGGAAATTCAACATCATATACGAGCCCAAGATCGACAATGCTAATATCAAGCTCTGGATCAACCACCGTCATGAGCTGGTTTATCACATTATCTTTTGTAATACGCATACACGGGAAGTATACTATGGGCATTAGTATTGTTCTTCTCAAAGTTAAAAAATCAGAGTGAAAGAATTAGTACCCTGCACACAGAAAGTCCCTCCTTGTGATCCTAAGAAATGTCCTCAGGAGTATTGTGAATGGCGCGATAGAGTTTGGATTATACAGCACATGAGTGAGGGCCTAGATAGTGGTATTAAGGGATGGGGGGGGTTAATAAAGCCTAACAACAAACCTCGAACTCAACGCAGGTAAAAACACTGCTATAATGAGTATTATTCTTCGAGATTAGAAACGTTATGTTATTTATCTATTTGTTATTCGTGCAATTATGACACAACCTAAAGTTCGTTTTGTTCCGCTGGGCGGCATTGTTGGCGTAACCAAAAATATGTATCTTTATGAGCTTTATGATGCTGATAAGCTCAAAGATATCCTTATTGTTGACTGTGGCATCGGCTTTCCATCAGCCGCAGAACTGGGCGTTGATTTGCTTATTCCTGACATTAGCTACCTCGCCGACAAGAAGGATAAGATTAGAGCAATACTGTTGACCCACGGCCATGAGGATCATATCGGCGCCCTCCCCTATCACTATGAGGCGCTTGGGTTGCCACCGCTTTATACGGGCAAACTCACTGCCATGTTTATTGAAAAGAAATTGGAAGAATTCAACATAATTCCCGATTTAACCGTCGTTAAGTTGCGCAAAGAATATGAATTTGGTGGATTCAAGGCAACATTCATAAACACTGCACATTCTATCCCCGACACTCATCATATCATCATAAAAACTCCCATAGGCACGCTGTATCATGGTCAAGATTTTAAGATGGATCTCACTCCGCCCTATGGTGCGCCACCCGATTTTTATTCAATGACCAAAGTTGGTGAAGAGGGTGTCTTGGCCCTGATGTCAGATGCTTTGGGAGCGTTTCGTGAGGGCATGACGCTCTCTGAAAGTGTCGTTGGAGAATCGTTTGAAGAAGAAATGCGCAAGACAAAAGGAAAATTCATCATGACGACATTTGCATCCAACATTTCACGCATTCGTCAGTGCGCGGAGGCCGCCGTGAAGTTCAATCGCAAGATCATCTTTCTGGGGCGGACCATGACCAAAAATACCGAATCGGCCAAAGAAATTGGTTATCTCCCCTTGCCCGAAAAACTCATCGGTGATGAGCGAGAAATAATGAAATTGCCACCCAATAAGGTATGTATTATCGCAACAGGAAGTCAGGGCCAAGATGGATCAGCTATTGCGAAAATGGCGCAGAACCAACATAGGAGTATTAAAATCCAGGCGGGTGACAAGATATTCTTTTCCTCAGACCCAATACCTGGCAACGAAGAAGAAGTCTATGCCATCATCGAACAATTGGCGCTTCGAGGCGCAGACGTTGTGTATTCTGATGTGTCAGAGCAAATACACGCATCAGGGCACGGCAACATCGATGACTTGAAGTTGCTTCTCCGCTTTACTCAACCTAAGTATGCTATCCCCATTGGCTCAACCATCAGACACCATATGCAGTATCAGAATTTGTGTACAGAGCTTGGAATGAAACGCGAAAATGTGTTCTTGTTGAATGAAGGCCAAACTATAACATTTGAAGGAGCTGGTAAGGCTCGACAGTCAGAAACCATTGAAACCCAATCAATTTATGTCGATGCATACGGGGTGGGTGATATCGGCAATATGGTGCTTCGCGATCGAAAGACATTGTCGTCTGAGGGAATAGCTGTTGGGGTTTTGATTATTGACGGGCAGAGCAAGCAAATGGATGTGCGCATTGTTTCTCGCGGATTTGTATTTGAGAAGGGTGAGCAGGGGCTATTTGATGAAGCGGCGAACATCGTCAAACGCGTCGCCTCAAATAGGCTTGCGCCGGTAGGAGCCAATGAAGCATCGATGGAGATACCAAGTCTGAAGAAAGAAGTGATTCGAGAGCTCGAACGCTATTTCAAAGATCAAACCGGGAGAATGCCACTTGTTATTGTAGAAATAATTGTTGCATAGAAGTAGGCTTAAGATTATTGACCATATTTGAAAAGAAATAGTTATGTTTTTAATGATTTAGAATACAGAGCTTACCTATGGCCAAACTCCCTGCATCACTTCAGAAAGTATCACTGTTTCTTAGGAGGTTGCCGGGCATTGGTGAGAAGTCAGCCAATCGTTTGGCATTTTTCTTGTTGCGATTACCAGAGCAAGACCTTATTGATTTTGCCGGTGCACTCTCAAATTTAAAATCACAAACTAAACGATGTGCTATTTGTGAAAATTTCTGCGAGCAAGATGATATATGTGATATATGTCAAGACACCAAGCGCGATCATCAGGTGATAACGGTGGTTGAGTCAGTCCTTGACATTTTATCCTTTGAAACAGGTGGGATTTATGACGGCGTGTATCATGTGTTGCATGGCAAGATAGACCCGCTCAATAGAGTATCTGCCGAAGATTTAACAATCGATAAACTGATGGAAAGAGTGCAAAAAGGTGGTATTAATGAAATTATTCTTGCGACCAACCCAGACATGGAAGGTGAGGCAACCGCAATGTATATTAGAGATAGAATTGCCCATATCAAAAATGAGCACAACCTCCACGTCACGGTGACACGTTTAGCTTATGGGCTCCCGATGGGAGGAAATGTTGAATATGCAGACTATGTTACGCTGAAAAAAGCCATTCAAGGAAGAAGCACATTTTGATGAAGCGTTGGTGCACACCGATGCTGATACTATGCCTCACTTCCTCTTAACACTTATTTCATCTGCATGAGCTTTTTTGCCGCCTCTTGTTGAATTTTTTTCATTGCTTCATTAACTGCAACCAACACTCTGTTTTCAACCACCCCATCGATGCTGATTTCTTGCAATTGCATATCTCCGCGCACCGTCACTTTCACTCCATTGTATTCGTGAGATAGCTCCTGCTTCTTAAGATCATCTTGTAACGCCTTCATTTTGGTGAGATCACCGAGATTGCCAATGCCGGGAATATTCATAGGAAAATAATAAATAATTGCTAATTGTTCCATCTTCAGTTCATCATGTGTTTTGACAATAGTCTATGATTGCAACTTGAATAGCAGATGAGGGAACTGGTGAATTTTTACTCACGAGATATGCCTCATGCATGAGTTTAAGAAGTTTGGCAATCTGAGCAGGGGTAAAATTCATATCGTCTACCGGGTAATCAGGCTCAATGCCGTTTTTGATAAGCATGAGTGCATGCAGTCGTTTGATCGTGTCTTCAATAAGTAGTTTAACATCACCCCCTGATTGGGCGTACTCTTGAAGCCATGTAATAGCCTCAGGTGCTTTTTTTTGTACCAAATAAGCAAGTAGCTTATCTTTACTGCGCACTCCGATATAAGTTTGGGCTTTTTCAAATTCAAGTGCGTCTTGAGCGATAAGTTCTTCAAGCAGTTTTGTCGCATCTCGAAAAGACCGGTCGCAATTATGCGCAATGAGCTGTTTTGTTTCAGAAGAAATGTGCAATTTTTCTCCTTTTTCAATCCGACCGAGCATAAGAAGAATGTCGGAAACGGTAGCGGTCCCAAAGTCTACGCGCACACATCGTGATTGGATTGTCGCGGGGATTTTATCAATTGCAGTGGTTGCAAGAATAAATATCGCGTGTGCCGGTGGCTCTTCTAATATTTTCAACAGTCCATTGAATGCGCTTGTTGATAGCATGTGCACCTCGTCAATGATATACATTCGATATTTTGCCACCATCGGGCTGTAGCCAATATCCTCAATGAGTTTGCGAACATCATCTATGCCGGTATTGTCTGCACCGTTTATTTCTTGTACATCGGCTGATGAGCCATTTTCAATACTGGTAACAATTTGAGCATCAACTTCCGCCTCACCTGTTTGACAGAGCTCTTTTGCGAGAATGCGAGCAACAGACGTTTTTCCCATACCCTTATGTCCGGTAAAGAGCCATGCATGAGGGACATCTTGTGTCTTTAAATAATTTTGGATAACCACGCGCACTCGACTATTGTCGATTTCATCAACAGTGCGTGGTCGGTATGTGAGGTATAACATGTGAAGTGAGTGATGGAACTATACCAAATATGTGCAGTCATTTCACTACAGGCGTGACATATGCGAAACGTAGTCAGTTCCTAATGATTATTTCGCTAAATTATTGATTCCATGCTCAATGAGATAAGTGAGCATGTCATTCACTTTTTTATTGCGCTCGGCGGCGAGTAACACTGCCTGAGGGTAGCAGATAAATATTTCACCTAATAAATCGTCCTCAGCTATAGCTGATGGCAGCGATGCATGGGCAAGGTTTGCATGAAGCGCGTCCCCATCGATGATCGTCGCCTCCTTAATCATTTTTTTGGTTGTGACATATGAGAAAGAAAGAACAGGAAGTGCCTCCGGCTCACGCTTGTATACGGTTGCGATATACAGCATTTTCCGCTTTCCCACAAAAATGATGTTGAGGGATTTTTTCCCATCAAAACCCAATCGAGCCAAATGCTCGTGAGCTACCTTCTTCACGAAAAGCCTGTCTACTTTAAACCGAGCTGAATCAATGATGTGAATCATATCGTTACGGACGAGATGTTCGTGTGCGACCCGATCGAAGTAATGGCTTGCGCATACGAGTCCCTCGACGTTTTTTACCCCGCATCTTCTCTTCTTCCTTACGGACGAGGGAAGGCTTTTTGTAGTATTTGCGAGCTCTCAACTCATCGACGAGATTTTCTTCGTAATTGATTTTGCCAAATTTCCGCCAAACAATGTCTGACGGCTCTCCTTTATTACGTTTAACAACAACCATGAAATGATATACAACCTCCTTTAGATCTGTAAATACTAAAACGATACACGTATCAAAACACAAACCCTATTGTACTAAAACATCTGCAATATTTCTATGAGTCTTGCGGTGGTGATGGGTGAAGGTTTCATGGTGGGATTCACGTTCGAACCATTAATGAGCATGTGCTTGCTTTGATGGAAGAACCAAGTTCCCACCATATCTTCTTTGAGTATGAATGTGTGGATGGCAGTGAGGTCATAAGCGGGTTTGGGGAGACAAACGATTCTAATGTTGCCTTGTTTTGGGTCTTTGCGGGCAACCAACTGAAATCCTCGTTTTTGAGCATATTTCATACTGTCGTTATTACTATTTTCCATGACAATGGTCTTGCCAAATGCCTTTGTTTCAAATACTACTCCTTCAGACAAATTGCGCTCCGCTTTAATCTTATTTTTCATAACCTGCAATATGGCGTCAAAAATAGACAAACTAAGCTCAACTTTCTGCGCATCCTTGAGATCAGTATGAATAAGACCGCTGGTTATTTGATCAAGAGTAAAATCATGATAGTCTGCCGTAACATCAGCGTAGTACACGTTTTTAAAGTTGTCGTAATCGTTAATTACGTGCGCCATACGCTTAAGTGGCGCTTTGTCATACACGGGAATATGCTCATGCAGGTCTAAATAGTCAAATATTCGCACAAACGCACAGGTTTCTGAGGCGATCTGATGATGGTCAAACATGCCGCAACCCGTATCCACATGCACAATATTGGGGTCCGAATCAGGGGCAGCATTTTCATACGTTGTCCCTGCGGGGACGAATGAGAATTCAACATCTTCACCCTGAAAACCTGGGTAGTATCTGCGGATAAGCCACACAGAGGAAAGGGCATCTTGGTCAGGATTAATATGAGTAACGATACGTCTAGACATTTATGTATAGAAAAATATTAGTGTGTGCGCATTCTACTACACAAAAGCTTTTCATGTATACGAGTATTTCCATCCCCCGCGAAATATTTTTGAAATACATCAAGGGATGTCCAGCGAATATCGAGAGATTCTCTTAAAGATGCACGAAGCGACTGTGTATCGTCTGCTTGGCATAAATATCGAATATCATAGTGGGTGTGGGCCGGTATCGCTTGGTAGGCCGGGATATCACAAAGTTCAACATCTAAAATCCCCCCGACCATTGTTATTGTGCTGAGCCCCGATTCTTCATATGCTTCTTGTAATGCGACTTCCTGTATGTTCGCATTCCCATCGCAATGTCCGCCCAGTTGCAGCCACTTGTTGAGTTTACGATGATGTGTGAGCAGTACTTGGGTGCTGTTTTGATTTATCACAAATGCAGATGCGGTAATGTGGCCTGTTTGACACTCTCTTTGAAAACAAAGTGGTTCATGGGTAATAAACTCAATTGTTTTTGCAACGCTTTGAGCTTCAATCTCATCCCACGCCTTATACGTGTGTAGTAAGTCTATGAGCTTGTTTCTTTCGTCCATGTATTAGTGTTCACCGATAATGCGCACACACTCTTCCAGTGAGTGGTGAGCACTCTCAGATTGAGTTCGATGCTTCAGCTCAACCTGCTCGCCGGTCTTTTTGCTCACCACAACCCGCACGGGGCACCCAATAAGATCTGCATCTGCAAATTTTGCCCCTGCTCGAACATCTGCCCTATCGTCATACAACACTTTGTTCGGTAGGTGATGACTGAGTTTTTTGTACACCGCTTCTGCCTGTTCACGTGCTTGAGCATCATGCAAATCGAGCCCCACTATATGCACCTGAAACGGCGCGATGGATTTTGGCCAAACCAAGCCCTTCTCGTCTGAAAACATCTCAGCGACAACTCCTACCAGCCTACTTATTCCAATGCCATATGAACCAAGATAAACCGACACGTTTTCCCCTGAAGGGCCTCTTGCATAAAGTTGCATATCGTCACATTTGGCCGTGCCAAAATTAAAGATATTCCCCACCTCTGCAGTGCGTACTTTGCGCATCTCATCTTTACTGACGCCAAGCTCCGTCAGGGCCGCCTCCGTGTAAACTTCTTCATTAATTGCGACGCCCTTTTCGGCGTTGACATAAATCCAATCTTCTCCCACATCAGTAATGGTTTGAAATTCATGACTATATTTGGTAAATGCACCACCTGCTGCAAAGGTAATAAATGTTTTGTCTCCAATGCCCACGCGACGGAATACATTCATATATGCCTCTTTGACGCGTTCATAAAACGCGAGATGACGGCTTTCATCCACATCATAGCTATACAAATCTTTCATCATAAACTCACGTCCCCGAAGGATGCCACTTTTGGCACGAAGCTCATTACGAAGCTTCGTTTGAAATTGATAGACATATGCGGGATAGTCTTTGTAGCTTGTCAGAAAGCGCTTCATCATCTGTGTGATGGGCTCTTCATGCGACCACCCAAACCCCACCTCAGTGCCGCTTTTAAGTTTTGACTTGAACCATACATCAACGACATCATCGTCCCATCGTTTGGTAATTTCCCACACCTCTTTCGGTTGCAGTGCGGACATGAGCATCTCATGTCCTCCAATGACGTTCATTTCCTCTCGGACAATCTGCTTGATGTTTTCTATGACGCGCAACCCCAAGGGTAGATATGCATACACCCCCGCCATTTCTTTATTGATGTAGCCGGCGCGTATCAGAAGTTGGGCACTTTGTGCGACTTCATCTGCCGGTGCAGATTTGGTCGTTTTTGAAAATAATGTGGAAAAACGCATATTCAATTATCGTTTGAAATAATAAGTCAGACATCAAGCAAGAAGCACCAGTCCTATTGTACACAATACTGCGGCAAATATTTTATGACCAATATCAGTTCGTTCATGAAGTAAAAGCGCCGCACATGCGACGACAATCACCGTTTTAAGCTGAGATATAAATGCGACTTGCGTCACGGTGGGAGCGATTATGGTGCCCAAGACGATGGTGATGCCGGTTGTGGCGGTGAGCAATCCCACTAAAAGAATATGTGCAACATGAGATCGACCTCGTTTTGCGTACACTCTCCCTTTACTGAGTTTGAGGATACCTAGCATAAGCAGCCCGGGTATGAAAAAAGACAAACCAATATACAGATATACATTCATATGAAGTGTGGCCACTCTATCGGCAATATTTCCCATTCCAAATATAAAAGCCGTTAATAGGGTGAGTGCAAATGCTTGCCAGCGCATCTGAAAGGTGCGCACTTGCTGAACAAGAAGCACACCAACAAAAATACATAAGATTCCAAGTATCTGTTGAGCGTTAAGAGATTCTTGCAAAAATACCACCCCAACAAATGTGGTAAACAGTACGCGAGTGGTCATCACCAGTGCTATCATTGACACTTCAATCTGTCTGATAAGTGAAAAATACAGCAAGCCCCCCAGTGTCCATAATAAGCTTATGACCAATGTCACCAAAAGCCCAAATGTGTTAAATTCTATGTGTAGTTGACCGTTCGCCAGTGCAAACGAAAACACGAATACACCAGACATTATTTGATACCAAGCGCCGGTTTTCAGATGGTCGTGCGTGGTGTCGCGCAAATAATACCGTTGAAGCAGTGTGTTTGTTGCACTGACAAGCGTTGCAATAATAGTGAGGTGTAGCCAGTTCATAAACAAATAGGTCGAGGATTAGTTTACCTCATATCCCAATGTTTCAAGAACCTGCGCCACCACTTCTTTGGGATTGTGTGCATAGGTATCTATGACGAGCTGAAAGTATGATGGATCTTGAAAGTTATATTCGCCATACAATCTGCGCCATGTGTGTTCATTTGCCGTAGATCGCTCAGACAATATTTGCTTGGCTTGCGCAACAGTGACGTGATCTCGATTTACCATTCGATCAATAACAACTGCAGGATTACTGCACACCAAAAGCACGCGTAGTGTGTCGGTCATATTTCGAGCGACCCACCCGGCAAGCCATGCTTCAATAACGTAGTGTTTGTGCTTGGTAAGCAGTTCTTCGGTGCGCTGCTCTACATAGGAATGGAAGGTGTCTGAAACTTGATCGGCGGAGGGAGACACGTTGTCACCCGACTCTTTGCGAACAAGCTCTCCTCCCGAGGCGAATTTCCAACCGAGTGGCGACAAAAATGGTCTGAGATTTTCTTTTAATGTTCCTTTTCCTGAGGCGACCGATCCTGAAATTGCAATGTTTTGGTATTTGAGATGCATATAATATTTTGAGCTTTGAGCTGATTCAACATTCGTTGAGTCTTACCACAAATGAATTAGATCCTTGATGGTGATGAGTATGCTCAGTCCTATAAGGAGAATAAATCCGGCGACATTTACATATTGTTCAAATTTTCTGTTCACGCGTCGACCGGTCACCATCTCGGGGATAAGGAACATCAATCGGCCTCCATCAAGTGCAGGAAGCGGTAAAATGTTGACGGTTGCCAGTGAAAGACTGATAATAGCGGTAATATTGAGCAAGTTTTCAACGAGTTTTTCACCCGAGCTTTTAAGTATCTTGTCAATGACTCGGCCAATGCCCACTGGCCCAGTAACGGTTTCACCGATTATCTCAGGTCGTTTTTCTTCCACGGCAAATGAAACAACAGACCCAATTGCTTGGAAATTATAGCTGGCGATATTCCATGCATGAAGCACGCCCGCAAAATACGGTTCAATCCCCTGGTCGTATCGGATGCGAATGAGGTTCATAAGCCCCGCCCCTATCATAACTCTTCCCTCCTCTTTGTTAAACGCAGGCTCTACCACAACCACCCGCATTGCGCCACTGGTAAAATCTTTCACCTCGATTTCAATGGGCACTCCCTCATTTTGTTTCACTATAAATATAAGTTCATCAGGTTTTTGCATAATGATCCAATCCGCATCATCTGTCTGTGGTCGCACCCGAAGCACAATTTCTTCTGCCTTAAGCCCGGCAACATCAGCAGGTGAGCCATCAACAATGCCTGACACACCGATAGATTGTTCTACCGTGCCGAAAGCGAATGATGGATTACCAATGAGCGGGAGTCTGTCTGACACAAATCCACTTTTTGAGAGCAACACGTAGTAAATAAAAACCGCAAGCACAACGTTCATGCTTACTCTGGCAACCATAATCGCAGCCCGCCACCAAACAGATGCACTTTCAAATGAACGTGATACGTAGCGGGGGTCTACCGCACCCCCTTCACCTCCTGCACCATCTCCATACAGGCGCACAAATCCTCCGATGGGAAGTGAGTTTATGGAGTAAAGCGTATGATCAATGTTTTCAGGATGTTTGGTTCCTTTGGTGATTACCCATTTACCTTGAATGCGCTGTACGCCAAAGAGGCGGGGGGGAATTCCAAGGCCAAATTCTTCAACAAGCACCCCAGCTTTTCGAGCCACAATAAAATGGCCAAACTCATGCACGATGACAATGATTCCCAAAATTACCAGTATGACAATCACCACAAGCGCAATAGATAATACAGGGAGGAGTAATTCAATCATAAGATTGGTATGGCCTGACTAAACAGTTGTAATTTCTTTTTCTTTTTTTTCTCGCACGATCTGCAGTTGTTCGTTTACTTTTTGAGTTTCTTCGTCCACTTGCTTTTCAAGGCGATATTTCTCATCCTCACTGAGCTCTTTTGCCTCAAATGCGTTACGGATTTTCTTGCGGGCATCATCGCGATTTCCTCGCACACTGGTGCGGCTTTTCTCAGCCATTTCATTCACGAGTTTGACATACTTTGCCCGTTGCTCTGTTGAGAGCGACGGGACCATGATAAGAATTTTGCTCGTTTGTGTGGTGGGGCTCAGGCCCAACGGAGATTTGCGTATCGCTTTTTCAATGTCTTGAGTGAGTGTGGGGTCAAAAGGAATGATGGCGAGTGTGGTTGGGCCCTCATTAGTAATTGTTGCAAGTTCCATAAGCTTCATTTTCATGGCACCTCCATATGCCTCAACTTCAATGTTTTCAAGAAGTGCCGGTGAGGCGTGGCTTGTCCGCACTGCCTTAAGCTCTTCTTTTAACGCATTCACAACGCCGTCAAAGTGTTTTTTAAGATCGGGAATGATTGTTTTCATATGCGTAGAGTATAGCAATAAAATACAAAACGGGAAGTATCACATGTACTTGTGTGTCTTATCTTTAGTTCATAAAATACTTATGAAATCAAAACATATATGTGTATGTGTGCACGTATGTATATGTGTGCACGCTGTGGTATAGGGGTTATCATACCCTTCATAAGTATTGACTATCTCAAGGGATGATAGTGTTATAGGTCTTTATTGTATATGGTTGGTTTGATTTATGGAAACATTCCGTTCAGGTCGTTCTATTGAGCCGAGTGTTGAAGCTTTTAATTGTAGAAGGAGTGTTGATAATCCTGATGCGCCTTGTGCTAGGGCTGATTTGCTAGATCGAGTAGTCGAACTTCAGCGTATGGGTATAGTATTTAGATCACAATGCCCCGGGTGTACGGCACCAAATGTAACTGGCAAAAGTGCATGTAGGTTTAGCGGACACATCCAAATTTATGGCTGATATTTCAACTGCACCGCTCTAATCTTCCTCATCAAATATAAACGAGGATTTCACGAAAATAAGACCATGAATATGAAGCGAGTTGGGAGATTACCCAAATAATGTTATTCCCTCCCCAATTCCCATCGGGTAATACGGTGGATTTTGGTGTTCTCTCCAAATTTAAGGATGGCGTCCTTGAGTAAATCACCAATAGACTTTGATGCATCACGAATGTACTCTTGTTTTAAAAGCTCCTCAACATTTTCAGGATTCATAGTCGCCACTTGCATCGCGATTTCTTGAGCGAGTTTTTGGAATTCGTCATTTTTTGCGACAAAATCTGTTTCTGTTCGCAGCTCAACAAGCGCCGCTACTCGTTTGGTGTGGTGAATATATGAGCCGATAACCCCCTGGTCCGCCACGCGCTCTGCCTTGTCGGCAGCCTTTTTTTCACCCCACTTAGTGAGCAGTTTTTTTGCCTTTTCAATATCTCCACCTGCATCCTCCAAAGCCTTCTTGCAGACGGAAAACGAAACACCTGTTTGTTCACGCAGTGTTTTAAGCAAGGTAAGATCTATTGACATAAGGACAATTAAAATTAAATAGGCTAACGGACGTTAGGCAGTTTTCTTTTTGGGCTTTTTCACTGAGGTCTTTTTTTTCGCCGGTTTTTCTTTTGGTTTTTCAACTTCTTTCTCAGACTCTGGCTGTTTTTCCTCTTCAGTAGATGCTTCAGCCGGTTTAGCCACCGGTGCTTGTTTTACAAATGAATGTGCAAGTTGAGTGAGCACCATTTCAACTGCACCCGGCGTGTCGTCATTGAGCATGATGGGGTGCTCCACTTCCTCAGGATTGCAGTTTGTGTCAACGATTGCAATTACGGGAATTCCTGACTTATGCGCTTCACCAACAGCATTCTTTTCTTTTTTGATGTCAACAATCACCATCAGATCAGGGATTTTCGTCATGTGGATTACACCTGCATACAGGCGTTCGAGTTTGTGCACTTCCTTTTCAAGTGCAACTATCTCGTGCTTAACATATTTTCCCCATTCGCCCGCATCGCGCTGACGCTTGAGCTCAATAAGTTTTTTTACATTCTTAGAAATAGTGTTGAAATTGGTCAGAAGTCCGGGAAGCCATTTGGTAGTAATGTAGTGGGCCCCCATCGATTGAGCAAGCTCAGTTGCTTTGGGTGCGACTGACTTTTTTGTTGCGCACACGAGCAGGCTTTTTCCTTCTTTTGACGCCTCAGAGAGAATAGTTTTTGCATGATCAATTTGAGTGATGGTTTGCTCGAGATCTATGATGGCGACACCATCTGAAATCTGATATACGTATTTTTTTGATCGAGGATGCAATCTGCTTTTACGGTGTCCCAGATGAGCACCAAGCTCGAAAAGTTGTTTTGCGCGTGAAAAAGAATCTGTCATAAAGCGTCTAGATTGTATCAGGAAAAAGCAAAAAAACAACACCTCCCCATTCACCCAAGACTCTCGCGATAGTCTATGCGTCCATACTCTGCGTTCAATACTCGTACACACACAGCCCACCACATCCTTTTCAAACGAAACGCTCATCTCCACTTGAGGAGAATATTGATCTACGCAAATGACACAAGCCGCACATCAGAGTTTTAGTGATTTGAGATATTCGGTAAATTCTTCTTTCAACTCTTCATGTTCCATTGCAAAATCCACAATGGTTTTCAAATATTCAAGCTTGTTACCCGTGTCATAATATCGGCCATTTTGTATTTCATAGGCGATAACCCGTTTACCATCGGCGAGCATAAGCTTGAGTGCGTCATTGTAGTATAGTTCACTATCGGCCTCTAGTTTGTCGTATGCTTTTTCTAAATAGGTGAATATGTCAGGTGTGAACACAAATCCAGATACATTGGCCAAATCGGAGGGGGCATTTGCCTTACCTGGTTTTTCAACGATAACTTTGGTGTCAATCACGCCATCTCTGATGAGTTCGCCTCCTGCGATGCCATAGCGATCATAATCCACATCTTTTGTGCATCTGATGCTTGCGAGTATGGAGCATCCAAACTCATCATACGCATCTAAAAGTTGTCTAAATCTGCTTTTTGGTTTAGCGTGAATAAAATCATCACTCCATGTATAGAGAAATGGCTCATCACCCACGATGCTTCGAACATTTAATAAAGGAGTGCCATTGCCATAGGGCCCTTTTTGTCGAACATATACAAAGTTTGCCATTTCAGCGACTGCGTATACTTCGTCCAAAAGATGTTTCTTTTTCGGCCCGCCCATGCGTAAATTTTCAACCAAATCTAGACTGGGGTGATCGAAATGATCTTCAATGGTGCGCTTGTGGTAGCCGGTGACAATGATAATATCTTTTATACCCACACTCACAAGCTCCTCAACAACATATTGAATGATAGGCTTGTCCACAACAGGAAGCATCTCCTTGGGCATAGCTTTTGTTTGTGGAAGAAATCGTGTACCAAATCCAGCAGCGGGAATGACTGCTTTTGTAATTTTACTTTTCATAAGTATGAGTTCGAATTAATTGGTAATTGAATTTACTGTGTAGCCCTATTCACCCTGTACCGTTATTTGTTTGGCAAAGGGTTCCCCTTCGACCAAAAAGGATATCTGAGCGGTATCTGGCTCAAGGAGTGTGAGTTTGAAGCTTATTTGTCCGGATTGATCGGTCAGACCATTAGCTCGATCGAGTGTGCCTGAGCTTGTCTGTAAAGTCACTCGTTTGCCGGCAAGTGGGCGCGACTGCTCGTCGGCAACAAACAAACTGACGGTGCTTATTTCTTGTCCGTCTGCTTTAATGGTCAGTGGATCCGCGAATACGTATGAGTGAGTGGCTGAGGGCGTGTTTTGGACAAACGCACGCGTATATGTTGACAGGGGGCCGGTAAAGAGCATATATCCACCAACAAGCGCCGCCAGAGCTATTACGGCAATAAGAAGTAGTCCAAATTTATGATCTTTGGGTGAGGATGTGGGTGAATCTTGATTTGAGATGTCTTTAACTTTTGCTTGAGCGGAGACAGCTGCAGCAACTGCAACTCGATTGTCGCCAAACGGAGTCTCAATACTTTGCTTTTTAGATTGATCCATATGTATCCTTTAGTAATTGTACTATCAAAGCATGTATGGTTTCAATAGGCATAAGGACTCGGCGTGCATCAGTGCAGCGCACCAAGCGCCAATGAGGACGTTTTTTAGCAAGAAGCGTATACATTCGTCCAGCTAATTGTTGATGAGAGAGATCTTTTTCTGCAAGGTCTTTGCGCATACCTTTCAGATGGGTGCGCAGCCCCTTCCTAAGGTTCATTTTAGAAGAGATGGTATGAGGTACCTGCAGGCATATCACCAAATCTTCGCGAGGTATTTGCAGGATTTCATACTCTAAATATTCGTCCCATTTTATGAATGCAGTTCGTTCTTTCGCACTTTGCATTTTTGCAGTTTGGTGTGCCAAGTGAGAGGTGACATATCTATTGCACACAATCCACCCCCCCTTCGCAAGCCACGTGCGCATTTCGATTGCCACCGATGCTCTATCAAGTGCATACGGAAGCGTAAGTAGGTACGGTGACACTTCCTTAAACTTTCCATATTCACCCCGCAAAAATCGTGCCACCATATCGCCAAAAAAATTCTTTTCATACTGCGGAAAGTCGTAGAAGCGTACGCGCACCCCTCTCCTTTTTAGATATTTTATGAGAAGCTCCGCTTGAGTTGCCTTTCCCGTTCCATCTGCACCTTCAATGATAATTAGTTTTCCGCGTCGTGCGTGACGTGTTTTCTTCTGTTTCATATATTGCGTTATTGTACGCGCACCCCCACCTTAGGTCAACTCTATTGGTAATGATATTAAACCATTTTCAGTGGGTGCCAGTGGGAGATTTAAACAATGAGCTTGATTTAGGTTGGGTGCTTCGTGTTGTTTTTTCCATCTGCGTCTAGCGCCTCGCAATGGTGCTCCAGAGAACGAAAAGATTGTGGTTCTTGTTCCTGTCTCATGCTGAATATGTTCAATTCTTTCTTGTTCGAATCCTCCACATGGTCGTGATATACCATTACTCCCATTAGCAAGTTGCTTAGCAGCATATTGGCTAATGGGACATCCCCAACAACCTGTATCACTTGTCCTCCATAAGCTCAGCGCATATTTTGCCTGCTGTTCCATTTCATGAGCTTCCTTTGCGTGCGCTTCACCTGCAACCCATGCATTTTTTATAGTCCACCAAAGCCTACGCAATCTTGATGGTGTTAGGGTATCCGGTTGTGTTTTCTCTCCATTGACGTGCGGTAGCGTGACGTGCACTTGTACACGTGCAGGGCCATGTGTTTGAGCATTGCTCTGATGACCTTCAAGACATCTGGGGTCTCTGTAGATTTGTGTTTCCATGAAAATAATATGCCATGATAATCTAGTGTCGGTATTCTACACCACGGAGGTAGGTATGCAGATATATGTTGATTTAGCTAATAACCATCTGACTAAATGGTGATTGTTGATCCTTTTTGTGCATTGTTGGTGAGAATGTGTTTTGCAACGACATTCTCCACATTTTCTTGAATGGCGCGCGCCAGATCACGTGCACCATATGCAGGGTTGAAATTGCTTGCCACAATGGCGCGAAGCGTTTCATCCGAAACAGTCAAATGCACATCATGCAGATGTTCTACATTGTGCACAATCTCACCCACCATCTGCTTGCCGATAGCAAACGCCGACTCATTGCTTAAAGGCGCAAACGCAATAACCCCGTCGAAGCGATTAAGAAATTCGGGAGAAAAATATCTGTTTTCAATGAGGAAGCTCATAATATCACTGTCTTTTTGAAGTGGCATTGTGATATTGTTAGCGCCTCCTGCATGCCCATAAAACTCAAGCGCTCCGGCATTACTTGTCGCAATAACCACAAGACTTTTGCAATCTACATGCTTGCCCAAACTGTCGGTGATATATCCCTCATCAAGCAGGGTGAGAAAAATGTTAAGCAGATCATGGTGAGCTTTTTCGATTTCATCAAGTAGGAGTATGCCGTAGGGTTTTTCGCGTATCGCACTCACCAAAAGTCCCGGCTCGCCTGCTTCGGAATTACCGATGAGTCGAGCAATATCTTCAACTCGCTGAAACTCAGACATATCAAAGCGAATCATGGCATCAGTCGCCTCAAAAAATTCACGAGCGAGCACTTTGGCGGTCTCAGTTTTACCTACTCCCGTTGGGCCTAAGAAAAGAAATGTCGCCAAAGGTTTTTTTCGTTTGCCAATCATAAGAAATGATCGTTGGAGCGCCGCTGAAAGTTGCCCCATGGTATGTTGTTGTCCAACCACATAGATGTTGAGCCGATCATATATGGTCAGAAGTTTTTCTTTAAACCCGTCGGTGAGGGTGGTAGGTACATGGGTGCGTTTTGAAAGCACCGCATCAACCATGTCAGGGGTTACGATACGTGGTGTTCCTTTTGGAACAGTCATATTTTTAACGATGGTACAACACTCATCAATCACCATAAGCGCCTTCTCCGGAAATGGCACATCCGTGATGAAAAAGGCGGATTTATGCACTGCCGTATAGATCGTTTCATAAAGCAGTGACACTTTGTATCGATGTTCGAATCGATGCGTGTGCTCCATTAGTATCTGCAGGGTGATTTCCGGGGTAATTTCGGGCACCGTGAGGAGTGTGAAGTGATTTTTGAGCACCTGTTTTGTATAGAGAAATTTTTGATACGCATAAGGAGTGGTGGTGCCAATGATATGAATGCGATTGCTTCGCAAAAACTTTTCAAACGGAGTCGACAAATCAATGTGCCCCTCTCCCATGCTCATATATTTGTCAAAGTTGTGAATGACAAAAATGATGTTTCCGGCTTTGTCTGCTTCTTCAAAGAGTCCCTCAAGAATAGTCTCTCTGATTTTAGGATCTCGATCTACCGCCATAATCTTTTCCAGATTAATCTCAAGGAGGCGTTTAAATGCAAGAAGCGGATTTCCCCTTCCTTTATAAATTCGATATGCGAGCGAATCTATCATGGTGCGCTTGCCCACGCCCGGCTCTCCCATCATGAGGATATTTGCCCCGTTTGATTTACACAGCACATCTTCAATTGTCTTAAGCTCCGTCTCACGACCGATGGTCATGGGTTTGTCTTCATATTGCCCCGCCCCTCCGGACAAGTCCACCACGTAATTATCAAGAGTTGGGGTATATCCTTGTGCCCAATCGCGGCCAATAGGCACGGTGTTGAATAGATTGTCAAGTTCCCACCAGCGGGCATGATGAGTGGTTTTGGCATACCAGGTGTCAAACCACTCCTCAACCACCGGTACATGTGCTGCATCGTGCGTGTGGCTTGCGATAAACGCTTGCTTGAGTTCTTGAATGCGCACACTTTCAGGCTTTGCCAGGCTTTGGAGAAGCAGTTGTATGGGGAGTATACAGAGGCTGTAGGCGGCAAGAATGAGCAAGGCGATAGGGACATATATAATTTGAACGATAAGATAGGTGAATAATGTTGCAACCCGCACGAAAAACCCGATACCACGACTAACCAAATCAAACGCCACATCATTAAAGTATTCGGATAATGAGAAACCAACGCGTTTTTGGGTGGGCATCACCCGCTTCCACGGCTCAAGGAGCGTCCGCACCAGAAGATCAACCGAGAAATAATAGGGCAGGAATACGAATATATTTACGAGTGCCTGAGTAAGGGTGGAGAATGAGGAGAACATGGTATGTGTACAGAGTACAAAGTACGCAGTACAAAGTCAAACAGAGGTGCAACTATCAAGGTGTGATTGCTATGGCCTTTTGCGCTTCTGTCAGGGCAGCTGCTGTCGCCATTGCGAGTAGTAGTTCGAGTATATTCAATCCATTCTGTTTAAGTTTATCTCTGGTCGCCTGAGGAATTGCCGCTTCAGTGGCATCCAATAGTGCTTTCTCTGTAAATGCAGCCTTAATATATTCTTGGGTCTTTGCATCATCTTGCCAAACGCTTCCGTCCGGATTTTTGATTTCTCCCTTTGTAAGTTTATCAAGCATGCCTTGTTCAGTTTCTCCGCTTAGATCACCAAGTTTGCTCGTCAGCTCTGTAAAAGCATTGAGCCCAAGTATTTTTTGATCAACCCGCTCTTTGGTTTCGCGGGCTTTTCTTTCCGCTTCAGTTTCTGTAGTAGTTTGACCGGCTGGTTTGGCTTCAGGTGTGGCTTGTTTTTGGCCATTTGCAGTGGCGCTTTCCTGCATTGCGAGCAGCGGTCCATATTGTTCTAGTGTTAGTAATTGCGCCGATGTAAGTGGTGCCGCATTTGGGTCGTTAAGCTGATCTCTGATATGTCCTGCAGCTTCAATGAGCGTTTTGTGATTTCTTTGGAGTTCTTTTAGCTCATGTTGTTCTGCGTACGTGAGCTTTCCTTGATTTGATAGTGTCATTATTCGTTGTACGGTTGGCTCAACAGGTTTAGCAACGTTTGCGTTTTCGGCAGGCATTGAAGGTGTTGTCTGTGTTTCAGAGCGACTGATAGAGGTCGGTGATGCATCAACACGTTTCAAGGCTTCTCGAAGACCCTTGTGTCCAGCTGCTGCGTATATCTCGGCTTTCTGTTTTGCATCACGTACGAATGCATCTAGCATCGCGTCAGCCTGCGAAATTTGGCTTGGATCTTTCGAGTTTTTCAGCGCTTGGACTTGCGCATCAATAGAGCGCATGAATGGGTCAGCTCGATAGTCCACTCGACAATTGCCGTCTTTGTCAGGCTTTGTAACATATAGTCCTAATCTGCGGTAATACTCAGCGGCATGCGGATCTTTTTGCACAAAGCTTTCATATGCTTTCCTATCAGACTCGGCCATTTGTTGAGGCGTCAGAGGAGTGGTGTCACCCATTTCTTTTTTCTTCTGAATTATTTTAGCTTGCTCACCTATACTCAGTTTCTTGAACTTCTCATCTTCATGAAGATTAAGAGCCCTTTTTTTCCCTCCTCTTTCTCTAGTATTTCGAAGTTCAGTCAATGTGGTTGTAGATAGCTTGCCTCTAGCTCTTTCAGTTGCTCTTTTGGCTCTTCTCTCTTTAGTTAATGGATGGTCTTTTATTCTTTCTCCCATTCCTCTGAGCAAACCCTGTGGTTTGGGTTTTTCCGTATTAAAGGTCGGTTGAATGGGTTGCACTGCTATTTCTCCAGCCATATTATGCTGTCAATGATTGTAATTGTTTTCTGATTTTTTCGATGTCACCATCAGCTGATTGCGCCTGAAGTTGTGCCATGTAATAGTCCCCTACCGAAGTTGTGAACGGATATTTGCCCAGATACATAGCAAATGACTCAATAAATTCTTGCTGATCAGTGTACTCACCAAGGAGCTCCTCAAAATCCAAACTCGCGTCATCACCGGTGTCTTCATCTATATCACCACGCTCCACCGCCTTGTCAATTTCAAGCTCGATAGCAGCCTGCAATTTTTCTTTCAGGGTTGAGTCCATATCGTTTCATTATTGCACGATGTCTTGTGGTAATGCAAGTGCTATTTGTACAAAGCCATCTTAGTCTTTTGCGATGGACAAGCTGGTATAGGCCAAAAGCCTTTTGGCCACTGCCGGATATTTGTGTGGTGTGTAGTGTGAGGCAAATTGCTTTGCTGCATCTTGCGTGCGTGATACGAGTTCAAAATCAAAGAGATTCGCAATGTCAAATTCCCCGGTGCCATGCTGTGCAGTGCCATAGATGTTTCCGGGCCCCCTGCGGCGAAAATCATATTCCGCAAGCTCCATACCGCTGGTTGTTTTCGCGAAAAATGCCAACCGTTCAGACTCGGTGCGCCCATCTGAGGTAAAAAGCACACAATACGATTGTGCGCTCCCCCGCCCCACTCGTCCCCGCAGCTGATGCAATTGGGCAAGCCCGTAGCGCTCTGTACCTTCTATCACCATGATGGTGGCGTTGGGGATATCGATTCCCACCTCAACCACTGTTGTGGTAACGAGAATGTCGTATGCTTTATCGCGAAATTTCTGCATCACTGCTTCTTTTTCGGCCGACTTCATCTTGCCATGAAGCATGCCAACAGCAAGCTCAGGAAAAATGTCTTTTTGTAAAACGGTTGTTTCTGCCTCAACGGCTTTAATGCTCTCTTGCGTCTCATCATCCTCATCCGCCTCATCGTTTTGAATGCGTGGACATACCACAAAAACCTGACAGCCCGTGGATTTGATTTGAGTGCGGATCCACTCATACGCAGACGTGCGCTTGCTGGCAGGGGCAAGATAGGTGCGTATTGGCAGCCTTCCCATCGGCATATCAGTGAGAACGGAGATGTCTAAATCACCAAATAATGTCAATGCGACAGTGCGTGGAATGGGAGTTGCAGTCATTGTAAGCAAGTGGGGGCTTTGTGAAGACTCATTTATTGCTTTATCTTTAAGAATTGCCCGTTGCACAACTCCAAATCGGTGTTGCTCGTCAATTACAATAAGTCCCACCCCGGCAAACTCATGTGAACTGGTGATAAGCGCATGAGTGCCAACCACTATATGAGCGGGCTGAGCATCTTTGACTTTCACCTTTACTTTTTTTCGCGATTGCCCCGTAATAAGCTCCACTTGTACTCCTGTGTTTTTGAGTAGTGAAGAGATGGTTTTGAAGTGTTGGTTTGCGAGTATTTGAGTCGGGCACATAAAAAGCGTCCGATATCCATGCAGGTGTGCAAAATATGCGGCGAGCGCCGCCACGACTGTTTTGCCCGAGCCCACATCTCCTTGTAAAAATCTATTCATCGGATGTGTCTTCCCCATGTCCATGTGAATATTCTTCCAAACGCTCAGTTGAGATTGTGTAAGGGTGAAAGGTAAATCTTGTATACATAATTTCATGCGAGCTTCAATTTCTGAAGAGCCCGCACACACTGTGGAATTCTGGCGCTTTTTCCATTCATTTTTCACCAGTGCATGCGCAAGATGAATGGTAAACAGTTCATCAAAAGCCAGTCGCTTTTGAGCACTTTCTGCATCATCAAGTGATGAAGGTGCGTGGGATTGACACAAAGCCTTGGCATACGGGGTGAGCCTGTTTGTACTGACTATATCGAGGGGAAGCCACTCTTGAATTTCATTCTCATCAAGGTTGTGGATCACGTGTTGCACTTTTTCTCGAATTAGCCGAGTAGAAAGACCTCCACGCTGCGAGTAAATGGGGACTATTTTGCCCGTATGCTTTGACATGTTGCCAAGCGCTAAATGCTGATTGCCTAGTAAATCACTATTTGGTTGGAGATGGTTTTCAATATTGGTTATCTCTGTACTCGGAATTTGTTCATACTCCATCGGTTTCATTATGAGCTTCTTCCCTAGTTGCTCGGCGGTGCCCGCTACTGCCAAAATGTTCCCCACTTTTGCAATACTTGAGACAATATACGGCTGATTAAACCACATGAGTTTCAGTTCTCCACTCTCATCATGTATTACCACTTCTTGCATAGTAAAGTTGCGCCGTATATAACGGGTCTTGGCGCTAATGACCACGCCTTGAGCGGTCACTGTCTCACCCGCTTGGATAGAGCCGATAGGTGAGGTACGGGAATAGTCTGCGTAGCGCCTGGGGCGATACATCAGAAGATCCTCGACAGTATAAATGCTCACGTTATTAAGCCGCGTAAACGTTGTTTTATGAGTTTTGGGCAGTAGAGTAATAGGATCGGCAAGCTTCATGTGCATCATTATACTCGGTAAGAAGCTGGGCTTTAGCGCATGAAGTACGGGGCGAAGGAGGTGAGCAACAGAATGATGCAAGCCCCGATTAATATTGCGCGCCACAGTTTTTTGATCATGCGTTTCGATTTTGCCATGCTGATATTGTATACTGCCCACTACCCGCTTTGCAAGAATTATTATGAGTATGGCCGAGCAGTTATTTCTACTTCGAATAGTATTTCTCCTTGTTGAACTTATTCTTTTAGTGGGAATAGTGTGGTATTGTGTTTATGTCACGGCACTTCTGGTTTCGCGTTATATGGAAGTACCCTTTGTTCCAACAGATAGCGATGCGGTGCAGGCTGTATTTGATTACCTGCGTCCACAGAAGGGAAAACGATTTTTAGAAATTGGATTTGGCGATGGGCGTGTCATATGCTATGCAGTAAAAAAGTATGGGCTTTTGGGTCATGGCGTTGACACGAATCCGGTGTTTGTGCATGTTGCACGCATGCGGGCGTGGCTTATGGGCATAGCTCATAAGATCAGTTTTGAGCGAAAAGATGCACGACAAGCATCTTTCAAACAAGCAGACATCATTTTCATATTTATGCTTCCTGCCCTATTACATGACGTTCAAATTCAGCATGGATTGCAAAAACAAGCGAAAAGAGGTACATATGTCGTGAGTCATTGGTATCCCATTACTTACTTTGCGAAACAAGAAGTTTTTCGTTTCAGTGGAAAAGACCATGAAACATATGTATATAAGATATAATGATGGTTCTATACGCTTATGAGACGAAGTCGATTTAAAAGCCGTCGCGCATATCCGCTCATCCAGCGCATCAAAAAACGTGCATTGCTTATTGGTGCGGGGGTTTTGGTGGGTGGTTTTCTTATTGCCCTTCTTGGATTTTGGCTCTTGACTAAAGATTTGCCGGAGCCGGGCAAACTTTCAACATCACGTGCTGGGTCATTAGTTGTTTTAGATAAGGACGATGAGGTGGTGCATCAACTCTTTAAAGACAGGCAACATATACAGGTGCGAAGCGACGACATCCCAAAGCATCTTAAAGAGGCGACTGTCGCTATAGAAGATAAGGATTTTTATAAACACAAGGGCTTTGATCCGCTCACCATTTTTCGAATTCCATTTAACTATGTTTTTCGAAATGGGCGGGTGGTTGGAGGGTCGACACTCACCCAACAGCTTATCAAACAAGGGTATCTTGATTCATCGCGTACCGTCACGAGAAAAGCAAAAGAACTTGTTTTAGCAATACGCATAGAAGGCAAGCTTACCAAAGACGAAATACTGGTAGAGTATCTTAACATCGCACCCTATGGCGGAACTTATGAAGGAGTGGGGGCAGCATCACAGGCCTATTTTGACAAAAAAGTTTCTGACTTGACGCTTTTGGAGTCGGCCATTTTGGCCGGTTTGCCTCAGGCTCCCTCAGTATATTCTCCCTTTGTGGGACAACGAGGTGCCTGGCGCAATCGAACAAAAGACGTGTTGCGCCGTATGCTTGAGGATAAGTACATCACGAAAAAAGAACACGATGAAGCGCTTGAAGATATGATTACCTATGAATTTGCTAATAGAAAAGTAAACATCAACGCCCCTCATTTTGTATTTTATGTGCGAGATGAAGCAGAAAAGATTGTTGGACCGGTTGCGATGCGACAAGGAGTTGTCATAAAAACAACGCTCGATACCGACTTACAAAAAGAAGCAGAGCAAATCGTGTACGATGAAGTTACTAGTCTTGCAAGTTACAATGTGGGTAACGGCGCGGCACTGGTGCTTGACACAAAAACTGGAGATGTGCTCACCATGGTCGGCAGCTATGATTTTAATGATGAGGAATATGGCAAGTTTAATGTAGTTGCTGATGAAAGCGCGCTCAGACAGCCTGGCTCAACACTCAAACCTCTGTTAGTTGCTGCTGCGCTTGAAAAAAAAATCATCACCGCCTCATCGGTCATCATGGATACGAAGACTTCATTTCCCGTTATCAATCAGGCCGATTATGTGCCCGTCAATTATGATGGCAAATATCGAGGTCCGGTGCAAGTCCGTTTCGCACTGGGCAATTCGCTCAACATTCCTATGGTGAAACTTATGGCGCAATTTGGGCTCACCAATTTTCTGACAAGCATGGAGATGTATGGTGTATCAAGTTTAGCTCCCACTCAGGCGAATTTGTCTCGATTAGGGTTATCGGTGGCGCTTGGTGGAGGTGATATTCGCATGACCGAGCTGGGACAGGCGTTTTTGGTGCTCGCCCGTGGGGGCACCAAAGTGTCTATGAGCGCTATTACAGAAATTCGTGACAACACCGGTAAAGTGCTCTACCGCAGACCGGAGCAAAAAGTGAGCAAGGTGATGGATCGTGGAGTCGCGTTTATTGTTTCACACATCCTTTCAGATAACGTCGCACGCACTGATGCATTTGGCACCAATTCATTGCTTGTTGTTCCCGCCAAGACGGTTGCGGTCAAAACAGGTACCACCAATGATAAACGTGACAACTGGACAGTAGGGTACACAAACGGAGTGGTTGTTGTGTCGTGGGTGGGCAATAATGACAACACCCCCATGAATCAACAAATCGCATCGGGTGTGACGGGCGCATCACCAATATGGAATCAAATCATGCGCAAGGCACTTGAAACCTATCCAGATGGTATTATCGAAAAGCCTGATAATGTTGTTGCAGAGCTTGTGGACACGTTGGCAGGAGGTAAACCAAGAGATGACGCAAACAAACGCGCAGAATACTTTCTTGCAGAAACCCAACCAAAAGATGTCGCGCCCGTCTATCAAAAAATCAAAATGTCTAAAAATCAGTCGGGCAAACGTGCAAACGATGCAGAAATTGCTGCTGGTCAATATGAAGAAAAAGATTATGTCGTTTTTACAGAAGATGATCCGGTGAGCAGCGATGGAAAAAACAGATGGCAAGAAGGCATAGATGCATGGATTCAAGAACAGTCTGATGAAAAGTATAAATTTCCTAAAGATACGTCAGATCATAAGATAGAGCCAACAAGTGTTCCTACCCCAACCAATCCGCCGCCCGCCCCCACCTCTACTCCCACCTCTCCTTCAAGTACGCCGATCCCCGCAACCTCCACTCCTGCCTCAACGCCAACACCGACTCCCACTTCATCAGCTACAGACGATTAAGGCGTCATCCGCATCGTAGAGTTCAAGGGTGTGCTGTACAATAACCGGTATGGAAAAAGTAATACGATGGATAGCACAAAGCGTTTATATGCTTCTTTTGCTTATAGTTCCTCTGATTATGAGCACTGCAACGTCTGAAATGTTTGAGTTCCCCAAAATTCTACTGATATATGCAGGAGCTTCCACTGTGTTTGTGTGTTGGGCGCTTTTGCGGTTATGGTATGGACTGCCTGTTCGCCGACACACGCTTTTGAGTTGGGTGGGACTATTTGTCGTATCACAAATTATTGCCACCATCACTTCCATTGATCCTCATACGTCAATCTTTGGCTATTATGGGCGGTTTAATGGTGGTTTGGCTTCAACAGTGGCATACGCAGTATTGTTTGCAGTCGCATCACAACTATTTTCAAAAGACTCGTTCAACAATCTGCTTCGCATATCAATAGTGGCGAGCATCATCGTGCTTTTGTGGGGCTTACCGGGGAGACTTTTTGGGGTTGATATGTCATGTATCTTATTCCGTCAAGAATTTTCCAACGCATGTTGGACCAACGAATTTAGACCGCATGAACGTATGTTTTCAACTCTTGGTCAGCCAAATTGGCTCGGTGTGTATTTCGCGACTCATGTATTTTTTGGCATGTATTTCGTTGTCCGTATATGGGGGCAAAAAAATCACTCGTCTGTTTTGCGTCGTAACCTGATTGTGTGTGCATTGGGGGCATATAGCATGGTGATGGCATGGGGTGTATGGCTTACTGCCTCACGCTCTTCCCAACTGGGGCTTGGAGTAGGAGTGTTAAGCATGGTATTTATCTACCTGTGGCAGTATAAGCGAAAGTCGATTGTGTTAGTGACAAGTGCCATGTTGCTTGTGATTGGCATCATTTTCAGCATAGGATATCTTTCACGTATTGCACCGCCTGCATCTGGCGGGGTGACGCACTCAGGTGTCATTCGGCTCATTGTATGGGAGGGCGCTTTGAAGCTTGCCTTGCGCTACCCTTTGACCGGTACGGGCCCGGAAACATTTGCCTATAGTTATTTTCTGACACGTCCCGAAGCGCACAATGACACCAGTGAACGTGAATTGATATATAACAAGGCCCATAATGAACCGCTACACCTGCTTGCAACATCGGGAATGATTGGTTTTATTACCTACGCAGCAATGTTTTGGTTTGGTGTTCGCAGCATGGTTCGATCACGTGAAGGTGTACCGTTTGCGGCTTCCATTGTCGCGATGAGTCTCATTAACTTTTTTGGCTTTTCTACCACATCTTCACAACTTCTCATGTATCTGGTTTTAAGTTGGGGAGTTCTCGCATCTGCGCAAGTTGAAAATCAACGTCTTCGTCCAGCAAAACTCAATCCGTTTGTCATTCGAGTTATTATAAGTATCATAATCATCGGAGGGTGGTTTATGAGTTTGCAGTATGTGTATAGTTATTATCTTGCCGACACACGCTATGCGCAAGCGCTTAATCGGCAGTATGCGGGTGAGTATGTTGAGTCGGTTGAAGCATTTGTGCAAGCGCTTGAGCTTCGCGCGGAACATGTATATGCCAACAAACTCGCCCTGACGCTTGCTCAAACTGCCTATGCTTTAGGAATGGCTGATGAGCAAGGCGAATATGTTGATTCAGTTTTGCGATATGCGAAGATGGCGCAAGATATGCAAACGCGCGCCCTCACCAAATCTCCGCGCAATCCGCTGTATTGGAAAGACAGAGTAAAAATGTACACTCTGCTTATACAAGTGCTGCCCGATGCAATGAAAACTGAGGCAGAAGACAACTATAATAAGGCTCTTCAGCAAGCGCGTCTGCTTGCACCTACCGATCTAACGGTTCGCACCATATCTGAAGAATCAGCTCAGTGATGAGTACAAATACTCCAAGACAAGATGGAAAATATTAGTAAAAAGAACAAATAAGGATTGTTCTCGATTTTACTCGAACCGTATCAAAACCAAGTCCTAAATACTAAATGCTAAACGCTAAATTGCTGCCTGCCCCGCGAAGCCTTGGCGAAGCGGGGATTGCTGAGTGCTGTATCCTTCGAGTCAAGTCGAGAAGGATCAACAATTCAAAGCCTTGCGTACGGTGGCGATGCTCCTCGGAGCTTTATGCGAAGTGGAACCTGCCACTCCCAAGCCTTAGCGAAGGGTGGACGAGAAATAACAACATACGATAAGAAACAACATAATAGCAAGTTCTCGACGTTGCTCGAACAGTATCAAAAAAAAGATAAAGGTAAATAGAGCAAAGATGGGTCGTTCTCGAGTTCATTCGAACTGTATCAAGAAAAAAATCACCCGACCAGCGGTCGGGTGATTGAAATTTTCACTTAAATTTTATTGGGCGCAATATACACAGTCTCCTCGTTCAGTTAATACAGTTCCCGCAGTTGCACAGTCTCCCGTTTGAGTTGGCGCTGTTGCATATGATTCAGCTGCCCATGTGGTAGCTGTCCCTACGTTTGCGGCAGCTGTATATTGACCTCCCTGAAGCTGAAAAGATTTAGATGTTGGTCTGTAACAAAGCATAATTTTGCCATCATAATCATCAGCGGGATCGGTTCCTGCTTCACGGAATAAATATATTCTTTCCAATGAAGAGCCTGCTGCGTTTTTGAAGTTAGCCTTTAATTCTCCTGCAGTAATGAGAGCTCCTACGGCATCACCATAAAAGTCTTCCGAGACAGGTGGATCTTCGTTGTTGAGCCCACGAAGCGGTCCGCCCTCATTGTCCACAAGCTCTGTATCGATAGTGCCCGGATACGATTCTTGTGCAGCCTCATATCGTTGCATCGCTCCAAAAACCTCAAGCAATGTATTTCGAGTTGCGGTGTCTCGTGCTTTTGCAAATTGCTCGGCCGGGTCAAGTGCCGCTAAAAGTCCAACCGCAAGAAGCGCAAGAATCGTAATACCGATGATAAGCTCGATAAGGGTAAAGCCTTTGTTTCGAGATTTTGTCATATTGAAAAAATATAATAATAATAATAATAATATGCTTCGCGTACGTCTTTTTATACACAATTGTACCTCCAACCATTTTGCCTGTTTTTTATACGTATGTCAAGAGGTAAATATGTTATTGACCAATACTTGATGTGAGGGTGTAAATCGGTGTGAGCACCGACATAACGATAATAAATACCACTACACCCAGTAGCACCAGGGTAAGTGGTTCAATCAATGTGGTGGCGGTTTTTATGGCAGAGTCGGTTTGCATTTCAAAGTAGTCTGAAATTTTGCGCACTACATCGTCGAGTTTGCCGGTCCGCTCGCCTACCGCGATCATCTGAATGAGAATAGGGGGGAATATTTGTTCGCGCGCAAAAGCGTCTGAGAGTGTAATACCATTTTGGACACTGCGATAAATATTGCGAAATGACTGTTGAAAAACCAAGTTGCCGGTTGTGTTGGTGACAATGCTCAGACTCTCAAGCATGAGCACGCCCGATTGAATAAGAAGCGAAAGCGTACGCGTCGCGCTCACGAGTGTCGCTTTGACAATAATATCCCCCACCTTTGGTGTGGCGATGATGGCTTTGTCAAGAAGAAACTTGTTTTTCTCCAGAGAAAAAAGTCGCTTCAGCAAGACAAATCCTCCAATACATGCCACAAGCAGTATCGGCCAAAATTTCATTAATAAGTCTGAGCTTTTGATGAGTATGACGGTTGACATGGGGAGCTCCACACCCATCTCGGTATACAAGCCGCTCAGTTGAGGCACCACAAACAGAAGCATTATGACAATAACTCCTATCACTCCAATAATAATGATAATGGGGTACACCATGGTGCCGCGCACCTTGCTCATGAATGCACGTTGCTTTTCCAAGTCGTCGGCCATTTTTGCCATAACATCGTTGAGTTTGCCCGATGCCTCACCTGCTTTGATAAGTGCGACATACAAATGCGAAAAGTGATGCTGCTGACTTATGGCTTTTGAAAAGCTATCTCCTGATTTGATACTTGAGAGAATATTGGTATATAAATCTTGTAGGCTCGCCTTGCTGGTTTGCTGATGCAAAATGTCTAGGCTGCTGGTGATGGTGAGTCCGGCGTTGAGCATTATGGCAAACTGGCGTGTGAAATTGATGATATCGTCAGATGATACTCGATTAAACATTTTTCCCAATGAACCCGCCATAATTGACTTATCTTCGCTGATAGATATGGGTACACAACCCATGCCACGCAGATACTCAACCACCTCACGCTCCGATTGTGCCTCCACTTTGCTACTGATATATTTTCCGTCACTGAGTGCGCGATAGGTAAACCTCATGAAAAAAAGATAGTAAATAAATCATTATTGTTTGTCTTATAGGTACTTCATAAGCAACTGCGGGCGGAGTGCGTTTTGCATACCCACATCTCTGGTGATTACATTCTCTCTAATCAGCTTTGAAAGATATTTCTCCATGATAATCATCCCGTGATCATCTCCGGTTTCCAGCACGCTGTCGAGCATAAAAAATTTTCCTTCTCGAACAAGCGCAGCAACTGCTGATGTGTTTTGCAGAATCTCCACCACCGGAACGATTGGATTGGTGGTTGAGATAGAAGGCACCAGTCTTTGCGCAACAACTACTCGAAGCATCGCCGCAAGTTGAGATCGCACCTGCGATTGCTGGTGGGGTGGGAACACATCAACAATGCGGTTGATTGCCTCAACTGTTGAGGATGTGTGAAGAGTGGAAAATACCAAGTGTCCTGTCTCAGCGGCAGTTAGTGCTGCCGCGATAGTTTCATAATCGCGCATTTCTCCCACAAGGATTATGTCGGGATCTTGGCGCAATACGGCACGAAGTGCATTGGTCCATGAATGAGTGTCAAGCGCGAGCTCACGTTGGCTTATAATGCCCTTTCGTTTAGGGAATACATATTCGATGGGATCTTCAATAGTCACAATGTGTTTTGTCGATGTTTCATTAAGCTCCTGGATGAGTGCGGCAAGAGAAGTCGATTTTCCTTCTCCGGTTGGTCCCGTAAATAAAACCAACCCATAAGGATGCCGAATAAATTGATGGAAAATCTGAGGCAAGGTGAGCTCTTCAATAGTGCGTATTTTGCTACTCACATGTCGAAAAGATGCGGCAATGGTGCCCTTTTGATAATAACAATTTACCCGAAATCGCTCGGTTCCACTCACACTGCTAAAGTCAAGCTCCATATCTTCCATAAATCGTTTTCTTTGAAGGTCGCTCATGAGCGGGAGCACAAGCTCTTCAATCTGATTTTTCGTCAACTCAGCCATATTATTAAGATGGTACATTTCGCGATTTATGCGAAGTGCAGGAGGGTATCCCACCACCAAATGCAAATCAGATGCCTTTCGTTCGATGGTGGTTTGCAAGAGTTCGTGAATATTCATAGTGATGGATACAGTTTAACTAATACATAATTACATATCTGTTTATTTTGCCACATCGGTGAGCCGCATAACTTCTTCAAGAGTGGTATACCCTGCGGTCGCTTTGAAAAATCCATCTTGTCGCATGGTGAGCATGCCCTCAGACACAGCCTGTGCTTCAATCTCCTCAGCCGATGCGTGTTGCAATATTAATTTGTTAATCGCAGGAGTGATGGTGAGCACTTCAAAAACTCCAATTCTGCCATGATACCCGGTATGATCACATGCGTCGCATCCCGAGCCCTTGTAAAGCACTGCAGATTGAACCTTTTCTAGATTGCCCGCAAAAAGCGTTGATGCGATTTGTTCCAACACCTCAGGGGGGGGTTTGTATTGAATTTTACAGCGTTCGCAAATTCGTCGTGCGATACGTTGAGCTATCGATGCCACAAGAACAGAAGATATGAGGAAGGGTTCGGCCCCAAGATCAGTAAGTCGAGGGATTGCGGTTGCGGCATTATTGGTGTGTAGTGTGGAAAATACCAAATGGCCGGTGAGTGCGGCTTGCACGGCGAGCTGTGTCGTTTCACCATCCCGTATTTCTCCGACCAATATGACGTTGGGGTCTTGACGCAAAAAAGAGCGTAGACCAGTTGCAAAAGTCAAACCGGCTTGTGCATTAATTTGCACCTGATTAATGCCATTAATCTGGTACTCAACCGGATCCTCCAGTGTTACGATGTTGCGGGTGGGTTTGTTTAAAATGGTGAGCACAGAATACAAGGTGGTGGTTTTACCCGACCCGGTAGGTCCGGTGACCAAGATGATGCCGTAAGGATGTTCTATTGCTGTCTGCAAAAGCTTTAGATTCATGTTTTGTAAACCTAGCTCAAGAAGCGTGGGGAGCCCTCCCGATTTACGAAGCAACCGCATCACGATTTTCTCGCCAAACACAAGAGGTAGTGTCGAAACCCGAACATCAATTTCATTATCATTTGACTTAAAACTAAATCGACCATCTTGCGGGACACGTCGTTCATCAAGCTTAAGATCGGACATAATTTTGAGTCGTGAAACTAGCGACTCATGAATGGCATTGGGAAGCACAAGCTTTTCTTGCAATATTCCATCTATGCGGTAGCGCACTCGAGTTTGAGTGGATTGTGGTTCTATATGGATGTCGGACGCACGGCTTTGTGAAGCGAAATTCAGTATAGTGTCGACAATTTTAGTGATTGGAGACTCTGAGATGTTTTGAGCAGACTGCTTAGTGGACTGTTCTTGCGATTGTGCAAAAGTTTGTCCATCTTGATTGTCAGCAAGGGCTTTTGTCACATCTGGTGCAATATTTTGGGTATATGCAATGGGTATGGCTTTTTCAATGTCTTGCGGATATCCCAGGCACAATTGGACGTGATAACCGGTTTTTTGTTCTAAAAAATTTTGTAGATTTAGATTGAGTGGATCTGCGGTTGCGATTTGCAATGATTTATTTACGGTGTCGACCTGAAATGGGATTATTTTGTAGTGAGTCGCGAGATTCCTCGAGATAAGACTTAAGGCTGAAGGGTTTATGGCTGTTGATTCAATATTGATGCTTGGCACATTAAGACATTTGGCTTTTGCTTCAAGCAAAGCTCCTTTGGGAGCAAGATTGTATGAAAGAACCAATGTTTCAATTTCTTTTCCTGTCTGCAGTGATTCAAGCTCAAGTTTATCTGCGGCGGCTTGATCGATATATCCAGCTTCAATAAGCGAAGCAAGATACACTTTGGGAGATAACATACTATCAAGATATCAAACTGGCCCATACTATGCAAGAACAAACACCTGCAAGCGTTAGGTGTATCGGTTGGTCATAAATCTTGTTTTAGAGTTGCAATATGTCATGCTCCTTTGATAATATGATTACCATATGAAAAGAACTTTATGTATGCCGCGTTACGGGGCTGGATTTACCATGGTCGAGCTGTTGATTGTCGTCGTTGTGCTTGCCCTGCTCACTGTGGTGAGCGGTGTCGCATATACCGCAACCATGCGCACGTCACGAGACGGCAGACGAAAGGTGGACATAGAGACAATTCGAAGTGCGCTTGAGATATATCGCGCCGACAATTCAACCTATCCAGTAACGTATCCCGAGAGTGTGAGCACAGATGTAACATTGCGTAGCATATTAGATCCCGCGTCGGGAAAAAAGTACATCAGCATGCCAAAAGATCCAAAAACGGGTGACGATTATGTCTATGTTCCGGCAGGATGTGAAGACATTGGGGCAACACGTGTATGTAATGATTACCTGATAGCGGTTTCTCTCGAAAATGACCCAAAAACAATTCCGGAACGATGTGCTGCTATTTTGATTGATAATCAGACTCCCTGTACAGATACCAATGGGAATATTGTTAAGTGCACCTACTGTGCAGATCCATATGGAGTGGTAATGCCTGTTAGTGTAACTTCACCAGACGTTGATTTGGAAGGTCAAAAAAATGAGGAAGATGAGGAGCAAGGGGGATTTGAGGTTCCTATAAACAATCAATAATGGGTTTCCCTCATGCGATACAATCATTTACCTGTTTGCCAGGTTGTCGCTATTTCGTTTTAGATATTTATTTTGTCAAGATAGCATTGACGTGCATGGAATGATTGATATTTTTTTGTTAAAGATATGCACAAACAGCTTCGGAAGTATGCTTTTCAAGCAACAAAGACACAATCTCAGGGGCTTTCGGTTATTGAAATATTAGTCGTGCTTGCGCTGATTGGGGTGTTTCTTGCGGTTGCGCTCCCCCGCTTCCAGATTCACAATACTGAGGCACAGTTTCAAGCTGACATTTCCACTTTTTTGGCCACGGTGAGTCGGGCTCAATCGATGGCTGCCGCCTCAAATAGTCGAAGTTGTGCCCAAACGCCCAATGAAAGACTATCTCGCATTGACATCTCAATGATTGCCGACAACACATATCAAGTGGTGCCTGTTTGTGCGGATATTACGCTTGAGCCATCTGATCCCACACCAACTCCAAATGCAAAATTCATCACGTCTCATTCACCCATGGCCTCAGTGGTGCAATTTACGGGGTGCGATGATATGGTCAGCGAGTGTATTTTTGCCTCATTTTTTTCAGATGGTACCGTTGCAGTTTTACGCTCAGTTGAGTTTAGAAGAGGTTTGCAGGTGTGCACCATTGACTTGTCATCTACGGGTGTAGTGACTAATTCATGTGACTAACACATAAACATAATGAACAAAACACATTGTATACGAAGCTGTGGGCTCCATGGATTTACCCTTATCGAGGTCGTCATTTTTATCGCCATTGCCTCGGTTATTTTTATTGCTATTGTATCGCTTTCAGTGAGCGTCGTTCAGCAGACTCAATCGAGCAAACATAAACTCTACGCGTCACGATATGCTGATGAGCTGGCGCAATGGCTTCGGGTTCAGAAAGATCTCAGTTGGCAAGATTTTTATGTTGCCAGCCAACAGGGTTCTCGCAATTATTGTGTAAATCAGCATATCGCTTTGGATGCAGATTTAGTGACACTTCTTGTCCCGTATGATCCAGATACCTGTGTGCATAACGGCATTATCAATGGATACGGGCCGTCTCGCTTTAGACGCACTGCAGATTTTGATGAACAAACAGACAATACGAAGAGCGTAAAGGCAACGATTACCGTTTCGTGGGTTGAACGCGGATTGCAAGTCGAGTCAGTACAACTTGAGACATTATTCGCCCCTCGTTAATACATCTTATGGCTCCATCAAAGAACAAAAAATCATTTTCTTGTCATGCTTTTACTCTCATTGAGGTGGTGGTCGTAGTTTCAACACTGGCTGTTGCTCTGCCAATAGTAACCCTCATTCTTTTTGCGATTTTACGACAACAACTTGCGGTAACTCGCATGTCTGAGGTGAAAAAACAGGGTGATCAGGCCATAACATTCATACAAACTATGTTAGAGCAAGAAGTGCGAGCCATGTATGCAGCTGATGGCTCGCAACTTTGTGAAAACGCCTCGGGAAGCATTGCAACAGTTGATTACTTTATGGATGCCGATGGAAATAAAATACATCTCATTTTAGATCAAAATAATCTCTCTGTTCGAAGAGAGCTTGTTTCAGGCGCGGACTCTAATGACATGCTCACTGATAATGCAAAAGTGTTTGTCGAGCCCGTATCAGTCGGTATTCCACTCGCACAATGTGTGAGAAGTCGGTCATTCGCTCGACCGATAATTGGTGTTCAATTTAGCATTGTTCCCGCAGGAACCATGTCTAATGATGAGCGCGAAGGCCTGCGAATGCATTTCTTTACGAAAATAGCCATTAATACTCTCTGATTGTTTTATGTCATGCGTTCGATTTACAGTTGCAGTTTGTTGTCATTTTTGATAGTTTGTATTATATGGCCAGTTCTTCTATCGGCATTGAGATTAATGAGCATCGTACGCGGATTGCGCATGCATATTTCAAAGATAAAGTCGTTTATTTGCAGGCCCTTGGGATGACCGAGACTTTACCCCAATATTTCATCAACATCGACTCAGATATTGCAATGCATAAGCAAGCAGAAGTGGTATCTCGTTTATATGCTGATTTGAAATTAACTAATAAAAAAGTTAATGCGGTCATACCCGACAGTCTCTCCTACTCTCAAATTATCGACATGCCCATGTTGCCCGAAAAAGAGCTTGTTGCAGCAGTGCGATATCAGGCTGATGAATTTATTCCCATGAATATTGAAGACACGTATCTTGATGTAGAAATTCTTCGAGCGGATGAAGGTACAAAGCGTGTCTCTATTCTTATTGCGGCTGCGCCGAAAAAAATTGTGGATGGGGTATTTCGCACCATAGAACTAGCCGGTCTTGAGCCCTCAAGACTTGAGACGGAAGTGTGTGCGGTGGGAAGACTCGTTTCGGAGATTATGAAAAGCAAGGATTTTAAAGAAGCATATTGTGTATTGAGTATGGGTTTCACGGCAAGTTCTTTATATTTTGTCGACAACACAACTCACACAATCGAATTTGTAAAAAGCACTCGAGTAGGGTATGAAATGATCCTCAAGGAAATTATGGTCAACCTTAATCTTGATCAGATTCGCGCATCAGAGCTCTTGCACAAGCCAAATGATCAATCCAGAGCCTTGCTTGATGCCATGTTGACTTCACTGCGCGAGCTTGCCACAGAAGTTCAGAGAAGTGTTGACATCTATGCGCATAAAAAAAACCTGCCGGTTACCCGCATATTTACCGTTAACTATAGTTCTCAAATTTATGGATTAACTGCAATTATGCAAGAACTAACCAAATTGTATGTCGATCCACTCCCCCTTAACACAGTATATGTACCCAATACGGTGTTGAAAGTGTTCTCCTCTGAAATTACCGAATTTGCATCGGTTGTTTCCACTTCTATTTTATGATGTTGCGAACCATAAACCTATTTGGCGGACCACTTCGGTCGGTCAATCGTAGAGCGCGCATTGCAGCACAAGTCCGGTATATTTCTGTGCTTGTTTCGATAATACTTTTTGGTATTGTGTTTGGATTACATCTTTATCGATCAAAACTGATTGGTGACATTCACATAGTGCATCAACAGGAAGACATTGTGGAGCAAGCCATCAGTCAGGAGGTATTGCGACAAAAAGATTTGGCAAACATCGTGGTGCGCATCCGAAAAATGAATGAATCACAGAGTCGCGATGTCCAATATGCCAGCAAATCGGCGATCATTAGCGATTTGTTTAGTGAGTTAGGCGTTAACCCACAACAAGAAGAGATTAGTTTGCCCAATACCACTGATTTTCGATTACGCCTCTTATTTGCCACCGATGATGAGCTTCTTTCATTTATTCGTCTTATGGAGTCACAAGAAGTCCGCACGAAATTGAAAAATTACTCTATTGGCACGTTTAAACTTTCGGTGGCCACGGCTTCCGGAAGCTTAGTTCCTATTGATTTTAGCGGTACATTTTTATGAAGCTGAAATTGCACTCACTGCGAGCGCGTCATTTATTTTATGCATTTTTGCATAAAGGGCTGTATCCGTTTATGGCCTTTATTTTTATGACTATATGTGCGTTTCAAATGTATATGGTGTATTTGACACAGCAAGACCTTAGTCGTGAACAAGATTCACTCGACGCACTTCATCTGCGACTGAAAAAGTTTTCCCAAAATGCACGTATCACTGAGGAGGATAGAGTTGTCTATGGCACCATATTAAAAAGACAAATACCTACCCACAATAATACGTTCGATACATTTGCACTTATCGAGTCTTTTTATCAGGTGACGGGCATAGAGCTGAAGACATCAAGTAATCAGCAAGCAAGTTCCACACAACGTCCATCCAAAAGCACTCAAGCATCAACAAGCGTTAGCTTCACCGCTACAGCGACACTTACTCCAGAGAGTTTACAAGTATTGCTCGACCGCTACCAATACGAGTTTCCTCGCTATCTTACACTCTCTGCAATACAACTGACTCGAAGTGTCACTGCGGCAGAGCAGGGTCTTTATGATGTGAGGCTAACATTTGAAGCATATACGGTTCCTGTTACCAAAGAAACCTCAAACGCAGATATGAGCACCAACTTCACTGCTGCTGATGTGGCACATTTTGAAGCGTTCAAACAGCGTGCAAATACTAATTTATATTATGAGCTGCAGGATGTAGAGCCTGTTAGTGAAGATGAATATGAATCTGCAGAAACGTTATTTTGACAATCTGGGATGATGAGGGGATTACGATAGTCGTAGTTTTTTTACTCCTTCTGAAATTTGCGCACCCACAGATTTCCAATATTTCATGCGCTCTTCGTTGATTGAAATGGTGGCGGGCTCGGTCATGGGGTTATAGGTGCCAAGCGCCTCAATATACGCCCCGTCACGTTTTCGCGCTTTTTCAAGCACGACAATCCGATAAAACGGTTGACCTTTTTTTCCGAAACGCATGAGTCTGATGGTTGCTGCCATAGCGTGGTAATTGTATCAGTTTGACGTCAGTTTTTCCAGCGCAAATCTCGCTGCTTGTTCCTCTGCCTGTTTTTTTGATTTGCCTGTCCCAACGCCATAGAGTTCATTCTGTATCCGGACTGACACCTCAAACAACTTGTTGTGTTCGGGCCCCTCTTCTTTTTGGATCTGATAGACTGGCAAGACCTTAAACTGCTCTTGAGCTATCTCTTGCAGATGGCTTTTGGGAGATAAATACGCTTTAGTTCGGACTATCTCATCTAATTTTTCTTCGAAAAGGTACTTCTGCACAAACGAATATGCGGTTTCAAAGCCTTTATTGAGAAATATCGCTCCAATAAGCGCCTCGAAACAATCGGCGAGAATGTTGGTATTGGTCCTTCCTTTATTTGCTTCTTCTCCCTTTGATAATAGAAGATAAGAACCTAGTCCAAGGGTAGTTGCGGCGGCGGCAAGACTTTCCATGCGCACGACAGATGCCTTGATGTCAGTGTACTCCCCTTCTGCAAGTGCAGGATAATTTTTATATAGGTATATTGATGTAATTAAAGAGAGCACACTGTCGCCCAAAAACTCGAGTTTTTCATTTGACGACAACGGATAGGTTCTGTGCTCATTAAGATATGATCGATGCACAAAGACATTTTGAATAAGACTAGCATCGTCTATAAGGATGGCAATGCGGTTAAATAATGGTGAGAAATCGGTTGTTTTCATAGAGTAATGTGGTGGTAACAAATTGACTAATTATCTTTGTTTGACACAACGGCTCCCAAGACCGCATTGACAAATGCATATGCGCGTTCGCTCCCCATCTCTTTCGCAAGTTCCACTGCTTCGTTAATAACCACCTTGGTTGGTGTGTGCTTTTCAATAGTAAGTTCGTATAGGGCTAAACGTAATATGGCAAGATCAGTTTTTGCGATTTGTTCAATGGGGTATTTTGGTGCATGTGTGCGTATGAGTGCATCTAGTGTTGCTACGTGAGCGATAATGGCTTGTACATGATGGTCAACATGGCTATCCACCGGTATGACAAATGTAGGATTGTAACTATACGAATAGAGCTGCTGGACTATATGTACTCTTTGAGCGTGGCGCGGATCAGCTGGTTGAGAATCTTCCAAAGTCATATAAATTGTATGATATCACAAGCTGTAAACTCCTCTCTACATTGTGTATATCGATTCTTACCTCCACTAAGTAGCATTTTGACGTATGCCATAAGAGAGCGGGCACCAATGGAGTTAGTGCTCACTTTCCGCACGCCTTACAGACGATATGAGGGAGTTTTTGAGCTTTACACTGTTTACACTCAACAAGTTGGGGAAGCTGTGCTCTTCGGGAGGCTTTTCGCTTGCCGCTTCGCATGGTTGAAAATTTGCGTTTTGGAAGTGGTGTCATAGGAAATAAATGAGTCTAGAGCGCATAGTATACCTGTCTATCGTCATATTTTCAAACACATGTGGTCGCTGAGGGACTTGAACCCCCGACATCTTCTGTGTAAAAGAAGCGCTCTACCAACTGAGCTAAGCGACCAACCTTTCACAATAACTCAACTTTCCGCATCATCTCTGCAAAAGAAGCGCTCCTGCCTCCTCGGCAGGTCACCGATGAGGTGACTACCAACTGAGCTAAGCGACCAACTCTTCTTGTCTTGTTGTTTAGGCCTGGCATATTCCTGCTGTCCTTCGACAAAGTTTACAGTGAGCTTGTCGAACTGCTCAGGATCGTTATGATATCCTTTGTTCAGCCCTCCTTATCTTGCTGTTCGGCTTAGCATATTCCTGCTGTCCTTCGACAAGCTCAGGATAAACTTTTCACAGAGCGATTTATCGGAGGGCATTGCTTTGCCCTTCCGAAACCTTGGTGAAGGAGGGTGATATCTAAACTCTCCTTCGACAAGCTCAGGATCGTTAAGATACAACAATGTGCGCGCCCATGGAATCCCCCGACTTTCGTCGGGACAAGCCCGATAGCCTGGGGGGAACCATGTAGCACATATGTGCGCGCCCATGGAATCGAACCATGCACCTCTGTCTTATCAGGACAGCGTTCTAACCGATGAACTAGGCGCGCTTATCTCAACATAACTTCTTTCAGTTTTTCACTGAGTGCAAATACAAGAAAACGCAAAAAATATAAATCAATTATACCTTGACACTTCTCTTTACATATTGACAAGTAGCTCGAATTCTAGCAAACTGAGGTGTATATTACAACGCGTGTATAGTGTGTACGCCCAAGATTTTTATTTGTAATGCTTTATTTTTCCGAACTCAGAGGTAAAACAGTCCTTGCGGGTGATTTGTATGTGGGAAAATTGGACGATGTGGTGTTTCAAGTTTCTCCTGCCGCAGTTGTCACAAAGCTCTTCATAAAAAAGCTTGATGGCAGTAAATTTTTCCTCCCCTACTCTGCAGTTAATCGCATCGGTTCTCGCGTTCATGTTGATGCGAATTATCCCCCCATTCAACTTGAAGAAAACGAGCTGTTTGTAGGTAAAAATATTGTAGATCAGCAGATCATAGACATTCATGGGAGTAATATTGTCCGAGTAAATGATGTGGTGTTCATCCAACAACCTCAACTGCATATTTCGGGGGTCGATGTGGGTATTTTGGGCATTATGCGTTGGTTTGGACTTGAAGATATTGTCCGAAAAATCTTTCATTTGATTGGGCGAGATATCATTCCCAAGTTTCTTGCATGGACTGATGTGGCACCAGTTGAGCTTGGTCGAGGAAGAGTGATGATGAAGCAATCAGACACCAAGCTTAAACGTTTGAAGCCCGAAGATCTCGCAAGTCACCTTGACACACTCAATATTCGCAATGTCAAACGCATTGTTAATATGTTTGACGACACGTATGCCTCTGAGCTTTTTAGCAACTTAAGTATTTCTCTCCAAACAAGCCTACTTCGCACCTTTCTTCCCGCAAAGGCGGCATCAATTGTTTCAAGACTTGAAGAAAGCGAGGCGGTTGATGCGCTCATTACTCTCAGGCGCAGTGAGCGCGAGCGCATTATCGGAATGCTTGAAAAGAAACAACAAAACGAAATCAAGCGCCTCATGAATTTGGCGCGTACCCCCGTCGGGCATGTCGTGAACAATCAATTTTTGACAGTAAGACCCCAAGACACCGTTGCCTCAATTCTTCAAAAAGTACGTGATTCGCGCAATGACATCGACGACATCCGCTATGTATACGTGGTGAATAATGAAAATCAAATCATTGGCGTGTTTACGTTGTATGAACTTATTATTGAGAAGCCTGACACCGCTGCCTATAAATTTATGATACAAAATCCCATCTTTGTACAGCTTTCAACCTCAAAAGAGATGGTCTTGCGTCGTATGAAAAAGTACAATCTCAACAGCATTCCGGTGGTGACTGAGAAACGACACATGCTCGGGGTTGTTGATTTGCTCGACATCTTGGATGATGAGAAGTAACAGCTTTAAGCTCCAAAGATTACGGCCACTACGGTGAATACTGCGGCACACGTGATGAGGAACGTGCCGAAAATAGCAATCCAATTCTGAAGTGATGAATTGGCGTGCTCACCCATCACCTTTCGGCTGCTTGTGAAGCGAATAAGGTAAAAGAATATGATAGGTAGAGCTAACGAGCTTAAGATTTGAGCTGCAATTGCAATGGAGAATAAATCTAAATCAGGAAGAAGTCCAATGATTCCTGCCACTACAAGTTGTATACCAAAAAGCCCATAAAACTGCTTGCTCTTGTTGAAACTCGAATCCAAACTTCGTGAAAAGCCAAAAAATTCGCTAAATGCATAGGTTGTGGAAAGTGCGATCGCAAATATACCGATAAATGCCGCATTCATAATGCCTATGGCAAAAAAGGTTGATGCAAGCCTGCCGGCAAATGGCTCAATGGCTGTCGCTGCTTGATCACCGCTTATCAAGGGAAGTTGGTGAAGAAACAAGGTTGCCGCAGTGGCGACTATCATGAAGAATGAAAAGAAATTGGTGAGAAATGCACCCCAATATGTTTCCACTTGTGCATAGCGCAAGCGCATTGCATCAATCTTTTTATCAAGACTGAAGCTACTTATAAAGAACTGACCCCATGGGGTGATAGTTGTTCCAATTACGGCAAGACCGGTGATGATATAGTTGCGTATGTATGCTCCGTCAAATACCACGCCATTTGGATATACCAGATTGGAAAGCGCACTACCCCAGTCAGGACTTGTTTTAAATGCTGAATAAATGTATGCGAAATACAGCAGACAAGAAAATAACACAAGATTTTGCACGATGGTGAAGCTTCCTTTCACAACAAGCAAATAGGTGAGCACCAGCGTAACGACGATTAGCGGGATGACGGGAAGCCCCAATAACGAAGCAGTGACCTTAAGTGAGACAACGTTCACCACAATGAGAATGAGGTTTGCCACCGCGATGGTGATAAATATGGGTACGGCGTAGCGTACCCCGTATTTTTCGCGAATAAGATCACCCAAACCTTTCCGTGTCACAATGGTCAGACGTGCCCCCATCTCTTGGGTTATGGCAAGAAGCACCGTGACCCAAAGCAGCACAAATAAAATAGGATATCCCAGTTGAGCTCCCGCAAGCGCATAGGTCGCGACCCCGTTTGCGTCATTGTCCGCAACAGCCACAATGGTGGCAGGGCCGAATATTGAAAAGAACGTAAGAATGCGAATTTTCCATCCTTGTGCAATAAGCGCTAATTTCTCCATGTATGGGATGAGAATAAGAATAAATCAGGAAATGTGATACATAAAAATGCAAACCACTATCTTCCCATCCATTGTACAGAGACTGTGTGCAAAGTAAAAGAAGGAAAACAACAAATACTACTCTGGCGATGTCCAACTTCTTGTATAATCGTTGCATATGAAACACATTATCGCAGTAGCCGATTGGGCAAATGACCATCTTTCCAACCAAGAGTTTCTCACGGCAATAGAGGGCTTCGCGAAAGATCCAAAAAATGTGCGTGTCAGTTTTGTGCCGTCCACTCCTTCCACCTTGCACACGGCATTTTTGCTCAAACAGCTTATTTACACCCAAAGCAGACTTGGGCGGCCGGATGAAACAATCTTCTTTCATAATACAGATCCACGCATGCAGCAAGATCGTGATATTGAGCTTGCACAAGGTGCGCCGTTTGTCATCGCACATCTTAAAAATGGAGTATATGTATGCGGACCAAATGCAGGGATGGTGTTGAGTCTCCTCAAACCTGACATCGAAGAATTATTTTCATACGAAGGAGTTAGCACTGGTTCTCAATTTCGCTCACGCGACACCCTCTCGCGTATCGTGGCTCATATGGCCGACTACATGGAGCAGGAGCTTGAGCTTACTGAAATACATCTGCACACCATTCCCGACATGGAGCATGATCGTTGGTTTGTCGGACACATTGACAATTTTGGGAATATTAAAACCACACTGACCGCTGATGTGCTTAAAGGAACGTATGAGCTGGGTGAAACATTCACAGTAACTATCGGTAAGACAACAAAAAAAGTCCGCTATGTTGCGCATATGTTTGCCGGTCATCCCGGTGAGCTTGTCATGTTTCCCGGCTCATCCGGTCATGTAGAAGATCCATATTTAGAAATATCGGTTTGGCGCCATTTTGACAAAGGAGATCATCACACCGGCGCACATGAATTTGAATACCCCAGACCAGGGGATGAGGTACGATTTTCAAAAGCTAAAAGCTAATAGCTAATAGCTAAAAGCTCACAGCTAACCGCTAACCGCTAACCGCTAATAGCTAACAGCTAATAGCTAACAGCTAATAGCTCACCTTCTCCCCTGCCACCAGTCTTGAATTTTGGTGATAACATACCACACGCCTTGCACCGGGTGCCTTGCGCAGTGCTGCCAGCTGTTTTTACAATTTGGCGCAAAGTACACGGTGTGTGTTTGGGCGAATGATTCTCCCCCTTGCGTCATTCGTATGCTTACGCGCACTTGGCCTCCATTATGACGATCAAGATCGACATATTGTTGTTGGCTTTTACGAAGCTCCCCCAGCCGTGTTATTGCAGTATCATCTGGAGAAACCGAAATCTCCGCTTCTGCATCAAGCAATATGGGAAAGTTCATGCTGTCGTGCGGTTCAAGCACCAGGCGCACGGGGTTACGAGTCGCTATCGCAAACATATTATGAACATTCACACGGGTATAGGTTTGGCTTAAGGTCCGGCCCACTGCCTCAGGGTACATATAGGGATACTGCGAAATTACAGATTGCTTGTGTACACTCGTATTGGTGGTAGGGACAAACGTGCAATGTGTCTTGTCACATTGTTTTCTGGTGAGGCCCCACCCAGGTGCTTCATCAACATACCATGTAAAGTCCCCTTGGCTGTCATATCGTGCGGGGAATTGCGAGGGGGTTTGCGGGTGATATTGCGCATTGGCGGGGAAAATAATCGACTCCTTTTCAAAGCGGGCAATAAGCGTCGCGTCATCACGGCGCACTTCAACTTGCCCCTGAGGTGTCGTGGTGATGATTGTCTCACTTCCGTGGGGGGCAAGGGTGAGGTGAGTGGGATTGGTGAAAAAGTCGGTTTTGACGGGAATAAACTTATGAGGGTACGATGAAATATCTTTATGACTGTGCCACCGTGAGCCGTCAATAAGAAATGGCACCACCCAATATCCTTCATGGTTTGCTTGGCGCATGCGGTATGGGTCTTCCCATGTGTTGCTGTAAATTCTCAGGTCAGTCACGGTAAGCCCATTTTCATTTTGGGTGAGGCGCACCCGATAGGTAGCAGTGGTGATCCACCAGGCACTTCGTGCTCCTTCCGTGCGGGTGTACACGGTTGTGGTGCGGTCGGAAAATAATGCAGCCGCCTGAGTTGGTTCAAGCACCTCAAGTACTCCCTCATTGTTAAGCTTTCGTATGAAGGCAAGCTGTTTTCCAAACTCAACCTGATACTTTTCGTCCATTGAGTTTTCAAGTCTCAAGTTTGCAAATCCCGCATGCGGTTGAAGCAGGAGGTTTCGCATAAGTGTGTAAAAGTAGTCAGTGGTCGCATTGCCTCGCGCGTAGTCGTTGGGCTGTGAGGTGAAACGGCTTGTGGTGTCGCCATAATTATATAGCGGATCGGTGGTTGTTTGGCGAATAATATGCACGGCGTTTGGCTCGGTAAAGTCGGGAATAAATGCCCAGTTGCGACTTGCGGGGTATGGGTAATGAGGGGGGCCTCCATAGAGTGTGTAGCTATCTGTCCCCCACTGCTCACGGGTTATCTGATGCACCTGCACGTCGTACGCGTCATGTAAATAATTTAGCGTATCAGTATCTATCATCCATGCGCTTGACAAGGTGGGATACTCGCCAAAGACTTCTTGATACTTGGTAAGGAGTGTGTCAGCAATTTTGATACGCTCCTCGATGGAATAACCTATGGTGAACGCATTTTGCGCTTGAAACCACGTTTCTTCAGTTCCTGTGTAGACTAATTCTTCAATAGATTTCGGATTGGATATGGGGTATTTATTATGAGCGTCTTCTACGAGCGAGGGAATGATTTCAACCATCACCCCCGTACGAATAAGTTCCGGATACCGCGCACGATAGTCCAAAAAAAGCTGTGTATAACGGGGGTCAGTCAGTGCATCATACCGAAGCACAAATGTGGTGGGGAGCTCATATTCCACTGCATACTCAAGCTGAGTCGTAAGATGGGTTAGGCTTCCGGGTGAACAGCACGACTCACCACGCACTTGGTTTATGATGGTGATATATGCATGTCCCGCGCCTTGAGGGCTTGCTGCGTGAGCAGGAGTCACCGTCTGAGCGAAAGTGCTTTGAGAGTATTGTGCAAGGGCAAAACAACCGATAAATACAAGCAATAAAGAATATGCTTTCATGTAGTTGTAATCATAGCATACATACCGTCTTACCCATACGATTGACCCCAGCGACTTTGTGTGTATATTTGCTATACTTTGTTCATGCAATATGTTTGGTCGTCGTCAAAAGAGCCCACATTGTATGATGTCGTACACCATACACTCGCGTTTGGCACATATGCCGATTGCATATCATTAGTAAGGACACATTCACTAGATACGGTTCGATCAGAGTTTTTGAAGCCCAAGAAAGGGTTGTATAGCAGACAGGCATTTGGTTTTGCGCGACTCTTGTTGCACGTTTCACCCAATCCTAAAAACTATGTCAAAACTATTTCTTGACAGAGTTCTTACCGCAGAAAGAAAACATAATCTTGCAAAATTGACTCCATTTTTTGTACAATTCACTCTGTGTGGTGGAACAGGGTTGGCACTCCAATGGGGGCATCGTATTTCAAACGATTTTGATTTGTTTACTTCTTTTCCTCTTCCTCGTTTTTTCAGTCAGAAAGTAGGAAAGGTTCTTGACATTGCTTCAATTGCAGTTGACACATCAGATGAGCTTACTCTCTTTACGAAAGACAACGTCAAAGTGACTTTCCTCATATATCCTTTTGCATCGATAGAACACGACGTCATCATGGATACAATACGTCTCGGGTCTGTTGCTGACCTGGTTGCGAATAAATGCTATACACTGGGGAGACGTGTGGAGATACGTGACTACATAGACGTATATGAATCTCTCAAACATCAGTCACTTTCCATAAGCATTAAGCAAGCGAAAAAGAAATACGGCAACTTGTTTGATGAAAAACTATTCTTAGGTCAATTGGGATATTTCGATGGACTTCAATACGATGACCCTACATTTGCAGACTATGGGGTCACACAGTCAGCTTTTGAGTCTGAACTCACTAAAGCGATCACGGAGTATCTGCCATAATCTTCGAAGTAGAATCCGATTGCTATTTCCACTCCTTTAACCTATACTATAGGGTATCTCTTATACTCCTCGGGGACATTGCGCCCCTGTGTTTGTGTAGGAGATAAAAAAGTCATTCCTTTGTGTGACTGTCATTGCGAGGAGTACGCTCCGTGTCATCCTGAGCCTGACGAAGGACGGACGAAAAGCAATCTCACCACATACAGGTATGAATCGTATCTTTTTCACCACTCCCGCATTGCATGGGAATGGATGGGAAACGATGCACCTTAACATTCCGAGAGCTAATGAAAAAATAAATGGTTCATAGTGCATGGTTCATAGTTCATAGAGAACAATGAGAAGAATGCACTGATGGACAAATGACAAGGTTGGAAAGATAGTGTTGATTGTGTGACTGTAATTGCGAGGAGTACGCTCCGTGTCATCCTGAGCCTGACGAAGGACGGACGACAAAGCAATTTCACATTCCAACACCTTCTTTCCAGCCTTGTCATGAGGCGCCGGCAACGGCGCCGGAGTCTCGTGACTCGGCTGGAGCCCCTACCGGTGCGGCTTGTTGCACCGGCGTTTGACCAACGGAGGGTTAGCCCCCCGCGTCGCCCTGGGCGACTCGTCCTCTATGGGGCCCATGCGACGGGCCCGAGGCGAGTGCCCCGACTGGGCACGGGGTGTCTGACCCAACCAACTCGCGTACGCTCCCCCCGCCCCACTGGCGGTCCGACCCACATGTCATGCTGAGCCCGACGAAGCATGGCTAAAAGGCGGACGCCCCAAAAGGGTGCCCGGGTGGAGCAAAAAACCAGCCCGTCGAGGAGGCGGGCGAACCATGAAAAACAGGAGAAACCATCTCCTGGCCGCCGCAACAGCACTACTTATTGCGGCGGCCCTCCTCGCGGGCCTGATCAACTCCGCGAGCGGCCAAACCCTCCCCCCTGATCAGGGGACCCCCGCGGCGGGGCAAGCCGCACCCGACATCTCTCTGCTCCCCGTGTGGGAGGATCCCGGGGTCTATGACACAGATCCCGATCAGATCCTTCCCCCGGGGGGCTCCGTGACCTTCACCGAGCCGGTCGTAGTGGCCGGCGATGTGGAGGTCGTCAATGAGTCGGGCGGCGTCGTGTCCCTTTACGACTGCCGCACCGGCACCGCCTGCTCCCCCAAGACAGGAACAACGGTGCGGGTGGAGGCCAGCCAGGCCCACCCCATCACCGTTAGGTTTCCTTGGGGAGGCTCGTGGTGGTTGGAGGGGTCACGTGGGTCCCCTCCGACCACATTCGCCGACCTGGCGTGTCAGCAAGTGGAAGACGGCTGCGCGCTCATCGAGAGCGTGGTCGTCTGCTCGGACGCCGTGGACGTTTTTGTTGCCCGCTGGGTCCCGCAAGGGTCCAGTTGGCGCCTTGACGTTCAAGTCTCGGCCGATCCTGGAGCAACAGTGCTCAGGGGAGGCCCGAGGTACGACATGACCGCGGCCCAGCGTATCGAGGCAGGGTTGGCGCTGGACTATTGTGTCCCGGCGCCCACCCCCACCGCCACTTCGACGCCCACGCGTACGCCGACGACGCCTCCTCCCACGGCCACCGCGACCTGGACGCCCTCCCCCACACCGACGACGCCTCCTCCCACGGCCACCGCGACCTGGACGCCGACGTCAACGGCCACAGCCACGCCGACGGCTACGCCCCCCACCGCGACGCCAACCGCGACGAGCGTACCCCCGACGCCGACGGTCAGCCCTACGACAACTCCGACCACCCCCCCAGTCTGCGAAGGGGTGGTCATCAAGCTTTCCAAGCGATCCGACGGGGGTAGCTGGGTCGCTTTTGGCAATCCGAGCGGCTATCCCTCGGCCGTGTTTTGGTATGGTCTCCCGCCATACCACTACACTTGGGAGCTTCGTTTCGAGTTAACTGGTAGACCGGGAGTTGTCTACCAGTGGACCCATGTAGAGGTGAACGGTGCGGGGCAAGCGCAGCGGCCCAACCCGTTCACCTATGGTCCGTTCACGCCGTATGGAGCCTACCACTTCCTTTTCACTGGTAGCGCCGACGGAGTCGCATGTGGACAGTGGGATTTCGGCGGCAACGCCGACCCCATTGTTTACGAGGTATTTCTGCCTATCGTGATAAGGTAGGCAGGAACGGGGCGCAGGTCCCCGTTATCACCCTGCCTGAAACTTTCTCGGGGGTTCGCCGGAATGGCGCGCCGGCGGACCCCCGTTCATTAGCTCTTCGGAAACCTGCCCCTCACCACATGTGGTGAGGGGCGGGCAATCCTTTTACAAACAAACATTGATTATTGTTCGAGCGAAACGAAGCCACGTCAGACGTGGCGAAGTGCAGTCGAGAACCAAACCATTGGGACTTCTCGATTTCGCGTTCGCTCAACTCGAAGCGTAATCAAAGTTCAAACAAACGCAGAAAACAGATTCAAACCAAAAACTATGTTCATATCTATTCGTCATTTGAGCCAAAGGCTCATCCGCCTATGGAGGATACCATTAGCCATTCGCCTATTGTTATTAGTGCTCTTCTTCCATCTCGTTGGCAACGTCGTATGGATTGCGCTCAATCAATCACCTCCTTCGTGGGATGAAGCAAACCATATCCGACGAAGCGTGCAATACACCTATTTCATCCAAGATCTTTTGGCAGGAAAGCCTGATTGGGGTATGGCATGGGATAGCTTTCAGGATGGCTATGGGCCACTCGTGCGTATCATCACGGGTATCTTCATGCTTTTTGCTGGTGTCGGTGTGGTGCAGACTCAAATAGTCTCGACACTATTTTTCCTTGCGACTATCGTGGCAGTGTATTTGCTTGCACGGGAAATAGCGAATAGCGAAACAGAAAACTGGCGAAGACATCTGTTTTGCGCAGTCAACGGGGTTCTCCCGAGGGGTACGTCGCAAGCAAAACACGGTGTCGAGACACAACAGCACTTCCCATCAACAATTATTGCGATAAGTACAGCACTGGTATTTTCATTCTATCAACTTATCTATGCGCATTCGCGCTGGCTTCTTCTGGATATCCCCGTAACTTTATTTACAACACTTTCATACCTTTTCCTCATAAAAAGTGGATGGGGATGCAAACGAAAAGAGACCATACTAGCAGGTGTGCTTGCCGCATGCGCAATGCTCACCAAGGCACAGGCTGTGGTGTATTTTGTAATTCCAGCTCTTTATGTTGTTGTGCGAATAGCGAATGGCGAATGGCGGATCAGATTACTTAATCTAGCTATCTCGCTCATCGTTTGCTTGTTACTCTTCTCCCTCTGGGCGCTTCCTAACCTTACCCACATGTACGAATACGTCAAAGCAGGCGCAACCATACGGCTTAATCATCCCGATGATCTGCGCTCCATCACGACCTGGACATTTTATCTAAAACTCATCATTAACAACATTACCACGCTGTGGGGGTTTTTGCTGTGGATACCTGCATGTTTTATCTTTCTGCGAAAGCATAAGAAACACACGCTTTTTATCATATCCGTTGTTATTGGATATTATCTTTGGTTTAGCCTAATCTCAAACAAAGACTTGCGGTTCATATATCCCATATTCCCCATGTTTGCATACATTGGTGCATATGGATGGGCTCGCATTCTCATATATCTGCACGACAAGCGAAAAGCAGTATGGATGGGTGTTGCAATTGCAACCCTCTTGGTATTTCTCGTGTTTCAAATCACTATGTACACAGTTCTCTCCTTCGGATGGCCATTTCCAAAAAATATTACCTCATATGTATTGGTGCCAGGCATAGATGATATTACGGTGCTTAATACCGCATCAGATTATCCAGTCAAAGCATACGGGGCGGACAAATGGCCTGTGCAAGAACTCGCGCAAGATCTAAAAGATTATTTCGCGGACAAACCGTTCACCTATGTATTTCTTGTTCCGAATTTTGAATACTTTAATAACAACACCATCACATTGGAGCTTACTCGGATCCGCGCGCAAAATGTAGTGCTCATGGGCGGGATAAACAAACAATCGTTTGAAAACCCGAGAGAATTGGATGACTTTGTCAAGCAGTATGCGCATTTCATTTATGTTGAAGGGGAATTCGGCCCCTACTTCCAGTGGGACAGGGCGTTTTATGCACAAGTACAACAGTATGTAGCGGATATCTATTCCCTAGGAAGGTCAAAGACACACAAATCATATCAGTTGCCCAATGGTCAGATAGTGCATTGGTTCATTATTGATCCATGAAAAAGTACATGCACCATATTGTCGCACTAGCGATTTTGACGAGCATCGCAGTCTTTGTGCTCACTCGTAATTATGTGCCAGGCACCACGATTGCCGGATGGGATGATTTGCATCCAGAATTTGATTTCGGCCTCGCATTATCGCGGACTTTTGAAGGTGTGTGGCGTGCCGATCAGGGGTTGGGCACTGTTGCAGGGCACTCGCATATGGTAGAGATGCCGCGCATCGTGGTCTTGTGGTTGATATCACATTTTGTACCTACAGAGCAGGTGCGGTTTGCATTTGTTGCATTGAGCATGCTTTTTGGCGTGTGGGGCATGTACGCATTTGTGTACTATATTTCAAGATACTTTGGCACCCATCTCCCACACCATCTCACTTATACCCGTTCGGCAGTTGCCGTTATAGCGAGTCTCATATATATGCTTCACATCGGAGTAATACAGCAATTCATATTGCCGTTTGAGATGTTTATGGTGCAGTTTGCTTTGACGCCATGGCTCATGCTGGGAGCATTGAGTTATGTTACATCAAGAAACACAATACATCTTCTCATTTTTGCATGTATCACATTTTTCTATTCCTCTACTGCATATGCCGCTACTTTGTGGTATGTCTTTTTTGGAATGTTTCTACTTTGGGCTTTTGGGTATGTGCGCAAACGCACTATCCGTCCTTTTCTCATATTGTTTATAGTATTTCTTGCGATGAATCTGTATTGGCTGGGTCCTAATATCTACTTTGCAATGCAAAGAGGTCATGAAGTGCAAACATCAAAAATTAACACCATCTTTTCACCGGATATATTTGCGGCTAACAAGCAGTTTGGAAATCCTGCGGACGCACTTCTTTTGAAAGGGTTTCTCTTTGATTGGAAAGTGTATGATCATCAGTCGCAGGAACATGTGCAGATCATGCAAGCATGGCGTGACCATCTACAAAACCCATGGGTTCGTACTCTATCTTATACTCTGTCACTTATTGCTCTGCTGGGTATTATTCTCTCATTAGTATTGCGCAATCGTATTGTAGCTTCATTTGCAGTGTTCTTCCTAGTGCCGCTAATGATGCTTCTTAATGGAATGTGGCCCATAAGTGGTTGGTATGAAACGCTCTCTCACCATATTCCTCTTGCTAAAGAAGCACTCAGGACACCATTTACCAAGGTATCTATTCCCGCTGTGTTTGGCATCGCACTCTTTTTTGCGTATGTGCTTTCTTTTATCTGTCGTTTAAGCAAATGGATGCGATGTGGTTTACTCGTTCTCTTTGCCATAGCTATACTGTGGGTGGGATGTCCGGCTTTTTACGGCGGATACATTCATAAATCTGTGCAGATACGTATACCTATAGAATACAAAGATGTATTTACCTATTTCAGAAGTCAACCACCTCATGCCCGTGTGGCCTTGTTTCCGCTGCATACGTTTTGGAATTGGACACACTATGCATGGGGATACCAGGGAGCAGGGTTTCTACAGTTTGGGATACCCCAACCAATACTCGACAGAGATTATGACAGATGGAGCAAATACAATGAACAATACAATCGAGAGATGTCGTATGCGCTGTATGCTCAAAACTCCCTCATATTAGCCCATACGCTCAATAAATATAATGTTGATTACATACTCGTTGACACTAGTGTTTTTGAGCCTTCCCTCCCTTCTCAACACAGTTTGCTTCATTGGCTTATGCCAGAATATATTGCACAGACACAACTGTTTGAGGAGCCAGTGCAGTTTGGGGACCATATCTTGATATACAAACGGCGTATGCAATTATCTCCGCAAGTATCACTCGTGCCAGACGCGATTGAGTTTGCTGCATCAACAGCACAAAGCCCGATGGACGCTCAGTATATTTCTGTAGGTAACTACTATACAAATGTATCTCATGACACTACCGATAGTACACAAAGTCAAATAGAACGCTCACCCAATTACGTAAATAGCGAATGGCGTGCAGATTTCTCACGGGATAATTGGGGCATATGTGCCGAGGTGCATGATGGTCAGTCAAAAAGAGTGCGTGAAAACAATAGAGTATTGTACGAGGCATATGATACTAATCTATGTGAAACCGTAGAATTTATAGAAGTAGATCATGCAAAGGCATATGAGCTCTCCATTACTCATGAGAATCTGGAGGGCCGACCTATCATGATTTGTCTAAAAAATTTGCTCACCGGGCATTGTGACGTAAATGAGCAGCTAACGTCAGGGTCACAAAAGCGCACAGATCGCTTTGCTGTGCAACCTCTTTGGGATTATGGGTTCGGATATCAGCTTGAGCTGACCACCATCGCGAGAGGGCGAGGAGTAAGTCGCAACAATCTATATGATGTTGTTTTGCGTGAAGTAGAAAAAGAAATAGTGATAAGAGATGTTTCAGACAACAATATACAAATTGAATATGAGGATACATCACGGTATTGGAAAGAAGTCAAGGTTCAAACTAATATGAAAAAATTAGAACCTCAGCTACTTGTTCTCAACCAAGCCTACTCACCGGGGTGGATAGGGCTTTCGGTTCAAAGTTTAAAGTTCAAGGTTCATGGATTTGAGATGTACTTACCAACATTAGTATTACTCCCCCATGTGAAGGTGAATGGGTGGGCGAACGGTTGGTCAATCGATAGTACAGAGTACAAAGTACAGGGTACAGAGCACAAAGAACTCAGCGCTCAGCACCCCGCTGAGATTTCAAAGAGCAAGAAGCAATCTAATCTAAGCACCATGAACCATGCGCCAAGCACCAAGAGCTATGCACCAAGCACAAAAGTTCTCCTCCTCTTCTGGCCTCAATATTTGCAGTATGTGGGGTTTGGAATACTCTTGTTGACAATGGGCGTGCTTATCGGAATACGCACAGTTAACCTAATAAAGGTCAGATAAACAGCAGATTGCACTCACTTTACCACACGGTCCCTTCCATTTTTATAACGTATACAGTGTAATAGTTCATTCACTAAGGCGGCGAAATGCTGTTCATAGTTTTTACCCGTCCCACTGGAGGAGTGTTTTTTAAAAGGGATTACTTTTTTCACCTGTATGATGCGCTTTTGATAGTTTTCCCCTGGAGCAATTGTGGGGTCAACCTCAAGTGACAAAGTACACACAATATCTCCTTCTTCACTAAGTTCCATTCGGTAGATGGCGCCTGGGTTATCATTCGGTGTATATGCCACTTCAATATACGGATTGCAGCATTCTGCAGTTTCTAAGATTTGATGAATCGTCGCAGGGTCATGTAGTCCATTCATTCTGCTCAGTGCAATGCTCGCTTCTTGCTTTGATGCGCCGTCTAGTTCTACAAGTGGTGCACCAGATGGTCTTTCATATTGAATATTTCGTTGAGGGGCGAGTCTCAGCGTGCACCTATCATTTGGTGGAAAATGAGATGATGGGTTTAGAGGTCGAAGCTCCAATTCATATACAACAGGGAATTTGTATGTGGCACCATATACAAGCTCTTCACCGTCGGGGGAATGTTTATATGCACGAGGATTTGAGTTGATGAGTCGTTCTTCGGGGAGAATATTCATGGCACCTAGTTCACCTTTCTGACTGCTCCCTGCTGGATTACCTAGTTGAAAAGTACCTTCTATTATATGTATGAGTTTTGACACGGCAGGCGAAAATAATATTTCTGTAATGCCTCGATCGATATGAGGCGCGGTGTTATGCAGGGCGAGTGTGGTTTCAAGTGCCAAGGCCTGAGTGATCATTCGGTGCCACTGAGACCGTTGAGGTTCGGACAAGAATGGAAAGAGGTCAGGGGTTGTTTCAACTTTACAAGGTCCTTCTGGAGCGGGGAAGTCTACCAGTGGGAGTAGCATATCCGGTCGACGGGACAGCATAGGTTCAAAAGGGAGATTTTGTTCCGAAGGCGTCATGGATGTATTGATTTTGTAACGATATTAAGATACCAGGGTATAGGGTAAATTACAAACCAAGGCAGTACATATAGCATAGGCTACGTCACACACTTCAAATGCTATAGACGAGGTGCGACACTCATATTCTGAGACATCTGTACCATGATACAACTAAACCTATAGTACTTGACAAGGGGTTTTAAATCTGGTAATATGAACCTGTTCAAACATCCCAAACGGACACGTCTGGAGGTTTTTATACCCTAGAAATGTTCGGGATGAAAGGACAAAATCGCCCCACGTCGCATAAAGCTATGCGGGGCAAGCACCTTAACAAATCGCTTTGTAAGTAGTGGAGAGACAGAGGATATTCTCATTTCATCGTTATGTTTCGAGCGTAGTCGAGAAATCGATGAGCACGAGATATAACACCATAGGTTCATCATACCAATCACGCTTTGCATGTGAACGATATGCTGCCCTATAACATATGAGGATATTCACTCAACTCTCCTCTACCATACAATTTTGCATGATAGATTTTAATTTAGTTAGTATAAGTGAATCCTCCAACAGGATTTGAGAAAGAATCGAAAGCGCCACGCCACAAAGCTTTTTTTGGTGGAAATAAGGATCAAAAATATCAAGTTCAATGTTCATAGTTCAAAGTTCATGGATAAAACCATGCACCACGAACCATGCACTATGAACCATACTTTGGTTTTTGTTCCCACCAAAAGGGCTCGCAGGCCGGCGCAGTGCGCACGACCCCCCCTGGCCAACCGGCCGGAGCCCAAGCCAAAAATGCCTTCAGTATTTCGGAAGGCACAAGTGCGCGGGCTTAGGTGGCCGCGCGACTCGATTTCTTCAACCGCCGGCCTTAAAAACCGGCACACTTCCGTACGGAGGAAAGTTTCATGAACGCGTTCTCGAAGTGGATCCGCCGGGTCTTCCAAACCCGGCCTCTGGCCCTGGCCTTGGTGGTATCGACCGCCCTGGCCGTCGTGTTCGTCTCGCTCATTGCCGTGGCACCCGCCGCGGCCCAGAACCCCGCCTGCAGCGACCAGATCGTCGGCACCAGGCTGACCTTACCTGCCATGACGGCAGGACAGGAGGCCGTGGTGCCTTCTGGCCTCTTGAATGGAGCAACCGCACTGTGCGTCGAAGGTATGGAAGCGGCTGAGAGCATTGCCTTGAAGTTGAAGGGTACGAACCCTTACACAGCCGAAGGCAACTCAACCGCCCTGACCGTGGACGCCGAGTTTGCTACCAACTTGGCTCTCTCCGACCCGTCGTTCAACGGCAGCCTGCTCAAGGCTGCTCCTGGTTTGCCGGCCGTGACGATTATCGCCTTGAGCGACCTGACCGAGGGCGTCACCGTCTGGGTGGGTAACCCCCGCCCCACGGTGATCGCGAATGTCAAAATCGACCAATGGCAGGACATCAAGATCCCGGGCAACATTTCCGAGCTCGCCGCCGGAACCACGAAGTGGTCCGGCAACGGAGTCTTGATCGTCATCACGTCTGGTGCGGCCTTTGCGGCCAACGGCACGGCCGTGCTCCCTGAGCCGACGAAGGTCGGCAGATACGAGTTCTACGTCGACAGCGCAACTCAGTTGGTGCTGGCGGGCACGGTGCCCGGCCAGCGGTTCTACCTGAGCGTCGACGCTGACACGGTGACCGCTGACTCGTGGCTTCAGCGGCGGGTCGAACCCACCACTGCCACCACTACCGGCGCGGCGGCCTCCACGGCAGGCGCCCAGTACACTGATCTCGGCGGCGCGTGCTTTAGCGCCGCCACCTGTTCGGCCGCCCAGGCCGTCGCCTGCGTCTCGGGGGCTCCCAAGCTCCCGTGCACGCCCGGCGACTCGATCGAGGTCTGGGGGGCCCCTGCCCCCATGACCTTGTGGGAGGCCTTGCAGCTCGTGAAGTAGCAGGGCCTTGAACCAGCGTCCGCTGCCCGCCAAAGGGCGCGCGGATAAGCCGACCCCTATCCAGGGGCACGGGCGCTTCCCCCTCACCACACGTGGTGAAGGGGGACTCTATCATGCAAATCACTTCGTGCAACGCGGCGACCCAAGCTGGGGTCAATGCTTACGCACAGGTGCCTGTATGGTAGAGGGTTCACCTAAATCAATCACAAAACGTAATTGGTTGAGGTGAATGCAGCATACAAGTTCCAAATTTCACGATGCGATGAGACATATGGCATACGGAATGCGGAACTTATTTTGGTATAAGGATGAGAGTAGTTGAATATGAAAAACTATTCTTCGAGTGTAGCGCTATAAGGCGCGAAATCGAGAAGTTTACCTGATAGTTCTCGACTCATGACCCATGCGGTCATTTCACTCGAACAATACACAGCATTAAATTGAAACTATGGTAGAAGCACATGTGGCACGAATGCCACGATCACCATTCCAGATGCGACCGATAGAAAACCCTTTTCGAAGGGTTCTCCCTGCTGTGGTACAAATGCGTGATCGGGTTGCAGCCGGTGTGCGGGACGTGGGTAATTCGCTTGCCCAGCGAATGCAACGTTCACAAGCGCAGGATGTATCTCGCCTTGCACAGGCGCGCGCGACAATCGCTCAATCTGTAGATGCCACTCGTACGTATGTCAACCGTGACAACGCGCGTATGGCCGTACAAATTGGTACACAAGCGGCCCGAGAAGCGACCCATTATGTCGCGACTCACAAGATGGAAATAGCCAAAAAAGTTGCACCATCGCTCGCAATAAGTATTACTGCCAAAGTGGCTGGTGCAGCGCTTGCAGCCCCTGTCATTGTGGCAGGTGCGGTGGCAGGTGGCGCCAATGAAGCACGCCGAAATGTCAGCACGTTAAACGCTACAAAAGCAGATGGAATATTTGCCACATCTGCAGTACTGCGCAATGGGTTTGAAAGAAATACAGCAAGGGCACAAGCTGGTACACAAGATAACGCTAACTTTTCTTCAACAGAGGGAACATCGGTATTACAGCGTATCGCCCAATCCAAAGTGGGCCGTGGAATGCGCGCCTACATGCGTGCTGAGAAGTCAGCTGCATCATATGTCGCGTCGCACAATGCACATATCGATCGCGTCATGGACTTTGCCCCCGATGCAACTGCCCGAGCAAACGCGAGCATTGATATTGACTATCTCAATAGACTCAGGACGGATGCCGCTATGGCACGCATGACCGCCACGACAGATGTGGAGCGGGCGGCCGCGCGTACAGTGCACCAGGCAGTACGTGAGCGCATGCGAACGCTTGAGTCTGCGGCAGGTCTTGATTCTGCGATACCATATATAAATGGTGTTGCGGAACGTCAGATACTTCGTGCCCAAAGGAGCGTACAGTTTGACAAGTCATATAAAAATATTGTCATTGGAAGCATTGTTGCATCCTCCGGGGTGCGGGCAGTGAAGTCTGCACTCTCATCGGCAGCGATATTTTTGGGACTTTCGGCGGTAGGGGTCGATGCGGCAAGCCCTCTGCGCAGTTTGAAAGACACCATGTGGAGAGATGTTTCTGATGGAGTTGGGAATCTGGCCAAATCAGCTGGTTCATATATGGAAAATGCCATTACTCATATTCTCACAAACACAACTCCCTCAGCAGAAGCGGCAGAAATTACAGTTCCGACTATGCACGATGTGATAAATACCGTGCAAAATACTGCCCATGCAGTTTTCCAGGATCAACGAAATCAAAAACGTATAGAGGGGAGTTCCTTTAGACCCAATACTATGTCAGATTCATCCGTGCATGTGGGGGATAATCAATACTTTGACCCCCGCCTCACCACAACAGTACGGGTAGAAAATGGCGAAACAATTATTGAAGGAAAGGGAGTGCTTTCATCTGGTTATCCAAAAGCTGTTGACTCTTCTTACGCTGCAGCTCCTCGAGATCCTTCGTTCGTGCGTGGTCCTGTGGCAGATCGTGTGGCCATTGCTCAAGAAGTGAATGCCCCTGTACCTATGCGAGAGGTTGCGCGGACCGTGCAAGAAGTACAAGAATATACTATTGAAGGTAAAGTGTCATGGACTCAAGATATCTTTGATCGAAAACTCCTTTCAGGCATGCAGGATGCTGCCCACTCTATGGATTGGTATGGTGCTCCCGGCACTGCAGAGCGCATGGTGAAGGAAGTATTCGCAATAAATTCAGACATTATGGATGCTGATGATATGCAGAAGATGCAAGAGTATCTTGCCGCACACCCAGACGCATCTTTCGTGCAAATGTGGAAAGATTTGCAACACACGGTATTTTCAGACGATATGGACAAGCTCACTGATGGAACGGCATACAAAGTGCTCTCGGAGCACACCGTCATGGTGCAAGAACCGGCCGAGTCTGTGGCAGATGCTCATGAGGCAGATGCACTCGTGATGGGTGCCAGCCGTGCTTCCAAACCTCCGGGGCTTGCCAAATATGTGTTGAACATCGACCAACAAGCAGCGCCTCCAACTTCTATACAATCATCTGGAACAAATACTTCAGGGTATCAAGTGGTTAGGCCACCTCAAAGTACAGGAGTTACCAGTGGGGCAAATACAATACAAGGCACATATCAGCAAGTTGCTCCCCCAGGCGGAAATACTGCAGCCAACGGTACGGTGAATGGTTTTCAACAAGTAAGAAAACCAGGTGAGGTTTTATCGAATAGCGTAACAACAAATGCTCAGGTGGTTTCATCTCCACAAAATAGCATTGTGCCACCACCCCATCAAATGGGATCTCCAGATACCGGCAGCTCAGTATCAAATACAATGCATGGTTATCAACAAGTTGCTCCTCCCGGTGCAAATAGTGTAATTAATAACAGTTCTATGGTTGGGACATATCAAGAAGTTGGTCAGCCATCAGCCCCCAGGCCTGTCGTAGTAGCGCGCTCAAACAATGAGACCTTTCAAATAGTAAGCCCCCCAAAACCACAAGAGGATGTGAGCTTCCAAGTGGTATCACTGCCAAGAGCAGTGTTACCATATGAAGTGTCACGTGACACGCAGCTCGCGAGTATTGTTGGCCCCTTTGATTTGAGTAGCGGAAACAATCATGTGGCTTCTATTCAGTCAACAAGTTCTTATTTCCCCGCATCAGCTTCTATGCCGATATCTATGTACAGCGATAGAGCACCAGCTATTGGGGGAGGCGCTTATGAATACAATGCACTGGGCGGAACAAATATATGGACCCATACCAGCTCATTTAAAGAAGGAGGAAAACAGTGGTTGGAAGACGCCCGAAGATATATGCAGGGGGGGAATGGTCAACCTCGGCTTGGACCTGTACAACAGCTTGCCAGAGCACAAGAGCTTATGCGATCAGCACCACACCTATTTATAAATATGGATAATCAGAATCAAGGTGGATTTACGCTCACGGCTATTCACCACTTACGATTGAATACCGATGGCAGTCTGGACCTTTCCACCACAAACGGTATTATTGGTGGTGGGCCTGATACATTATCATTTATTGGGTGTGCCTATGGGCATGTTCAAGGTATCCAAATGATCCTCGATCATGCTTCAGAAGCCCCATCACACCTTGAGCAATGGTTTGATGTGCTCAATAATCCAAATGCTACAGGTGCGGACGTTGAAAATGCGGTCGATCAAATCGTGAAACAATGGTTTAGTGGTACAGCCTATTACAGTGATTTTTACAACCTGTATGGGTATCTTTTGAAAGAAATTCCTACCCCAGGTACACCGGAGCACTCGGCATTTCTAAACCAACTAGCAGGTAAAGGGTATATGGCATCTGGTAGGTTGGAGTTTGAGTTTACTATCGGCGGACAATAACCCTTTTTCCCTCACTCCCCCTCACTTCGCTCTATACAATGACATACGAAAATACCCGCCTGTTACGGCGGGTATTTTTTGTTGCAAATTGAGTCGAGATTTTTTCCGCCAAAGGCGGATGCACAGATAGGCAAACCTTTCAATTGAGCTGCAGGTAACATCCTGCAGGTTTCGTAAGTTTGAATCCCGCAATTAAGCGGGAAACCTGTTGTGTCACAATTCTTGTGACGATAGCCTTGACCGGCATGTCTTTTTCCTTGGATCGTACTTGTGGCGCCTTATAAGCAAGCACCAAAAATACGTTTAGCGACTTTCTTCACTAAAAAGAAAAAAAGAAAGGAGGTGATCCAACCGCACCTTCCAGTACGGTTACCTTGTTACGACTTAACCCTCATCGCTAGCACTAAGCTCCCACGGCATGCGCCGCAGTTCACATAATACCAACTTTGTTGGTTTGACGGGCGGTGTGTGCAAGAGGCAAGAACGTATTCACCGCGGTATAGCTGACCCGCGATTACTACCAAATCCACGTTCATGGAGTCGAGTTGCAGACTCCAATCCCCACTGAGAGATTATTTCAGAGATTTGCTTGCCGTCGCCGGCTTGCAAGACTCATTGTTCAATCTCATTGTAACATGTGTGTAGCCCAGGACATAAGGGACGTGCTGACTTGACATCTGCCCCTCCTTCCTCCCCCTCACCTTTTTCAACAACGTATTGATTGCCATTCGTACATTTTCATCGCGGAGGCGGCTTCGCCTTCCTGTGAAACATGATACGGATGGGTTGTAAAAAAAGGTGAGGGGGCAGTCTCGTCTGACACTTGTAACAGACGACAGGGGTTGCGTTCGTTGTCCCACTTAAGGGCACTCCTCACGGAACGAACTGACGACAGCCATGCATCACCGGTTCTACCATCCTTGCGGATCATCCACTGTTTCCAGCAGACTAAAACGGTAGTATGTCAAGCCCTGGTAAGGTTCTTCGGTTTGTATCGAATTAAACCACATGTTCCTCTGGTTGTGTGCCTCCCCGCCAATTCCTTTGAGTTTCAACCTTGCGGCCGTACTCCCCAGGCGGTATGCTTAACGGGTTACCTTCGCCACACGAGATCCCTCACCCTTTCCCCTATCGACATATATCAGAGTGCAATAACAATCTGTATTGTGATACGAAAAATGGTGAGGGAAATCATGCAGCTAGCATACATTCGTTTACAGTTAGGACTACGCAGGTCTCTAATCTGCTTCGCTCCCCTAACTTTCGTGTCTCAGCGTCAAGAATCTTCTAGAGAACCGCCTTCGCCACTGGTGTTCCCGTGGGTATCAACGCATTTCACTACTCCTCCCACAGTTCCGTTCTCCCTAAAGATACTTCTAGACAGGAAGTATCACTCCCAGTTTTCGGGTTAGGCCCGAAGATTTGAAAAGTGACTTTCCCACCCGCCTACACGACCCTTTACGCCCAATGACACCGGATAACGCTCGTAGCCCACGTATTACCGACGCTTCTGGCACGCAGTTAGCGGCTACTTTCTAGTAGGGTACCGTCCATTCTCTTCCCCTACCACAGAAGTTTACACTCTTGTGAAGCTTCATCCTTCACGCGGCGTCGCGCGGTCAGACTTTCGTCCATTGCCGACTATTCCTGATTGCTGCCTCCCGTAGGAGTGGGGGCCGTGTCTCAGTCCCCCTCTGGCTGGTCATCCTCGTAAGACCAGCTACCCGTCGTAGGCTTGGTAGGCAATTACCCCACCAACTACCTGATAGGACGCAAGCTCATCCCGAAGCGCCTTGCGGCTTTACCCCATCCATCTTTATATTCAAATACAGTGTACAATTTTCCAGATAGTAGACATTCTGAAAGATAATGAATATTTGAAAACAAAGATGGATGGGGATCATCTCAAATTACCCCACCTTTCGGTGAGCTATGTGAGACTTTGGGGGAGATTCTTACGTGTTACTCAGCCGTCCGCCACTGTCCTACACTCCTCACTCTATCTCGGAGTTACGAACAGCAAGCTGACTACATGTGTAGACCGCCTGCGGTTCCGAAGCTTCGAAACACAGTGAGAAGCGAAGGACCGTTCGACTTGCATATCTCAGGCACGCCGCCAGCGTTCATCCTGAGCCAGGATCAAACTCTTAAAGAAATTGCAGGAATACTCTTTTCATTGCTGAAAAGGTACCTACAGCTCAATTGCTAGGCTTGCTCGCCTCAATGTGCTTAAAGCACTTTGGGCGAGATGTGTGTGCATTCGGGCATCATACGACGCCCGAAATAATTTCCTCGATTTATCAATGTGCGGGACACTATTTTACTAGATACGAGACTCAAATACAATGGGCATAGCCTCGGGTGATCAGGAGCTATTGAGGTTGGCTTTGCGCACTTGTTTGTGCTTCAGCAAGACGTCTAGCTTCCTCTATAAGCTTTATACGTTGAGCATTATTTGGACAGCTGGAAGAGTAGCACTGAAGACCGCCTGCCCCCCACAGAACCCGACCCATTGCATAGCCCTGTTCTCGAGGTGGCCATGCGCAATGATAAAGGTCCTGGCCTTGTGGTAACAGATGGTCCAAAGGCAACTCGCCAGGGTATGTGCAATCGTAAATGGTTGCGTCCGAAGAAGGAGGTAAATAATCAACATGATGCGGGCAGCTTGGAGTAAGACACTGGTTTCCCAATGGACTCTTGTAAACACATCCATGTGTACCTGTTTCATGAAGTGGAATTGAACATTGAAGGTGAACAGGAATAGTGGCTTCCGTCAAATTTAATGAAAGATCACCTCCTCCATAAGCACAATTCTGAACAGGAAGACTTATATCAGGACTCATATTGTTATCGGATTATAGCAGAATAGGTTTTTTTTAATGTTTCTGCGATAGCCTCAATGAGCACATGCTTATGGGTTGCACCACTTACGGTGCACTTAAGAAGCAAACCAACCATATTTGCATCTTTAGGTTGAAACAGTTCATAATCAATATTCTCGACTTCTTTCCACCCATCTTTGACCGTTTGAATAACTACACCAGGCTGATGGGCTTTTGGTAAGTAGAGCGATATATCAAATGTATGCAGATGAGGAATGGAGGTATACAGGCGTTTGTCGGCTTTGACTCGTGGGGTTTCAGGGCTCCAATAACGCTCTATTTCAAGTGCCACATAGACACTATTTTTGTCAAGAACACTGATTTGATAAAGGTTGTCGGTTAGGGTGTATCCTAGTTTTGTGCACAAAGAATCAACCACACCTTTCGCGCGCAAGTACACCTCTTGGGTAGGTGCATGTGCGTTATGCAGTATGAAACCAAGTTGTCTGCGCTCAGTATAGGGTGATTTGGGATGATCCGCTTTTTCATACACTTTTCCAAGCTCAAACAGCCTTACCTCCTCTCTTCCAAACTTTTTCTGATGAGAAAGCGCATGACGCAGCCCTTCTTGCAGGGTCAATCGGAGTGCATCCTTTTGAGAGTTGAGTGCGTTTTGCAACACCACTTGTCGTGTATCACCATCAGATTTGGTTAGTGGTTCAGTGATATGTTCGTCAAAAGAATGCGCGAGCATAATGTCTCGAATTTCTTCTTCGAGTGTGAACCAATAAGACGTGATGTTTTTGGGGGGAGCAAATGCCGGAATCACCACAGGTGTTCGTTCATAGCCATACATGCGCACCACTTCTTCCACCAAGTCTGCCTCACACAATATATCAGTGCGCCAATATGGAATAGAAACCTGAAGGGCTGAAAGTTCAGCGTTTAGGATAGAGAATCCTAAGGATTTCAAATAACCAGATGCATCATTTGCAGAAATGGAAACACCCCCTAAACGCGCGAGCTCAGAGATTCTAAGCAAAATCTTAGGTGTCGATTCGGGTTTTGGATAAGAATCAGCTTCAGCAACGATTTTCCCATTGCAAATATCAAGCACTAACTGGGCGGCCCGACCGAGTGCGACTTCTGCAAGTTGGGGGTGTAAAAACTTTTCGTGTCGTGATGACGCTTCGGTGCGCACTGAATGACGAATGGAACTGCGACGGATTGAAGCCTGATTATAAGTTGCAGCCTCAAGCACTATTTCTGTGGTGTCTGGACCAACTCCACTGTCTGCGCCGCCAATCATTCCTGCAAGTGAGAGTGCGTTTGATTTGCTTGCGACAACCAGGTCATCGTTTGTGAGCGTAAGGACCCTACCTCCGAGTATGGTAAGTTTTTCTCCCTCATGTGCTCTGCGGAATACCACTTCTCCATCTTCAATAAAACGCATATCAAACGCATGCAGTGGCTCTCCCAGCTCTATAGTGACATAATTGGTGATATCAACAAGGGGAGAAATGACTTTAATTCCATACGCTGTTAGCCGATCTACCATCCACTGCGGAGTACTTAGCCCTGAATTTCTTTGGGGGAGTTTTATGCGATATGCAATGAACCTGCGACAGAGGTCTGGTGCAGCATTTTCAATATGTAGTTTGTCTTTTCCATTTGTACTCTGTACAGCGCCTGTCCTGAGCGCAGTCGAAGGATACTGCGCACTTGGTGCTGTCACCAGTTTCCCCGTCACTGCTGCGACTTCTCGTGCAACGCCCAGCACCGATAAACAATCAGGCCTATTCTGACGAACTTCCAGATCAATCACCGTATCATTCTCAACCTGCTCCGGCTTTTTGTCTTGCATGTGGCCAATGGAGGTGAGCTTGTCAGTAAGCTCATTTACAGAAACATCGATATCGACGTATTCCTTAAGCCAATGTAATGGGATTTTCATATCTTTGATTCTATCGTTCTCCATTCAACAACTTTTAAATCTATTTATTTCCAAACCAACTCACCGTTATACAAACTGCGGATGTCGGTGATTCCATAGCGCATCATGACGAGCCTATCAAGGCCAAATCCAAATGCAAATCCACTCCACTCTTCCCCATCAATGCCACAAGCTGAGAGCATATTAGGATGCACCATACCGGCACCTACAACCTCAAGCCATCCGCGATACTTGCATACGGCACATCCCACGCCTTGGCACAATTGGCACTGTATATCCATCCCCATACCGGGCTCTACCTGTGGATAATACTTACAGCGAAAGCGGGTAATGGTGTTTTCGCCATACAAAAATCGGGCAAATCCATCAAGCGTCGCTTTAAGATGCCCCATATGGACTCCTTTATCAATAAACAACCCCTCAAGTTGATAAAATATAGCATTGTTAGATGCATTGGTGTTTTCATTTCGATAGCATTTGCCGGGGGTGATTATCTTCACAGGGAGTTTCTCTTGAGTGAGGCAGCGTATTTCAACTGATGAAGTATGTGTGCGAAGTAGGTATTCGGGCTCGAGAATGTAGAGTGTGTCTTGTAGTTCGCGCGCAGGATGGTCGGGGGGGAGGTTGAGTTTGGCAAAATTGTACTCTTCTGTTTCAATTTCGGGCCCTTCATACACACTGTATCCCAAGTAGGTGAAATACTCGTAGATCTCTCGCACCACTAAGCTTGTTGGGTGCAAATGTCCAGATTTTTGTTTTATACCAGGGAGGGAGGTGTCAAAATCAGTCAGATGCGATTGTTGTTCGTTTTGAATTTCATCTTTCTTTCTTTCAAATAGCTCCAAAACATCTTGCTTGAGGGCGTTGAGCTGGGCGCCTTTTTCCTTGCGCTCTTCAGGACTGAGCTTTTGGAGTGTTCGGGCCAGCGCATTAATGTGGCCGTTTCGGCCCAGGTACTCAATTTCAAGAGCAGCAAGTTGCTCTGCCGTTTTGATTTCTGCGAGTAGATTTGGCAAAGTAGATATATCACGCATGGTGACCATTATACACGAAGGTATTATTGAGTGAAATTGAGCGAAGAAAACTCAAGCGGTTAGGCTTTTTGTATTTGGGTCACAATACTGGAGAATGCCTTGGGGTGCTCAAGTGCAATCTGAGCGAGCACCTTCCGGTCCAGATCAACATTTTTTTGTTTGAGCGCCTTAATAAAAAGACTGTAACTCATACCATGTTCTCGAGATGCCGCATTCAGTCGCACGATCCACAGCGATCGAAAGTCACGCTTGCGTAATTTTCTGCCATGATATGCATATTGTCCAGCATGAAGCACCGCTTCTGTCGCCTTTTTTATCTGCTTGCGTCGGGTCATTCGATACCCTTTGGCAAGCTTTAATGTTTTTTTATGTGCCTTTTTTGTTTGTATACCGCCTTTTACCCGTACCATAAGTTAAAAAGTGAAAAAGATATATTCAACGTAACATTTCTTATTGAAGTCCAAGCAACCTCTTGATTTTCTTGGCATGTACTCCTTCAACTTCTTTCATTTGTTTGAGTCTACGTATTTGGTTTTTGCTCTTGGCTTTTCTTAAATGGCGAATGGTATGGCTCCGATGGAGCACCTTGCCCCCCGCAGTGACCTTGAATCGCTTTGAAGCGCCTTTATGAGTCCGTTGTTTATTTTTCATACGAAGTGTTTAGGCAGATAGTATACCACACAAATCATTTTTTTCGTGCGACAACCGCACGCACCACGCGCGCCTCAAGACGAGGTTCTTTTGACACATTTACTTCGCCCAGTGCTTGAATAAAAATGCGCATATGGTCAAGCGCCATAGGGACTCTGCCCAGTTGTCTGCCAACAAGCTTCATATTAATGCGCACTTGATTGCCCTCTTTGAGGAATTCTTTGGTTTTCTCGATGAGCCTGTTTTTGTCTGCTTCTCCCATAAACAAGGAAATGGGCACATCCTTTACCGTGCTTTTTTTGACTCCCTTTTTTGCTTCTTTCTCTTTTTTCGACTCCTGATAAAGGAATTTTTTGAAGTCAATGATTTTTGCAACGGGAGGAGTGGCATTTGGGGCGATAAGCACGAGGTCAAGATTTTTATTTTGCGCGTGTTTGAGGGCATCTGACTTTGAGAGCACGCCAATTTGTCCTTCTTGATCGTCAATGACGCGTAGCTCAGCAGCTTCTATGCGCAGATTCACCGCGTAGTATTTGCGGGGTGCTCGTTGGATATGTCTTCTAGGTGCGATTCTCAATTTCGGAAATTAATTTCTGGACGAATGTGTCAACAGACATCTGTCCCATGTCTTGCCCAGATCTGCTTCGTAATGAAACAGCATCTGCGCTTACTTCTTTGTCCCCCATTATACCCATGTAGGGCACCTTTTGCAATGTTTGAAGGCGTATTTTCGCACCGATACTTCGTGCATTACAGTCCACCTCAATACGTACGCCATGTTTTTGCAACACTTCAGCGACATGCATTGCATATGTGTGGTGGTTCTCGCTTATGGGGAGCAGAGCAACTTGTACCGGGGCAAGCCACAGAGGAAATGCGCCCGCATAGTGCTCGATAAGCACTGATGTGAAGCGCTCAATGGAGCCCATAATGGCACAGTGAATCATTACTATTCGCTCCTTCTCTCCCGCTTCATTCGTGCAGTGCAAGTCAAATCGTTCGGGCATATTTACATCAAGTTGAATAGTTGCAACCTGCCATTGCCTTCCGAGTGAGTCTTTTGCCATAAAGTCGATTTTTGGCCCATAAAATGCCGCTTCACCTGGTGCAACTTCATATGTAGCCCCTCTTTGAGTTGCAAGGCCTTCAAGCGCTTGCTCAGCCTCTTGCCAAAGTGCTTCTGTCCCCAAATACGCCGACATATTATTTGGATCATGAAATGACAGTCGAATGTGAAGTTCAAAACCAAAGGCGCCATAGAACGTGTCTACGATGTCCCACACCGATGAAGCCTCTGTTGCGATTTGACTTTTTCTACAAAACACATGGGCATCATCTTGGGTGATGCATCTCACCCGCGATAATCCCGCCAGCTCACCCGATTGTTCATCTCGATACACCATGGTTGTCTCGGCATACCGTTGGGGGAGGTCCCGATAACTTCTTGGGAGGTGAGCATAAATCTGTGTGTGATGCGGGCAGTTCATTGGTTTCATGGCGAACGTGTGCCCTTCTCTGGTTTCTATCTTAAACAACTCTTGTTCGAATTTGGCCCAGTGCCCCGATGTTTCATACAAATCTTTTTTTGTAATATGAGGTATCGTCACCTTTTGATAGCCTTTTTCTTTGCGTAATTTCCAAACAAAATCATCTAATATATCGCGCACCAACGTGCCTTTTGGCGTCCACAACGGCAATCCTCCACCAACCAACTCAGAAAAGGTGAATAAATCTAAATCCCTTCCCAGTTTTTTGTGATCTCTCTTTTTCGCTTCCTCAAGCATTGTTAAATAGCCACCCAATTCTTCTTTCGTAAAAAATGCAGTGCCATATATTCGGGTAAGCATAGTGTTTTTTTCATCGCCACGCCAATACGCACCCGCAACAGACATCAGTTTGAAATGTAGCAGTGTTTCACGGGGGTTCTGGATGTGTCCTCCACGGCACAAGTCAACAAATGACCCCGACTGATAGAGCGTCACCACTTCACCTTTGGAAACAATTTCATCAATGAGTTCAAGTTTGTATTTATTATTTGCAAACTCTTTTCGTGCTTCATCTGCGTGCACTTCCCGTCGTGAAAATGATTCCCACGATTTAACGATTCGCACCATTTCTTTTTCAATTTTGGTTAAATCTGCATCGGAAATTTTCTCGTCTCCAAAATCAAAATCATAATAAAATCCTTCTGCGGTTGAGGGCCCCAACGTAGGCTGGGCATGGGGCCATATTGATTTGACTGCTGCGGCAAGCAGATGTGCGCAACTATGTCGAAGATCAGCAAGTGATGTGTTTTGGTCCATAAGAATAATGTGCAAAAAAGATGTGACTTTCAATCATACTATAAATCCCAATGGGGACATTATGTCTTTGTGCTGTCCCCTTCTTTTCTATGACCAAACTCCTGCAGAATAAGATTCTTAAGCGTGTCATAATCATCTTCAATTGATGCAAAGCGAGATTTTCTATCTTTGCATCGCTCAAGTACCACCGTGTGATCAACATGTATCCCTGCACTTTTCTTAATTTCTTCTGCGTATTTATGAGGGGATGATGTGGTTACAATCACAATGTGTTTTTTGGGGGATGCAATCTCATCAGCCACAACCCATGCCCGAGCGGTGCCCGGCTCAGTAAGATAATGATACTCATGCCACACGGCATGCATCATGTGCATGGCTTTACTGTCACGCACGGCATATGCCTCAAAGAGCTCGGCAAACCGATGATGTGAATATCCGCAAAAGTGCATTATACGAGGGAAGTTAGTGAAGTTTTGATGTTCTGCTAAGGTGATTTGGTCTGATGAATAGGCTTTTCCATTATATTTTCCATTTTTCGAATATTCTGGTGCAAAACTCTCTTCCATAGTGGCCAATACAATTTTCTCAAACGGAATTCCCATAAGTTGGGCGAGAAGGGCCGAAATTGAGTTCCCAAAATTTGCAGTTGGGATGACAAGAGTCGCGAGGTTTGGATACATAAGCGCATACAAGTAGACGAAGTAGATGATTTGAGGCAGTATCCTCCCAATGTTTATTGAATTGGCCGATGTGAGGCCAAGTTTCTGTATTTCAGGATCTTCAAATGCTTGCCGCACGAGCCTATGGCATTGTGAATAAGAACCATCAACCTCAACTGCAAGGACATTATCACCAATCTTAAGAAGCTGCTCTCGTTTCAGTTTATTTTGGAGATGTTTTGAAAATAGCAAAAGCACTCGTGCATGTTCAATGTCGGTAAAACTATGTCCTACTGCGATGCCTGTGTCACCCGATGTAGCCATGAGCACATTCACACCTTTTTTCTTTTTTTTGAGATATGCCTGCATTGTGTGGGCGAGCACTTTCGCGGCGACATCCTTGTGGGACATGGTTGGCCCATGGAAAAGCTCAAGCACCTTGTATCCTCCTACCTCAACAAGGGGTATGGGAAAAGAAACTGCTTTTTGAGCGATGTTTTCAATCTCTTGTTTTGAAAGCTCATCCCCCATCCACTTCTCAAGAGTGAGCATCGCAATGTCATGGAGCGTCATGTGGGGTATTTGTTCAAGCTCGCGTTTGGTGAACTGAGGCACATGCTCAGGCACATACATGCCTCCATCAGGGGCAACCCCTAAAAATATTGCATCTTCCATGCGGACCGGTGGTGATTTTTTTTTGAGACTTATGTATTTCATACAGCGTGAACCTAAAAAAAATCCCGCTTTGTGCGGGGTTTCTTTGTGCTTATCAGACGAACCCCCCGCTTAGGCAGGAATTTTGCATCGGGTGATAAGATAAATATTCATTGGTATCGCAAACTATTGTATGTCATGATACAGTGCTTGTCAATGTAACATTTTATGCTCTATGCATTTATTCCACACGCGCGTTGTACTTTGGAAATGGTCTTTGTGGCAATTTCTCGTGCGCGTTCACTCCCCGCTTTGCGAAGCGCAGAGAGTTTCGGTACATCGGCTGCCAATTCGACATGCGCATCTCTATACGGCTTGAAATAGTGCAAAAATTTTTCATAGAGCATTTCTTTAATCGCAACATCTCCTATCTTCCCTTCTCGATACTGTTCTCGCAATTCTTCCAACTGTTGGGCGTCAAAGTCAAGAAGTTGCAAGTACGAAAAACACACATTTTTTGCAGGATCTCCAGGGTCAGTTGGACGGATGCGAGATGGGTCTGTAGTGATGCGCATAATGTGCGTATAGAGCTCTTTCTCGTTGCCAAAGATTGGCAAGTCATTGCCCAATGATTTGCTCATTTTGCGCTGACCATCTGTTCCCAGTATGCGGGCGGTTTCCTTTTGAATCTTTACTTCCGGGACAGTCAGCACATTCCCAAATCGGTTGTTAAACGTTCGGGCGATCTCACGTGTGATTTCAACGTGTTGTTTTTGGTCTTCTCCAACCGGCACCAAATCGACATCAAATAGCAATATGTCAGCAGCCATAAGAACCGGATATTCAAATAGTCCTGCAGATATCTCATCAGGACTTACTTCATGAGCAAGTTTATCTTTGTATCCGTGCATGCGCTTCAACTCTGCGACAGTCACGACATTATTCAATATCGTCTGCAGATAGGGAATCTCCGGCACATCAGACTCAACAAAAAAGATTGATTTTTGTGGATCAATGCCGAGCGCAAGGTACTGCAAAAATATGGCGCTGGTGTTGTTTCGGATTTCATCCGGTGTATACACAGTATTAAGTGAATGGAGGTTTGCAACCAAAAACAAACACTCCCCTTCAGTCTGAAGCTCCACAAACCGCTTGACCATCCCAAAATAATTCCCGATGTGCAAACCCTTGCTTGATGACGGATTGATGCCAGAAAGTATTCTCATAGAATGTGTTATGAAATTGAGTAATTGTATACTGCATCAGCAAGTATTTGTAACGTATCATAGGTTTGAATTCCAATGCGCTCGTTTTGTAGCGCCAGAGGAAGCTCAGTGCAGCCAAGCACCACTCCATCAACACCCTGCTTATTAGTATCAATGATGGATAGAAGCTCAGCCTTAGATTGTGGTGTTGGACCGTTATCAAGAACAGATGTTATGACGCCAAACAGTCGTTTTTGATCTGCATTGGTTGGCACCCGAACGCTCACCCCTGCTTTTTGCAATTTGTTTTGATAAAGTTTGTTTTTAAGCGTGAATGGTGTCCCAAGAAGCAAAACACGTTTCGCATCATGTGCAATTACCGCACGCACAGTTTCATCAATGATCGAAAGCAAGGGCACAGAAACCGCTTGCTGCATATCATCAAAAAACATATGCACTGTGTTGCAAGCAACAACAATCACATCACCTCCCGCCCGCTCAAGCGTTTGACAGCCGGATGCAAGTTGAGCGGCGATGAAGGCCCGGTCGATAGGAGCTCTGCCAGGGCATCACTGGATTGATGCTGTTTAAGATAATCTGTGGGAAATCAGAATCAAACTTCGCCCCGGCCTTGCATTGAAAGTTTCGCACAATGCGCAAAAACAAATCCGCCCCTGCCTGAGGGCCCATACCGCCTAATATACCAATAGTCTTACGCGTTTTGCTATTCATACTAAGAATTCAATTTATAAAGTGGGTTAAGGAAGAACAAGAGGAAAGGTCCTGATTAGGACCAATAATGCAGAAGAGCCATAGTGATGGCTCTGTAGGGAAGTGATGAGTTTACCTCCTGAAGTTTCATATGGGTATTATATCATGATACGACAATATATTCACGCGCAAGATTGAGCATTTCAGAGGAACATTCTTTGTTAGAAATGACGATGTATTTGGACGATGTGTATACATCAAGAGGATTACCATGCTCATCAAGCATTACTCCTCCTGCGGCACGCACAATAATGTCTGAAGCTGCGCGATCCCACACAAATGCCGCCGGCGTGCATGCGCACTTAAGGTGCCCTGAAGCGACAAGGCTTGCGTAATAGCAAATAGAATGAATCTCTTCCGTGCGGATTTGTCGTTCATTCAACACGCGTGAAAGTGCAGTGCAATCAAAATGCATGACTGATTCTTTGATAAATGTATTTATGCCCACCACATCGCCAGCAGTTAAGTCACCTGATCTTGTGGTGATGGCACGATCATTGGCAAACGCCGGCGAACCTTCAAATGCATGTAGTAAAATATCTTTGTACGGATCATACATGACCCCAAATATCGGTTGTTTGTTGCGATAGAGTGCTAAGGAAAATATGGAGCATGGTATGCGGATTGTGTAGGGAATTGTGCCATCTATCGGGTCACAAATCCACTCAAATTCCTCCTGGCCGGTAGAACGACTTCCTTCTTCAGCTACTATACCGTGAGAAGGAAAATGCTTTGAAATGGTATCAAGCACAAGTTTATTGATCTGTGTATCGGCGACAGTGAGCGGGGTTGAGTCTTCTTTTATGGATTCTCGCATATCAGTTGCGAAGTGCGTTCTCATGATATCTCCAGCTTGGTGGGCCAATTTCTTTGCGGCTTCAAACTCTGTAGAGAAATCGTGAGGATTGATCATATGTCGATTGGTGATCCCGACTGGACTTGAACCAGTGACCTTTTCAATGTCAATGAAACGCTCTAGCCAACTGAGCTACGGGATCAATAATAACTGTTAGCTATAAGCGAATAGCTAATAGCTATTTGGCGAGACCAAGGGGACTCGAACCCCCAACCTCCGCCGTGACAGGGCGGCGCTCTGACCAATTGAGCTATGATCCCTTTCTGTGTAATCTTCTACGTTCATTATACCAAAAGAAATCAGGGAGTAATACCTCCAAACCCAGTTTGATATCATTGATAGGAATATGCACGAAACATCCACACATCAATTGTTCGCACATATAGCCGAAACAAAGGCAAGAAAACCTGAAGCACCGCAAGCAACAAAACCAATAGAAGCGTATCAAATTAAGGACACAGTTGTAATGGGAATGATGCAACGTATTCACCGCGAATTATTCCCGTCAGAGAGCGCAGATGCAAAAATGGTTGCCGAATATGCAAAACAGATGTTTTTTGAGATTACAAATGTTGCACAGTGGATACAAAAATTGCCATCAATTGGAAGTTTAGAAGCGTCATTACCATCACTATCCGGAAAATTAGTTCACACAGCACGCATTCTTGCTGAATCCCCGCAGGTCACTCTAAGAGATCCTGCATTAGCATGGAAGGCGCGACGGATACTCGTCCATATGTTGAATACTCTTGAGATCGCAACAGATAGTAAGTCGGGGGAACTACGGCAAGGAGTAGGTGGTATATCTGGTGTTCAGTTGGCTCAGCACATTAATGCTGAAGCAACACGTCTCGCTGGCGTCCTCAGGGCATTACCTGACACAAGAGACATCAAAGTAGTATGCATTACAGATGGCGTTTACGGATATAGATTTCAACTTCCCCAATATGGGCGTGATTCACTCAATATTGTAGTGAGTCAGATTGCTGATAATGCATCTGTGCAAAATCCACTCAGAATAGATAAATCTAACATGCGTGATCCCGAGGTGGCACGAGCACTTGTTGCCCGATTGCAATCAAAAGCAGTTCGTCCTTTTGCGCAAGTACTTGTGTCGAGCAACGACATCTTTTTGATGCTTGACCCCAAACAATTTGACGGTTTTACACTACAGGAACGGGCGACTCCTGTCCATACGCTTTTGCATTCAAACGCCGATATTTCTAAACAAAGTTCGGGTGAAGCATATGGAATTAATCAACCTATTCGCAGAGGTCCATTTATTTATGATGCACCTCAGAAAGAGCCTATCCCTATGGAATTATCAAAACAGAGTTTGTCAGCGTTGACCAAACAAGCTGAGGCGTCTTTATTTTCTCGACTTGACACGAAAAGTAAACACTATATCGAAAGTCATGCGAATAGGGATAAAACAAGGCAACACGTTCAAATGACACTCAACGCTCTTTTAGATCTTGTGGACTTGCAATTACAAGTAGAACATAGCCGTCGCACACCTGAGTCAGGCAAAGGCTCAGAAGAATATAGCATGAGGGGAAAAGATATTTTGAGCCTCATTGAGTTGGTAAGTGATACGAGTGAGAATATAGCAGCTTTTGCGTCTGGGAGCAAAAAAGAGAAAGGTGCGTTTCGGCCGTGGGCTCGAGCCATCATAGCCGATGTGGTTGAGGGATTTGTAGTTTCATCGGGGAACTCAGAAAAAGCTCAAATAATCGAAAAACTATATGCAGAAGTAATTATGCAGGCTGGCATTCGTCGCAACTTATCAATCCTTGAGCCATCTGACGCGCAGGAAGACATGACATCACAGGTAGATTATTGGTTACGAGATGAAAGATCAAATACGCGCATACCTGTGCAGATTAAACGTACGCGTGAATATACTGATGGTCCTATTCGAATCCATAAAAATAGCACACCGCTAGATATTGCCGCTAATCAAATAAATGGCCGCACACTAGCACGAAAGGCAAACACGTTCTTCGGATTACACCCGGGCGGGATGTTCATCATTCTCCCGTACTACATGATTGATCCGGTTAGTTTACGTATACATCCTCATTACTGCGCTCAATCAGTCGACGACATCATTGCTCAGCTTAGAGAAGGTATAAAATAACATCACTTGCATTACCTATAGTATGTGGTACAATAACACCATCCCTCCTGGTTTCTCGCTAAGGTTGAGAGGCTTCGGAGGATTTTTTTGTGGGAAAAATATACCGGTGAAATAGTCTTCCCATTTGAAACCTTCATAGTACAATAGGTACAAATTAAAATCTTTATGTACACATACACAAAAAAACAACTCCCCAAACACACCGTCGAGTTTACCGTTGAGATCGTGTGGGATCATGTCGAGAAAATGCGCGATACCACCTTTGCAAAGATGACCGAGAATGTGCAAGCCCCCGGTTTTCGTAAGGGTAAAGCTCCCAAAGAAATCGCAGCTCGATATATTGATCCGCAAAAGCTGTATGAGCAAGTTGTTCGATCACTGCTCCCCCCCATATATGATGAGCTTGTACAAAAAGAGAGCCTTAAGCCAATCACGAGCCCCTCTGTTGAGCTTATTGAAGCAAAAGATAAAGCGCCATGGAAGTTAAAAATGATTGTCGCTCAAGTGCCCGAAGTCAAACTCAACGATTATAAAAAGCACGTGAGCAAACTTCACAAAGATGCACAAAAGAAAAATGATGAGACACCCAAAGCATCAGATGAGTCAACGAACGAAAAAGCCACCAACGATAAAACTAAAAAATCCCCAGAAAAATCGCCCACAGAAACCGATGCAAACAAACCCGCTGCACACGATGACAACACCACCACTCAACAAAATGTTGAAACAAAAAAAGTTGCTACCTTGTCTGAAGTATTTTCCACATTACTCAAACACACTGAATGCGAAGTTCCTGATTTACTCTTGCAAGAGGAGGTTAATCGAAAGCTTGCACAGCTTGCCGATGATGTGCGGAAAGTGGGCCTGACAGTTGAAAAATATCTTGAAAGCAAAAAAACTACCGTTGAAGCGCTTCGTACACAATTTGCAAAAGATGCGCAAGAAATGTATCAAATAGAATTCGTGCTTGCAGAAATTGCCAAGACAGAAAAGCTCGAGGTAGATAAGGCTGAGCTTGAAGGCATATTGGCAGGTGCACGGACAGATAACGAGCGCGAAGTGGCTCAGGCGAATATGGCGTGGTATGAGACACTTCTTCGAAAACAAAAGGTGATTGACTTTCTGAACGGCCTATAGTATAATTTAGCATGGCCTCTATGAGCTCGGGTTCAGGCGGATCCAAAAAAAACCGCAATTACAACAATCGCAATACTCTTGAAGTTGAAAAGCAGTACTCTGCTTCCCCCTCCCGCACTTCAACTACGCGCAGAAAATCATTTGGCGAATCGGTCCAGGATGTGATGTATGGTGCTGCGCGTGCAGCTGGCGATGCAATGACAGGCGCTGCCACCGGAGTCATCAATGAAATTTCAGGTTACAACCAAGATACGTATGATTATGGGGATGGTTATGAAAACGCTTCTCAAGCGCAGTCGCTTGATAGGGGCGGTGTCCGCATTCCAACCTACGCTGAATTTCAAAAAGAACAAGAGCAAAAAAACATGCAATTTTTCATGGAGCAACAGCGTGCTGCTGAAGCTGAGGCTCGCAAGCGCCTGGATGAGGATAGAAAAAAAATACAAGAAATCCACGACATGCTGCGTAAAGAAATTGAAAAGTACGAAAAAGCCCAGACCACCATGAATGAAAATTTAGAGAAAATTAAAAAGATACTTCTTTTGGAGGAACAGCAAGCGAAAACAGGCATATATCATATTACCCATGCGGAGGTGCTGGTGATGATGTTCCGATCATTCGTTGCAAATGTGAGCGAGTCAAACACCTGGCTTGAGGCGATGATATCGCGCAAGAAAAAGCGGGGCAGCCTCTTTGCAGTGCAAAGCAAATCCAAAGGTACACAATACTCAATGTCGCAAGAACTTGCAATCGCTCGATCGAGTGGATAATGGCCATTGAGAGAGGAGTGTTTTACGTTACATCTATAAATGACTATTGAAATATTACCTTAAATAATATGTATCTTGAAATTAGAAGATGGCCGGATAGTTGTGGTCGGATGCCTGGTTGTCAAGGTTGTCCTGTTGCTGAAGGTGTAGAGAGAGTTGAAATTGAGGGAGATAGTTTAACTCAAGAATCATATTCAGCTGCCCTGCGTGAGATGTTGGGAGTAGTTCCTGCGAATCGCCACAGACTGTCAGAGAATGGCCGTTGGGTAAGGGGGGACGTCAAGGCTTTGAGTAATCAGCCTAAAAACCCACGTAATGTTTATTGTGCAGGGGGCACTGTGGGTTTAGTGTTTATCAGGTCAGCAGCAGCGCAATCGAACGCCACAGCTGAATGATTGAGTGATAAGATTATTTTTATTTTGTAAATTATGGCATATAGAGCTGAGTATAGACTTGCAACCCATAAGGCTGATGAGCAGCCACCTTTGAAAGGTGAATGTGGCAAGTATGATGAGTGTTCGGGTTGTCCTTTACTACCAAGGGGCGGAGTGGTTTGGGTAAGAGGGCTACTGCCTCCGATTTATTAAGATCATACGATGTTAGATAGAAGGCGGGGCCGCAAACCATCGAATGTGCGACGCAACCGAAAGATAATCCATGAGCTTCAAGAAAAGCTGAAATTAACAGCTGTAGCACAAAAACCGGATCGAACACATGATCTAGCAGATGCTGTGAGAAGGTCGCAAGCTATTGAAACAACTTGTTTGGCGGGAAAACCGGTCACACTTTTTACTGAATGCACTGAGATCACCGGATAAGGATAATGTTAGGAAAAGATTAAGCAAATAATATAAGTCATATGCAATTTGAAATCAGCGATACCATACGTGCACTTGTTACACCTGGTGATGGTTCAGATCCGCACTGTCACTTATGCGCGCATAGGTTGTGTTATTTAAAGCAAAATGGATTGAGGGGAACGGTGGTTCGCTTGGATCCTCGAGAGAGTGCCGCCAAACAATTACGTGAACGATACGGGTTGAAAACTGGATTGCCAGGTGATCAATTTAACCGCAATTGGGCAAGACCAGATGTTGCGGGTGGATGCGTTACTTGTTTCGCAAATGAGCGTTGTTTTGTGCAGAGGATAATGAATGAATAAGGCAGCACTATTTATAACCATTAATTAACGTGGTTTTCAGTTTACAGTAATTATCAGAAATATGACAGATACAATAGGTGCGATGTCTGCTGGAAAGTATATTCATTGTGGTGGATGTGACCAAAGAGAAGCGTGTGGCTTATGGAGATTGGGTGGCATGAGTGCAAGACATACAAGGCCTGCTACAACTGATGAAGCAGGCACACTGTTGCAACGACTGAATTTGACTCCAGAGGCAACCACAGAAGACGTTCTCTTACGATTTATATCACCATCAGGTAGTATATTTGTGCGTTGTATTAACAATCATCGTGTCAGGCTTAAATAACGTCTATGTCTTACATATATGAACTCAAAATTATTGGGCCTGCTCGGTCAGATTGTGGTACGCATCCAAACTGTGCTGGTTGTGGGTTGCGTGCTTTAGGGCCCGGTGAATCCGCCTCAACCACTGTTGAAAGCCCACTTGAGCCAACAACCAATGAAGCAAATGCATGGCTCAGTAGAGCGATTCAGTTTTAGAATGATCCGGATTTAAATTATCCTTTTACAAAAGGTTTACGGCGGCTGGGCGTTAGAGCATCTAACTGGTTTGACAGAGCATTAAGAAGAATAAATAAGGCTGCTCCTGAATCTGCTATTGTTATAACAAATGCTTCTGGATTTGGAACAGTGTACTCTGCAATGTGTCCGGCAAATAGACAAGTAATTATAGATGCACGTCCAATTGCAGCACAAGAATAAAAAGTGTTTCATCGTTCAATCCAGATATATAATGTCGATGCACGTCTTCATCTTTGTTGAACACTTACTGTTTATCTATCTGCCGATACACCCATTCAATTTTTGTTGCCCAGACGCCATTGGGGGAGCTTGGTGTGTAAACCTTCATAATGGCGCTTGGTGACGACATACCTTTGTCATAATACTGCTCGCGCAAGCCTCGGCTGATGGTACGTATGGCCTGCTCATAACTTTCAAAACGGGTGACTTTATTGCCATATATCCCCCACCCCCAACAGTTATATGAGTTGGAGTGAATGTTTTTGCAAAGTGTTGATTCATTCATGGCGATAGCGGGCAACAGTCGATAGTCAATGCCATACTGCTCTGCTTGCTCAACGATAAGTCGTGCGTAGGGATACAAAGGAGATTCATGCTGTGCAAAAAACGATTCAAGTTTGCGCACATTCTCCCGCCTTATAATTTGTAAGGCAGATTCACTTGGTGTATATGCCGTCGTCATTTGATGTGCTTGAAGTGTGTGATGAATGCTTCGCCATGTATATGCAAGTACCGCCACCGATAAACACGTGATGATAAACAATGCAAATAGCGCTATATCAATCGGCGTATGGAGCAGCGCGTGTAAACGGCGCAGTAATCGCGATTTGTGATTTACTTGATGTTTCATAGCAGGGATAAGGATAGTATAATAACAGGTGTAAAATCAACATTAAGCAGTTCTTGCGCCTGTAGCTTAATTGGATAGAGCGTCAGTCTTCGGAACTGAAGGTTGCAGGTTCAAGTCCTGCCAGGCGCACAAGTGGATATACGCATCGAATCCGTGTCAAGCAGGTTCCCCGCAATCGTGTGCGATATGCGGGACTAACTGTCCGTAATGCTCGAGTTTCACTCGTCGC
>Ga0116143_10000208_pt1 | contig 82906 bp, 74 predicted proteins | sample AD_UKC034_MetaG_FD_89745 | JGI IMG/M metagenome (GOLD analysis project Ga0116143, IMG submission 89745) | Active sludge microbial communities of municipal wastewater-treating anaerobic digesters from USA - AD_UKC034_MetaG | ecosystem: Engineered > Bioreactor > Anaerobic > Digestate | place: USA... | reverse complement strand
CTACGGGGCAGGTGGTTTTGGCCGGTGAGGTGAAATCGACTACGTATCTGGATGTTCAACAAATTGCCCGTGAGGTAATTAAACGAATTGGTTACACGCGCAGCGAGTATATGTTTGAAGCGACTTCGTGTGGAGTTCTTTCGGCCATTCATGAGCAATCGCCCGATATCAATCAAGGGGTTGAACGCAAAGACCCAATGAGCCAAGGGGCCGGTGATCAGGGGATGATGTTTGGGTATGCTTGTAAGGAGACGGATAATTTGATGCCGCTGCCTTTGGAGTTGTCGCATTTGCTGTTGAAAGAGTTGGCAGCCATTAGAAGAGAGGGCAAGCAGATGAAGTATCTGAGACCGGATTCGAAAAGTCAGGTAACAATTGAATACAATGATAAAAACCAACCGCAACGTATTGAAGCGATTGTGGTGAGTACGCAGCATGACGATTTTGATAAAGATGAAAAAATGTTGGCGGCTATTAAGAAAGATGTGATTGAAATATTGATACCACGTGTGAAGAAGCAATTGCCTAAGCGAGTACAAAATTTGTTTAACGACAAGATAAAATATCATGTAAACCCTACCGGAAAGTTTGTGATAGGAGGACCGCATGGCGATACGGGATTGACGGGGCGTAAGATTATTGTAGATACCTATGGTGGACGCGGTGCACACGGTGGGGGAGCTTTTTCAGGTAAAGACCCAAGTAAGGTCGATCGTTCGGCAGCCTATGCCACACGACACATTGCAAAAAATATGGTGGCAGCAGGTTTGTGTGACGAGGTGTTGGTGCAGGTGGCTTATGCCATAGGGGTAGCACAGCCGGTGGGCTTGTATGTAAATACCTACGGCACTGCCAATGTTAAACTCAGCGATGGTGACATAGCCAAGAAGATGGAAGCTTTGTTTGATATGCGCCCTTATGCTATTGAGCAGCGTTTTAAATTGCGCACGCCTATTTATACCGAAACGGCATCCTATGGTCATATGGGCCGTACGCCTAAAAAGGTGACGAAGACTTTTGTAAATGGTTCGGGCAAGGCGAAGAAGATGGAGGTGGAACTTTTTCCCTGGGAGAAATTAGATTATGTGAATAAGATAAAGGCAGCTTTTAAGCTTTAGTCTTTTGAAATAAAATAGTAGCTATGTATATCCGGGGCCTGATAAAGGGCTCCGGATTTTTTTTTGTGAATTGTTTTTGGATTGCAATTGCCCGGTGGTTACATTTACAATACTCTATAGTTCTCTAACCTTTAATCATATTCCTATGAAAAAGATTGCATTTATCATTGTGTTGTGTTTTTCAGCACTTACTACTTGTATTGGACAAGTTTTGCAAACGGACAATTTTAACGGAACTACTTTAAGTCCATTCTGGAGTGTACATAGTCCAAACCCCGCAAGTATGATCCAACTTACGGGAAACGGTGAAGTTTTAGTAAAAGCATCTGCTGCCAATGGAGGATCCGATCTTTACTTTGGCACAAATTATAATGCGCCTCGAATATTGCAGGCGGTAGATACTAATAACATAAGCTGGATGGTTGAAATGAAATTGAGCTTTGATCCTGTTTCTGATTTTCAAGGAGCGGGTTTATTGGTTCATAGTTCTGCTGACCCTAATGATTCTACTGCTTCTGTTCGAATTGTTGAAAAATCTTTTTGGTCGGGATGGGGTGTAAAATCTGTTTCCGGGCCATTAGGTATATATCATTACCCGTATTCCGATTCTGTCGTTTATTTTCGGGTGCAAAAATCACAGGATAGTGTTATCACTTCTTATTCTTCCGATAATAATACTTATACATATTTAGGAAGTCAATTTATACCAAAAGTATATTTTGTAGGATTTCATTGTATGAGGCAACCACACGATGGTAACTTATTGCTGGATTCGTATGCACATTTCGATTACTTTATTGCTTACAACACTTTAGCAATTGAAGAAAATGAACAAGATTTCTCATTTCAATTATATTCCAATCCTTTGAGCGATTCTTATTTGAAGTTTAAGTTCTTATCTCATAAGGATAAGTCGGCTGTATTAGAATTATTTGATACAAGCGGTCGTAGGGTGTTCGATCATAGGGTTCAATCATCGTCAAACCAACAACAAATTCATATCCCAAATCTTAGTAACGGAATGTATGTTTGCAGGCTATTTACTAATGGTAAATCTACTGCTCAAAAAATTGCCATACTTACAGGGCATTAAACGTTTTCATATCATTAATTTTAAAAACTCCTCTGTACTATGGTATTGGTACAGGGGTGTTTTTTTTGGGGGGTGTTGTGGCACTAATGCCCCTTTTTATAGGGGGTAAATTGCCAAATCCTATTATTAAATTTGAATCAAGCATGCAGCATCATTCGCATGCCATTCATTAGTTGTTTGATTTATTAAAAATTTAACCCATGAAAAAACTCATCATCAGTTGTAATCAAACCATAATTCATCATCAAGAAAACATAATTCACCATCAACAAACCATATCCAACAGTCAATCACCCATATTCAATAATCAAGCATCAATATTCAACGTTCAACAAATAATAATCCATCATCAAGAAACCATAATCACTTCTAAAAAGCCCATATTTAATTATTGCCTATAAATAATTAATATTGGTAAAGCATTAGTATATTTATTTTTTAATATTTCTCCAAAATCCACCACTGCGCCAAGCGTCAAAACGTTAGCGGTAAGTCTAAATGACGTGAAACAGATAATAAGATGAAGCAAAAAAAGAAAATATTTGAACAACATCTTTATCACGAAATCGAAGATGAAGAAAAAGCTGAAGAGTATTTGGAAAACTCTCTTCCTCTTATTGGGTATATTGTTATGTATTTTAATGGACTAGAAAAATCACTTGACGGAATAATTTGTGAAATATTTACAGACAGAACTGACTCAACTGGATTAATAGTTTTACATAAAATGAAATATTCCACAAAAGTTGACTTGTTCAAACGTTTTAGCGAAGACTTTCACTCTGCATGTGACATAAATATTGAAGGATATGAAAATCTACTAACTAATTTAAGGGAAACTGGCAGACTGCGTAATTTAGTTATGCACGCAGACTGGGAAAACACAGATGACGATGGCTACACTTATGTCAACTTGAGAATTTCTACAAATGGATTGGAACAAGAATATTTACAATTTTCAGAAGATTCATTAACGGAAATTATAGAACTCATCTTTAAGACGAGAAAACAACTTGGCGAATATTGGGAAAAGAGAAATGAAGAATTGTGTAAAAATAGATAGAAGGCCTACCCCTAACACGGGTAGCCGTTGCCCAACCCTCTAAAAAAACTTTTAAATAAAAAATAAACCTGTGCCATTTTATAGTGGCTTATACGGGAAGAAGTATTTTTTTAAAAGCCGCTTAAAATCGCGCCAGGACATATACAATACCATTGAATTACTATTTTTGAATAACAATTGTAGTATTTAGCCCGACTGACCTTATCGAAAACCTAAAATGCGGCAGAACTTCCCTCAAAGTCTACCGCTATAATTAAGACACTATCCTACCCGCCTTACTTCAACTGCATTTAATCCTTTTTGCCCTTGCTCCACCGAAAATTCAACCTTATCGTCCTGTTTTATTTCATCCTTAAGTCCGCTTTCGTGTACAAAGATGTCTTCGCCTGAATCTTCGGGCCTGATAAAACCGAATCCTTTTTGGCGGTTGAAAAATTTAACTGTTCCTGTTTTCATTTTTTTTGATTTAAGTTATTAATATTTTTTTTGTTTTGATCTATTTGCTATCCTTTGGCAAATCTTCCTCTGCCTCATCTTGCTCAGATGGCGGAGAAATGATATTGCCAAAATCATCTACATGAGAAATCATATCATCAGGTGATCCGTTTTTAGATTTGTTTTTCTTTTCTATTTTCTTTTGAAATTTGGCGTCTCGCTTCTTTTTCTTTTTGTCAGCCTTCTTTTTTTTAAGATAACTTTCATTCGATTTTCTTCCCATAAATTATGAAGCTCTTTTTTTTGCTCTAAACGATCTCCGAAATTTTGTGTTTGTATTGTAACCTGATGTTCGCTTTTGTGACTGCCTTTTTTCAGAATTGGTAGTTAATGATGCTGTTGTCAAAAAAGGGTGTTCCGTTATTTCAGGAATGCTCTTTCCTAAATGACGATGGATATCTTTAAGTGTGCCTATTTCGTCTCTGCCACAAAAAGACAGGGCAATACCTGATGAGCCCGCCCTTCCGGTTCTTCCAATCCGGTGGACATACGTTTCAGGGGTTTGAGGAAGGTCAAAGTTGATAACATGCGACAAGTCGTCAATATCAATACCTCGTGCCGCCACATCGGTTGCCACCAACACACGCAGTTGTTTAGACTTAAACCTATTCAGGGTTTTTTGTCGTTGTCCTTGTGATTTATTGCCGTGAATAGCTTCTACACTGATGTTTTGTTTACTTAATGCCCGCGCCAGCTTATCGGCACTGTGTTTAGTTCTCATAAATACGAGCGCACTTTCTACAGCCTCCCCTTTAAGAATATGTGAAAGCAAGTTGCGCTTGTTCACCTTGTCAACGAAGTACATACTTTGATTGACCGTATCGGCTGCTGAGTTGTTGGCATGACTTAATTCAACGTGGATCGGATCGTTTAATATTTTCGCTACCAAACTGCGAATTTCCTTCGGCAACGTAGCCGAAAACAATATCGTTTGTCTTCTGTGTGGTATTTCCTGAATGATCTTTTTGATGTCATTAATGAAGCCCATATCCAACATTTGATCGGCTTCATCAAGCACTAAAAATTCAACATTGCCTAATCTCACGTAACCCTGACTAACCAGGTCGAGTAAGCGTCCGGGAGTAGCAACAACTATATCAACACCTTGTCTTAGTGCTTTCGTTTGTGCATGTTGCGGAACACCACCATAAATAACAGTATGTTTTAACGGCAAGTAACAACCATAGGTGTGAAGGCTTTCTCCAATCTGGATCGCCAACTCGCGGGTAGGTGCCAGTACAAGTGCCCGTATATTATGCTTAATATCTCTCTTGTTTTGAAAAAGGTGTTGTAGCAAAGGAATACAAAAGGCTGCGGTTTTACCGGTTCCTGTTTGGGCACAACCAAAAAGGTCATAGCCATTTAGAAGATTTGGAATAGATTGCTCCTGTATAGGAGTTGGTTTTTGATACCCTTGTTGTTGCACTGCACGCAACAACTGAGGGATAAGATTTAATTCTTTAAAAAGCATTATAATTATATTTATAAAGTAATATCCACATAGTATATATCATGCACCCGACAATAAGGCACTACAAAGCGGAATATTACTCTTTTTTTAAAATTGATTGTCTGCGTCAGAGGCGGTGAATCGAGACTGTAATGAACTTAATGACGCAACAGGAAGACTGGCCGCTAATTAGCTTGTAAGCCACAAAGGTAATCTTTTCAATCGACTAAACCTAAATTAGTATAAAAGAGAATTTTTCCGCGGCATTCTTTGTAACTTAACATGACAGATACCCAACAATAACGGACGAAAAAGTATTTCGATAACAAACGGCTAAAAAACACTCTCGGGATGTGAGTAAATTTAAGTTTGATAGCTACTATTTCAGGCTTTAGGGCTAGATAAGTTTTTAGTAATTTTGGTCGGGCTTTTTTTTAGCCACCTGAACGCTGGGCATCATGGTGATAAAGGACACAGAAACATAAAGACACTGAATAATGAAAAAATACATAGCGGAACTCATCGGGACCTACGGACTGGTTTTTTGCGGGACAGGGGCAATCATCATTAACGACCTGACAGGTGGGACAATTTCACACGTTGGCATTGCCCTGACCTTCGGACTGATTGTAATGGCCATGATTTACGCCTTTGGAGACATTTCAGGTGCACATATCAACCCTGCCGTAACCATTGCGTTCTGGTTTTCAGGACGCTTTCCGGGCAGACATGTAATCCCGTACATCGTTTCGCAACTGGCAGGGGCAATGCTTGCCAGTGCGACATTAATACTGCTTTTCCCGACACATCCTAATCTTGGGGCTACCTTGCCTGCTGACACCGCTCTGCAATCATTCATCCTTGAAATCATCCTGACATTATTTCTCATGCTGGTTATCATTAACGTTTCGACAGGTTCAAAGGAAATGGGCATCATGGCAGGCATTGCAATCGGTGCGACTGTGCTTCTTGAAGCTATGTTTGCGGGACCAATATCAGGTGCATCAATGAACCCTGCTCGTTCCATTGCCCCTGCCTTACTTTCAGGACAACTTGACCACTTTTGGATTTACCTGACAGCTCCAGTTATTGGAGCATCATTGGCAATATTGGGTTGCAAGAGCGTTAAAGACAAAGAATGCTGCCCGATGCCCTCAGCATTATGCAAAGCCAACACAAAACTGACTTGACATGAAAAACCTATTATTCGTCTGCATAGAGAACTCCAATAGAAGCCAAATGGCGCAAGCTTTTGCCAAGATTCACGGACAAGGACTCACAGAGGCATACAGTGCCGGCTCCCATCCATCAGGACAAGTCAACTCAAGAGCTATCGAAGCCATGAAAGAAGTTGGCTATGACTTGACAATGCACGACAGCAAATCACTTGATGACATCCCTCAGGTGCAGTTTGAGTATGTAGTAAGCATGGGTTGCGGAGAAAAATGCCCCTGGGTTCCGACAAAAAACCGTGTGGCCTGGGACATTCCCGACCCTAAAAACATGGACAAAGACGAGTTCCGACAAGTACGAGACCTTATCGAAACAAAAGTGAAAGAACTATTAGAAAAAATAAAAATGCACGAATGCGCCCCACAACGGTAACCGTTGGTTGCACAACTCTCAAAAAACAAGCTGAATATTAAAATAGAACCTTAACTATTTTATGGTAGGTTATAGTGGAAGAAGTTTTTTTTGAACGAAGCAATGGTTTATGCCGCGGCTGAGTAGAAAAATTGTTGAAAACACTTGAGTGTTGTAAACTTTTGAAGATACAAAAGCTGGCATCTAACTTTGTTTAGCCTATTAGTTAAGAATTTATTGAATAAAAAAACCCGGTTGCTTTTGTTTAGCAAACCGGGCTTTTAATAGTTGTTTGGTTTTGTTTAGTTAGTTGGGCACATAATCGGTTCCTACTACTTCAAACTCCGTACGTCTGTTGCGCTGATGCGCACGTTCTTTCTCTTCTATCGAAGTCATTTTCAATATATCATCGGCAGCTACAATAGGTTCACGCTTTCCTTTTCCTTCGCTCGCTAAGCGTGCAGCAGCCACTCCGTTTTGAATCAAATAATCCATCACACTCTTTGCTCTTCGGTTCGATAAATTATCGTTGTAAGCATCCGTACCTCTAAAGTCGCAATGCGCAACCAATTTAATTCGAATGGTTGGGTTTTCATCCAATACTTTGATTAAGCCATCCAATTCTTTTTTCGATTCGGGACGAAGCGAAGCTTTGTCGAAATCGTAATAAATTTCGGGTAGTTCAATTGGCTTAGCTGTACTCTTTAATGGGAAATCGAAATCGCCAATAAACTCTTGCGTTTCATCCAAGCCGATGGTGCTTACTTCTAAAAACTTTGTCAAATATCCGGTGTAGGATGCTGAGACTTTATACTTTGTTTCGCCTTTCATGTCGTAGCGGTAAGTACCGTCTTCTAAAGTAGTGTAGCTGAGTGTGGTTCCATCAGAGCCAAACAATTCCACCTTAGCACCGGCAATGCTTTCTTTTGTATCGGTATCGTACACACGTCCTCTGATCCAAAATACAGGAGGTTCTTTGTAAAATTCATATACATCATCACCACCCAATCCGCCTTCACGATTAGAAGAAATGTAACCTTTGTTTTCTTCAAAGAAAGAAATACCAAAATCATCGGCAGGTGAATTCATAGGCGACATTAAGTTGGTAGGCTCCGACCAATCGGCACCTTCGCTACTGGTCCAAAATAAATCTAAACCACCCATACCCGGCTTACCGTTTGAAGCATAATACAAACGACCATTTTCATGCGCATAGGGGAAATATTCATCCTTATCGGAATTTACCATTGAACCCAAATTAACCGGGGCTTCCCAAATGCCTGCATCTTTATTGTAAGTCGATCTCCAAATATCTTTTCCACCCATTCCTCCGGGCATATCTGAAGAAAAATACATGGTGCTGCCATCGCCCGTAAGCGTAGGTTGTCCCACAGTATAGCTGTCACTGTTAAAAGGCAATCCTTCCGGCTCGCTCCAGGCATTACCATCAAAAGTGGTTTTGTAAATCTTACACATTTCGGCTTTGCTCTTGTCGCGCACACAACGGGTTATGTACATTACATTTCCCTGGCTTACTATAGTCACAGAGCCTTCGCTCATGTCGCTGTTTACAGGGCTTCCAACACTAACCGGAATGCTCCATTTCCCATTGTTATCTTTTATCGATTTAAAAATATCAAAAGGCTTTTGGCCAATCCAATAGTCATTAGTATTGCCTTCCGACTCCTCTCTCGAAGAAGTAAAGAAAACAGTGTTTTTATCCGTGTTTGAATAGGAGGGAGCAAAATCGTGATAGCGTGTATTTAATGCACTTAAATTTGTTACCGTATGTTTGGTAGGTTTGTCTTTCCACTTTTGTGCTTGCTCAGCCACTGCAATTCCGGCATCGGCCTTAGCAGCATTTTCAGGGAAAAGTTCTTTGTACTTATTGTACTGTGCTATGGCTTCGGCATACAATCCGTTGGCTCTTAAAGCTTCGGCAAAGTGCCAATTGGCATCGCTTTCTTTGTTACCCGCCTTGATTGATTTTTCGTACCAACCCATAGCTTCCTTATAATTGGCCATCATGCGGTAGCTTTCTCCGGCTTTGTATGCTGCACTTTGTTTAATTTCTTTTTTGCTAAACTTGGCGTATGCCTTTTTGTATAGCTCTGCAGCTTTTGAGTAATACGCCTGATCATAGGCTTTGTCTGCTTTAGCAGTTTTAGAACGTTTGGCTTCTACTGACCATACAGTACAGAAAAGACCGATAAAAAGTAGCAATAGGACTTTTTTCATATTGTAACAAAAGGTTTTTGTCTATAAATAGGTTAACAACAAAGGAAAAAATTATTTTCTACATAAAAAAATGAAGAAAACACTCCAATTCCATAAAAAAACTACCTTATTCAAGGCAGTAATTACGTCCTAAAGATAGAATAAAAAAACAGATAGCGATCAAATCACCATCTGTTTTTATCTATTTATTCACTTATATTTTGTCTTAGCTAAATAAGCCTTTTACTTTATCTACCGAAAGCATATCCTTCAATCCGCCTGAGGCTTTTCCCTTCAATGCTTCCACCACCATAGGCATCAAACTTTTAAGAATAGGTCCTGTAACATCGGCCCCAAGGTTCAACTTTTCTTGAACATGTTTTCCGGTGTCGCCTACCAAACTTTCGAGCATATTCGAATCGCCTTTCATAAATTTTGCGGCCACATCGCTTATTGAAAACTCTGCATTACCACCTTTAAGGCTATTGAAAATACCAGAGGCGGTTTCTGTTACAAATGAGTCTTTAAGATTTTCAGGTATAGAAGTATTTCCTTTTAAAACTTCTCCTGATTTTTCTTTTACTACGTTTAAAATTTCGTTTAACATTTTTATTATTTAAAATTGGTAATGCAAGAATATACACATTCTGTTTTTGAATGCCAAGACACAAGCACATGGCTTAATGTGTCTTTCATCTAAAGGCAGTTTAATTTTTGATTGATTAGGAAAGAAATCGTGCGTTCCATTTAGGATCGGGGAGCACACATTGATCGGTTTTTCCGAACCACTTGTAGCGATAGCGAGCCACGAGTCGGTAAACAAAATTTCTTATGAAATGTGGAATGATAATAAAAAGAAACAAAAGATTGTAAATGCCACCCAAGCGCCTTAAAATCATGATTATGGCATCGGATTGAGCAAACAATCGCCCTTGATCCATAAAAAGAACTGAGTCGTGTTGTTTGATTTTATCCGGCATATGTGAAATAATCTTTTTTCCCATTTCCGATTGACGATGACAGAAATGAAACTTTTCTTTCTTGTCGCGTTTGAGTACAAAGCGCACCCAAAAGTTACACAACTTGCATTGACCATCGTATAAGATCAAATGTAAATTTTTAATGTCGTGCATCAGTGCGGGGTGGCAATAATGAAATAGGGATAAACCGAAGTTTCACTCTTATAGCCGGGAATCAAAGTGAGGGTATTCAAATCGATGAGCGTAACATTTCCATTTTTGCCACTGCAATAGGAGATATGATGTGGTGGTGGGCCTGCAGAATTTATATTGGCAACATAAACGACTTCATTTTTATCATCACAATAAATGCCATGCGGTTGATAGCCGGTATGAATTTTCTTTATAAGGCTATGCGTACTCAAATCAATTACGGCCACACTGCCAATCACTCCCGGAAATGAAATAGAATCTTCGACACAGGCAGCAAAGGCTATATTCTTTTCGAACGAAACGCTAATCTCTTTAACATTATATAAATTCGGTATTACTGAAAGCAAAGCATCATTTGCAACCGAAAACACTCTTACTTCATTCGATCGTTCGCAGGTTACCATATACTGTGTTGAGTCGGTATTGAAATACACTTCGTGTGGATCGAGTGAAGGAGCAAAATTAACCGGCATGCCCGGTTGTAGCGAAATAGGATTGCTGACATCGGGATTCATAGGATCGCTTACATCAATCTTATAGAAGAAGTTTCCAATTTGACCGGTCACATAAAGCATTTCGTTTGTTTGATGATAAGCGATACCATGAGGAAAACTAAACAGATTCAATCCCTGATACATTTTCTTTAAAGTCATTGTTTCTAAGTCAACATAGGCTACTCTTCCGTTTTGAGAAAAGTCGGTGATGAATCCTTTTTTAGAATCTTTACTAATGACTACTACGCTCCAGCCACCGGCACCTAAATTGATTTGAGCAACTTTTTGGTCGGTAGCGGCATCAAATTTTTCAAATACAGTTCCGCCAATTAAAACAGAGTACCAATATTTTCCATCGGGGCTCATGCGAATTGAATGAGGAGATTCCGTAACCGATGTGTTGATACCCACATCAACTACACGCGATGCAATACGCGAATTTTTAGGATAAATGTAAACCAAGTCGCAGCCTTGACAAGCCACATAGTATTTCCCGGACGAGGGATTGTCTTCAAATTTCATTTGTCCCTTTGCGTTTCGCGCTCCGTCCAATATCCATTGTTTAATGGTATTCACTTCTACTTTAGATAGCAAAGACGCATTGATCGGCATTTTGGGTTCTTGAAGTGTATCGCCCAAATCGGAGAATGTATTACAGCTCAAAAAGAATGAACTCAGTTCGGGTCGGAAAGGAATGACCACGGCACCACTGCGGTTTCCTTCAAACAATTTGTCGTAGCTGCTTAAATCCAATCCTGAAGCAGCATTTTTACTTTGCGTATTGTGACAACCACTGGTGGCACATTTGTTTAACACAATTGTTTCAATATTGCTCGGGTATCCAGAGTTGGGTTCCGGTTCAAATTTATCGTTCATGCACGATTGGGAAGAAATCAAAATCAGTGAGAAAAATAAAATGAGCAATAATGCAGAGTTTCGATTCACAACATTAATCTCCTTCAGTTACTGGAACCAATATGGATATTTCTCCTTCTTTTTGATCTGTGCTAAAGGGCACTCCACCAACAACTGTTGTGTCAATGATTTGATCATATCCTTCGGCATAAATATAGTAGTCGCCACATTTCAATCCTGATAGGACAACAATGTTGCTATTAAGGTCGCCATTAAAAGTAGCATCATACGCTGCTGTATTGTTTCCAGGAAACTCTTGTGTATTGTATTTTACATAAACAGTAGCTCCATTAATAGGAGTAGAATGATGTTTAATGTTTGCTTTCACCACAACACTGCCTCCGGTGCCGGCTTCGTTACATTCTTCTTTTTTCTTACACGAACTTATAAGAATTAACCCGGATGCCAGAAGAAGAAATGAGCGTTTTATTATTTTATTCATAGTGATTTATAATAACAAGTTGAGAGCGAACAAGGTTTTTATCTTTTACAGAAAGTAGATAAACACCATTAGATAAATGGTTGATGTCCAGCTGATGATTTCTACCTATTGCTTGTTTTTCTATTAACATTTTTCCTTGCAGGTCGTGCAATTCTATTTTAAAAGATGAACCTGAATAATTATCGGATAGATGGATGAACAAATACTCTTTTGCCGGATTCGGGAATACCATCATATCATCCAATACCGATGAAGTATTATTTACCGAAGTTACTACACTTTGTTTGTAAAACGTAACACCACCGGCATTATTACCAACCAAAACATCTAATAATGTGTCATTGTTGATGTCAGCAAATGCAATAGTAGTGCGTGAAGGTTCAAAAATATCTTTGTAAATACTGTCGATGAGTGTAAAAGTGCCGCTTAGATTGCCATCAATATTTCCGTAGTGATATATATAACCTCTTTCTGAGCCAACAAACAATTCGTAGTTGCCATTAAAGTCGATCATTTGAGGGGCACTGTATCCGGTAATACTCAAGGTCTGATTTACAACATTCACATTTCCGAAGGAAGAGGATACCAAACTAAAAGAGGGAGAGGTGAGTGTGCCGCTATTTTTATAATAATTTAAAACACCTGCTCTTTCTCCAATGATCAAATCGAGCAGTCCGTCACGATCAACATCGATGAGTTGTGGAACAGAAAACTGTCCTACATCAATACCATTCATGCCGGGAGTATTTAATACAAAGTTTACGGGATTACCAGCTCCGGCTGTATTTAAGAAAAGATGAATAAGACCGTCCACATCGCCAATGATCATGTCTTTATCGCCATCGTTATCAATATCGCCAAAAGTAGGTGCAATGGCTTTTAGGTTAAGCGAAAACAAACCTGCAAAATCTCGAGTGACCAATTGAAAGGCGGGTTGAGTGGCTGTTCCGGTATTCCTATAATAAGCCAAACCACTAAAGTTATTGGTAGTTTCATCGAAGTAGTGATAATTTCCGATGAGCATATCTAAAAGGCCATCGGCATTTACATCCAACAAAGAAACATTGGCTCCTGATCCCACATCGATCATCCTTCCAACCATAAAATCATTTTGAATGTAGTTGAAAACTGCATTGGTATCGGATGTAGTGTTTTTATAAAAAAGTATGTTGTTAAAATTTCTTGAAGCGTTATACGTGCACGAAGTGACCAACAAATCCTTAATGCCATCGTTATTAGCATCAAAATTATAAGCAGTTGGAAAAGTCACAAAGTCAACAGGTACATCGTACACCGGGAACAAACTGTCTTGTAAAAAAATATGCGCTGTGTCAAGCGATCCATTATTTTCTAGATAAAGTAAATTGTTCCCTAAAATATCTCCATTGATAACATCGGTAAGTTGATCGCCATTAAAATCAACCGCAATCATGCAAGACCCGGCATGTGCTTGATGTTCATGAGTATCCGAATTATTTGTAAACTCTTCTGTAGGATCTTGAATACTTGGGCAAGCATCCAATTGAGCAATATTGGACAATCCACTTAACCAAAATTTTCCCCAGCAATCGGTAGCTAAATGCAACATCAGTTGAGAGCAATTACCTAATGAATCCATGGAATAATTTCGATGAAATTCAACATTGCTTCCAATGATGGCAAAGGTTAGTACATCCATATCTCCATCGTTGTCTATATCAGCCAAAACCGGTTGGTTCACGGAACTGACAAAGAGGTTTACATAATTTGGTCCATAGTAGGAATATACCAAAGGTGTATGCAAAGTGAAAACGGGACCAACACCAGCAACAGGATTGTTTTCATAAATTTCCATTCCACCTAAATAGGTGTAGGTGAATATATCTTTATCGCCATCACAATCGAAGTCCGCTAGCAAAACCCAATCGTGTAAATATTGAGGAAAGTTTTTAATGTATTGCGGAGCATAACTGTACGATTCAGTATTGGCAATTCCATTGTTGATGTAGGTGGAGATTCTATTGCCATCTTTTTCAAATGAAAATAGATCCATATACGCATCACCGTTTAAATCGATTTCAGAAAATACAGGTGAATTAAACCCACCCGACCACGCTAGGCTAGCCGATTGATTGTTTTGTGTTACGGGTATATTTAAATAAGGTGAAAAGATGGTTTGTCCAAAGGCATTGCTAACTATAATGCACAGAATGAATAGAAAGATTTTTTTCATAACTCAAAGGTATTAAATTCTAAGCTTTTCACGAGTGATACGAATCATGTATTAATAATAATACCGACATACCAATTGTTCATTTGTAGGAGCATATTTTTACTTTAATTTTACAAAAAATATAAAATATGCCGTCTTTTGATTTTACCAGCGAAGTAGATGTTCAGAAATTGGACAATGCCATCAATACCGCCAATAAAGAATTAGCGAATCGATATGACTTTCATGGTTCGAAAACGAGTGTAGAACTGGACAAGAAAGAGATGACCATAACCATTATTACCGAAGACGATATGCGTATGGAAACCATACGCGGAATAATTATTAGCCGAATGATGAAGCAGGGGCTCGATTCACGTTGTCTGGATTTTGGTAAAGAAAAATATGCCTCCGGAAACATGATTCGTAAGGATGTGAAAATCAAAAAAGGGATTGATAAAGAAACCGCAAAGAAAATAGTAAAGCAAATTAAAGAAGGTGGATTAAAAGTACAGGCTCAGATAATGGATGAGCAAGTAAGAGTGACCGCAAAAAAAATAGATGATCTGCAAAAAATAATTTCAGAAATAAAGGCAAGTGATTTTGGAATTCCGATTGATTCTGGGAATTTCAGAAACTGATTAAATATTTTCTTCTGCCAACAAATGTTCCATTTGTTGTTGAAGTTTCAAAGCCTCATTTCGAGCGGCTGCAGCAAAATCTTTATCCGAAGAAGCATATAGAATAGAGCGGGATGCATTTACCAAAATTCCACAAGAAGAATTAAAACAATTTTTAGAAACACTTTCTAAATCGCCTCCTTGTGCTCCAATACCCGGCACTAAAAAGAAATGATGCGGAGCAATGGATCGAATGGATTTAAAATGATTTTCATTGGTGGCTCCAACAACCAACATCAATTGATCTTCATTGCTCCATGTAATGCATTTGCGAATCACTTCTTCATAAACATAAGGACCGGAATCTACTTTAAGCATTTGAAAATCTTCACTGCCTTTATTGCTGGTAAGTGCTAAAACGATTGACCACTTGTTTTTATGTTTTAGAAAGGGAGCAATGCTATCAAAACCCATATAAGGAGCAATAGTTACCCCATCGAATGAGTAGGTATTGAAAAATGTATTGGCATACATTTCTGCCGTGTTTCCAATATCGCCTCGTTTAGCATCAGCTATGGTTAAAATATTGTTGGGAATATGTTGGAGTGTTTTTTGAAGTGAATCCCATCCTTTACTTCCCATCGATTCGTAAAATGCAATATTGGGTTTATAGGCTACACATAAATCATGTGTTAGATCAATGATGGCTTTGTTGAATTCAAAAACGGGATCATCATGCAACAATAAGTGCGAAGGAATTTTGGATATATCTGTATCTAAACCTATACAGAGATAGCTCTTCTTTAGTTTAATGTTTTGATATAATTGGTGGGCATTCATTAAACAGTTGCCTCTTTCATTTTTTCAGCATTTTCAGCTACTTGAAGTGCATCAATGAATTCTTGAATATCGCCTCCCATAAAAATAGGAAGGTTATAAGTACTTAATCCTATTCGATGATCGGTAACGCGACTTTGCGGATAGTTATAGGTTCTGATTTTTGCACTTCGATCTCCTGTTGAAACCATCGTCTTTCTTTTCTTCGAAATGCTATCCAAATGCTTTTGGAGTTCGATTTCGTATAGTTTAGAGGCCAGCATTTTCATTGCCCTTTCTCTGTTTCCGTGCTGCGAACGTTCTACCTGACAGGTTACCATAATTCCGGTAGGTTTATGTGTGAGGAGAACTTTAGTTTCTACTTTGTTAACGTTTTGTCCACCTGCACCCCCCGAGCGCGCGGTCTGCAATTCAATATCAGCCGGATTAATTTCCACATCAACCTCATCTGCTTCGGGCAATACTACAACCGAGGCGGCTGATGTGTGTACACGACCTTGCGTTTCGGTATCCGGTACTCTTTGAACACGATGAACACCCGATTCGTATTTTAAAACCCCATAAGCGCCATCGGCATTTACATTAAATATAACCTCTTTATAGCCACAAGCTGTTCCATCGGTAAAATCAACCAATTCGGTTTTCCATCCTCTTTGCTCACAATAGCGAGTGTACATTCGATACAAGTCTCCGGCAAACAAACTTGCTTCATCGCCTCCGGTACCGGCTCTAATTTCAACAATAGCATTTTTCGAATCTTCGGGATCGGAAGGAATGAGAAGAATTTTAATTTCTTCTTCTAGCTGTTCCTTTTGTTCGTTGAGTAATTCCAATTCGTTTCTTGCCATCTCACGCATCTCATCATCTTTTTCATTGATCAGCATGTCCTTAGCATGAGTTAGATTGGACAATACATTTTTATATGTTTTGAAAGCGTCAACTACTCTTTCCATTTCTTTGTAGGAACGACTCAGTTGGGTATATCGTTTCATGTCGGACATGATAGATGGATCAGATAATTGATCTCCGATTTCTTGCCAACGCTTTTGTATTGATTCCAGTTTTTCTAACACCTATTCAGATTTTTCGGAGTGCAAAGGTAAAAATTCATAGCGATTAACTAGTGTATTCAAAATGACCATGCTCGGATTGAATAGTAACTTTTTTCCCATTATGTGCTTGGCATCGTCCTATGATTTTAGCTTCGAGATTAAATGATTCTGCAATTTTAATAATGGAAGCTGCAGTCGCTTGATCGGTATAAATTTCCATTCGATGTCCCATGTTAAACACCCGATACATTTCTTTCCAATCCGTGTTTGATTCTGCTTGAATGATTTTGAATAAAGGGGGTGTTTCAAACAAGTTGTCTTTAATGACATGGAGTTGTTGAATGAAATGTAAAACTTTTGTTTGAGCTCCACCCGAGCAATGCACCATGCCTTTAATCGCAGCGCGATGTTGATCCAAAATCTTTTGAATCACAGGAGCATAGGTACGGGTTGGCGATAAAACCAATTTGCCATAATCTGTGGCATAGGTTTGTTCTTTGTATTGAATATCAATAGACTCATTTAGTTTTCTTTTCCCTGAATAAAGCAAGGCCAATGGAACAGAAGAGTCATATGACTCTGGAAATTTTCTACTCAAATATTTTGAGAACACATCATGACGGGCAGAAGTAAGACCATTACTCCCCATACCACCATTGTAGTCGTTTTCATAGTTTGTTTTTCCGAAAGAGGAAAGCCCAACGATAACCTGCCCGGGTCCGATGTTGGCATTATCAATAACAAGTGTTTTGGGTAAGCGGCATGTAAAAGTGCTATCCACTATAATGGTACGCACCAGATCTCCTACATCAGCAGTTTCGCCACCGCACAAGTGCATGTCAATGCTGTATGGTCTCATTGATTCTATAAACTCATTAGTGCCATCAATCAATGACTTTATTATTTCTCCAGTGATTAGATTTTTATTCCTTCCAATAGTAGATGAAACTAAAATATTTGAAGTCGCACCCACACATAATAAATCATCTAAATTCATGACCAAAGCATCTTGAGCAATGCCCTTCCATACCGATAGGTCGCCAGTTTCTTTCCAATACATATAGGCTAGTGAAGACTTAGTTCCAGCTCCATCGGCATGCATGATATTACAGTAGTTGGGATCATTTCCTAAAATGTCGGGTAGAATTTTACAAAATGCATTTGGGAAAATTCCTTTGTCGCTGTCCTTTATGGCTTGATGTACCTCTTCTTTAGCAGATGATACCCCACGAAGCCCATATCTGTCGTTCGTTGAATTCATTGGGTCAAAGGTAAGAGATTGTTTGGGCTTGATGAAAGGCCAGACGATTAGGACTATAATTTTTTAAATGTGTTATAATTGATGCGTTTTTGAACTATTTGTAACCCAATTGCTTCATCGAGTGTATAAGCAGCTATAAATCACAAAAATGAAATATCATGAATGCTAAAATTTTCGGTACATTAATTTTATTGGCCGCATTACAAGCTTCTGATGTTCGTGCCCAGATGGATAATTTGGCTAACCTAAGCCCGGAATGGATTAGGACCGCTGCACGAAATGCAAGCACAGATGGGACGGATGCAGTTGTTTTTAATCCGGCAGGAGCCTCTAGATTGGGCGATGGTTTTCACATTACCATTGGTAACCAGTCTCTATTTCGTAAGCCTACTCACTCCTATGATATGGGAATGGGCGAAGGAACCAAATCGTTTACACAAAGTGGAAGCGATGCTTTATTACCTAACTTATATGCCAGTTTCAATAGAGGAAACTGGGCTTATACAGGTGGGGTATTTATTTCCGGTGGTGGAGCTACCGCAAACTATCCAAAAGGATCAATTACAACCGACATGATTGGATTGATGACTTTGATGGCTGCTCAAGGTGCTTATACCACAACAACAGATCAGTATTTGGAAGCTTCATCCTACTACTTAACGACTATGTTAGGAGCTGCGTATTCAGTAAACGATAAGTTCTCTTTTGGAGCGAATATCCGTTACACAACAGCTAACAACACATCTAAAGCAGGAATTACACTTAGCGGATCTCCATTTGATTTGCCTGATCAAACTCTGTCGTATGATGTAGAAGATAAGGCAAGTGGCATGAATGCCAGCTTGGGAGTTATGATAACACCTAGTACCAATTGGGGTTTCACAGTTCGATATGAAACGGCTGTTCCTTTAGATTTTAAAACCAATATTACTAAAGATGATTTTGGTTTAAGTACACAAGGAGAAACACATAGCCGAGATTTACCAGCTGTTTTAGCCACAGGTATTCGCTATCATGTTAATACAAAATTGACTCTATTAGCGGAGTATAATGCATATTTTCAAGAGAATGCCGACTGGGGTAAATCAGGTTTAGCGACTGCTGAAAAGGCAAATTCAGATTTGGCTGGAAATGCAAGCTCGTATGCCATGGCTGCGGAATATGCTTTCACAAATAAGTTCTTATGGAGTGTAGGCGTAGTTAAAACCGACTTTTCCTGGAACGACCGCGATGGCTATTATACCAATCTTGGTGCTTTTGAAGTCGTTTATGGTGATAATACCAGTATCAATACGGGAGTTAAGTTTAAACTAAATGAAATGATTGCTTTTAATGCAGGATATGCGCATACTATGTGGAAAAAAGACGATACGATAAAGGTATTGAATTTGGCTCCAATGGATGTAACCGCTACTGTAAACAACAGCATGAATACATTTGCGCTCGGAGTAGATTTGAAATTTTAAACAACAACCAAACAAACAGAGAAAAGAGTTTACGTTTTCGTAAGCTCTTTTTTTATTTGCTATGATCTATAGAAGCTTTAATAAACTTGACAAACAAAGGATGTGGATTTTCAACAGTGCTTCTATATTCGGGATGAAATTGCACTCCTATAAACCATGGATGATCTTTTAACTCTATAATCTCAACCAAGTCTTCAACCGGATTTATTCCGCTCAGTAGCATTCCTGCTTTTTGAAATGCATCTCGGTATTTATTGTTGAACTCGTAACGGTGACGGTGTCTTTCAGATACTTTTTGTTTTCCATATACCTGAAAAGCTTTAGTGCCTTTATTGATGGTACAAGGGTATAAGCCCAATCGCATGGTTCCACCTTTTTTGGTAATACTTTTTTGCCCTTGCATAATATCAATAACCGGATGCTTTGATTCTGGAAACATTTCAGTACTATGAGCATCTTTATAGCGCAAAACATTTCGAGCAAATTCAATAACCGCACATTGCATTCCCAAGCATATGCCAAGGAAAGGTATTTGCTGTTCTCTTAAATATTTTATTGCTTCTATTTTTCCTTCTATACCTCTATCTCCGAAGCCTGGTGCTACTACTGCTCCGTGTAATCCTTTTAGTTTTTCAGCAACATTTTCCTGATCAATTTTTTCACTATGAATCCATTGAATGTCTACTTCACATTCATTACTAACTCCAGCATGAATCAGCGATTCATTAATAGACTTGTATGCATCTTTCAATTCGATATATTTCCCTACAATTCCGATCGTTATACGATTAACCGGATTTTTTAACTTTCCTAAAAACGTTTTCCATTGATCCATGTCGGGTTCCGTTTTTGAAGAAAGTTTCAGCTTTGTTAAAACCACTTTGTCTAATTGTTCCTTCATCATTAAAATAGGCACATCGTAAATGGTTGAAGCATCAATAGATTCAATAACGGAGTTGATATTTACATTGCAAAACAGAGCAATTTTTCTTTTTAAATCCATGCTCATATTTCGCTCAGTTCTGCATACCAACACATCAGGTTGAATGCCGTATTCAAGCAAAGTTTTTACAGAATGTTGAGTTGGTTTTGTTTTAAGCTCACCGGTTGTAGCTAGGTATGGAAGAAGTGTAAGATGAATGACGCAAGTATTGTTGGGGCCTAATTCCCAAATCAATTGTCGTACGGCTTCAATGTAGGGCAAGGACTCAATGTCACCAACTGTTCCACCAATTTCAGTTATGACCACTTCAAAATTTCCTGTTTCTCCTAGGAGTTGAACCGATCTTTTTATTTCATCAGTTATATGCGGAATTACTTGAACGGTTTTACCCAGATAGGCTCCATCTCTTTCTCTGTTAATCACACTTTGATAAATTCTTCCGGTGGTTACATTATTCGCCTGAGACGTATTGATATTCAGAAAACGCTCATAATGACCAAGATCTAAGTCCGTTTCAGCACCATCATCCGTTACAAAGCACTCGCCATGTTCATATGGGTTTAAAGTTCCGGGATCAACATTTATGTAAGGGTCAAGTTTTTGAATGGTTACCCTGTATCCTCTTGCTTGCAATAGTTTTGCTAATGAAGCCGATATAATTCCTTTTCCCAATGAAGATGTAACTCCACCGGTTACAAATACGTATTTGACACCCGACATAAGCTTTTAGATTCCTGTTTTATTGTAATTTTCGATTAACAGGGCACAAAAGTACCAAATCAAGTCGAAACGAAAGATTTTAGTTTGAACCTATTGCCGTTTGTTACGCAAATAAATATTAAAAAATAGATCAATGGTTAGATAGAATTACTTACCTTTGCAATCCCAAAAAAAACTGAGGTGATTTTATGATAATTATTCCTGTAAAAGAAAACGAAACCATTGACAGAGCTTTAAAGAAGTTCAAAAAGAAATTTGAGCGCACCGGCATTCTTCGTCAATTGCGTGAGAGGCAAGCTTTTGAAAAGAAGTCTGTATCACGCAGAAACACAGTAAAACGTGCTGTTTTCAGAGATAAAGTAAAAGGCGCTAGCATCGATCAATAGTATTTAGGAAGATTTTCTTCCATATAGATATAGGGAATCGTAAACAGGTTTATTAAATTTGTTTACGATTTTTTTTTATGTCAGATTTGTCCATCAAATATAACGCAGATCGTTTTTTACAATACTTAGAGCTTGAAAAACGATACTCTAAACACACGCTCCTTTCGTATAGCAAAGATCTCGAACAACTGATAGAATATTCGAGATTGCATTTTGAATCTCAGCTCATTACTGAAATTAACCATCAAGTCATCCGTTCCTTCGTTCTAAACATGATGGATAAAGGAGTGAGTCCAAGATCTGTAAATCGAAAGCTATCTGCGTTTAAATCGTTTTTTCGGTTTCTTCAAAAGCAGAAAAAACTGGAGCATAACCCATTATTAAAGGTTAGTAACCTCAAAAATCCAAAGAAACTTCCTCGTTTTGTTGAAGAATCAAAAATGAAAGCGCTATTGGAATTGAATGAGAATGAAGATTCATTTTCTGCTATTAGAGATGAATGCATACTGGAACTATTATATGCTACCGGTATTCGATTGTCAGAGTTGATTGGATTAAAACCAAGAGATTTTGATTCATATTCGCACTGTATAAAAGTGTTGGGCAAAAGAAATAAGGAACGAATAGTTCCTTTAACGGCTCATATAGAAAATAAATTGATCAGCTATTTGCAGTGCCGTACTAACTATCTTTCGGAGATGAAAAAAGATTGTGAGCAACTTTTTTTTACCGATGCATGTAACAGATTGTACCCTAAATTCGTTTATAAATTAGTGAAACAGGCATTGAGTAGAGTAACCAGTATGGATCAAAAAAGTCCTCACGTATTGCGACACACTTTTGCAACACATTTATTGAACAATGGGGCCGATATTAATGCCATCAAGGAATTATTGGGTCATTCAAGTTTAGCAGCCACCCAAGTTTATACACATAACAGCATAGAAAAACTAAAGAAAGCTTATAAGGATGCACATCCTAAAGCATAAGAAAATTTTTATATATTATACTACTATGAACATTCGAATTCAATCCATTCATTTTGATGCAGACCAGAAACTAATTGATTTTATCAATGATAAAGTAACCAAACTGAACAACTTTTATGAAAACATTGTGGAAGGGGAAGTATTTCTTCGTTTAGAAAAGTCGGAGGATACTGCCAATAAAGTAGCGGAAATCAAGCTCAATATTCCAGGCAAGATATTATTTGCAAAAGAACAATGTAAAAGCTTCGAAGAGGCAACCGATAATGCTGTTGAATCCTTACGCAGGCAGATATCGAAACACAAAGAAAAAATACGTGGAGTATAATCTAATCTTCACTTGCTGAAAAGAAGTTCAAAAATCAAAAAAAAGGGCTTTCCCATTGAACTGTTGACAACCTTTAGGAATTAAAGCTAAAGCGCTGATTTACAGTTGAATTTTTTTTCAATCCCTTATTTGTAGTTAAAAATAATGTTCATACATTTGCAATCCCAAAAAATTGGGGTAAAAATGTATTGTTCATTGACAACTAGCCGATGTAGCTCAGTTGGCCAGAGCAGCTGATTTGTAATCAGCTGGTCGGGGGTTCGAATCCCTCCATCGGCTCGCCCTCAGATTCAGGGTATAGGGGAGATTCCAGAGCGGCCAAATGGGGCAGACTGTAAATCTGTTGTCTTAGACTTCGGAGGTTCGAATCCTCCTCTCCCCACAGATTTTGAGAGGAAACCTGATCGAAGTTTTTTGCCAAATGGCATAGAGATAGTTTTAACATCAATTTTAGCCTCTGACTGGAGTCTGAAAAAAAAGCGGAAGTAGCTCATTTGGTAGAGCATCAGCCTTCCAAGCTGAGGGTGGCGGGTTCGAGCCCCGTCTTCCGCTCTGATTGAACCGTTGAAAACTGTTCTTATGATGGAAAAATGGAGTCGACAGTGTTGAATCTCAAAGCCAATGTAGCTCAGTCGGTAGAGTGCATCCATGGTAAGGATGAGGTCACCAGTTCGATCCTGGTCATTGGCTCAAAAAACTTGAATTGTAAATATTTAGATAAATAGAATTTTTAACTTTAATCAACATAATAAATTTTAAAACCCTTTAATCCAATAAACTAAAATGGCAAAAGAAAAATTTGATCGTTCCAAACCACACGTTAACATTGGAACAATTGGTCACGTAGACCACGGTAAAACAACTTTAACCGCTGCGATAACAACCGTTCTTGCAAAAGAAGGTTTGGCAGAATTGCGTTCATTTGACTCAATCGACAACGCTCCTGAAGAAAAAGAGCGTGGTATTACTATTAATACTGCACACGTTGAGTATCAAACAAAAAACAGACACTATGCGCACGTAGATTGTCCTGGTCACGCTGACTATGTAAAAAACATGGTAACAGGTGCTGCACAGATGGACGGAGCAATATTAGTGGTAGCGGCTACGGATGGTCCTATGCCTCAAACGCGTGAGCACATTCTATTGGCTCGTCAGGTAGGTGTTCCTAAAATCGTAGTTTTTATGAACAAAGTTGACATGGTAGACGATCCTGAATTATTAGATCTAGTTGAGATGGAAATCCGCGAATTATTAAGCTTCTACGAATTTGATGGTGACAACACTCCAATCGTTCGTGGTTCTGCTCTAGGTGGATTGAATGCCGATGAAAAATGGGTATCTAAAATTCTTGAGTTGATGGATAACGTAGATAACTTTATTCCAATTCCTCCAAGAATGGTTGATCTTCCATTTCTTATGCCAATCGAAGACGTATTCTCAATTACCGGTCGTGGAACAGTTGCCACAGGTCGTATTGAGCGTGGAGTAATTAACTCTAACGATCCGGTTGAAATCATCGGAATGCAGGATAAGAAGTTAACCTCTACAGTTACCGGAGTTGAAATGTTCCGTAAGATATTAGATCGTGGTGAAGCAGGTGACAACGTAGGTCTTTTATTACGTGGTATCGAGAAAAATGATATCCGCAGAGGAATGGTTGTTGCTAAGCCGGGTTCTATCACTCCACATACTGAGTTTAAAGCAGAGGTTTATATCCTTAAGAAAGAAGAAGGTGGTCGTCACACTCCTTTTCACAACCAATACCGTCCGCAGTTCTATTTGAGAACAACTGATGTAACAGGTGAAATCAATTTACCAGAAGGTCGTGAAATGGTGATGCCTGGAGATAACGTAACAATAAGTGTTAAGTTAATTCAGCCTGTAGCTATGGAAAAAGGACTTCGTTTTGCTATCCGTGAAGGTGGTAGAACAGTTGGAGCCGGACAGGTAATTGAAATTGTTAAGTAATTAATATCTTAAATCGGTGCCGATTAAAATGAATCGGTACCGATTTAAATAATTGGCGCGAGAAGGAGCAATTCCGGATCACCAGCCTGATTGATTAAGTAATCGAAAGGATCAAAAGGGATTAACGGGTGTAGCTCAATTGGTAGAGTAGCGGTCTCCAAAACCGTTGGCTGGGAGTTCGAGTCTCTCCACCCGTGCTAAAATGTTGTATTGAAAATAAATAATATTCATGGGAAAAATTAAAGCCTATATAAAAGAATCATACAGCGAATTGTTGCATAAAGTAACTTGGCCAAGTTGGTCTGAAGTACAATCTAGTGCTGTAGTTGTTTTAATCGCTTCATTGTTGATTGCTTTGGCTGTATTTGGTATGGATTTTATTTTTCAGGGAGTAGTAAACTTCTTGTACAATTTGTTTTCATAATAAACCATTCTACTGAAATGGCACAAACAATGGAAAATGAACTGAAATGGTATGTAATCCGGGCTATTAGTGGTCAGGAGAAGAAGGTGAAGCAATACATTGAAATGGAAATCAGTCGTCAAAAGCTTGAAAGTTATGTTTCACAGGTGTTGATTCCTATGGAGAAAATATACCAAATTAAGTCGGGAAAGAAAGTGAGTAAAGAGCGAAACTTCTTTCCAGGTTATGTTCTTATTGAAGCACATTTGACTGGAGAAATCCCGCACATCATTGAAAATGTTCCTGGAGTAATAAGCTTTTTGGGTTCAAAAGGTGAGGCACCAAGTCCATTGCGTCAATCAGAAGTAAATAGAATATTAGGTAAAGTAGATGAACTTGCCGAAACAGATGAAATCTTAAATATTCCTTTCGTTGTTGGGGAATCCGTTAAAGTAATTGATGGTCCTTTTAACAATTTCAGTGGAGTTATTGAAGAGGTAAACGAAGAAAAAAAGAAGCTCAAAGTTATGGTTAAGATTTTCGGTAGAAAAACTCCCTTAGAATTGAGTTACATGCAAGTAGAAAAGGAATAAACAGGTAGAAAAGTGTTGCTTCCAGACACAAAAAATTACCTGCATATATAATTATATAAATACAATGGCAAAAGAAATAAGCACATACATAAAACTTCAAGTGAAAGGCGGGGCTGCAAATCCTGCTCCTCCTATTGGACCGGCTTTAGGTGCAAAAGGGGTTAATATCATGGAGTTTTGCAAGCAATTCAATGCTCGCACACAGGAGAAAGCAGGACAAGTATTACCTGTAATTATTACTGTTTATAAAGACAAGTCTTTTGATTTTATAATCAAGACACCTCCCGTAGCCGTTCAACTATTGGAAGCAACCAAAAAGAAATCCGGATCTGCAGAGCCAAATCGTAAAAAGATTGCTACAGTAAATTGGGATCAGGTTAGAAAAATTGCAGAAGCGAAAATGCCTGACTTAAACTGCTTTACAGTTGAATCAGCAATGAGTATGGTAGCCGGAACGGCTCGTTCAATGGGAATAAACGTAGATGGAGAAGCTCCATTTGCAAAGTAATTTATTAAAGAACTAGAAAAATGGGAAAGTTAACGAAGAATCAAAAGGCAGCATACGATAAGTATGATGTTGAGAAAGCATATACCCTGGCTGAGGCAGCCAAAGTGGTAAAAGATATATCCTTTACAAAGTTTGATGCATCGGTGGATTTAAGTATCCGCTTAGGTGTTGATCCTAGAAAAGCTAACCAAATGGTTCGTGGGGTTGTAACTCTTCCTCATGGAACAGGAAAGACCGTAAAGGTTTTGGTTTTATGTACTCCTGATAAGGAGCAAGAAGCTAAAGATGCAGGAGCTGATTTTGTTGGATTAGATGAATACATTCAAAAAATCGAGCAAGGTTGGGTTGATATGGATGTGGTAATTACCATGCCATCGGTAATGGCTAAAGTAGGTAAGTTGGGTAAAATTCTTGGACCTAGAAACCTTATGCCAAACCCAAAAACTGGTACGGTGACAACTGATGTTGGTAAAGCGGTTTCTGATGTTAAAGGTGGTAAAATTGATTTTAAAGTAGATAAATCGGGCATTATTCATGCTTCGGTTGGTAAAGTTTCTTTTGACGCCAACAAAATAGCTGAAAACGCAAATGAATTGATGCACACCATCATTAAAATGAAGCCAGCATCTGCTAAAGGAACGTATTTGAAAAGTGTTTGTCTTTCCAGCACCATGAGTGGCGGGATAAACATTGATACAAAGTCTTTAAGTTAATTTTTAAAAAAGAAAAATTGCAATGACACGCGAAGAGAAAAATCAAATCATAGATCGTTTGGCTGATGAATTCAAAAGCCACAACTATTTTTATATAACCGATATAGCAACTTTGAATGCTGATGCCAGCTCAAATCTTAGAAGATTATGTTTTAAACATAATGTCCGAATAAATGTTGCTAAAAATACTTTGATCCGTAAAGCTTTGGAAAAGGTTGATGCCAGCGCTTACGAAGGATTGTTTGAAACCTTAGTAGGAACATCTGCCATCATGTTTTCGGAAACCGGAAACGTTCCAGCACGTGTGATTAAAGAGTTTAGAAAAAGCAGTGACCGTCCTGTGTTAAAAGGTGCATTTATCGATACCGACATTTTTGTGGGTGACGAGAACCTGGAAACATTGGCAAGTCTGAAATCGAAAAACGAATTGATAGCGGATGTTATCTTCTTATTGAAGTCTCCTGCTACACAAGTGGTATCAGCTTTGCAATCCGGAGGCAATAAATTATCCGGAATTATTAAAACTTTGGAGGAAAGAGGTGCATAGATCAAGCTTCCATGTGACAGCACCCCTCATTATAAATATTGATTAATTAAATTTTTTAAAAAAAGTAAGAGAAATGGCCGATTTGAATGCATTTGCAGAACAGTTAGTAAACCTAACTGTAAAAGAAGTTAACGAACTAGCTAAAATTCTTAAAGATAACTATGGTATTGAACCTGCTGCAGCTGCTGTAGCAGTTGCTGCTCCGGGTGCCGGAGGAGGAGCTGCAGCTGTTGAAGAGAAAACATCTTTCGATGTAGTTCTTAAGTCAGGTGGTGCTAACAAACTTCAGATAGTAAAGCTTGTTAAAGAAATGACAGGTTTAGGCTTGAAAGAAGCAAAAGATCTTGTTGATGGCGCACCAAAACCATTGAAAGAAGGAGTATCAAAAGAAGAAGCTAACACCCTTAAGCAACAGCTTGAAGAAGCTGGAGCTGAAGTTGAAGTTAAGTAATTCTTTAGCTGGAAAAAACCACACCTTTACCCCCTAAAAAGGGGTAGAGGTTTTGCTGTTTATTATTTATTCAGCAAGTTGTATTTAGTTCTTTGTACTTATCCGTTAAACTTAAAACTTCTAATAACTTGACATTTATTAAAACTACGGCCGAGAAAGGCTTACCAAAAAGAGTAAACTTCGGTAAAACCAAAAATCTAACTGAGTATCCTGATTTTCTCGATATTCAGCTCAAGTCATTTAAAGATTTCTTCCAATTGGAAACCACTCCAGAAAATCGTACCAACGAAGGTTTGTACAAAGTGTTCAGTGAGAATTTTCCAATTACCGACTCCAGAAACAACTTTGTTTTGGAGTTTATTGACTACTTCATTGACCCGCCAAGGTATACCATTGAAGAATCAATTGAACGTGGATTAACTTATAGTGTTCCATTAAAAGCAAAATTAAAATTATACTGTACCGATCCTGATCATGAGGATTTTGAAACGATTATACAAGATGTATATCTAGGTACTATACCATATATGACTCCCAAAGGAACCTTTGTGATCAATGGTGCTGAGCGCGTTATTGTTTCTCAATTGCACCGATCTCCTGGTGTGTTCTTTGGGCAAAGTCGTCATGCCAATGGAACAAAATTATATTCTGCACGTGTTATACCATTTAAAGGATCGTGGATTGAATTTGCCACCGATATCAATTCGGTGATGTATGCATACATTGATCGTAAAAAGAAATTCCCGGTAACTACATTGTTACGTGCAATTGGTTTCGAAACCGATAAGCAAATTCTGGAAATATTTGGATTGGCAGATGAAGTTAAAGTCAGCAAATCAGGTTTGAAAAAAGTATTGGGTAGAAAATTAGCTGCACGTGTGCTAAAATCTTGGGTAGAAGATTTTGTGGATGAAGATACAGGTGAAGTAGTTTCTATCGAAAGAAATGAAGTGATCATAGAGCGCGAAACTATTCTTGAAGATCATCATATCGATATGATCATTGATGCCAGCGTTAAGAATATCATTCTGCACAAAGAAGATAGCAACTCGGCTGACTATGCCATCATTTACAATACACTTCAAAAGGATACTTCAAATTCTGAAAAAGAAGCGGTTGAGCATATTTATAGACAATTAAGAAATGCCGAACCACCGGATGAAGAAACCGCTCGAGGAATCATTGATAAATTATTCTTCTCCGATAAGCGCTATGATTTGGGAGAAGTGGGCCGTTACAGAATTAACAAGAAATTAAATCTCGAGATCACAGACGATAATCGTGTATTGACCAAAGAAGATATTATCTGCATTATAAAATACTTGATTGAGCTAATAAATTCTAAAGCAATTGTAGATGATATCGATCACTTAAGTAATCGAAGAGTACGAACTGTTGGCGAACAATTGTATTCACAGTTCGGAGTTGGTTTGGCTCGTATGGCTCGTACCATTCGTGAAAGAATGAATGTTCGTGACAACGAAGTGTTTCAACCCATTGATTTGATAAATGCCAAAACATTGTCATCGGTAATCAATTCATTTTTTGGTACCAATCAGTTGTCGCAGTTCATGGATCAAACAAATCCTTTGGCTGAGATTACACACAAACGCAGGTTATCGGCACTCGGGCCAGGAGGTCTTTCGAGAGAGAGAGCAGGCTTTGAAGTTCGTGACGTGCATTACACGCACTATGGAAGGTTGTGTACTATTGAAACACCTGAAGGACCAAATATTGGTTTGATTTCTTCACTATGTGTTTATGCTAAAATTAATACGCTTGGATTTATTACAACACCTTATCGTAAGGTTACGAAAGGTAAAGTTGAGTTTGATAAAGACTTAGTGTTTCTGACCGCTGAAGAAGAAGATGAGCAAATCATTGCTCAGGCTAACGCTCAAGTTGATTCGAAAGGAAATTTTGAAACGCCTAAAGTAAAGGCACGTCACAATGGAGATTTTCCAGTTGTGGAACCTGATTCGCTTCAATTAATGGATGTTGCACCGAATCAGATTGCTTCTATTGCAGCAAGTTTAATTCCTTTCTTGGAACACGATGATGCGAACCGTGCATTGATGGGATCGAACATGCAACGTCAAGCCGTTCCTCTACTTCGTCCAGAATCTCCTATTGTAGGAACTGGTTTAGAAGGTAGAGTAGTACGCGACTCCAGAGTATTGTTAAATGCTGAGTTTGATGGAGTGGTTGAATATGTTGATGCAAATGAGATTCATATCAGAAGTTCTAGAAATGACGATGAGAAGTTAATCAGTTTTGATGATGACTTGAAAGTATATTCTCTGACCAAGTTTATGAAAACCAATCAAAGTACTTGTATTAACCTGAAGCCGATTGTTCGAAAAGGAGAAAAGGTAAAAGCAGGTCAAGTATTGTGTGAGGGATATGCAACACAGCAAGGTGAGTTGGCATTAGGTAGAAATTTAATGGTGGCTTTCATGCCATGGAAAGGTTACAACTTTGAGGATGCCATTGTAATTTCTGAAAGAGTTGTTCGCGAAGATATTTTCACCTCTATACATATAGACGAGTATTCATTAGAAGTACGCGATACCAAAAGAGGACTTGAAGAACTTACAGCCGACATTCCAAACGTGAGCGAAGATGCTACTAGAGAATTGGATGAGAATGGTTTGATCCGTGTAGGTGCCGAAGTAAACGAAGGTGATATACTTATTGGAAAAATTACTCCTAAAGGAGAGACCGATCCTAGTCCTGAAGAAAAACTTTTGAGAGCAATTTTTGGTGACAAAGCCGGAGATGTTAAAGATGCATCGCTTAAAGTGCCTCCTTCTGTAAAAGGAGTTGTCATCGACAAGAAATTGTTTAGCCGTTTAACTAAAGATCGAGTGAACAAGACAGATGAAAAAACTGTTATCACAAAGTTGGATGAAGAAATGCAAAAAGAATTAGATGAGGTTAGAAATAAACTTGTTGATAAACTCTTTGTATTGGTAAGCGGTAAAACTGCTCAAGGAGTAACCGATAATTCAAACAATGTTGTAATTCCAAAAGGAGCTAAGTTTACGCAGAAACTATTGTCGGATATCGATTTTGAAGATATTAATCCAGCTAAGTGGACTACTGATAAGGACAAAAATGATAGTATCAAACAGTTGCTGCACAACTATTCGATCAAAGCAACTGACATTAAAGGGATATTTAAACGTAAGCGTACCAATATCACTTCAGGTGATGAATTGCCTGCCGGAATTATGCAAATGGCTAAAGTTTACATAGCCAAAAAACGTAAGCTAAAAGTGGGAGATAAGATGGCAGGTCGCCATGGTAATAAAGGAATCGTAGCACGTATTGTTCGCGATGAGGATATGCCATTTCTTGCCGATGGAACACCGGTAGATATTGTGTTAAATCCATTAGGGGTACCTTCTCGTATGAACCTTGGTCAGATTTATGAGACCGTATTGGGATGGGCCGGAAGAAAATTGGATGTGAAATTCTCTACACCAATTTTTGATGGAGCGCATATGTCAGAAATAGACGACTATTTAAAGAAAGCAGAGTTGCCTGATTTAGGAATTACCTATCTGCACGATGGAGGAACAGGTGAGCGTTTTGATCAACCCGCTACGGTTGGTATTATCTATATGATGAAGTTAGGTCATATGGTGGACGATAAAATGCATGCTCGTTCTATTGGACCATACTCATTAATTACACAACAACCATTAGGAGGTAAAGCTCAGTTTGGAGGTCAGCGTTTTGGTGAGATGGAGGTATGGGCACTCGAAGCATTTGGAGCATCCAATATATTGCAGGAGTTACTGACAATTAAATCAGATGATGTAATTGGAAGAGCAAAAGCATACGAATCCATTGTGAAAGGAGACAATCATTCCACACCAGGAGTACCTGAGTCATTCAACGTATTGTTGCATGAATTGCGTGGACTTGGATTGAAAGTAACTCTTGACTAATTGTTTAACAAAAAAAATTAATCACTCAAATGAGTATAGCGAAAAAAGATCTTAAAATTAAAAGTAACTTTTCACGAATTACCATTAGTCTGGCTTCACCAGAGCAGATTCTTGAGCAATCGAGTGGAGAGGTGCTTAAACCAGAAACCATAAACTACCGTACCTATAAACCGGAAAGAGATGGGTTATTCTGCGAAAGAATATTTGGTCCTGTAAAAGATTGGGAATGTCATTGTGGTAAGTACAAACGTATACGTTATCGTGGAATCGTTTGTGACCGATGCGGTGTTGAAGTTACCGAAAAGAAAGTAAGAAGAGAGCGCATGGGACATATCCAGTTGGTTGTTCCTGTGGCGCACATTTGGTATTTCAAAACATTGCCAAACAAAATTGGATACCTGTTGGGATTACCCACAAAAAAGCTCGACATGATTATTTATTACGAGCGTTATGTGGTCATTCAAGCAGGAGTTAAAGAAGCTGATGGAATAAACTATCTCGACTTCCTAACTGAAGATGAGTACTTGCAGGTATTGGAGACCTTACCAAAAGATAACCAACATTTGGATGATAACGATCCAAATAAGTTTATCGCTAAAATGGGTGGTGAAGCTTTGTTTGATTTGTTATCGAGACTAAATCTTGACGATCAATCGTATAATTTACGTCACCAGGCGAATAACGAAACGTCTCAGCAAAGAAAAAATGAAGCACTAAAAAGACTTCAAGTGGTTGAAGCATTTAGAAATGCAAATAACCATATTGAAAATCGTCCTGAGTGGATGATTGTTAAAGTAGTGCCTGTAATTCCTCCGGATCTAAGACCATTGGTGCCATTGGATGGAGGTCGATTTGCAACTTCAGATTTGAACGATTTATACCGTAGAGTTATCATTCGTAACAATCGTCTTAAGCGACTATTGGAAATTAAAGCTCCTGATGTAATCTTAAGAAATGAGAAACGAATGTTGCAAGAAGCGGTTGATAGTTTGTTTGATAACAGTCGTAAAGCAAATGCGGTTAAAACAGAATCAAACAGAGCACTGAAATCACTTTCTGATAGCTTAAAAGGAAAACAAGGACGTTTCCGTCAAAACCTATTAGGTAAACGTGTTGATTACTCAGCACGTTCGGTAATTGTTGTTGGTCCTGAATTGAAGCTGCATGAGTGTGGTTTACCAAAAGATATGGCAGCCGAACTATTTAAGCCATTTATCATACGCAAACTTCAGGAAAGGGGTGTAGTAAAAACGGTTAAGTCGGCTAAGAAGATTGTGGATCGTAAAGAAGCCATCGTTTGGGATATTCTTGAGAATGTATTGTTGGGTCATCCGGTTTTACTTAACCGAGCTCCGACTCTTCACCGATTAGGTATTCAGGCTTTTCAGCCTAAACTGATTGAAGGAAAAGCGATTCAGCTACATCCATTAGTTTGTACGGCCTTTAACGCTGACTTTGACGGTGACCAAATGGCGGTTCACGTTCCACTTGGAAATGCTGCCGTATTGGAAGCTCAAATATTGATGTTAGCATCACATAACATTTTGAATCCGGCTAATGGTGCCCCGGTAACTGTTCCTTCTCAGGATATGGTTCTCGGCTTGTATTATATGACCAAATCAAGAACAAGTGATGAACATCGTAAGATGAAGGGAGAGGGCAAATCATTCTACAGCCCAGAAGAGGTGATCATTGCTTACAATGAAAAAACATTGGATTTACATGCCAACATTAAAGTAAAAGTTAATGTTGATGTAGATGGTGCCTTACAATCAAAACTTCTTGAAACCACAACGGGTAGAGTTATCTTTAACCAAGTAGTTCCAGAAGAAGTAGGATTCATCAACGAATTGTTGACCAAAAAAGCATTGCGGGATATAATCGGAGATGTATTAAAGAAAACCGGAACGTCTAAAACAGCGGCATTCTTAGATAACATCAAGCAATTAGGATTTATGATGGCTTTCCGTGGAGGATTGTCGTTTAACCTTGCCGATGTTCGCATACCAGCAGAAAAAGAAAATCTGATTTCAAAAGCGAATGAAGAGGTAGATGAAATAGTGAATAACTTCAACATGGGATTCATCACAACCAATGAGCGTTACAATCAGATTATTGATACATGGACCCGAACCAATACACGAATTACTGAAACGCTAATGCGTCAACTGAGTGGTGACAAACAAGGCTTCAATTCGGTATACATGATGTATGACTCAGGTGCAAGGGGATCGAAAGAACAGATTCGTCAGCTTGGAGGAATGAGAGGTTTGATGGCTAAGCCACAAAAGTCGGGATCGACTGGTGGAGAGATTATTGAAAACCCAATTCTTTCAAACTTTAAGGAAGGTTTATCAATTCTTGAGTACTTTATTTCTACCCACGGTGCTCGTAAAGGTTTGGCCGATACGGCTCTTAAAACTGCTGATGCCGGTTATTTAACAAGACGTTTGGTTGATGTTGCGCAAGATGTAATTATCACTGAAGCAGATTGCGGAACTTTAAGAGGATTGCAGGAAACAGCTCTAAAAAACAATGAAGAGGTTGTAGAAACTTTATACGATCGTATTCTTGGTCGTGTAGGAGTTCACGATGTATATCATCCGATTAGTGGCGAATTATTAGCAAGTGCAGGAGAAGAGATCACAGAAATTATAGCATTAAATATTGAAGAATCTCCGGTTGAAATGGTTGAGATCCGTTCGGTATTAACTTGTGAATCAAAAATAGGGGTATGTGCAAAATGCTATGGTCGAAACTTAGCAAGCGGCCGAATGGTTCAGAAAGGTGAAGCCGTTGGGGTTATTGCCGCTCAATCAATTGGTGAACCTGGAACACAGTTAACACTTAGAACATTCCACGTGGGTGGTGTTGCTTCTAAACTAGCACAAGATTCTCATATCGATACTAAATTCCCTGGAATTGTAGAATTGGATGAAGTACGTTCGATCAATGTAAAAGATAGCGAAGGTAAAGCCGGTCAAATTGTAATCGGAAGAAGTGGAGAGATTAGAATTATTGATCCAAAGACTAAAACCATATTGTCTACAAATGTTGTTCCTTATGGATCTCAGCTATTTGTAAAGAATGGACAAGAAGTGGATAAAGGTTTCACCATCTGTAAATGGGATCCTTATAATGCAGTAATCCTTACCGAAGTGGATGGAAAAATCGATTTCGAACATATTGATGAAGGCATTACGTTCCGCGAGACAGCAGATGAGCAAACGGGTTATCGTGAAAAAGTAATTATTGAAACACGAGACAAGACTAGAAATCCGGCCATCAAAATTGTTCATGAAAAAACGAAAGAGGTTCTTAAATCATACAACATTCCTGTTGGAGCGCATATTTCTATCAACAAAGGAGATAAAGTAACTGCAGGAACGGTTTTGGTAAAAATTCCTCGTACGACCGGACGTTCAGGTGACATCACCGGAGGTCTTCCAAGAGTTACGGAGTTGTTCGAAGCAAGAAATCCTTCGAACCCTGCTGTAGTAAGTGAGATTGATGGAGTCGTAAGTTATGGAGGAATTAAGCGAGGTAACCGTGAAGTTATAATCACATCAAAAGATGGTGAAGTAAAGAAGTACTTGGTTCAATTGTCAAAGCACATATTGGTTCAGGAGAACGACTTTATCAAAGCGGGTAATCCTTTGTCAGATGGTGCCATTACACCAAACGATATATTAAATATCAAAGGACCATCAGCGGTACAAGAGTATTTGGTAAATGAAATACAGGAAGTTTACCGTTTGCAAGGAGTGAAAATTAACGACAAGCATTTCGAAGTAATAGTTCGACAAATGATGCGCAAAGTAATTATCAATGATCCGGGCGATACTCGATTCCTTGAGAAAGAAGTAACCAACAAAACGGATTTCATGGAGGAGAACGATTGGATCTTTGATAAGAAAGTAGTGGTTGATGCAGGCGATTCAGAAATATTCCGTTCGGGTCAAATCATCAGCCTAAGAAAACTTAGAGATGAAAATTCTATCTTGAAAAGAAAAGATTTACGCGAAGTGGAAGCTCGAGATGCAATTCCTGCAACCTCAACGCCAATTCTTCAAGGGATAACCCAAGCATCGTTGCAAACCAAGAGCTGGATTTCAGCAGCCTCGTTCCAGGAAACCACTAAGGTTCTTAACGAAGCGGCCATCAATGGAAAGATTGATGATCTCGCTGGATTGAAAGAGAATGTGATTGTAGGTCACTTGATTCCTGCAGGGACCGGTTTACGTGAATACGAAAAACTTATTGTAGGATCACAAGAAGAATACGACATGCTCATGGCTTCGAAGCAAGAAATGGTTGAAGAAGAGTAATCGATTCAGGGAAAAGGATAAAATCCATGCCACATCGGCATGGATTTTTTTTATAGATTTGTATATATCTTAAAAAAAAATAAACATGGACGATAAGCAAAACCAACAATTGAATATAGAACTCAGTGAAGAAATTTCAGAAGGTATTTATTCTAATTTGGCAATCATTACACACAGCAATTCAGAATTTGTAGTTGATTTTGTGAAAATTATGCCGGGAGTTCCTAAAGCAAAAGTAAAAAGTAGAATCGTACTTACTCCTCAACACGCCAAGCGTTTGTTAAATGCCTTGGCGGATAATATTTCGAAGTTTGAAGCCGTACACGGCACCATTAAGCAAACCGACAATCCGGCATTGCCCATGAATTTCGGAGGACCTACTGCTCAAGCATAATAGAAATCTAGTTTTAGATATTATTATTTAAGCCTCAGGCTTATTTTCCGATATTTGCACTTCTTAAACAGTACAGCATTTTATGTTTACCAATAAAGTTTCTACGCTCGGTCAGTTTATCATCGAAAAGCAAAACGAATTTCCTTATGCTAAAGGAGAGTTAAGTCGTTTGTTACGCGACATTGGCATTGCTGCCAAAATTGTTAATAGAGAAGTGAATAAAGCCGGCTTGGTTGACATTCTTGGTGAGTATGGTGCTACCAATGTGCAAGGAGAAGAAGTAAAGAAGTTGGATGTATATGCTAATGAGCAATTTATCTCGGCTTTAAGTTATGGTGGAGAATGTTGCGCCATAGCCTCCGAAGAGAACGAAGGCTTGGTACACATCAATACTACCGTTTCAAACAATGCAAAATATATAGTGGCTATGGATCCTTTAGATGGATCAAGCAATATTGATGTTAATGTTTCCATAGGAACTATTTTTGCTATTTATAGACGGGAGAACCCCGATGCTCCCGTTACGGAGGCCGATTTCTTGCAGCCCGGAACAAAACAAGTTGCTGCCGGCTACATCACCTACGGAAGTAGTACAATGCTGGTATATACCACCGGACATGGAGTTAATGGTTTTACATTAGATCCATCCATAGGTGAATTTTGTCTTTCGCATCCTAAAATGAAAGTTCCCGATGATGGAAAAATTTATTCTTTAAATGAGGGAAATGCCATTCATTTTCATCCCGGAGTTAAAGCCTATATTCAATTTTGCAAAGAAGAAGATAAAGCAAGTGGAAGACCTTATTCTTCGCGATACATCGGATCACTCGTGGCCGATTTTCATCGCAATATGATTAAAGGAGGAATTTTTATTTATCCTTCTACCAGCAAGGCACCAAAAGGAAAACTACGTTTGTTGTATGAATGCAATCCGCTTGCCTATATAGTAGAACAGGCGGGTGGAATGGCTTCCAACGGATTTGGTAGAATTCTAGAAATGCAACCCGATTCATTGCATCAACGAACACCGCTTTTTATCGGTTCAAAAAATATGGTTAATCATGCTATTGCGTGCATGAAACAAGCCACAATTTAGATTGTTGTGCTAAAATCATGTCTGACCCTTCAAATATTGTAAACCATTTTGCAGCTCATCCCGATTATTCAGAATTGCTTCGGGCATTCAGTAACCAACATAAGGATGTAATTCATCTGAATGGACTGACAGGCTCTGCACCTGCGTTTTGGTTTTTAAGTATTCAGGAGCAGTATCCGCATTCAGCGGTTATTATTCTAAAAGATAAAGATGAAGCTTCATATTTTTTTAACGACTTGGAAAATATTTCTGATCCGGGTCGATTTTTATTTTTCCCTTCTTCCTTTAAAAAATCATTTCGATCCGATTTGCCCGATAACGATGCAGTGCTTCAACGTGCAGAGTCGCTAACCCGAATAGGTAAGTTTGTTAGCAACCCTGTTATTGTTACGTATGCCGAAGCATTGGCAGAGAAGGTGGTTACACTAAAGAATTTAAACAGCCACACATTTGAAGTTAGACGAAACGATAATCTAGGTATTGAGTTTCTGACAGAGTTTTTAGGTGAACATGGTTTTGAGCGAAGTGATTTTGTTTATGAAGCCGGTCAATTTGCGGTTCGTGGAGGCATTGTAGATGTTTATTCTTTTGCCAATGAGTTGCCTTATCGTTTCGAATTTTTTGGAAATACCATTGAGTCGATCAGAAGTTTTGATCCGATGACACAATTGTCAGAGAAGAATTATGAACATGTAATTATTATTCCCAACGTGCAACAAAGCATGTTGCAAAATGAAAGCGAAACTTTTTTTGATTTTATTTCAAAAAACTCTGTGTTTTGGTTTAGCGATGCTTCCTTCGTATTGGAGTTTGTGCGAGAAAACAATGACGATAAAGAATGGAGTAGAGAACAAATCAGCCATACCCGATTAAGTAAAGAGGAACTGTATATCCGATCGGAACAAGTTCAAAGCAAGATGGAAGAATTTAAGAGAGTTGAATTCGGTTCTCAAAAAATGTGGCCGGCAGTTTTTTCATTATCAGCAAACACAACACCGCAACCTCTGTTCAATAAGAACTTTGACATGCTGCTCGGTCATTTGGTAGATAATAATAAATCGAAGATCGACACCTATATTTTTGCCGATCAAGCAAAACAGATTGAACGCATCTATGCCATACTCGAAGATGTTGCTGCGCGCGAAAAAATCCCCACTGATTTAATTCGATTTACACCGGTTCTCAAAGGAATCCATCAAGGATTTTTCGATACGCAATTGAATTTGGCTTTTTATACCGATCATCAGATATTCAACCGCTATCATCGGTATCGGCAAAGAAAAAGTTTTAGTCGAAATCAAGCCATTACCGTTAAAGAATTATCTCGACTACAGCCGGGCGATTTTGTTACACATATCGATCATGGTATTGGCAAGTTTGCAGGCATGCATCGAATTGAAGTGAATGGAAAATGGAAAGAAGCCATTAAGCTGATTTACAAAGACAACGATATTTTATTTATCAGTATTCATGCTCTTCATCGCATTTCGCGATTTACATCGGGCGAAGGAAAAACACCAGCGCTTTCAAAACTGGGAAGCAATTCTTGGAACCGCTTAAAACAGAAAACAAAAAATAAAGTTCAGGATATTGCACGGGATTTGATTGAGTTATATGCCAAACGAAGGGCGCAGAAAGGATTTGCATTTACTCCGGACACTTATTTGCAAAATGAGCTTGAAGCTTCTTTTATATACGAAGATACACCCGATCAGGAAAAATCAAGCAACGATGTGAAATCAGATATGGAGAAGGAGTATCCGATGGATCGTTTGATTTGCGGAGATGTTGGTTTTGGAAAAACAGAAGTTGCTATACGCGCTGCCTTTAAAGCAGCAACCGATGGAAAACAAGTAGCCATATTGGTTCCTACCACAATTCTGGCCTTGCAACACTATAATACTTTCAGAGAACGCTTGTCCGATTTTCCGGTACGAGTTGATTATATTAATCGTTTTAAAAGTAGTGCTCAGCAAAAAAAAGTATTAAAAGATCTTATTGAAGGCAGAGTAGATATTTTAATTGGGACCCACCGATTATTGAGCAAAGATGTAAAGTTCAGAGATTTGGGATTATTGATAATTGACGAAGAGCAGAAATTTGGAGTAGGGGCAAAAGAAAAATTGAAAGCATTGAGAGCGAATGTTGACACTCTTGTACTTACGGCAACACCGATACCCCGAACCTTGCAATTTTCTTTGATGGGCGCTCGCGATCTGAGCATCATCAATACACCTCCTCCCAATCGATATCCGGTAACTACCGAAGTTCACGCGTTTAATGAGCAGATTGTTCAGGATGCTATTTTGTATGAAACCGGAAGAGGGGGTCAGGTGTTTTTTGTTCACAATCGAATTCAAAATATACACGATATAGCCGATATGATTCAATCCTTGTGCCCCGGTGTGAGTGTAGGCATTGGACACGGACAGATGGACAGCCATCAATTGGAGAATATCTTACTTGATTTTATTGAAGGCGATTTGGATGTATTGGTGTCGACTACCATTATCGAATCGGGATTGGATATTAGTAATGCCAATACCATTATCATCAATCAGGCCCAAAATTTTGGGCTCAGCGATTTGCATCAAATGCGAGGACGTGTAGGTCGTTCCAATAAAAAAGCATTTTGTTATTTGTTAACTCCTCCTTTTAGTGTGCTCACACAAGATGCACGGCAGCGTTTAAAAGCTATTGAAGAGTTGAGCGATTTGGGTTCCGGTTTTCAAGTGGCTATGCGTGATTTGGATATACGCGGTGCCGGAAATTTATTGGGAGCCGAGCAGAGCGGATTCATTGCAGAGATCGGTTTTGAAACCTATCATAAAATATTGGACGAAGCTGTTGCTGAATTACGCGATACCGAGTACAAAGAACTATTTCAAGATCAGAATGCAGAGAAGGAATATGTACGCGATTGCCAAATGGATACCGATCTCGATGTGTATATTCCGGATTATTATGTAGAAAATTTAGGAGAAAGATTGGCGCTGTATAAACAGCTCGATGATCTGGAAAACGAAGAAGATTTACTTAAGTTTTCTGAAGGATTAGAAGATCGATTCGGGAAATTACCAAAGCAAGTGATGGAGTTGTTTGATGCACTTCGATTGCGTTGGATTGCAAGTCGATTGGGATTTGAAAAAATTACTCTGAAACAAAACCGACTTAAAGCACAGTTCCTAAGCAATAAACAATCCAATTATTTTGAAAGCAATTCCTTTAAGAGTATTCTGAGTTATGTTTCTACACATGCAAAAAAATGTACGCTTAAAGAAGAAAAGGAAAAACTCTTTTTGCTCATCAAAAATGTTGAGGGCATACGATCGGCAATGCATATCTTTAATGTGATGCAGTCGGAAGAATATTCAGAATTAGCCAATAAAACACATGATGAAAGTTGATCACTTTACATTTAATCCCTTTCAGGAAAACACCTATGTGCTCAGTGACGAGAGTTTAGAATGCATAATCATCGACCCAGGATGTTATAATCCTGCTGAGAAAGATGAATTGTTTCAGTTTATCCAACAACAAAAGTTAAAACCGGTTCGATTGATCAATACCCATTGTCATATCGATCATGTTTTGGGAAATAATTTCATTGCTGAGGCATTCGACTTGCAGCTTGAATTGCATTTACTCGAAATACCTTTGCTGAGAGCGGCTGCGGAGTATGGACCTCAATTTGATATTTATCTTGAACCCGTGAAAGAACCTTTGCTGATGATTAAAGAAAACACTGAAATAGTTTTTGGAAAGAGTAAGTTACAAGTGTTGCATACCCCCGGTCATAGTCCGGGAAGTTTAACTTTTGTTTCTCATGAAGATCGTTTTATCGTTTCAGGAGATGTATTGTTTCGTCAAGGCATCGGACGCACCGATTTGCCCGGAGGAAATTATAATACCCTAATAAAATCCATTGACGAAAAATTGTTTACGCTACCGGATGATTACAAAGTATATAGTGGGCACGGACCGGCAACTACTATTGGTTTTGAAAAAAAGAACAACCCTTTTTTCTAAGCAATCAGTTGTAGAATTTTATTTTCTACTTCAGGACTGTCCCAGCAATCTTCAATGTCATCGCCTTTCATAATCTCATCCATAACTCTTTCTTGTTGCTCACCTTTCAATTTGGCTTCATTGTATGGAATGTCGCTAAAGGTAACCATGCTGTAGAGAGGCATCCACTTATCAGGATATTTGTCGCTGAAGTTTCGTTCAATTTTTTTTCTCAATAAAAAGGATGGATCGGCCACACGGTCGCGCATTTCAATAAAATTGCTCACCGCCAAATCGGCAATTGCATCACCTGCAGGTTTACGCAACTTTTCATATTCCGGCATAATCAATTCCCATTGGTGATGGTGTTTCTCTATCAACTGATTCAACACAAAACAATCTTCAAATCCGCAATTCATTCCCTGACCATAAAAGGGCACTATGGCATGTGCTGCATCACCAATGAGCATAAAACGATTTTGCATGGTCCACGGAAAACATTTTACAGTGACTAATGATCCGGTTGGATTTGAAAAAAAATCTTTGGTCAGATTCGGCATGAGTGGAACCGCATCAGGAAAAACATTCAGAAAAAACTCTTCCACTTTTTTCTCACTGTCTAATGCTTCAAAGGAATGTTTCCCTTCGTATGGAAAAAACAAAGTAACTGTAAAACTGCCATCTAAATTGGGAAGGGCAATCAACATATAGCCGCCTCTTGGCCAAATATGTAGTGCATTTTTTTCTAAGCGATGTTTGCCATTTGTATCGGGAGTTATTTCAAGTTCTTTGTAACCATGCGCTTGATAGTATTGATGGTAATCGAAACGATCGTTCATCATCATTTGATGACGCAATGCTGAAAAAGCACCATCTGCCCCAAACACTAAGGAAGCCTTATGCTGCGATTGCTTTCCTTTTTCATCCTCAATAAACACGCAGTTTTCTTTCAAATCAACCCCTGTGCATCGACTATTAAAAATAATTTCCACTTTGTTTTTCTCTGCTTCATCCATCATCATTGCGTTCAACAGCCCACGTGATATGGAATTGATAGCCTGCTTGTCTTTGCCATACGCTTGGTAAGTTTGCGCGCCATCGTTTGCGTGCATCATTCTGCCATACATTGGAATCGCAATTTCTTTCGCCTTCTCATCAAGACCTATGCCTTTCAATGCATTTAATCCACGATCGCTGAGTGCCAGATTTATACTTTTTCCGGCCGACATATTTTGTTGACGCATGTCCATGCGTCTTTCAAATACTTTTACATCATATCCATTTCGAATTAAATAAACTGCCAGCATAGAACCTACCAGCCCGCTTCCTAAAATGATACTATCTTTTTTCATTGTACATGTTGCTTTAATGCTTTTTGCAATGCTTGACCGAACCTGTAAATATCTTCGAACGAATTATATAGTGGAACAGGAGCCATGCGTATCACATCCGGTGAACGCCAATCGGCCATTACTCCCTGATCGCACAGAGATTCGAAAACTTTTTTCCCATTCTTTGAAACGATCACCGATAATTGACAACCTCTTTGTTTCGGATCGGAGGGTGTAATGATTTGATAAATCTGATTCAATTGCACCGCATCAAAAACATGTCGGATCGTATATTCAAGGTAAGCCGTCATCAGAGTACTTTTCTTTTGTAATATTTTCATTCCTGTTTCCGAAAAATATTTCATGGATGCACACAAAGCAGCCATTGATAAAACAGGCGCATTGCTCAGTTGCCAGGCATCAGCCGAAGCCACAGGAATAAAATCATCGGGCATGGTGAAACGCGTTTTTGGGTCGTTGCCCCACCATCCGGCAAAACGAAAAAGATTTTTATCATTCAAATGTTTTTCGTGAACAAATGCAGCTGCTACCGATCCCGGTCCGGCATTTAAATATTTGTAGGAACACCATACGGCAAAATCAACTCCCCATTTATGTAAAAACATTTCTTTATTTCCGGCTGCATGTGCTAAATCAAAACCGGCAATAGCTCCGGCTTCGTGCGCGGCTTTGCTTATTTTTTCTAATTCAAAATATTGCCCGGTATAATAATTCACCGCTCCCATCATCACCAAGGCGAGTTCGTTTTTATGTGTTTGAATACACGAAATTATTTTTTCGGTTGAAACGTGATATGAACCATTGTCGGGTTTTAACTCTATCAAATCTTTCTTTGGATCAAACCCATGCCATTTTAAATGCGAAGCCAACGCATAACGGTCGGAAGGAAAGGGAGAATACTCCATAATTATTTTTCTTCTCTTCCCGGATGGACGATAAAACGAAACCAACATCAGATGAAGGTTAAGTGTAAGAGAATTCATGGCCACTACTTCTTTTGGTTTGGCACCTACCAATTTGGCTAAATCATCTCGTAAGAATTCATGATAAGGAAACCACGGTTTGCGGGCCTCAAAGTGAGCTTCCACTCCAAATGTTCTCCAATCTTCTAACTCTTTGCGTATAAATTCTTCAGTGTTTTTGGGTTGCAAGCCTAAGGAGTTGCCGCAAAAATAAATGCAGTCTTTTTTTTGATGTTTCGGAATGTGAAAGTGTTGTCGGTACGAACGAAGTTCATCTTGAGCATCTAAAGATTTTGCAAAGGATAGCGAATTTTCAAATTTCATAAAAGCGGGTCATAATTAAATACATCAGAAAAGGAGCAGACATGATTCCTTCGCTGAACAAGTCGTAAAAATACGGATTCCGTTTATATGAACTCATATATACACTGATGAGGGCAAGCAATAGCGCAATGACCAACGCGATTAAATGTAAGTTGGAATAAAATGCGGACGAAAAGGCAAACACAAAGCTAAGTGCCAAACAGATTAAGGCAAAAATTTTGCTGCCATCAATACCCATCCAAACCGGAAGTGTGTTCATTTGATTTTGTGCATCATACGTCCGATCGCGTATATCGAATGGAATGGTAAGGGCACAGATGAAAAAAAAGCGCTGTGCATAAAGATGTAAATCCGGTACATGAAATGTATTTTGTGCAATGCAGCTTTCAACCAAATGCACGGTTATAAAAGCCCAAAGAATGCCGACCAGAAAATTTTTAGCGAATGGAATAGCCCGCAATCCGTTGCGCAAACTGATGGGAGGACTAATGGGGATGAGGTAAAATAAAATTAAAGGACTGAAACAAAGAATTAAGTAAATAACCGATTGTGGTAATTGTATCAAAAAGTAGAAAGCCATTGCCGAACACAATATGGAAAGAAGCAGTTCAAGAATTCGTAAATGCGTATTTCTTTTTTGGCGCAATACTTTTTGAATGGCCCATTCTACCATTCGCGATTTTGCCAATTGATAAACCGCCAACGTTCCAAAAAAATTAAAACTAATCAAAGGAATATAATCCAACACATTTTGTCCTTTTAGAAAAATGGTTTCTGCGCTGAGCACTGCAGCACCTGTCCCAACTACGATTTGCCATTGGCAGAGTGTGTTGAGCAAGGTGATGAATAGTTTTTTCAGCATGATTTAGTTGGATAAACTGAGTGCAACCAAAGTGGATAAGCTGATGCCAAAACCAATATAACCCCATATCAAACTTTGTTTGATTTTAATGTTTCGGGCTTTTTTTTCATAGCCATAGTTAAAGGCTTCTGATCCGGCTTCGGGTATAAATATATGATCTGGAATTTCTACTGAAGGATTGTGTCGCCCAATTATGGTACTGTATAAAAAAGGGACGGGTGTGCCATAAAAACTCATAAATCCGGAGGCGGCACCTACGCCTAAAGAACTCCATTTATTGGCCGGTTTGCGATAATACAACATGGCTGCTTGCTCCCCCTTAATAAACAAGCGAAGGTCTTCAACACTAGGATCGCCATAGCTACTGTCGGGCACATACAAAACATTTTCAATTCCACCGCTGTCGCTTATACTGAATACATTATAGCGATTGATGTATTTGCTTTTCAATGACTTGCTTTCAAAAGGGACATATCGGATACGAGTACCTTCAAAAAAATGTCGCTGAATTTTAATCTCTTTTCCATCCATTAAGAGCATGTTTTGTTGAGCGCTGAGTACATTTGGCTGTGCCAAAAAAAGGAACAATAAACCTATTTTTATCAATCTGATCATAATTATCTCTCTTCCCAAAACTAATAAATTCATTTACTTGTTGAAATGACAATCCTATAGATTAAAAACTAAGAAATACGTACCTTAGCATTCCTTTTTAAAACAATAAATATGAGTATTCATGCCTTTGTAAACCGACATAACGGACCCGATGATGCCGAAGTAAATATGATGCTTGAGCAAATTGGTGCCTCAAGTTTAACCCAATTAATTGATGAAACCATTCCCCGAAAAATAAGACTATCGGAAGAACTCAATTTGCCCGATGCTTTGAGCGAAATGGAATATTTGAACGAATTGAAGAAGCTGAGTTTAAAGAATAAAGTTTTTCGATCGTATATAGGTATGGGGTATTACAACACATTTACCCCAACGGTTATTCAGCGAAACATTTTTGAAAATCCGGGTTGGTACACTGCTTATACTCCTTATCAGGCTGAAATTGCTCAAGGTCGTTTGGAGGCATTACTCAACTATCAAACCATGATTTGTGATTTAACTGCATTGCCATTGGCCAACGCCAGTTTATTGGATGAAGGAACTGCAGCAGCTGAAGCTATGAACATGGTGTTCAATTTGCGCAGCAAAGAACAAATAAAGAATGGAGTCGCTGCCTTTTTTGTAGATGATAAACTTTTCCCACAAAGCAAAGACATATTAATTACCCGTGCTGAACCTTTTGGCATTAAATTGATTTTTGGAGATATAACCACCCACGAATTCAACCAAGATTTTTTTGGAGCAATACTTCAGTACCCCGATAGTGAAGGGAGTATTCAGGATCATTCGGCATTGGTTGCCTCGCTCAACCAAAAAGGAATTAAGCTGGTGGTTGCTAGCGATCTTTTGAGTTTGTGTTTGTTGAGTCCTCCGGGCTAATGGGGTGCGGACATTGTAGTAGGAAATTCTCAACGATTTGGTGTGCCGATGGGCTATGGCGGACCGCATGCTGCTTTCATGGCTTGCAAGGACGAGTATAAAAGAGAAATGCCCGGCCGAATTATCGGTATGAGCATTGATGCTGCCGGTAATCCGGCTCTACGCATGGCTTTGCAAACCCGTGAACAACATATAAAGCGCGAGAAAGCAACTTCAAATATCTGTACCGCTCAAGTTTTATTAGCGGTAATGGCAGCCATGTATGCCGTTTATCATGGTCCGACAGGGCTTAAGTATATAGCCAATAAAATTCATCGCAATGCACGAAGCCTTGCCGCTGCTTTGCAAAGCTATGGTTATACACTCAAGCATACTTTGTTTTTCGATACCTTATACATTCAAGCTGGCGACAAGAAAAATGCTATTGAAAAACTTGCATTGGAAAAAGAAATTAATTTCTGTTATCATTCCAATGGTGATCTGCAATTGAGTTTGGATGAAAGCATCTCGGCAAATGATTTGAATGAGATTAAAGAAATTTTTGCAAAAGCTGCGCAAAGAGAATTTCAGAGAACAGATGATTTGACGAATGGAATCGAAAAAAGTACGCTCAATAGAAACAGCACCTATTTATCGCATCCGGTTTTCAATACCCATCATACCGAAACCGAAATGCTTCGCTATTTGAAAATGTTGGAGAATAAAGATTTGGCGCTCAATCATTCTATGATTCCTTTAGGATCCTGTACCATGAAACTAAATGCCACCAGCGAAATGATCCCATTGAGTTGGGATGCTTTTTCGAAGATGCATCCATTTGCTCCGGCTAACCAATGCGAAGGTTATCGTCAAATGATTGAACAATTGGAAAAGGCATTGGCCATCATTACCGGATTTCATTCTGTTTCTCTGCAACCCAATTCAGGTGCGCAAGGCGAGTATGCCGGTTTAATGGTGATCAGAGCCTATCATGCAGCCAATGGCGATCATCATAGAAATATTGCACTTATACCCAGTTCGGCACATGGCACTAATCCTGCTTCGGCAGTTATGGCAGGAATGAAAGTAGTAGTCGTTAAATGCGATCAGAACGGTAACATTGATTTGGAAGATCTGAAACAGAAATGTGAACAACACAAAGAGAATCTATCCTGTTTAATGGTTACCTATCCTTCAACACATGGAGTATATGAAGAAGGTATAATGGATATAACAGCCATGGTGCACGCCAGTGGCGGACAAGTGTATATGGACGGTGCCAACATGAATGCTCAGGTTGGACTCACTAATCCACATACGATAGGTGCAGATGTTTGTCATTTAAATCTGCACAAAACATTTGCCATTCCTCATGGAGGAGGAGGCCCCGGTATGGGACCTATTGGTGTGGCCGAGCATTTAGCACCATTTCTGCCATCGCATCCTTTGGTTAAAACAGGCGGTAAGCAGGCTATACCAGCCATATCGGCAGCGCCTTGGGGCAGTGCCAGTATATTGCTGATATCTTACGGTTACATTCAAATGTTGGGAAAAACCGGATTGCGTGCAGCAACCGAAACCGCTATACTTAATGCCAATTACATCGCTTCAAAACTCGAAGCTCATTATCCAATACTCTATAAAGGAAAGCAAAGCAGAGTAGCTCACGAAATGATCATTGACTGTAGAGCATTTAAACAAAGTGCTGGACTTGAAGTGGCCGATTTGGCCAAGCGATTGATGGATTATGGTTTTCATGCTCCAACGGTTTCGTTTCCGGTAGCCGGCACTTTAATGATAGAGCCAACCGAAAGTGAAAACAAAGCCGAGCTCGATCGCTTTTGTGAAGCCATGATTGCCATACGTGAAGAAATCAAAAATATTGAAACGGGTGTGTGGAGCCGAAATGACAATCCTCTGATAAATGCACCTCATACATTGGCCGAACTTACAGCCGATGAATGGACCCATGCCTACAACCGCCAACAAGCCGCCTGGCCATGCCATTATTTGACCCAAAATAAATTTTGGCCTTCGGTAAAACGTGTGGACAATGCCTATGGTGATCGCAATTTAGTATGCTCATGCAATGATATCAGTACCTACGAACATTCTGATGAAGTGGTAGGGGCTTAAAGTTTTGAACCAATGTGAGGCTGGAAATACAATGTTTTTTTTTGATATTTTCAATAAGGTATTATTGATATAAGCCATCCCATAAGGATGGCTTTTGTGTATTTTCCCTTTACTAGTAAATTGCTACGCTAGCGCTCGCAATGACGCTTTGGTTTTGTGTTGGTGTGCTTTTGTATTATACGTTAAAGTAGAACAGAACTAAATCTATTTATCTTTACTTTATGAAGAACCGCATCCTTGCATTTTTCTTTTTGTGTATTGTGGCATTTGTTTTTGGCAAAGAGTATGCTAATCACATAACCAAGAATGTTCGCAACACCATCACCTACAATGTGGGTGCTGCGCCCTCACTCAGCGCCCCCCACTCCGGCATCTGGCTGCAAAACTCACACGGTGCAATGGTTGTAAGCAATAGCATTAGCAACGATGCACCCGCTACCGGACTAACCGACTTCAGGGGCATTGATGTGGTGAGCAGTACTTCTTGCCAGATTAATTGTAATGTGATTGACAAAATCAGCCGCGCAGTTTATTTTACCGGTGATTGTAATTTTACCAAGATGCGCCTCAATGAATTTAAAAATTACGAACATGCCATAGAACTTTTTGATAACAATACCCTCCTTTCTGAGCAGGGAGAAATTGACCCTGCCACCAATCTGTATATGGCTTATGATAATGAATGGACAGATGGAACTAGTTCGGTATATAGAACTTTTAGGAATTCGGTCATTCAACCAACATTATTTAACTGGTATTATGACGGAGCACCCAATCATGATCCCACCCCTACAAATACGGTTAACCCGAACTCATTAAATGTAATTAATTGTACTTGTAGCTGTACCACGGCCAACCGCGAAACCGAAAGGGGAGAAACCATGCTGCGTTTGATAAACGATTCCATACTTTTTGAAGAAAATCCTGAAGAAGTTGCATACACTGCCAAACTGAGTGTGTTCAATGCCATGCAGGCCGACAGCGCCATTATTTATCAAAACAAGGCTGATGATTATTTATATGAAGGATTTTATACAGCAATGAAAAACGGCAATATGGGTTTGCTCGATACCGTAAAGGCGCTTTCGGCCGACAGCACTACGATTCAGGCAGCCCTTGCACTGAATGCCGCCATATACGATACCAACTTTGTGGAAACATGGCTCAAAACAGTGAATTATATATATCTGGGCAGCGTTGCCAGTGGTGTAAGCATAAGTAGCGCGGACAGCGCACTGCTTAATTACATTTCTGATTTGCCGTTAAAAGAAACCGGCCCTGCCAAATTTATGGCTGCTGCTCTATTGGGAAAGGAAGTACATGAAGAGCCGTCAATGGCAGCTTTAAGAAATTCGGGCGTCATTAACAGTAAGGATATTCCAAAAAAAACAGACGAGAAAATAATTCCTGTTGTTTTTCCTAACCCTGCGATAAGCCGGGTTTATATTACCGGTGCCAGCATAACTCTGCTGGAAATTCATGATGCTTACGGGCGTATATGCTTGAGTAAACGTAATGTTCAAAATGCAGATATTGAGAAACTCAGCAGTGGATTTTATACCATCACCTTATGGGAAGGAAATAAAATTTTGCATAAAGAAAAATTGGCGATAATCAGGTAAGCAGATAATAATGATAATACGTAAAATTATTTTTATTGCTTTTAGTCTGATTTGCCTTGATGCATATTCTCAAAATGAAAATTTAAATTGGACGTTTGGAGATTCTGCTGGAGTTTATTTTCAGAACTTAAATAATGCATTGCCGGCAATAAGTAGTTTAAGAAGTCGGGGTAGCTGCGCATCGGTTTCTGATTCAAGCGGCAATTTAGTACTGTATGCCAATACCAGGGCAACTGTAGCCGGAAGAACCACATTTATCTGGAATGCAAATAATTTATTAATTAAAAATGGTACCGACATAGTTGGACAAGGCTGGTACCACGAGATAGTCATCGTACCTTTTCCGGGCAACGACAGCTTGTTTTATGTTTTCAGCATAGGTGTTACCGGACCCTATTTGGGTTTGTATTATTCAATAGCGGATATAAAAAACGATACCATTATCCAGAAAAACATCCAACTTCTTTCTATAGCTCAAGATGATTGTATAAGTGCGGTAAAGCATGGTAATGGACGGGACTGGTGGATAGTAGGAAGAAATATTGTGCAAGCACAATGGAATAATCAATATTATAAATTTCTTGTAACTCCTGGTGGAGTTGCAGGACCCTATTATCAGAGTATTGGTGATACTAATTACTCGAATACTGGTCGAATTTCTTTTTCTCCCTCGGGAGATACATTATTATACACTGATGGAGGAGACATTATACAATATTTTAGATTTGACCGTTGTTCGGGTATTATGTCAAATCCGGTAACAATAAGACCACCTGCTACAATTTACAGCGAATGGACCTGGAGCAATGAGTTTTCTCCAAATGGGAGATATATTTACACCAGCACCAGCAAAGATACCACGCAGTTGTTTCAGTACGATTTACAATCGCCCAACCCGCTGGCAAGCCGGGTTACCTTGTATCAAAGCGTTTTCCCAGAATATGCCGGAGGCGATGTAAAACGCGGCCCGGATGGGAAAATTTATTTTAGCATTGCATACAATAATGGTGTAAATTTTAATTACCCTTACCCCGATAGTGTGTATAACAATTACAATATGTATTTGTCTGTCATCAACGCTCCGGACAGTGCAGGTGCTTCCTGCAATTTTCAGCCCTACTCGTTTTACCTGGGTGGCAAGCGTACGTACTACGGTCTGCCCAACAACCCCGATTATCACCTGGGTCCAAAGATGGGCAGCGGCTGCGATACGCTGCTTGCCATCAATGAACATTCGCAGAACATTGTTATCAGCAACTTGTTTCCCAATCCCAACAACGGGGAGTTTAGCATCAATTACTTTTTGCCCAATGCCCAAAGCGGAAAGCTTGCTATATTTAACCTGCAGGGGCAAATACTGTATGAAATGAAACTGCCGCGTTATACATATATGCAAAACATCAACATCAAAAACCTCGCTGCGGGTATTTATGCTTTAAGAATACAAAGCGGTGATAAATCATTGGTGAATAAATTTGTAGTACAATAAAAAAAGCTCACATATCTTCCGCCTGCTTATCATTGCAAGGAACAAAAAGGCTTGCATGCTGCCGGGTGGCAAAGCAATCTTTTTTGTTCACTGCATCCGATTGAAGGATTGGAATTTTATTTTCTTTGTTTGAATAAATCAAATAAATTTTTCACCCATCTTGAGCTTAACATCGTTCACAAATTGGCGAATCTGTTGTTCGTCTTCTTTTTTACAGATGAGCAAAACATCTTTGGTATCAATTACGATATAATCTTTCAGCCCTTGAAGAACAGCTAGTTTGCCATGTTTCACATTCACAATATTGTTTTCACTATTGTAAAGCAAAACACTTTTTCCAACTACAGCATTTTTTTTATCGTCATGCGGTACATGCTCGTATAATGATCCCCAAGTGCCTAAATCGCTCCAACCGAAATCGGCACCCAATACAAAAACATTTTCTGCTTTTTCCATTATTCCAAAGTCGATGGAAATATTGGTACAATGCTCGTAAGTTTTTTTGATAAAAGAATTTTCTTCATCTGTACCGTAAACCGATGGATTGCTCATGAATAAATTGTAGATATCGGGCAAATGCTGTTTAAGGGCATTCATAATGCTATTAATATTCCAAATAAAAATTCCGGCATTCCATAAAAAGTCTCCGCTTTTTAGAAAAAACTTTGCCATTTCGAGATTTGGCTTTTCGGTAAACGTTTTTACTTTTTTTATTTCATCTTTTTTCTTTTGGTCAATAAACTGAATGTAACCATAACCGGTATCGGGGCGGCTGGGTTGAATGCCTAGTGTGACCAAATGATCGCCTTCTTTTGTAAAGGATAAGCATTGATTAATGCAATCAACAAAAATATCTTCTTGCAAAATAATATGGTCGCTTGGAGCTACGACAATATTGGCATCGGGATTTATACTTTTTATTTTAAACGAAGCATAGGCTATGCACGGAGCGGTATTGCGTCTTTCGGGTTCGCACAGTATTTGTTCGGGTTTAATGTCTTCGAGTTGTTTCAGTATTAAATCCTTATACAACTCATTGGTGACGATGTAAATATTTTCAGTCGGGCATATTTTTTTAAAACGGGCAAAGGTTTGTTGAATCAAGGTTTTGCCGGTTCCGAGTATATCTAAAAATTGTTTCGGATAATCGTTTCTGCTTACAGGCCAAAAACGGCTTCCAATACCACCGGCCATGATTACACAATAGTTATTTTTCATTTATTTAATTCTAAGGGTAAAAAAATTTCAGCAATTCGTACATGAATTTGCGCAATGATCATGAAAGAGAATCGAGAGCGTCTTTTAATTGGCCAACAATTTCAGAAACCTCATCGCTGCGGCAGGTGCCTACTGATAGTCGATACCAGGTTGAGGAAGGATCGGCTCCAAAAGCATAAAAGGGTACCAATGCTATCTTAGCTTCGTTCAGCAAAAAGGTAGTGATGTCGCTTGTTTTTGCCAACTCCTTTCCATCTTTTGTTTTGCGTCCTTTAATATTTATTTGAACGGTTAAATACAATGCCGCTTGAGGTTCAATAGCGTTTACCGTATAGCCTTGGTTTTTAAGATCCATTATTCCATTGTAGAATGCTCTCAGTCTTTTTTCAATTCGGGTTTTAAAATTATTTAAGTACTCCTGTACATCGTTTGTTGTATTAAAAAAATCGGCAACAGCCATCTGTTCCGCCTTGGGCGACCATGCTCCTACATGAGTAAGTATGGCTCTTATTTTATTGATCAGTTTTGCCGGCCCATACGACCAACCTACGCGCACTCCGGTAGCCGCCAAAGATTTTGAAATACCATCAATAAATATGGTATAGTCTTTTAGCTCCGGTTTAATCAAAACCGGATTGTAGTGTTTGTATTTTCCGTAGGTCAATTCCCAGTATATGCTGTCGTAAATCAAATACAATGGTTTTATTCCGGGAGCTCTTCTCTGATTTTCTTCAACAATCAACTCGCAAATTTCTTTGAGTTGTTCGTAACCAAAAACAGTTCCGGTAGGGTTTAATGGACTGCACAGTGCCAGAACACTGGCATTGGATAAATGCGGTCTGAGATCATCGGCCGTGGGCATAAAATTATTTTCAGCATTGGTTTCAACGCTGATGGCTTCGGCACCCATGATGTGACAATAGTGATTGTTGTTCCACGATGGCACCGGAAAAACCACTTTGTCGCCCGGATCGCAAATGGCCATATAGGAAGCAAAAATCAAAGGTCTTGCACCGGCAGCTACAACAATTTCTTCCGGGCTATAATTCAGCTTTTCTTTTGTAGCCAAATATGCCGAAACTGCTTTTCTCAATTCGGGCATACCGCTCGCCATAGGGTAATTGGTATGATGTTGTGTATAATGCTGAACGATAGACTGAGTGAGCGATTCGGGTATGGGAAAAATATCGGGATTAAAGTCTCCGATGGTCAAATTAAAAATCTTCTCACCTTGCTTTATTTTTTCATTCACTTCATTTGAAATACGAATGATTTCCGACCCTATGATGTTTTCTGTCATGTTTGAAAGCAACAGGTCGGTTTTTTGTATGGTAGTTACTGTCATTTTTTTCTGCCGAGGTTTCTTTGAATTACAAAGGTACGTTTTAGCCTGCTAAAAAAGAACTCCAAATGCAAAGGGTTTAAACAGCTTTTCGCAACGAATACTCTTGCGAAATAGGTTTAACCATCATCAAACGACTCAGTAGATAAATATCTTTGGTAAAAAATTCGCGGCACTCAATATTTTTCTTAAGAACTTTTCTCTTGATAAAAATTCTGCCGGTATTGATTTTAAATTTACTGTTGTATTGTAATCGTTCAAGATAGTACCAACCGCGCTTTGGTTTATCATAGGCCATCAACACCTTGTGTAGATTGAAATTATTGCAACTGGTAGAGGAAGGATCTTCAATAAAATGAGCTAAGGCATGTACCAATGGTTTTGGAAAAATGTTTTCTCCCAAAAAATATTTCATATGTCTTCGGTATTCTTTTTTCCAATGTAAGCCATGTGGATGAGCAACACGCGGATATTTTTTCCAGGTAGAGATATGTGCTATTTCGTGAATGAGTGTAATTAAAAAAGAGTAGCGATTCAAATCTTCGTTTACTGTAATCTTATATTTTTTTAGTTCACTATCGTTGCTGCTGTCTCCATATTTGCTCGATCGGCTAGGAGCCACAACAAATTCAACATTATAATACACTAAAAGATTAATGCAACGTGTAATAGATTTTTGAGGAATAAAATGATGGAGAACTTTTTTAAGTTCGTTTCGATACGACATAAGAATGAAAGTTTAGGTTTTACAAAAAGGGTTGGGCTTAATCACCAACCGTCACACCGAAATATAGTTCTTTTGGAAGGAAATTCAAGAGAAAACCGAAAAAATAATATAGCTGGCCAAATATGCAGCTAAACCCATGAAAATGAATTGAATAAGCGGCCATTTCCAGGATCCGGTTTCTTTTTTTACCACTGCAAGAGTACTCATACATTGTAGTGCGAAAGCATAGAAAAAAATAAGAGAAAGTGCCACAGGAAGGCTAAAAAATGGCTCTCCGGTGTCAGGATTTACGGCTAAACTCATTTTTTTCCGTACCGTTAGTAAGTCATTGGATTGATTTCCAACACTATATAATGTTGCCATGGTTCCAACAAAGACTTCTCGCGCAGCAAATGACGTTAATAAGGCAATTCCAATTTTCCAATCAAACCCCAGCGGTTTGATTATTGGTTCAATGCTTTTTCCAAGCATGCCGGCAAAACTATTTTCGAGCTTTTCTGCAGTTCTAGCGTTGATCAAATTTTCTTCATGTGCATCAACCTGCGACAACATGATTTCATATTTCTGATCTATTTCTTCGAACACCCCGGGCAAACTAAAACTGGATAAAGCCCAAAGAACTATTGAGATGGCCACAATTACTTTTCCGGCTTCGAGGATAAAAACTTTGATCTTATCGAAGATATTAATGAACACCGATGACCAACGAGGCAAACGATAGATAGGCATTTCCATTACAAAAATTCCTCGTTCTGTACTTTTCAAAACTTTTTTCAAAACATAAGCAGCAATCAAAGCTGCCAATACTCCTACTACATATAATGAGAACAAAACGAGTCCGTGTAGATTGATAAATCCGGCCACAAAAATATTGGGGATCACCAAAGTGATTAACAAAGTATAAACCGGCAAACGTGCTGAGCAACTCATAAATGGCGCTACCAAAATGGTGATCAAACGTTCTTTGTTTCCTGGCACAGTCCGTGCCGATAATATAGCCGGAACAGCACAGGCCGCAGCTGAAGCAAGTGGAATCACCGATCGTCCATTGATACCAAATCGTTTCACCAATTTATCCATAATAAAACTCACTCTTGCCATATAGCCGGTATCCTCCAACAAGGCAATAAAAAACAAGAGCAAAACAATTTGAGGAATAAATATGAGTACTCCGGTTAATCCTGCCAGAACTCCATTGACCAATAAATCGTTTATGATACCCGTAGGCAACAAACCGGAAATTTGATTGCTTGCCCACAACATTCCGGACTCAAACCACTCGGTAGGGAATTGAGCCAAATAGAACACACTTTGAAACACAGCAAAGAGAATGAATACAAACACTGCAAAGCCCCAAACTTTATGCGTTAAAATTTTATCGGCTTTCTTCGTAAAATTTTCGAGCGGAGCCGTTCTATTATTACTGGTATTCAGAAAAACCGGAAGCAGATCATTTATTTTCTTGTAGCGATGATGGGTTTCATTGATCAACCATTGACTCGATATTTTTTCTTGCGAGTCGTTTTTGTTTTGAGTTAAAATATTTCTGCATTCAACATGAAACGCTGCGTAAGCTGTATGTAAACCCAATGTATTTTTTTTCTCTTCGAAATTGCTATCGCAAAAAGTGTTGGTATTTAAAAAAGGAAGCGGTTTCGCTGCATTGAAATTTTTAATGGCGGATACAATTTTTTCTTTACTGGCAGCTGATCGTGAATTGGCTGATACTACACTTATGCCCAAAGTTTGTGATAGTCTTTGTTCATCAATAGCGATATTTTTTTGAGCAGCTATATCGGCCATATTCAAAACAAGAATGACTGGAATATTTAAGTCACAAATTTGAGTACACAAAAACAAACTACGTTTTAGTTGAACGCTATCGGCTATAAACAAAACGACATCAGGATATTCTTCTGAATTTTCGTTAAGTAAAAAATCGCTGGTAATTTCTTCTTCGGGCGTTTTGGGGTTGATGCTATAGGTGCCGGGCAAATCAATGAGTTCACAAAATTGATTTCCCGAAGGATGTGCTATTGCAAAACTTCCGGTCTTTTTATCGATGGTTACACCCGGGAAGTTTGAAGTTTTTTGGTTTAATCCGGTGAGTAAATTAAAGAGCGTGGATTTTCCACTGTTGGGATTTCCAACCAGTGCCACTTTTAAACGTTTGTTAATAAAAATCATTGGATTAAAAACACAAGGCTCGATTATTCATCAAGCAAAGTTACCATCACGGTTTGTGCTTCTTCCGACCGAATGCCAATCAAAGAAGGCTCTAATGAAATAGCTATAGGGTTGCCAAATGGGGCAAATTGTTCCACCTTAACTACTTCACCAGGCAGAAAACCCATTTCCATCATTTTTTGACCAAGTTGTGCATCATTAAACGATTCTATTCGGCATTTTTCTCCCTTTTTTATGCTGGAAAGCGGTCTCATCAATAGCTTTGCTTATTTAGAATGATTTTAAACTGAGTGCTAAAATAACAATTATCTCGCATATGCGAAGATATTTTTAAGTTGATTATTCAAAAATGACAAAGGTCAGCCGGAACTGGTTTTTTGAGGAGTCTTTTTAGAAAAACTTGGGCAATCGCATTTTTTCTTAAACAACGCACAAGAAGAAATACTGATGAGAAATAGAAGGAAGAAAAGAAAATGAGCCAATCGCTTTTTCATGATTTAAAAATACAAATGATTCAATGAATGCATTGTTGATTAATGCACAAAAATAAATTTTATTGTGAATTCATTCCTTTTTTGAGTTTGTATCTTTGATCGCTTGTATGAGTTATCTAGAACAATTAGGCAATTACTGGCTTTTTTTGAAATTGCTTTTCAGCAAGCCCGAAAAATTACGTCTCTATATTCAAAGAGTGCGCGATGAACTATTGAGTATAGGTAACGGTTCGTTGGGCATTGTTGCCTTGACATCAATTTTTATGGGCGCAGTTATCACAATTCAAAGCGTCTATAATTTAGTAAATCCCTTAGTGCCATTGTATGCGGTAGGTATTGTAACTCGCGATTCAGTAATTCTTGAGTTTTCTCCAACCATTATCATGTTGGTTTTAGCCGGCAAGGTTGGATCCAGTATAGCTTCTGAGATAGGAACCATGCGAGTTACCGAACAAATTGATGCACTTGAAATTATTGGAATTAATTCATCGGGCTATTTGGTGATTCCAAAATTAGTAGCAGCGGTTTTGATTTGTCCATTTGTGGTAATCATCAGTATGTTTTTAGCGATTGCCGGAGGATGGATGGCAGGAGAGATGACCGGAGTGATACCAAGTGCAGATTATATAAAAGGATTGCAAGACGAATTTATACCGTTCAATGTTCTATTTGCAATGATCAAAACCATCGTGTTTTCATTTTTAATTGTGTCCATTTCTTCCTTCTTTGGATTTTATACTAAAGGTGGAGCATTGGAGGTAGGGCAGTCCAGCACTAAAGCGGTGGTTTACAGCAGTATTTTTATTTTAATCTTCGATTATATTTTAACCATGTTGATTCTGGCATGATTGAAGTACAAAACATATCGAAATCTTTTGGTAAGAAGAAAGTTCTGGATGATGTTTCCTGCAACTTTACACCCGGAATTGTAAACTTGGTTATTGGTGGTTCCGGTTCGGGGAAAACAGTGCTCATGAAATGTTTGGTGGGTTTGTTTGATTCCGATCAGGGAAGTATTCATTACGATGGTCGAAACTTTTCGGAGATGAATTTTAAAGAGCGCAGACCTATTCGTCAGGAAATTGGAATGGTGTTTCAAGGCGGTGCATTATTCGACTCAATGACCGTTGAGAACAATGTAAGTTTTCCTTTACGAATGTTTACCGGAATGCAGCTTGATGAAATCAACGATCGTGTAAATTTTTGTTTGCAGCGAGTTAATCTATTAAACGTAAATAAGCTTTTCCCCAGTGAATTGAGTGGAGGAATGAAAAAGCGTGTAGCGATTGCCCGAGCCATAGCAATGAATCCAAAGTATTTGTTTTGCGATGAACCCAATTCGGGCCTTGATCCGAAAACATCTATTGTCATAGATGAGTTGATAGAGGAAATTACCGAAGAATATAAAATGACCACGGTGGTTAATACACACGATATGAATTCGGTGGTGGATATGGGAGAAAAAATTATTTTTTTACATCAAGGGAGAAAGTGGTGGGAAGGAACATTTGAAGAAATACTTCAAAGCGACAATGTTGAATTGAACAACTTTATATTTGCTTCAAAAGTAATGCAGGTATTTAAGCGCAAATAAAAAAGCGCAACCGTTGTCGATTGCGCTTTATAAAAACTATATACAGTTCTTAATATTCGTCTTCATTAAAAAAGAAATCTTCTTTGGTAGGATAATCCGGCCATATTTCTTCAATCGATTCATAGGCTTCTCCTTCGTCTTCCAACTCTTGTAAATTTTCAATCACTTCCATCGGTGCTCCACTTCGGATCGCATAATCAATAAGTTCATCTTTGGTTGCAGGCCAAGGTGCATCCTCAAGATGTTGTGCAAGTTCTAATGTCCAATACATACTTTTCCGTTTTATAGGTTATCGTTAAAGTTCTCCCAAAATTGTTGTAAGGGGTTGCAAAAGTAAAAAAATAAGAATGCAAAATGCAAATCGTTGAAATCTCTTTATTTTCGGGGACTCCAAGGGGTTTCTTCCACTTTAAAGTCGGCCGACAATTTGCGTGCCAAAACAAATAAAAAGTCTGCCAATCGATTCAGATATTTTAGAAAGATTTCATCTATGTTTTCTTGTTCCATTAAAGCACAAACGCTTCGTTCGCTTCTCCGGCAAACGCATCGGGCTATGTGGCAATAAGACACAATGTTATTTCCTCCCGGAAGAACAAAAGAACGCATGGGTTCCAACTTCTCGTTCATTTTATCAATACCCATCTCCAACGATTCAATATCTTTCTCAAAGAGCTCCGGCAATTTCATCTTTATATCTGCTTTACCAACCGCTAAGTGCGAGCCAATGGTGAATAATCGATCCTGTATTTCATTCAATGCACCTATGGTCCATTCATCTATATCTTGACATTTCAATAATCCGATCCAACTGTTGAGTTCATCTATGGTACCGTAGGCTTCTATGCGCACATGATTTTTAGGAACTCTGATTCCGCCTAGCAAAGAGGTTTCTCCTTTATCTCCGGTTTTAGTATATATTTTCATACCGCAGATTCTTTAACACTAATGATGTCTTTGTTGTTGGTATCCGAATCGATCATACCATCCAACAAGCGAATGATGCGATGGGCATGTCGGGCTATATCTTCTTCATGAGTTACTACTATTATGGTGTTGCCTTGATCGTGAATTTCTTCAAACAAAGCCATGATTTCAATACTGGTTTTTGAATCCAAATTTCCGGTTGGTTCATCGGCTAAAATAATTGCTGGATTATTGACCAATGCTCTGGCAACGGCAACTCTCTGACGTTGTCCTCCCGAAAGCTCATTTGGTTTGTGTGTCATTCGATCGCCTAATCCTACAGACTTTAAAGCGTGTTCGGCTCGGTCGTTGCGTTCCGATTTTGCTAGTCCACTATACACCAATGGTAATGCTACATTATCCAATGCGGTTGATCTTGGAAGTAAATTAAAGGTTTGAAAAATAAAACCAATTTGTTTGTTTCGTACATCGGCCAGTTCGTTATCGCTCATTTTACTTACTTCAATATCATTGAGCCAATAGTTCCCTCCACTTGGCGAATCGAGGCAGCCCATTATGTTCATCAATGTAGATTTTCCAGAGCCGGAGGGTCCCATCATTGCCACATATTCGTTTTTTCGAATGCTGGTACTAATGCTGCGTAGGGCATGAATGGTTTCGTAGCCCATGTGATATAATCGGGAGATTTCCTGAAGTTTAATTATTTCTTTTATGGAATCGGACATGGTCAGTATTTGATTATAAAGTTTTCTTTTGAAAGGTCGCAATTTATAAAGGCAAAGCCAAATTCAAAAAAGTCGATGCTGACAGTAATCTCATTCATCCCCTTTATTTCTTCCCAAGCTTTTGTCATTCCTTTTGACCAATAAATATCGTCATAAACTATAATGCAATTTTGTTTGATTTGTTTTAAAATTTCTTTTGTATAATTTATAGTTGCACCGTATTGATGATTTCCATCTATATAGATAAAATTAAATTGATGTTGCTTTAGCAAGCCGGGCAGCAAAGCATCAAAAGGTGCAATATGCGATTGTACATTATTTGCGTTGAAGTTTTTAAAATTTTCGCGAGCGATTGCTGCGGTATTTTCACATCCTTCAATGCTGTGAATCTGTTTCCCAGACTGGGCCATATACAAGGTGCTGATGCCCAAGGAAGTTCCTAATTCAAGTATGGATGTTGTTCCAAAATATTTTATGCTTTCTGACAAGAGACGATAATACTTTGATGCTTTCAGCGAGTTTTTGGCAATGGCAGAAATGCTGCGTTGATATTTCTTTTGCCCCTTAATGCCAGTGCCAAAATCATTGACCATGATGAGAGTTCTGTTCGTAAGCAATTGCTTTCGTAATTTTTCTATGGATTTGTATGGATGGTCAAGAGAGCTATTAGGAATAACCTGATCGACAAAATTGTAAACTAAAGGAGAATGTAAATCATATCGTGTTTTACGATTTCTTAAATAGGATACAAAATGAGTTGCTTTGTGCCAGTTCATGATTGAACCGATTATTTCAATTTTGTGCCAAAGGGCAGACAGTTGTCGTTGTATTTTTTGCTAAGCGTAAAGCTTAGAGTAACGTGTGTAAACATGTACCAATCTTTATCGCTTGCATTTCCTCTTTGACGATTAATATTAAGTGTTTTATCTACAATATCAGAACGGTCGGATAAGATGGCTGAAAGCGCACCGTTAGCGGATAACAATAAAGCGGGATCAACATAAGTGGTACTGACATCATCTAAATAGTCGGTAAAAGTTCTTCGGGCACCGGATTCAAGAACCAAGCCCCATCGATGACCGAGTCGAAATTTAAAACCTCCTCCAAATGGAATCGACATTTGCAGTCTTTTATATGGCTTTCGATCATTGTACTGTTCTAATCCCTGACCTTCGGTATTTAAAGGTTGTAATTCATACCAATCGCCATTGTATTCCGCCTTAGGGTTAAATCTGTAACCGGCAATTCCTGCAAATAGAAATGGAGTCCAGGAAGATGAAACTAATTTTGCTGTTTGAAAAGGGAAGAAGTTAAATTCAAGTCCCAAATGCAGTTCAGTTATATTTGATTTAAACGACAAGTTTCTGGAGTTGGCAAAGTCATCGTTTGAATCAGCATCGTCCGCTTCTATAGTACCAATATTGAAGTTTAATCGATACGACCAATGACTGTTAAACGAATGTCTGAATAAAATGGCTCCAGCTAAGTTTAGATTTTTAGGTTTGTAGAGTGATTTGTTGAGATCGCCTTTATATCCTGAAACACCCAGTCCCAAACCTATTTCACTGCTTTGACTATAAACAAGATTAGTGAACAAAATAAACAGTAGGCATGTAGCTAAAGTTCTTACAAGCATGCCATAAGTACGAACCATTTAAAAAATAATTGTGTTTGAATGAAAATTAGAACAACGGATATGCAACTCTTGAAGTTCTAAGCTTGAAGCTTGCATTGAGCATTACAAACATATATGAATCTTTATCCGTAGGGTCGCCTCTTTGCTGACCTGCAACAGTAATTCTAGGATACTCCTGATTAGAGCGATCGGCTAAAAGCGCAGCTATGTATCCATTATTTTCTGCAATAATTCCATTGTCGTAATAGGTAGTGGATACATCATCAACATAATCTGTAAACGTTTTTCTTAGTCCCATTTCGAGACCAATACCCAGTCTACGATTGAACGTATATTTAAACCCAATACCCACTGGAACAACGAATTGAATTCTGGAATACTTTTTTCGGGTTGGCAGCACACCTTGGCCTTCTGTTCCTAAAGGCTGCAATTCATACCACTCTCCATTAAGTTCGGCTTTTGGATTAAACTTAAACAACCCTGCACCTACAAATCCATACGCAGCCATTTCAAATCCTCTTAAACCTTTTACACCTCTAAGTCTATAGCGGTGACCGGCTTGTTCTCGCAGAAAACTGAATTCAAGATTATTGGTAAATTCGGTTATGTTTGATTTGAAACTAAGATTACGATAGTTTCTGAAAAATTCTTCTGTCAATGCATCATCACCTCTCACTTGACCATGAGTAATTTGTGAGGTAATAGCAAATAAAGGTGATAATCGATATCGCATTCCAATGCCAATAGCAGGACGGGTTTGCGAGAACTCTAAATCTTTAAAATAATTGGTTCCAATTTGATTTGCTCCTCCCAATTCACCTAAAAAGTTAGATGCTCCAAGAGAAAAAATAACTTCAGCACGATATCCTTTCCAACGGTCTCTGATCCGCTGTGCAGAAAGTAAACTTGGTAACAGTACCAATAACGCCAATACGGGAATAGTATAGGTTTTTTTCATAGGCTATAAAAACAAAACAAAACGTTAATTACTCGTCTTGTGAAAACAGGGATAACAAAAATAACTAAAATAAACTATTTCCAAAAGGCCTGCCAATATTTCATTTTCTGGCATCTAAGCCCCATAATAATTTCTCTCTCAGCGTTTTAAGAAAATTCTCATTTTCCAGACGAACTAGGTTCATAGTGAAATCGGCTTTTCTAACCGCTAATTGTATCGAAGAATCGATGGTTACCGATCTTGAGTCAAGCGAAGCCATAAAGTAGGTACTTCGACCTTCTACTTCTAAAGAAATTACATTTTTATCGGGCACCACAATAGGTCTCACATTTAGATTATGTGGCGCAATGGGGGTTACAATGAAATTTTCGGCCTGAGGAACAATAATAGGTCCACCACAGCTTAAGGAATATCCAGTAGAACCACTTGGAGTGGCAACTAGTAATCCATCAGCCCAATAGGAATTAAGATACTCACCATTTAAGTAGGTATGAATAATGATCATAGAGCTACTGTCTTTCTTATGTATAGTTAATTCGTTGAGTGCATAATTGATGTCCCCAAATAGAGTTTTGTTTGATTCTAATTTGAGCAAAGTTCTCTTATCAAGAGAGTAATGTCCTTTTTCTATTGAGTCAACGGCATTGTAGATATAATCTTTTGAAACACTAGATAAGAATCCCATACGACCGGTGTTGATTCCCAGTATTGGAATACCTGAGTTTTGTACCAATGTCAATGTGTCGAGTAAAGTACCATCTCCTCCAACACTAAAAACAAAGTCAACATTCTCTTTTATGTCACTATGGTCTCTGAATACATCAAATGATCGGATATCAACCCCTTGTTTTTTCAGCTGAAGAATCATAGGTTCGAACAAAACCAGATCAAATTTTCGCTTTTTTAAAGAATCAATCAGACTGTGTACATACTTTGAGTTTTCTTCGTTGAGCTGACGGCTATAAAGTGCGATTCTCATTTAAGTCGTATGGTTATTATTCATTAATGTGCAAGGTATGTAAAAAAAGCGCTCTTTAAAATGGAGCAGTGAAATGCAGATATAATCCATGGTCTCCAATTCGGTTCATTGAGTATTCTATTCGGAAAACCAAATCATAATATGTAACATAATCTAAGCCCAATCCAAATCCGGCCAGAATGGTATTGTCCAGAGTATTTTGATTTAGCAATTGACGGTCTTCTGCATATCCCAAGTCGCTGAAGGCAGAAAGGTATAATGCATAGTGTATGGTGTTAAACTTTGACATAGGTAAGAAACCTGCATGATAAATCTTAGGTTGTAATAAGGCATATCTGAAATTTAACCTGGTCAAATAGTAGTTCTGTCCATACGCTACATATAGTTCATAGCCGCGAACAAAATCTTTTCCAAAACCTAATCCACGCACATTGGAATATGGTATTTTAGTTCTTGATGAAAGGCGTGCTTTTGCATTGTATGCGACAAAAAACCGATCGCTCAGTTTGTTGTATTTAGAATATGCTATGGACAGATACATCGCGTCCGGAGAATTTTTAAAAAATCCTATTCCTTGTTTTGTAATGTCCAGTTCAAACAAAGAGCCTTTCAGCGGATATGATTTGCTATCTCTGAAATCGGAGCGATAACCATAGGAAAGGTTGATCATCTCTTCACTTCGTTTTTGTTTGCCGAAGTATTCCGGATTCAATTTTGCGATGGTATCTAATATGGTATTGTTTCTATATTCGGTTTGGAAGAAATGGGTATGATGAATTTTGCTTCGGTAGCTATAGCGAATTCGTGAAACAAAGTTGTGTTTGACATACGTGTTATCGGAATTGAAATAAACGATTTTATCGTTAATGGTATTTAGGTCGGTTTCTTTACTCCTAGAGACATAAGTGGAGAAAGTTAAGCCGGCTTTTTCGTTTTTGTTTACATAAGGAATGTCATAGGTTAATCCCACATTTTCAGTGTAACCGAATCGTAAACTCAGCTTTAAAGTTTCTTGTCTTCCTCTAAAGTTATACCGTGTAAAGTACATGCCATAATTAGCTCTTCCAAAATCTTTACTCTGCCACCATTCGTTGAAATTGCGATCCACAACTTCAAAAATGGGAATGGGCCACCAATACCATCTTTCCGTAACAATGATGTGGATATCACATACCCCCGGTGAACTTTCTGTAGATTCTATATCAACAAAATTAAATAGACTAGTATTGAGTAAGTTAACTCTAGAGCGCAGTATAGCTGCGTCCAAAACTTTTGATGGCAGAGTATCGCCCTGATGGAAAATTACTTCTCTTAGGATAATATGCGACTTGGTAATCTCGTTTCCTAAAATAACAATGGATTGAACCGTTTTATACGTAATCGAATCCTGCCCTTTCGCTTGATTGTTTAACAGAAGAGCGGATAAAAAGACTAAAAAAATAAATCGGGCTTTGCCCATCATGATCACAGTGAAAAAGGTTTCTCAGATGCTAAGATAGTTCATGAAGGAGTCGTATCTGTTTTGAAGGTCACCGGAAATATCAACATGATTAAAAGTAGAAATCACTTGAATGTCCTTTCTGTAAAATGCAGCAAGTAATTTGCTTAAATCTACTTTATTCACTTTAATGGAAATAACAGTGCTACCTATTTTAGATGTCTCTACAACATTTATACTGAGCACTGACGATTCGCAAGATTCAACAATCTTAATTAGATCTGATAATAAGTAGTCGTTACCTTTTAATTCAACCTCAATAATTCCACCATGTTCGCGAACACTATGATAAACAGCGATGGCATCAATAATGTCGAACATGGTAATCAAACCGATGAATTTTTTTTCCTCATTCAAAATAGGAACCACAGTATAATGAGAATTGGAAACGAATTTAATCGCATCAAAAAGATGTTGATGTTCAAATAAGAAGGGTTGAAGCAGGCTTAGGTTATAACTGTGTATAGGAAGTACCGGGTCGCTACTGCTTAATATGTCATTGTCAGATATCAAACCCAAATAATTACCATTATCCACTACAGGTAAATGACGAACTTGGAATGACTCCATCCAATTCAACACCTTCACACCGGAGTCTGAAAGTTTGAGTGATGGAACTGTGTCACGTATTAGATCTTTAATCGTCATGTATATTTGGTTGAATTCTTTGAGTGATTAACGACAAACATAGTATTTTTGTTTTTATCTTTTTCAGTAATTACTTACAAATGACTCGACTTAGTGTAAACATAAATAAAATTGCTACCCTTAGAAATGCAAGAGGAGGAAGCATTCCCAATGTAGTGGAAGCGGCAGAAAAATGTCAACGGTTTGGAGCTCAAGGTATAACCGTTCATCCAAGACCAGATGGAAGGCATATTCGTTACGATGATGTGCGCGCCATTAAACCGACCATAAGAACAGAATTTAATATTGAAGGCTATCCGGATGAACAGTTTTTGTTGCTAATAGAAGAAGTGAAACCTGAGCAAGTGACATTGGTTCCTGATGCACCCAGTGTTTTAACATCAAATGCAGGTTGGGATGTTATAAAAAATCTTTCGATGCTGAAAGAAATTGTCATCCGTATCAAAAGTTTAGGAAGCAGAGTTTCATTGTTTATAGATGCCAATGAGCAACAAATTGAAAGGGCTGCCCAAACAGGAACCGATTGCATTGAACTATACACCGAAAGTTATGCTATGGCTTATTCAAAAGGACAGAAAAACCATGTAGTGCAATTTTCAAAAGCTGCGTTATACGCTTCAAACTGCGGATTGAGAGTAAATGCAGGGCACGATTTGAATCTTAACAACTTGGCTTTTTTTATTTCTAAAGTAAAACCTTTGGAAGAAGTTTCGATTGGTCATGCCTTAATTAGCGATGCCTTGTACTTCGGATTGCAAAACACCATTCAAATGTATAAAGGAGAGATTAATAAAGGTTCCGAACTCTAATGGTGTGTTTAATGTTTTTTAATTTTTCTACAATTCCTTTTTCATTTGTTTTGTTGATGTCCAAAACTACATAACCTACATGGTTGTTGGTTTTAAGGTATTGGCCAAGAATATTAACTTTATTCTTACTCAGGGTATTGTTAATTTCACTTAATACTCCCGGAACGTTTTGGTGAATGTGAAGAATACGTGTGGTATGATTCATGACCGGCAAGGTGAGTGAAGGGATGGACAAACAAGAAGCAGAACTACCAGTTTCAATAAAGTTGATAATTTTGGATGCTACATCAATCCCAATATTTTCTTGGGCTTCAACTGTTGAGCCACCGATATGTGGAGTTAAAATTACATTATCTACTCCTTGCAGAACACATTCAAATCGATCCTCTTTTTTAACCGGTTCAACCGTATATACGTCCAATGCTAAACCACCCAAATGTTTGCTTTCCAACAACTTTTTTGCTGCAACTAAATCCACTACATCTCCACGACAAACATTGATTAAAAAGGCCCCTTTTTTCATGGCTTTTAATCTCTTTTCGTTAAAGAGATTTTTGTTGGCCTCACCTCCCGGTACATGTAAAGTGATGATATCCGAAAGTTTTATCAACTCCTCTAAGGAATCAACTTGTGTAGCATTTCCAAGGCTCAATTTTTTATCAATGTCATAAAAGATCACTTTCATTCCAAGCGCTTCGGCCATTATACTCACTTGCGTTCCAATATGTCCATAGCCCACAATGCCTAAATATTTTCCTCTCACTTCTCGAGCATATTTACTGTCTTTCAACCACTTTCCTTCATGTGCGCCTTTATTTTTTTCCGGTACATATCGCATCAGACTAATGGTATGACCAATCACAAGTTCAGCTACTGATCTTGTGTTTGAAAATGGTGCATTAAAAACGGCAATACCATTTTTGGTGGCGGCAATCAAATCAACTTGATTGGTACCTGCACAGAAACAAGAAGAAGTCAAAAGCTTAGGAGCATTCTCAAAAATCTTAGCAGTAAGTTTGGTTTTAGATCGAGTACCTAAGATGTGTACATTCTTTATCTTTTTTATAAGGTCATCCTCTGCAAAAGTATTGGGCAAAGATTCCACATTGGTGTAGCCATGCTGTTTTAGCATTTTTACGGCACTTTGGTGAATACCTTCGAGTAATAGTATTTTGATCTTATCTTTAGGAAAACTTGTTTTTTTCATGATGCAAAGGTTCAATTTTGAATTGAAATTCAAAAAAAAAGGAAGCATCGCTTCCTTTTAATAATATTTAGACTACTTGATTAATCCGGATAAACGCACATTTCCCAATACTGATGAAGAATGTTGAACAAGGTTTCAAAATTCTCTATCGAATAGGGCTTTAAAATATAACCGGCTACATTTAACTGGTAGGCTTCAAACTTATCTGTGTCGTCATTGGAAGTTGTTATGACAAAAACACTGATGTGCTTAAGATCCGGGTCATTCCGAAGTTCTTTTAGAAACTCAAGACCATTCATCTTAGGCATATTTATATCCAGCAATATTATTCTGGGTTTCTGAATTTTTTCTTTTCCATTGGTCCCTCTAAGCAAATCGAGAGCTTCAATACCATTGGTGGCGTTTTCAATCGCATAAGGAATATTGCATTTTTTGAATGCACGTTGAATCATCATTGCATCAACTTTGTCATCCTCTACATGTAAAACTTGTGTGTCTAGTTCGCCCATATCATTAAATTTAACTTAATTTACGTAATAATTTCTCTTTTGTAGAAGCGTGAAAATTATGCAACAAATATAATTAATTATCAGTATAACAAACTTGTAAGGAAGAGGAATAACAATTTTTCTTTGAAGAATTAAAGATCCATAAGACGAATGATACAGCTTTTTAAAAACGATTATATCAAAAAAATCCCTCAAGATGATATTCTTGAGCAGAATCGATATAAGCTATTCAGAATATTTACTCTAGCCGGAGTACTAGTGGCACTTGCAGTGGCCATGCAGATCTATAGTTTGATAGGTGCAGATATTATCGTATTCTCTTTATTAGCCATTACATTGATCTTCGCTGCCAACTATGCCATGGTTCAGAAAAATGGTAAGCTTAAGTTAGGGTATGGAATTACCATTGCAGCTACATTCTTGATCATACATTTTCTCACGTACTCGTCAGGAGGAATACGCAGTAGCGGCACCTTTTATTTAGGATCATGTATTCTGCTTGCGTTCATGTTATTGGGCGACAAAGCTGGTAAGGTGTTTTTTACTTTGGGTGCCATACATTTAGGTTTTTTCTTTTGGGCCACCGAAAATAATGCATCCTATGTGAGCAATATTTTGGTTGGTTCCGATAGCTCACTGATCGACCTAGACTTTTTGATCACTGGTATATTAGCTAGTTTTTTGATTGCAGCTCAGTCGAATTACCTCTTAGGTTCGAACAATATAGTGGTAGAACGTATTACCCAATCGCGTGACGAACTAGCAAAGAAAAACATTGAATTGGCGAAACTTTCATTGGTGGCAAGTAAGACCAGCAATGGTGTAATTATTACCGATAAAACGGGCTTGGTTGAATGGATCAACGATGGTTTTACACGACTATATGATTATACATTAAATGAAGTTCAAGGCAAGAATGTACTGGAAATATCATTTGGTGAAAAAACCAATTCAGAACAAATTTCAGATTTCTCTGGAAAAATGACTTCATCTGAGCATATCAACATGGATTTGTTGAAGTACAAGAAAAATGGAGAAACCACTTGGATCAATGTATCGGGTACTCCTATTCGTAATGAGCAAGGAGAATTCGAAAAGTATATCTTCATTGAGAGTGATATTAATGAACGTAAAGCTGCAGAGCAAAAAATTGCAGAATATTTGATGAGCCTCGAGAAAACCATTAAAGAGCTTGACAAATTTGCTTACGTGGTTTCTCATGACTTGAAGGCACCGCTTAGAGCGATAGGAAATTTGTCTGGTTATATTGAAGAAGAAGCCGGTGCATTGTTTACAGAAGATGTTCGCGAAAACTTTAACATTATAAAGGGGCGAGTATCAAGGATGGAAGATTTGATCAATGGATTATTAGAATATTCAAAAGCGCACCGTAGAAAAGAGCAAGAAGTTGAGGTTGATACCAATCAGCTGATCAATGAAATAATAGAGTTCATCGGAGTGCCCAAAAACTGTACTATTTCAATTTCAAATACTCTTCCTACAATAGTATCAGAAAAATTTAAATTGCAACAAGTGTTGTCTAATATAATGGACAATGCCATTAAGTATAATGACAAGGAGCAAATTGAAGTGAAGATTTCATCTATTGATAAGGGAGATTTTGTAGAATTCACAATAGAAGACAACGGCCCTGGAATTGATGCACGATATCATGAGAAAATATTTGTGATCTTCCAAACACTAAACGCACGTGATGAATTTGAAAGCACCGGTGTTGGTTTGGCCATTGTAAAGAAAATAACCGAGGAAGCGGGTGGAAGAGTTTGGGTAGAATCAGAAAAAGGACAGGGTAGTCAATTTAAAGTTATCTGGCCAAAAGTACCCATTAACGAAAGCATCGTTAGCCAATTGGCTAATGCCAACTAAAAATTTTACGAACCTTTTTTACTTAACCTGCGTAATACAATCACAATAGATTTATTATGCAAAAGTCATTCAATAATTCCGACAAAAATTTTAAGCAAATTCATTCATTGATTGAAAGCCTGAATGAAAAAGATAAAGAAGTGCTAACTGATAAATTATTGTCGTATCTATTATTCAGCAGTTCCAGTATCAATCATGATGCTTCGGATGGTTTGGATTCATCCAAACACGATTTAACCGATTACGAGCGTGAATTGCTTCGCAAATTATCTGAAAAAACTGAAGAACTTTATCGCAGAATGGGCGGTGACTTTCTTTATTAACTAAAGAAGTTTTGTTGAGACTGAGCCATGTCTCTCAATAGAGGACAAACCCTGTAGCGATCATCGTGATATCGATCATACAGTAAGTCCAATCGATCCACGATATTTTTTATTCCGTATTCATCCGACCATTTTAACAAACCCTTTGGGTAGTTAGTGCCTTTTATCATTGCAGTATCAATATCATCTTTGCTTGCAATATTCATAAACACTGCATCGGCTGCTTCATTGAACAATAACAACAATACACGATCAACCAATTGATGAGCTGTGGCTTTGCTTAAAGTTTCTGTTGGTTCGGTTTGTTCCTTCAAGTAATCATAATAACCCTTACCTGATTTTCTTCCAAGTCGCTTGGCTTCAACCATTCTTTTTTGTGTGAACGAAGGCTTGAATCGGGGGTCGTAAAAAAACTGCCTCCAAACCGTTTCTGTAACTGTGTAGTTGATGTCATTACCAATGAAATCCATCAATTCAAAAGGGCCCATTTTAAATTTCCCAATTTCTTTCAGCGCTTCATCAATCTGTGCAAAGCTAGCAATACCTTCTTCATAAATTTTTATGCTTTCACTGTAAAATGGTCGAGCTACACGGTTAACAATAAAGCCGGGTGTGTCTTTGGCTGTCACTGATACCTTTCCCAACTCCTCTATCCATTGTATAGCAAGGCGAAGGGTTTCTTTATCGGTTTCAATACCGGGTATCACTTCAACCAGTGGCATCAAAGTAGCGGGATTAAAGAAATGTATGCCAATAAATCGATTGGAATTTTTGCAGGCTGAAGCAATAGAGGTAATGGAAAGTGAAGATGTATTGCTGGCAAGTATGCAATCTTCCGACACAATATTTTGCTCTAAATTTTCAAAGATTTCTTTTTTGATGTTTAAGTCTTCAATAGCTGCTTCAATAACTAAAGTACAGGAAGAAAAACTTTTCAATGACGTAGATACGTGTAATCGCCCTACGATTTCATTGTGCTCCTGATCAGAAAACTTTCCTTTCTCCTTTAACTTATTCAGATTGCTTAGAATGGAAGTGTATGACTTTTGCAAAGTGTTCTCATTATTGTCATACAGATAGGTTGTAAATCCTTTTTGAGCACAAGCCAGTGCAATACCGGAGCCCATTGTTCCGGCTCCTATAACTCCAATAATTGAATCTTTCATGGTGCAAATGTAAATACAGTTATTTTAATATATTAATTGTAATTTCAATGACTATGTTTCAAATAAAGAAATCGATTTTAATTTATCTGGTCTCATTTTTTATTCATCAATCTTCTATATCGGCTCAAAACGTACAATTACAATTTTTTACAAACGCTGGTGCTAAAGTTACTGATGTTACACATGCAAATGACGATCGGATTTTTATAGCCTTAGCCAATGGAGTGATAAAAATTTCGGATTTATTTGGAAATACTTTAGCGGATCCATTTTTAAACATAAGCAATAAAGTAAATTCAGCAACATTGGAGCAAGGTTTGTTAGGATTGGCATTTAGTCCGAATTATTACGTTGACAGTTCGTTTTATGTGAACTACACGAATTCACAGGGATCAAATGTGATATCAAGATTTAAAACTTCAAAACTAAATGCAAACAAAGCAGACTCAACATCGGAGCAAGTCTTATTGACCATCGCTCAACCTTTTCCGAATCATAATGGAGGAAGCATTCAATTTGGCCCGGATGGTTTTTTATACATAGCAGTGGGCGATGGTGGTTCAGGAGGAGATCCATTAAATCATGCTCAGGACAGTTCATCTTTATTGGGAAAAATATTGCGTATAGATGTCAATGAATTATCAGCAAATTATTCCATTCCAGCCAGCAATCCTTTTGTTTCAAAACCAGGTTATGCTGAAGAGATATGGGCACTGGGTTTGAGAAATCCTTGGCGAATAAGTTTCGACCGAATGAACGGAGATCTATGGATTTCGGATGTTGGAGAACTATCATACGAAGAGATAAATTTGCAAACAGCAGGTTCAAAAGGTGGAGAAAATTATGGATGGAGATGCTACGAAGCCCTAGCTCCTTTTAATTTATCTCAGTGTGGCATTTCTACGTATGCCTTTCCGGTGTTCGATTATTTACATAACATTCAAAACGGCTGTTCAGTAACAGGAGGTTATGTATCAAGATCGGCAAAATATAAGAGTCATTTTGGACAATATTTTTTTTCTGATTTTTGCTCCGGAAGAATATGGAGTTTACATGATTCGCTGGGTGTGTGGGTTAATACCATACATGGTAGTTTTATTCCATGGACCTATTCCACATTTGGTCAAGATCGATATGGAGACCTGTATATAGCGGAGTTTAATACTGGAAACATCTCTAAGTTGGTTAGTACTTTTCCATGCGATCTTTTGGCTCATTTTTCCTTTAGTGATTCTCTTAGTTCTTGTGGAAGTGCAATGGAGTTGAAAGCTCTGTATCATACTGATCTCAATTATCAATGGTACTTCAATGGAAACTTACTCAATACACATTCTACTTCAGACTTGAATGTAAACCAATCGGGATACTACAGTTTAGTTGTTAGCGATAGCTTATGTGCCGATACTTCCAAATCAATTTATGTAGATTTAACGGATAGTCAAACAGGAAGTATTCAATTACTGGATTCGGTATTTTGTCAGCAAACATTTAATGTTCAACTTTTTTCTGATGTACTGATTAAAGAAATATGGATCAACGGACAGAAGATTGAACAATTTAATCCAAGAGATTATGCTGCAGGAGTATACGATATTGAAGTGTATTACATTGATTCGTTAGACTGTTTTAATTATTTTACTCATTCGATATCAATCGTGAGTTGTAGTGAAGATCTTCAGATTTTTCCCAATCCTTTCGATGATTTTGTCGACATCATTTTCTACAGTACTACTACCGCACCCTATTCCTTAACACTATACGATGCCATTGGAAGAAGAGTAAGGAAGGATAAGCATATTGCCAAGGCAGGACAAAATCATATCAGCTTACAAATGGATGAACTTTCGAAAGGGCATTACACCTTGCGATTAAATATAAAAGAGAACAACTATAGCAAATCGATTATTAAAATTCACTGATCTAACTGCCGGTGAAAACGGGTTTTCTTTTTTCCTTAAAAGCATTTATGCCTTCTTTCGTGTCGTTCGATTGAGCGGCTTCTGCTTGTATATTTTTTTCCGTCTCGAGTTGTTGTTCAAGCGTGTGGAAAAGAGATTCGTTCAGTGCGCGTTTGGTTAATCCAATCCCCTTAGTAGGTCGAGCTGCTATTGTTTTTGCAAGAAGAGAAAGTTCTTCAAAAAAAGAATCGTCTGTAAATGATTTATAGATCATACCCATTTGAACTGCTTCCTTTGCGAAAACTTTTTCTGCCGTTATCATCAAAGCCCCTGCTTTTTGAAAACCAATCAAGCGGGGAAGAAAAAAAGTTCCGGCACTATCCGGTATAAGTCCGATACTTGAAAAAGATTGAACAAAATAGGCAGATTCAGCAGCAACGACTATATCGCAAGCCAGAGCGATATTTGCACCTGCACCAGCTGCTACACCGTTTACACCTGCAATGATTGGCTTTTCAATCGTTCGAATCAATCGAATGATCGGATTGTATTGCTTCTCAACAATCTCTGCGATTGGTTTTGAATTGTCGGCAGTAGCTTCTACTAAATCCTGACCGGCACAAAATCCTTTTCCGCTTCCGGTTAACACAATGCATCGGATATCATTGTCATGGCCTGCATCGGTCAAGGCATGCTGAAGTTCTTCTGATAGATTCCAATTCACACTATTTATCACATCAGGTCGATGCAACGTGATAGTAGCTATAGAAGCATTTTTTTTAAATAAAATATTCGTGTAGGTCATACGAGTTTAGTGGCATTTAAAATGTTCAAAAGGTTGTTGGCATTGCAAACAATAATGAAGTGATTTGCATGCGGTTGATCCAAACACACTTTCCAATTGAGTTTGGTTGCTTTTGCAAAATGGACAGGCAATCTCATCGAAAGACGTGCTAAATAATTTTTGCTCGTTACCTGTTTTTGGTTTTGGAGGTGCAATTCCATATGCACGAAGTTTTTCTTTAACCGCATCGCTCATCCATTCAGTAGTCCATGCTGGAGATAAAACAATTTCAATGCTGTGGTCAATTCCTTTTTCATTGAGAGTTTGTTTTATAGCACTTTGCATAGCATGTAGCGCAGGGCATCCGCTGTAGGTGGGTGTAATTAAAATTTTAAATTCTTTTTCACCTTCAATTACATCCCTTACCACACCAAGTTCAACAATGCTTATAGCGGGTACTTCAGGATCAGGAATTTCATTTAGCAATTCCATTATTTGATTTGTGCTATATGTGGTATTGCTTACCATTCACCTCCAGGATATGCCCTTTGAACGAATTGCATATCGGCTAATATGTATCCTAAGTGTTCCGTATGTTTTCCATCTCTTCCTCCAATAACATTAAATGTCTGATCAGGAAATGCTAAAGATGCCAAGTCGAATACTATTTTTATTTTTTCTACCCACTCATTGTATAAAGAAGAGCTTAAAGGTGCGATGCCAGATGATTTCATTTCCTTTTCAAAATGGTCATCGGCAAATAAATCTTTATGATATCGCCAAACGGCTTCGATTGCTTCCAACATTTTTGAATGACTTTCTTCTGTTCCGCAACCCAATCGAATAGTCCATTCTGAAGAGTGGCGAAGGTGGTACAAACATTCTTTTAAAGATTTACTGGCAATGGCTGCCAGTTTGGTATCAGTGGATTGAGAAAGTTTTTCAAATAAAAGGCAAGCATATTGAGAGAACAGCAATTGTCTTAGAATGCTTGTACCGAAATGTCCATTAGGTATTTCGCAGAGAAGTGCATTCCTGAATTGACGAGCATCTCTGAAATAAGCATAATCATCCTCTGATTTGTTCAAGCCTTCAACTTCTGCTGCATAGGAATAAAACAATCTGCTTTGTCCAATTAAATCTAGCGAAATATTTGCTAATGCAATATCTTCTTCAAGTATAGGTCCATGTCCACACCATTCAGATAAGCGATGACCTAAAATTAAAGAGTTGTCTGCCAGATAAAGGCAATATTGAAGGAGAGCTTCTTTATTTGGTGATGGACTCATACTTTACTTTTTCTTTAATCTTGTAATAGTTTGGTGTTCGGTATATTTTATCTTCTGAAGGTTCAAAAAATGGTCCCGAATCGGAAGGAGATGTTGCGGTTATTTGATCGGATTTGACCACCCAAATACTCATGGCTTCATTTCTACGACTATAAACATCACGGGCATTTTGAAGTGCCAGTTCACTATCTGGGGCATGAACATTTCCGGCATGTTCATGTGGAGCACCACTTTTTACTTGAGTAAATACTTCCCAACTGGGCCAGTTTTTGTCTTTATTGTCACTCATATTTTCGACTTAATTAAGATGCTATTTTTATTTGTTTTTCTGAAAAGGCTATCGCTGCATCACGTACCCATTTGCCATCATCATGAGCTTTACGTCTGGCATTTAATCGTTCAGCATTACAAATTCCATTTCCTTTTATCACATTATAAAATTCTTCCCAATCAATTTCTCCAAAATCAAAATGTCTGGTCTCTTCATTCCATTTTAGTTTGTCATCCGGAAAAGTAAGACCCAATGCATGACCTTGAGGTACTGTACGGTCTATGAAACGCTGTCGTAAATCATCATTGCTATACAACTTTACTTTCCATTCCATTAGCTCGGCCGAATTGGGTGAGTCTTTATCGGTTGGTCCGAACATCATAAGAGCAGGCCACCAAAATCTATTCACTGCATCTTGTGCCATTTGCTTTTGAGCTTCTGTACCCAACATCATATTGGCTATGATTTGATATCCTTGTTTGTGATGAAAATTCTCTTCCTTGCAAATTCTAACCATAGCTCTTGCATAGGGGCCGTATGAACATTTGGCTAAGGCCGTTTGATTTACAATGGCAGCGCCATCAACTAGCCAACCGATAGCACCAATATCAGCCCAACTCAGCGTAGGGTAATTAAAAATACTCGAATACTTCGCTTTACCTTCGTGCAATTGATCGATCATTTCTTCACGAGTCATACCCAATGATTCAGCTCCACTATAGATATATAATCCATGTCCAGCTTCGTCCTGTACTTTAGCTATCAATGACACCTTGCGCGAAAGAGAAGGCGCACGTGTAATCCAATTTCCTTCGGGCAACATGCCAACTACTTCCGAGTGTGCGTGTTGAGACATCATTCTTAAGAGCTGTTTTCTATATTTTTCAGGCATCCAATCTTTGGGTTCAATAACCTCCCCCTTTTTTATGCGATCGACAAATGCCTTATTTAAGTCAATTTCAGCCATTGTTTTTTAATTTATATGCTTTGTAAAAATAGGATTGTTCATTGTATAAACCAATTCACACCCCACTAGTTTGCTCAAATTAATTAAAAATAAGTAAGTCAGTGGATGTAACTTTTTATGTGAAAATCGTATAAAAACCTAATGAAATAAATGATTTTGGTCAATATCACATATGTTTAAACCAAAGAAAAACAAGAAGCTACAGCAAAAAGTAAGTTTATCTCAAAAACTACTTATAGCTATAACGGTAGGGATTGCCTCAATGGCAATATTTATTATTGTTATGCTCTTTTATTTTGCAGATGAAGAACAGGTAAAAGCAAGCGATCAAATGGTGTTTATGTATGCTGAGGCTTTCCAAAAAGATCAATTGGTTTTTAAAGGAAATAAAAATCAGGTATTGATTGGGGTGGTGATAGAGACTACAGGAAAGGGAAATCCACTCAAGCTCAATAACATTCGTTTCAGAGTGAGCGGATCACCAGTTGCTCCTTCAAAAGTGTTGCAAAACATCCGACTTTGGTCAACCGGCTCCTCAAAGAACTATGAGGCATTAAAACCACAAGGAAATTCAATTCTAAATCTTGAATCGAATGATATAGTTTTTAATACTACAATGATTCTCAGCCCTGGATTGAATTATGTGTGGCTTACAGCCGATATTTTAGATAATGCTCCCAGTAAAAGCATTATTGATGCTGAATGTGTAAGTTTAAAAGTAGGCGTGATAGAGTTTTTGCCGTTGATAGCTGCGCCAGAAGGAGCAATGACGATAGCCTTTCATCAACCCGTTTATAGTAGCGGATCGTTTGCATTTTCGAATAGTAAAGGATGGAGCAAGAGTAGAGCCTCTTTCGAAGCAATAGATATTGATGGTAAAACACCAAGGGTATATTTTATACAGCAAAATCATAGAGTAAACGTAAACGTTATTTCAAGAGCGGATGTCGTAATTGTTGAACGGGGTGGACTCTTGAATATTAATAATGAACTTCAAGCGGATGAGTTAATTGTATTGGATGGCGGTACAGTTAAGTTTGAATCTGATCAGCAGGCATCAGGTATTCGTAAGTTTCTAATGGAAGGAAAAAGTAGATATTCGCATTATAGCATAACGCGATTCCCCTTTAAAACCTGGATTGTGTCAGAACAATCTACTATTGAATTCAATGAGATGCCGGAGTCTTGTTTTGCTCCACAAAACGGATGGTCAAATATTATCGTGGCATCGCATAACAATAAACCGATCATACTTCAAGAATCTTTAAATAGTATTAATGGGAATTTAATGATAACATCTTCATCTGAAGATCCCGTGTTGGTTAGTAATCAGATACAAGCACTGAATGTGAATGCTAACTTTGAACTATATAACGCCAAGATCATTCATTCGAATGTCAATAATCAAAAGGTGATGGTTAGTGGTAACTTAGTTTTGAATAATTCTATTTGGGATGATTCTAATAACAGCAAGGGAGTTATAACTAGTTTAAAGGGAAATTTCATTAATAGCTCCTCAAAATTTATTTCTAATTCTAGTTCAAATTTTATCTTTAGTGGATCAAAGACTCATTTCATTAAACAAAAAGAATCTAGCATTCAGTTTGGAACTGCTGAAATAGAAATTAAGAGTTCTCTTGCTGTATTAAATGAAACAAACCTTCAAGTGCTCAATCGTTTTACAGTGATGGAGGGAGCAGCTATTGATCTTGGAGCTTCTAAAATAACAGGTTCAGGTACTTTTGAACTAAAGCGCAATGCTTCTATTCGAATTGGACATAAAGAAGGACTGAACAGTACAGAGAACAAAGGAAATATTCAAACAGCTAAAAGAATATATAGTGCTCAAGCGAATTATATTTATAATGGAAGTGCTAATCCACAGTTTACAGGGGTGTTTGAAACCCTGCCGGGTGAATGTGTTATTGGCGTGCTGGGAGTTGAAAAGGATAAAGTGGAATCGTGGTTGGTTTTTGAACAGGATTTTACTATTAATCAACTTAGAAAAAATTCAGGCACCTTGATCCAAAATATTTATAAAGTGCACAAATCAGAAAATCTGGTACAGCGTTAAATTTCTTTTGCCAACTTTAGAAATTGAGTTAGCGCTTCTTGTTTTTTATCGTCTAAATGATAGCTTATATTTTCATTTAAGTAAGTCAATATCTCGGATTGGCCAATGCTATTGATTTGAGCTATTGAAAGACTTTTTTCGATGTGATTAACTCCAAAGCTTAAAGCTTCATTTAATTTTGATGCAAATTGTTCATCCAATGATTCGTTGCTAACCCAACAGGCAAATACAAAAGGTAGTCCGGTGTATTCGTTCCAAATTTGTGCAAGATCAAAAGTGTATTTGTATTTATTTCTTTGTTGCAATGCCCTGTCACCTATAATTAAAACCGCTTCTGAATCTTGAATGATTGAATTTGATTCTCCTGTAGCTTGAATAAAATCTGGATTGATATTCCAGAATTTTGTACAAAGTATTTGAATCAGTATTGAGGATGTTCTTGATTCGTGATCGAGAAAAATGATTTTTATTTTATTCAGCTCAACATTTGAACAAAGCAAAACTGAATTTACAGTTTTATTGCTTCCTATACAAAATGGAGAAACAACTTTGGCCTTAGGATTTTCTAAAAAATAAGCTACAGGAACCAAGCCAACGTGAACCTGATTGTTTTTCAATTTCTCATAAGTTTCTGCCGGAGCATCTAAGCTCAAATCAATTTGTTGCTTAAAACCATTTTGCTGAAGGCCGTATATAAAGGGCAAAGTATTTAAATACTTGACAGCAGATATTTTTATTTTTTCCAAAACTAGAGAGTTCAATTACTTATACATTATTCTAGAAACCATTTCTTTCATCAGCTCTCCATCGCTGCTTGAAACATTTTCAACTCCTTTTGATTTTAAATCATACTCATGAAGTAAATGAAAAATATTTTTTAATTGAGTTATCGAGTACTTTTTTGCTGCGCTGGTATAATCCGAAACAAAAAATGGATGAACGCCAATAGCCGATGCTACATTTTGTTTTGATTTATCGTTGAGCGAATGATATATCATCAACTTTACAAAGAACTGATGTAATATAGTGAGGTTAACTACAAAGGGATGTTCTTTCTGATTCGATTCGAAATATTTCAGTATTTTGAATGTTTTCTGAAAATCTTTTTTTCCAATGGCATTTTGTAATTCAAACACATTGTATTCTTTACTTATGCCAATGTACTTTTCAATTTCTTCTACATCTATGTTTCCATCTTTTGGAATGTTAATCAACACCTTGTCAAGTTCATTTGAAATTTTTGATAAATCATTTCCCAAATGTTCGCATGCAAGTAGGGCAGCCTTTGGTGAAATGCGAATGTTTTTCATTTTTAAATACTCAGTTGCCCAAGCGGGGATTTTATCATCGTAGAGTTTATCGGACTCTAAAACAATTCCTTTTTTTTCGATTGATTTATAAAACTTACTTCGTTTATCTAGTTTTTTATACTTGAAACAGAAAATCAGAAGAGTGCTGCTCAGTGGGTTTTCAATGTATTTGAAAAGAGGGTGTGAGTCATCTTTTGGCGGAAAACCGCTCAGGTCTTGGGCTTCGCGAACGATCACCATTTGAAAATTTGACATCATAGGATATCGCCTCGCATGAGAAACCAGATCATTCATCGACAAATCTTTACCGTAGACTATTGAAGTATTAAATTCTTTTTCATGATCCTCTAATACTTCGTTTTGAATTTGATGACTGATTTGATCAATAAAATAGGGCTCAGTACCATGCAACAAATAAACTGGATGATAAATTTTATTACGGATGTTTCGACTGATATCGGTATAGCTAACAACAGGCATTAAAAACGAAGGTGTTTCACGGTTAAACCATTATTGATTAATTCCAATAAAGCATCAATGCCAATATGTAAATGCTTTTCGATAAACTTCTTACTTACTTTTTTATCGCTTTTTTCTGTTTTAATTCCTTCTGGGACCATAGGTTGGTCACTTACTAGTAACAAAGCACCACAAGGTATTTTATTGGCAAAACCTGCTACAAAAACAGTGGCTGTTTCCATATCAATTGCCATACAACGGGTTGATCTTAAGTAATTTTTGAATTGCTTGTCGTGTTCCCAAACTCTTCTGTTGGTTGTATATACCGTACCGGTCCAGTAATCTTGATTGTGATTTCTAATGGTGGTGGAAACCGCTTTCTGCAATGAAAAGGCCGGTAGTGCGGGAACTTCTTTTGGTAGGTAATCGTCTGAAGTTCCTTCGCCACGAATGGCAGCTATAGGTAATATCAAATCACCAAGTTTATTCTTCATTTTCAAGCCACCACATTTTCCTAAAAATAAAATAGCTTTTGGTGATATGGCCGAAAGTAAATCCATAATGGTAGCTGCATTGGCAGAGCCCATACCAAAATTTATGATGGTAATACCATTGGCAGTTGAATTCGGCATTACTTTATCAGTTCCGCAAATCGGAACATTATACATTTTTGCAAAAATCTCCACATACGCATTAAAATTGGTAAGCAGTATGTATTTGCCAAATGATTTTAGATTTGTACCTGTATAACGAGGCAGCCAATTATTTACAATTTCATTCTTTGTCAGCATAGATGTATTATTGGGTCTGGTCAATATATAAATACAAAGATAGTTTAATCCAATGTCGAACGAACCTGTACCAAACTTAAAAATAAATTTACCTACCTACGAATATAGGGTAACAAAAAAATTGGACAGCTTATACATTTTTGATCCGGTGCGAAAGAAAGAAGTTGTTTTAAGTCCTGAAGAATTTGTGCGGCAACATGTATTGAACTTT
>Ga0116143_10000203_pt1 | contig 83604 bp, 73 predicted proteins | sample AD_UKC034_MetaG_FD_89745 | JGI IMG/M metagenome (GOLD analysis project Ga0116143, IMG submission 89745) | Active sludge microbial communities of municipal wastewater-treating anaerobic digesters from USA - AD_UKC034_MetaG | ecosystem: Engineered > Bioreactor > Anaerobic > Digestate | place: USA... | reverse complement strand
CTTTTTGACATGCAATGCATGACAGGAAGTGCACTTTTTTTGGGCATAAAAAATTGGGAAGAGAATTGCGCTAATCCTAGCCCAAAAGTCTAAGAAACAGCATTCATAAATTCCCTATATCCCGCGATCTTCACATCATGGAATGTGTCCTCCGGTCGAAATGTGATCACAATACGATCCATACGGTTTGTGAGAAAGGACGGTGACACCGCCGAATCACACCATACCCTCAAAACCGGCACCGGGTACATACCATCCGCCTCGCACAAAGAAGAAGCAACGGCAATCAATCTTCCCACGCATCATCGGACCGCCATTGCACTAAAAATGCTCTCTTCGCATCAAGAGAATGCTCTTTCCAATCAAGAGGGAACTGGCATCCCCTTTCACTGAGTTCCGCCGTAATTTCTTCCTCGGTCATGCCGTCGATATCCGGCGGCTCGTCAGGAAACGATCCAACTGATTCATTGAGGGGCATAGGAAGGGAGAAAATACCATCATGTTGACGATGACGCTACTCATTGCATCCAACATGCTCCGCAAGATACGTTTCCAACATTCTCACTCCTTCACTGCCGCGCACTGATCGGGTACAGCACACGGTTGCCGATGCGGTAGAACTGCGTGAAAAACCATTTCCACAATCGCAAGGATCCCGGCAGAGAGCCATTGCTGGCATACTGGCGCGCAATGGACGCAAAACGCTTCCCGGCTTGTTCCATCGCCTTGAGCGTCGCGGGACGTTGATCCACCACCAACCCGAACCGGCCGCGGCCGGGTATGCAGCGCGGCTCAAAGTGGCGGTACACCACCGAACCGCCGTAATACTTGATGGCCTCCGCGACGTGCAAGGTGGTGAGGTACATCAGCGCCTTCCACGCGATCATCGGGGCGCCGCCGGCAAAGACAAAAGCGAAGGGCTTGCCGCGAAACTGCCCTTTGGAATGCGTCGCCTGATCGAGCCCGAATGCGCCGATGCGATCGATGAAGTTTTTGAAGTGCGCCGGCACGGAGAAATTCCACACGGGCGAGAAGAACGCCACTCCGTCAGCGGCTTCCATCAGCGCGCGCACCCGGAGGAAATCCGGTTCCTGCCGCGCATCCCCATACTGCGCGAGGGTAAAGTGCGCGAGGTCCAGATCCCGCATGCGCACTTTTTCCACAATCATCTGCCCGGCTGACCGTATCCCTTCGATGAAACGGTCCGCCAGCATGTCGCTGTTGCTCGGATCATTGGTCCCCGCGACGAAGACCGCCAGACGTATCGGTGAGGAAGGGACAGGAGGCATGCCGTACTACTTCCGGAAGACAATCTGCGCCTCCACGGGGACCAGAGGCTCCAGCAGCTTGTCACCGTACGAGTCGGCGCCGATGCCAAAGACCCTGCGCGGCATGTCGTAGCGTGCGACCAGCATGTCATCGGTGAGCACCCCGTCGAATGTCGCCTGCAACGAGACGCCCTTCACCGTCAGATCGCCGGAAATCTGATAGGTGTTTCCGCCCGTCGCCATGATGGACGTCGAACGGAACGTGGCGATGGGATGGGTTTCTGCATCGAAAAAATCCGCGGATTGCAGATGACGAGTGAGCCCCTCAGCATCCGTCTCGACGCTGCGCACGTCGACGACCGCATCCAGTCGCGCGAGCGTAAAATTCTGCGGATTGGCCGCATCCGGCGTGATCGTCACGGTGAACGTACCGAACTTCCCCTCATGGTTGATGATATTGCTCTTGCCCTCGAACGAGATGAAACTGCGCGCAAGATCCACCTCCATCGATGCGCCCGTGAAGGGATCCTGCCCGTCGGGAACGAGACGCTGCTCGTCTTCGATCACCGTGGTGCTGCACGCCGCAAGGAAGACTGAGAGTGTGAGGAGAGGGAAAGCGACTGTCGGCTTCATAGGAAAAAAGGAGGAAATACAATATGAAGCGCCACTATAGCGAAGGAAAAGGGAAAGTGCGAGTGAACGACCGGCAGTTTTCTCGCAAAGCAACACACGGGGGACGCACGCGAAGAGTGGAACTGCAAAAGAGCTGGAATTACGGCAATCAATCGATATACTTGCGCGGCGAGAAACTTGATCGGTCTTTGTACGATGGCCCCATCGTCTAGCGGTCAGGACACCAGGTTTTCAGCCTGGGAACCGGGGTTCGATTCCCCGTGGGGCTGCCAACACTGGCTATGGTTTATAGATCCGCTTGCCTCAGCCAAAAAGTCGAAGTCTGAGGGAGCGGATTTTGGTTCCAGACCCGGTTGCTTTTTCCTGAACCAAAAAATAAATTCTTCATCAAAATGCCATCATTGATATATCTTCCAGATATGGCTGAATTGCAGGAAGTGCGTAGCGATGTAGAGCGTTCGGGACTTCGAGAGGCATTAGATGATGACTACTTCGCACGAGTTAAAAGGCAGATCCGAGAATACGAATCAGGTGAATCGACTGCCCTTAATTCTTTGTATTCTCTGCTGCAATCGCCGGATAAAAGGCAAAAGTTCATTGAGTTTATCGAACGAGTGAAGCAAAAAATGAATCGCCGCGAATGGGGAGATTTATGCGAGAGACTATCGTCCGGATTGGGATTGAGAGATCTGAATGCAGCGTTTGAAGTGACGATAGCTGGAAATATATTGGCACAAATCCCGCCTACAAGCGTTCAGCTCTACGCTCCTACGAATGGTTCGAGAAACGTTGATCTATGTGTCCAGCTTACTGATCGCCCTGTCTATATCGAAACGACAGTCCTTGGAGAATCCGAGGAGAACATTCAATGGAGGAAGTCTCTGGCTTCCGGTCCAAAAATCCGCATGGGTGATTCCTTCTCCGTATTCGGAGGCAGGGCAACAAGGGCAATCACGCAAAAAGGCCGACAATTTCTCCCCAATCAACCCAATGTATTGGTGATATCCATTTTTGACGTATGGGACAAGCTGGAACCCGCTCAGCAGCCATTGATCACCTCTCATTTTCAAAATATCGGATTGCTGTTGCCTTTTGGGCGCGAGCACCTCATGCAGGATTGGATTGCAAGACCAGATCCGACTTGTCGCCTTACGGATGAAGAAGAAAAAGTTATTTTGCACCTGCTAAACGGTGAAAATTTCTTCCCCATCGGGTATGTTTGAACCTTCTTATGCCAACTGTCCATCTCATGCATCCCAAGGTCGAGAATGTCTTTCCGGGCACGGAAGGTGATTTCGCAACATTCACGTCATTACTGAAGGAACTGAGCCTCACGGATACTCTCATCTTTTGCTTTCGTATGAATCACATTCTGTCCGAATGGAAAAAGACCCATGAAGAAAAACAGAAAGAGATCGTTGGACTGTTCTTCACGCCAGAAGAAATTCAGAGGATCTTTTCCGGCAGCCCTCGGATTTCTTCCTACGATGAGTTATCGATCACGACACGGGGGCCGATGATGGTGCTCACTCAGTGGGCATCCATGTTCTGCGAGGATCAGGAGAATGATGGCAACACATTCAAAGATCCTGCCGTGCGCCAGAAATTCGCTAAAGCGATGCTGATCGCAGATGATCTCTGGCAAAAAGCCATCAAAATGGAACGGATGCTGGAGGACGTTTCGACAGAGCAAGCGAGATATAACCTTCTGTCGACATTCCGCCAGAATGCTGCCGGAACTCATCAGCCGACGCAGCACGGCAACATTTTCGTCGCAAAGGGTTATGCGATGTTCGTCGATCCCGGCTATTTCCCTGAACGCCACAAAGAATTTGCTGATCAATTTCAAGCCGTTTCAGGCATGAGCATTGAGGATTACTACATATGCCTCACCTACATTGCCGCTAACGTTCTCGATGGGAAGATCAATGGAAAATCTGCCGGACGCATAGATCAGGCACTCGATTCCGTGCCAGCCGATTTCAGAGATACTTTCCAAAAGTTCTTCACCTTAGAAACGCAAGACGCAGCGGCGATCAAGAAGGCTTTGTGGGGTGACACTCAGAAATCATCGGTCACAGGTTTCGATGACGCTCCTGCAATCAGTGACCGAAGTTTTCGCGCACGTCCGTTTTTCATTACCGCCGATGGGAGGTTCATGCTCATCGATCCAGTTCTTTATTTGGATAAGATGATGGACGGCCCGCTGTTCACCCTGCTGCAGGCAGGAAGCGCCAAGGCTGAATATTTCTTTCAAGAATTCGGATACGCATTTGAGGCTTCCATGAGGGAATATCTGAAGAGTTTTTATCCGACATCTACTCTCAGTGATCGCTTGAGCTGCCCGCTTCTCCGCGAACCAAAGGGCGGCGAACGCGAGCCTTCGGAGGTGACGGACGGGTGTTTGGATTACGGGGACGAGATGATTCTTTTCGAGATGAAGGCAACCTTCTTGAGGCAAGAGAAGATCATCGGAAACGACAATGAGGAATACGTGCAAATGCTGCGGGAACGGTATGTGATGACATCCGAAGGTGAGGCGAAGGGTGTCACACAATTGGCAAACACGATCATGCGGATCGACTCCGGCGAATACACGCCAGTAGGCCGCGATTTCTCTATCGTTAAGAAAATCTATCCTGTGCTTCTAGTGCATGATGAACTGATCGATGCTCCGATGCATCCCTACTTTTTTGCCAATGAATTTGTGAAGGCATTGGAGCCGGATGAAACATTGCAGAATGGCTTCATGAAGAAAGGTCGTTTCCTTGTCGCACCTGTTACACTTATGACCGTAGAGGATCTGGAAAACTTGGAATTCCTCATCAGAAGAAAAGGATTCTCCTTGAGAGATGCTTTGGCAAAATATGCAGAGTTGTATCCTGATAGACGAGAGGGATTCCATAATGCATGTCTTGATGCGGGATACCAGCTCTATGCGACACAAGTCCTCGCCGAGAAGGGTTTGGAAATTATCAGGAAAACCCGTGCGAAACTTTTCCCAAAATAATCTATGGAAAACCGAGTTATCGAAGGTAAATGGTGGATTGCTGGCACTGAGGATGAGGAATCCGGAAATTTAGTGTGTGATGAGAAAGGATGGAACTTAAAATTGAATGGAACCTTTCAGCAGCAACCCGATGAAGATTTGAAACACGCTTTATCGCAGCAGCGTCCTCGCTTTATTTCGCCGAGCACCGAAAATACGGTTCTAGGAATCACAAAAGATGGCAAACCAATCACGCTCGAATATTTTCCAGCCAAAAGCTCCAATCTTTTTCTTGTTGGACGAGGGTATAATTCCGAGGCTTATCTCATTCATAGATTTTTCGAGAATGCCCATTTTCCTGATCCAAAAGCGATAACATTTAAGAGGGTGCTGGTGAAATTTCCCTTCCTCTATGAGTGGTTCGGGCAATCAATGGTGGACGTAGAAAGAGATCGAAATGAAGATGGTAGTGCGAAAGAAGTCAGATTTGTCTGCAAGCCCGGAACAAAAACTCCAATAGGCATCGTCGGTGATATGTCACTTGCACTCCGCGCATATGCAACGATGCCTTTCTTTCCGGCGAAAAACATTTCCATAACTCAGGAAGCGGAATTGGTCATTGAGAGTACAGGTGCGTCAGAGATTTCTCTGAAAGATATTCGAGCCACAATCGTTACCTTCAGGGATTTCCTAACAGTCGCTACAGGTCTGCACATCTCAGTCAAATCAATCGTAGGTATTACGGATAGCAACAAGGAGAATTTTCCTGATGGAAAAACATATAATCCGGAAGTTTTGATACACGATAGGTTCTTTGAGAACGATGGAATACAGGCAGATGTTAAGCCAAACTCTATGAATTTCACCTTCGGTGAACTGGCGGGAAATGCCGATACAATTTTAAAAAATTGGTTTCAGGCCTCTCAAAAATTCAAGGACGTCTTCAACGTGTATTTCAGTACTTTAGCTGTTCCGAATTTGAATCTCCGGAATAAATTCGCGAGTGTTATCGCTGCAATCGAAGGATTAATGAGGATCGGTGATCCTAGCCTGCGAACCGAGAGAAGTCTTTTCAAAATCATCAATGCCTTACAGGATTTAATAAAGCCATATGGAATTCTCTTTACTACAAATGAGATTGAATTGATCGTGAATACTCGAAATAAGTTCGCTCATATTGAACTGACAGATCCGACCAGACAGCCCTTGGATGATCACCAGCTCTACGATGCCACAGCAAAGCTATGTGCAATGCTGGAGATCGCAGTCTTATGCGATTTAGGCTTCGACGCTCAAACATTGAGCAACATAGCTCGAAGAAAAATTGCAGAAGCTAAACGCTGATCACTTATAATCCTGCACGCTCATCGAGTACGTTCCGATGGAGTTCGACTCGATGTAGTAGGTGCCAGCATTGTAGAAGACGCTCTCATCAGTGATCGGTCCCGTGCCGTTCATGATGATCTCGAAGCTGAAGCTGTTATCCGGCTTCTTAAGCCATGCCTGACAGAGGCTTCCTTTGCAATCGTAGACGATCTTAAATTTGTCACCCGTGATGGTGAACGGTTCCGACTTCTTCGCACCGTTTCCTTTGAAGACAAACACTTCCTGATAGGACTTTGCCGCAGCCGGAGCCTGAGCTGCCGCTCCTGCGTCTGACGGCTGCGCCGCCTGCTCTGGTCCCGAGAGTTGTGACCGATCCATCGTACCGACTGCCACACCCAAGAGGATAACCACTACGATGAATTTCACGCCGCCCGACAGGTGGAAATTGCCCTTCTTCTGAATAAATCCTATCGCCGGTGGTAGCAGGACAATGGATGCGGCGAGTAACGCCAAGCCAGTCACGGGCTGCTTCGCGAGCAACGAGACGGCAGGCAGGAGAAGGAAAATCCCTAGCGCCCAGCCAATGATGAGTCCAAGTGTGATTTTCTGGGGTGCCGATGGTGTTGTCTGGGAAGACATGAAAGTGATTGGAAGGAATTAAGCTGAGTTGGAGCGGATCTCCGCAATTATCGTTGCCATATTTTCTGCGGTCACCATCCGGAAAGCATTGGCTTTGCCGCAGGCCGAAGCCCATATCTCTCCAATGTGTTCTTTGTAGGTGGTATCCGTCGAGCCAATGCGGTCTGCTCCTTTGTATTCCAATATCCACCACGCGCCCTTCGTGGTTCGCACGATGAAATCCGGATAGAACCGTGCGGAGCGATATCCTTGGATGAAGAAGCCGTCCGAATCTTGCACGACGTTCCGCAGCCACCAATCGACGGCGTCGCACGCGTCTAGCTGCTTTGCGAAGATCATCTCCTCGGCATTCAGTTCATCGCATCGGTCGAAAAGGTGTTTCTGGAAAGGCTCCTGCTGCGGTTGGAGGAGCGTCATGTCCATCGGCACACGCCACGATTCAGATGTGCTGGGCGTGATCCTGCCTTGCTCCAGCAGCCTCTTGAATGTTTCCTCAGCCTGCCCCGAGACGAGCGTATCCACCAGCCGCCGGAGACTGTCACGCAGCGAGAATTTCTGCATGAAAAGCGTCTCAAGCGAATACTTCTGGAGCAGCTTCTCCAGAACATCGGTCAGGAATGCGTTCATGTCGTTGATGGCGATAGCCTGTTCGCGCACGGTGCGCGAAATCCACCGGATCAATGCGTCCTTTGTCTCATCCTCCGAAAGCAGGAGCAGCTTAAGCCGCTGTTGTGCTTCAACGGTCACTGCATCTTCTTGGATATCTATCAATGTTGCCTGATTTTCCAGCTCCTCGAGGAACGAGAGCGGTACCTCGCTGCCGTGGAGCGAGAAGTCTTCCGGGATGAGGTCATAGAAGTCGAGTGGCTGGCCGTCGATTGCGAGCAGCGGAAGGCTGAAGTTTTCTTTTGAACATGCTCTGACTGCCTCATAGTCGGTTCGCTGCTCGGAGCCATCACTGCGAATCACGTCATGCTTCGAGTAACCGTTCTGCGAGAGTCCCTCTACCACCGCTTTCGCCGCGTCATCGAATCGTCGCGAGGAGGTAAAGACGTATGAGCGGTTGAGCGCCTCCTGCGATTTTCTCTTTGCATAGGGCAGGCGCAGGACTCTGCCGATGATCTGCTCCACCGAGAGCCGCGTCCCCATGTTCGATGCCGACACGAGCGCATAGGCGAACGAACAATCCCATCCTTCCTTCAGCGCATTACAAGTGATGATGTAGCGCACAGGACATTTTCTGCTTAGCAGATTGGTGTGAGCGCTCAATTCATCTTCTTTGCCTGTCTTGATGGCGATTTCTTCGCGGGGTATCTGCAGTTCGTCCGTCAGGAAATCCACCAGCAAATGTACGTGCACTTTGTCCTCCCGTTCCTGCTCGATCTCCGCTTGGAGCAGAAGGAGAGGACGGATGTACTCCTTCGTTTCCTTTTCGTTTTTTTTCGTGATCTGCTCAAGCTCATCGCGTTTTTCCTTTGCCCGACGCACCGCCTCCTGCCATTGGGTTATATTCTCAAGGTGAATCGGAATTTTCACCATCTCCTCCTGTTTGAGCTGGATAGCGGGAATACTCACGAGGATGTTACTTCCCTGCAGCGGCGTCGCCGTGAACTCGATGATGCAGGATGGCAGGAAACTTGCGATGACATCGACCGACAACTCCGTCTGAGCGTTGTGGCCCTCGTCCAGTATGACGAGCGGTCGGTGCATGCGAATGACATTCGCCAGAGACTGGATGACGAGGCCATCCTCTGTCTTGAAGAGGTTCCTATCCTCCACACCTCGGAAATGTTCCATGAGGGAGCCATTCTGTGCGTAGATTTTCAATCCCTCCGTGTCTTCCCGCCGGATGGACGCGAGAGTCGTGACGACAACGCAGACGTTTTCGGTCACGTCTGAGGGCTTGAGTGCCCGCGCTTCTACGATGTCCATGACCCGCACACGCGAAGAGAAGAAGTGATCCAGCGTTTCGCGATACGGATGAGTCCTGTTCCGCAGTTGCGCGAGGGTTTGCGAGCGTATGGCGTCGGTCGGTACCAGCCAGAGCACGAGTCCCGCTTCCTGCTTTTCCAATAGGTAGTGCTCGAAGGCAAGGGCGACTGCATGAGACGCAATCAACGTCTTACCTCCGCCCGTCGGCACGCGAACGCAGACGAACGGCACCTTCGGATCTCCATGCAAATCGCGGTACTTTTCATGCGTTCTCCGGTAGAAAGCAATATCCGGATCACCCTGCGCACGAGATTCCGCGAGAAACTCGCGCAGTTCCTCGATGCAGTGCCGTTGATAGTTCTTGAGATCGAGCATAGTCAATAGACATTCACTTGGTAGGGAATCTGCTTGAATGTGATCCGCTCTTTTCGCAGCAGCGCATCGGAAAGGAGACAACGGTCGGCGTACACCACCCTCTGCCCCTCCGATTTCGCCAGTTTCCGCAACTGCTCACGCGTGAATGTGTTTTTGCCCCTTTCGGTGAAGAAGAGGAAGTAATCAATGTCGCCATTCGTCCCGACGAATGGCTTCTTCACATTCTTCTCGTTCAGATCTTTTCGGGTTTCCGTGAAGAAAACATACCGCGCGAGATCCATGTACGTGACGGGCTCGGAGAGCTTTCCGTCCTTATCAAACAGCGTCGTATCGAGCCGCATGAACTGGAAGCCGCCGCCCAATCCTTCTTCCTCGCCTTCGTCGGATTCATAGCCGCCGATGACTTTCTTCAGCCGCTCAGCGGTGATGTTTTTGGCAATCTCATCTTCCATTTCCACGAGGATGAACCTGCGTTTTCCTTCATCCTCCCTGTTTACTTCCAAGACCGCATGGCCTGTGGTTCCGGATCCGGCGAAGGAGTCCAGTACCACGGCTTCCTTGTCGTCCTTCGTCATCCACTTCACGATGCGCTTGATGAGGTCTACGGATTTCGGGGTATCGAAGACCTTCTTGCCGAACACCTGCTTCAGCTGGCTGGAGCCGTTCGGCTTCACATCTGTCCACAAATTACTGAGCAGTTTCGCGTTCGTCGGAGGAATGTAGTGTTCCGGCTTCTTAGTATCTGAAAGCCGCAACATGTCGAATTCCTCTCCTGTCTCCTCCACACGGGCGAGGTACCACGCATCGATGTTGTCCGGCGTCACTTCCTTCCGCTGTTTCTTCAAATCACTGAGAAGCTTCTCATAATTCCGGATGGCTTTCATACTTCGTGCTTCTCCCCACCGCCATTGCCCCTCCGGTGGCGTGATTCCGAAGAGCTTGTAGCGCATGGTCGGCCTGTCGGTTCCCCGCCAGTGATTATTCCACCCTCCCGGCTTTTCCTCCTCGAGTTCCATGTAAAGTTTCTGAAAACGAAGGCTTCGGGATTTGGAGTACACTACGACGGATTCATAGCCGTTATTGAGAGAATCGATTGTCTCGAATTGGGCTTGCACGTTCTTCACGCCGCGCCGGATGACGATGCTGTCCTTGAAGCACCCTTTGAAGATCTCGTTCATCATGCAAATCAAGTGGTGTTGTTCGTTGTAGTCGATGGAGATGAAGATCACGCCGTCCTCCGCGAGCAGATCCCACAGCAGTTTCAGGCGTGGATACATCATGCAGAGCCATTTGTCGTGGCGACTCAAGTCGTCGTCCTCTCCTCCCACGACCTTTCCGAGCCATGAGCGTATCTCGGGCGCGTTGACGGCATCGTTGTAGACCCAGTTCTCTGTTCCCGTGTTGTAGGGAGGATCGATGTAAATACACTTCACCTTGCCGACGTAGTAGGGCATGAGCGCTTTGAGTGCCTCCAGATTGTCCCCTTTGATAAGCAAATGTTCGGAATCACCAAGGGACAGCTTGGTGTCCCGTTTCAGAAGCCGGAACGGGACATCTTTGTCGTGGTTGATAACCGCCTGTTTGCCGATCCAGTCAAGCGTAGGCATGGGCGGCGGGAAGTGGATGTTTCGCTGAATGCATCGCGCGAACAGTACCGCCTACCTTGACATGTATCAAGGTGATAAGTGTCAGCTTCCGCCCCTTAAAGGTGACACGTAGCCTGAAAGATCACAAGACTTATGGAACGTCTACCCAAACTCATGGCTATGAGCGATGTCCGAGAATGTCTCGGCGGCCTCTCCCGGCAGCGCGTTCACGAACTCATTCGCAAGAAGAACCTGCAATACGAGGAGACGTCAGCCGGTCGCATTTTTCTGGCAAGCGAAATACTCCAGCTCAAAAAGGAGATGGAGAAACATCCCCGCTCCAAGGCCCGTCAAACCAAAGGCAGATAATCCACCCGCCCTCACAGGGCGTTTTTGGCTTTTCCAGCGTCCTTCTGAAGGGTGATCTTCCCATCCGCCAGCGTGATCTTGTTCCGCAGGCAGTGGAGCAACTCCCGCTTCTCCTCGATCTTCCCGTTCTGAAGGAGATACTTTGCGTAGGCGCGGATCTCCACCCTCGGCATTTTTTCGCTGGTCTGCCTTCCCAAGACTCCTGTCGTAAATTTCTCGTAGCGTGACACTTCTTCCTGCAATTTTTTCTTCATGCCGATCTTGTCGAGATCGACCGTATCGATGATCGTCATGAGGCTTTCGAGTAATTCATCCTCCCGGATCGACGGCTGCTTGCAGTCATGGTCTTTCGCGTGGCAACAGCGGTAGTAGACATACTTCCTAATGCTCCCGTCTTTCATGCGCTTGTGCTTCTCTTCGGCGGTAACCCCGGATTCGCACCCACCGCAGAGCATCATCTTCGTGAAGGCGAATTCCTTGGTGCCCCATTGCTTCTTCGGTGCCATGTCGAGCACCTTCCCTGCCGCCTCGAAGAGATGCTGCGGGACGAGCGGCTCGTATGTCCCTTGGTACCAGTTCCCGCTTCCGACCGGATACTCGAATTTCCCCGTGTAGAAGGGGTTTCTGAGCATCCGGTAGATCATGCTGAGGGTCACGGTCCGTCCCAGTTTCGTCGTGAACCCGACTTCCTGCATCCAGCGGTGCAGATCGCGTCCTGACGCATGCTGGTAGGCCACCTTCTCAAACGCCTGGCGAACGAGCGGTCCACGCATCGGATCGGGAATGACCCTGTTCTTCTTGTCCTCCGGTCGCTTCTCCAGCGCATACCCGAGCGCCGGAATGCAGGGGCGATGTCCCATTTCCGCCCTCGTTTTCATGCCTCGTTTGGTGTTGATCCCGCGGTTGTCATTCTCCAGCTTCGCCTGGCTGCAGAGAATCATGAGGAGGAATTTCTCGTTCGGGTTGTTCGTGAACCGCTGCCCATGCGTGCGGATTTCGATCAGATGGCCTTGGTCCATCAGGTCCACGACCGTCCCCAGATCCCCGGCATTTCTGCTCAGACGATCCGCCGCCCACGTCAGCACACCCGTGAACATTCCCTCGCGGATGTCGGTCAGAAGTTGCTTGAAGACGGGTCGTGCCCCCGATGCTTTCGCGGAATGACTCTCGCGCCGCACTTCCACGATCTCCAGTCCCTCGCGCTTCGCGAGTTCCAGCATCGACTTGATTTGCGAATCGATACTCAGCGCCTGCCGCTCGTCATCCTCGGAGGATTTTCGCGCGTACAGGCAGTACTTGATTGGCCCCGTCATCCGTTCTTCCGGCGGCGTGAGGTCAATGTGGGAGAGGGCGACGGGCTGTGCTTTCGGTGTGCGTTTTTGCGGGAGCGTGGCGGTTGCCATGGGAATGGGAGAAGGAAATATACGACACAAGGGATGCCGCAGCTTCCTCCTCATATCTAGGCGAAAGACCCTTTCGGCTGCCCTCCAAACCCTTTCAAATTGCTCATTCGTCGATATCACCCCGTACATTGTCCCATCCGGTGACCCCATCGGGTCCGAGGAAGTAGATCCCGAAGTGCGGGAATTTCTCCTCGAGCGCCTTGATGATGAGGAGCGAAAATGCGTCCGCCAGATCGTCGTACCGCTCGATGCCGAAGTTCACGAGCTGGTTGATGAGATCCTCTGCCCCCTTTCTCGGGAAGAGCACCCGTCCCGACTGCACGGCGTGGGACGTGAGTGCGAGCCTGCCGCGTTTGTCTTGGCCTTTCACGGGCACGGCCTCGGCATCGTAACCGTCCTCCTTCAGAAGTTCGACGAGAGAGGATTGATAGCCCACGTCTTCGATATAGAGAACGGACTTGCTCCTGTCCCCCGTGGTGCTCACGAGATTCTTCGCGCACTCCAGCGTCTCGAGCGTCGTCATTCGCTGATTTACAGGGTTCGGGAGGATATAGATCGTGAGCTTCTGATCGATGAAGTAGAGCCGCGCCGTCACCATCGCCGTATAGTCGGCGGTGTCGTTCTTGGAAATGGCGAGATCAATGCCCGTTGCGATTTTCTCAAGACGTACTTTCGACACTCCTTGGTCGGTGTAGTGTTCTACGGGGAACTCGTCGTAGTACTGAATCCACTCCGGATGAATGACGCGCTCCGTATCCGAAAGGATATGCAAAAGAAATTCCCGATGCCATGCCGCCTCGCTCCCGATGCGGGATTTTTCCTCTTGGATCGCATGCTCATCCGGATATTTTCCCGGCCAGAGGATATTGCCCTGCGCGTCGAGCAGCGGATATTCGCGGTAGACACCGCCCATGGAGCCATCTGTGATATGCCGCTCGAATTTCTTGAGTAGGCAGTCTTCGTGCAGGAGATTCCCGATGATGAACGTTCGCGTCTTTGGTCCTCCCGCCGGAATCACCTCGCCCATGAGCCACTGGTACGTCTTGTCCCGGCCATCCTTCGTCTTCACGGATTGCAAATCCTCGATGTCGTCGCAGATGATGAGTTGCGGACGGTGCGGCCCGTGTCGGATGCCGCGCACGCTCGTCTCGGTCGAGGCCGCCGTGATACGCGCCCCGAGCAGCGGCAGCACGATGGACGAGGAATTCCACTCGTCTTCCCGCTCCTCGAACGGCCCCAGATCCTTCCGCAGCAGCTCATTGCGCTCGATTTCGTCCTTCAGGTTCTTGAGGTGCTGCCGCGCTTGGGACTGCGTCTGGCCGAGGATCAGGACAAACTTGATGCCGAGCTTTCCGAGGATCGCCCACAAGGGAAAGGATAGGCTGACAATGGTGGACTTGCCTGATCCTCGGAATGCGGTGATTGCGGTGAGCTTCTGTGATTCATCCTCCGTGAACCCAAAAATTTCCTTCTGAAACAGTGCCGTCGGACTCGACACGTAGTGTCCGAAGTAGATATGAAAGAAGTAGAAATGGCTCTCGCGCGTGATACTGCGCCGCACCCGCTGGTCGCGTAGAATCGTCGTGCGAAGTTCCGGAGTGATATCCATGGTCTGCATGGGGTGGGAGGGAAGAAATTAGAATTCCATACCGAGAATGTCCTCGCCGCCGCCATCGCGGTCGCCGCTATGATCGGGGTACATGAATTTCTCCCATGCCGATTTGCCGTAGGATTTGGTCAATCCTTTGTTGAGTTCGCCGATGCTGATCGGTCTCCCGCGCCCCTTCATTTCCAGCATGGGCAAAATGAGGATGGCGAAGGCGTCCGCGAGGTCGTCATAGCGCTCATTGCCGAATCCCACGAGCTGCTCGATCAGCCGCTCGCAGCCGGTCACAGGGAACTTCACGCGCCCGGCTTGGATCAGATGGGAGGCAAGCGCGAGGCGGCTCCGCTTGTCTTGACCCTTCGTAGGAACGCCCGTTGCGGGGAATCCGACGGCATCCAGTTGCTCGATGAGCCCGCGCTGGAAACCGACATCCTCAATGAACAGATCCGTTTTTTCGCCGCCGCCGAGCACGAGCGATACGGATTTCGCGCGCTCAATTGTTTCGAGGAAGCTCAAGTGCTCATTGACGGGGTTCGGGAGAATGTAGATTTCCATGTCCTCGCCATACCCGTACATCCGTCCCGACACCATCGCGGTATTATCCGCGCCGTCCTCCTTCGAGATCGCAGGATCGATGCCCGTGCCAATCGTGCGGAAGGGCAGCGTGTCCTCATCGGGAAATTCGCCGTAGTACGTGATCCACGACGGATGGATAAGCCTCTCCAAGTCGGGAATGATCCGCAGCATGTATTCGCGTTGCCATGCCGCCTCGCTTCCCACCCGTTGCCGCTCGGCTTCGATGGCGGCGAGCGTCGGGTACTTGCCCGGCCAGAGTCGCTTTCCTTGGGCATCCATGATCGGGTACTCACGGAACGCGCCCTGCATCGCGCCACTCGCGATCTCGCGCTGCAATCTGCGCAGCAGGCAGTCTTCGTGCAAGAGGTTTCCGACGAAGACGATACGCGTGAAACGGTCGCCCGCCGGAATCAGTTCGCCCTTCACCCAGCTGTAGGTCTTGTCCCTTCCTTCGCGGGTTTTCACCGACTGCAAGTCCTCGATGTCGTCGCAAATGATGAGGTCCGGGCGGTACTCCTTGTGCCGAAGTCCGCGCACCGACTGGTCGATACTGACTGCCATGATCTTTGCGCTGTAGTTGCTGATCACAAGGCAGGAGTTGCGCCATTCGTCCTCCTCTTCCCGGAACGGTCCGAGGTCACCTCGAAGCAGCGGATTATTCTCCAGTTCCTCCTTGATATTTTTCAGGTGTTGCCGCGCTTGGGCTTGCGTCTGTCCGACAAGGAGGATGAACTTCTTGCCCGGCTTTCCGAGGATCGACCAGAGGACGTAGGACATGTTCATGATCGTCGACTTGGCGGAACCGCGGAACGCGGTGATAACGATCGTCTGCAATGCGCCACTTTCGGTCATCCGGAACATCTCCTTCTGGAACGCCGCCGTCCTGTACTTCACGTAATGGTGGAAGTAGCAGTGAAAGAAGAGGTCATGACGCTCCTGCGTCACGCGCCTCCGGATTTTTCTGTCACGCAGCATCAGCTGCAGGAGCTTCTGCTCCGGGGAGGGGTTCTCCTTTTGCATGGGAAGAGGGGGAAGAAAGTGAAAGATCCTCATCGGTAATGGAGGCAAGTCGCAGGGCTTCGGTGATGGCGGCTTCCTGCTCGGGCGTGAGCGCGTCGTTCTCCTGTTTGATCCGTGCCGTCACCTCGAGCTTAGAGTTGTAGTTGGGGTTTCTGTGCTTAAGCCAGTACGTAATAGCGCCGAGGTTGCCGTCGCGGATGAAGGTCAGAAGCTGGCTCTCGGCCATGTCGTTCACGAGCGCGGTGCCATGCTCGAGCGCTTCGTCTGCGGCCTTGGCGAACTCGGGATCCTCCTGTCGCCAGCGGTAGTATGTGGGGCGGCTGACACTTGTCTTCTCGCACGCGGCGGAAACGATGGGAATTTTCTTGAGCTGCTCGAGGAGCAGCGCCTGCTCTTGGACTCTCCGCGCCTCCACCGTGGCCTTGTGCTTGTCGTGGCGGTTGTTCATCGTTTAACGGGGGGATGGATAATGGCCGGGGCGATGCCCGTCGCTTTCTCGAAGCGTTCGCAGATGACACAGCAGTAATCGGGGGAAAGCTCGATGCCGATGCAACGGCGTTTCGTTTCCTCGCAGGCGATCATGGTTGATCCTGACCCGAGGAAAGGGTCATAGACGAACTCGCCGATCCGCGTGCCGTTGAGGACGAGGCGTCGCAGGAGCCCCACGGGCTTGCAGGTTGGATGGAGCGGGCTGCGGGCGGGCTTTGGATGCACGAGGACGCTTCTGTCGGCGGAGCGGATGCGTTCATGTGCGCCGTGCCAGCCGAAAGCAATCAACTCATGCTGAGGATGGTGGTCGAGCCGTCCGGCGATCGGCTGGGTTTTGACCCACACAAGCAACTGCGAGAGCCGGAACCCGGCGTCGGTCATCCCGTCGCGCAGCGCGAACACCATCCGGTCGGCGTTGAAGCAGTAGAGGATATTCTTGGGGCTCAGGTGCGTCTTCACCGCCTCCAACCACATTGCGGTGAACTGGCGGTACTCGCTGTCGCTCTGCAGATGATCGTTCTTGATATCCGCATGCCGTTTTTTGTGCCCAGCGAATTTCTCCTTCGATGCGACGTAATCAATTCCATACGGAGGATCCGTCAGGATTTGGCGCACCTTCGCCTTGCCGATGATCTTCTTCACGAACGCGGCATCGGTGCTGTCGCCGCAACCGAGAACGTGATCTCCGAGCCGCAGGATCGTGCCCGTGGTGATATGAAGTTTCTTCATGGGTGTTTGAGGGAAGGGGCAATGCAGAGCGCCTTCGCGCGCTCGACGATGAGGTCGCAGAAAATTGGCTCGACTTCACACAGGAACGCCCGACGCTTCATCTGATGGCATGCCGCGAGCGTCGAACCGCTCCCGGCGGTGGTATCAAGAACGATATCCCCGGGCTTCGTGCAGCGCCGGAGCGGCTTCTCATGCAGGGAAGGGGGTTTCTGCGTTGGGTGCTGGTACTCGCTCGAGTGCAGCCGCTGGCACGCCCAAATCTGAAAGAGGTCGAAGAGATCGTCTATCTGCCGCTTGCCCGATCCCACCTCTTTATCCAGAATTTCGGAGAGGTTCACGTTCGTTGGATGGAGGTAGGGCTTGCCCACGGTGCCGTAAACCGCGATCTCCATGCATTTGTTAAACGCGATCTGAGGCGTGAGGGAGAAGTTGCCTTTCACCCACGCGCACAGGCGGCGGTGCGTAATTCCTAGCTCCCTATAGAGTTCCTGCACGATCCATACCCAGTTCTCATCGCACCACAAAAAGCAGTGGGCATCGTCGTGCGCGGCTGCGAGCGCGTTGCTGAGGATCGCCTTCAGGAACGCCCGGTATTCCTCCTCACCCTTGGCATCATTGGTCTTGCCGCCGTAGCGCATGACGCCGCCGAGTCCTTTGTCGTAGGAAAGTCCGATGTTAAAAGGAGGGTCAATGTAGAACATTGATGCCTTGTGCTTCCCCATGAGCGTGCGGATGGCGGCGGGGTCGGTGGCGTCGCCACACAAAAGTCTATGGGGTCCGAGTTCCCAGAGATCCCCGGGCTTCGTCTTGGGTTTCTTGATCTTCTCCAGTTCCTTCTCGACGTCGAAATCGTCATCCTCCGTTTCGAGGAGACCGTCCCACGCCGCCGCCAGTTCGTCGGAGGTGAAGCCGGCGTCAAGGAGGAGATCCGAACCGAACTCTTTGAGCGCTTCCCAGTCCCACTCTCCGGTCGAGCGATTGAGCCGGAGGTTCAATTCCTTCTCCCGTTCGATACTCGGAATGTGGACGTACACCACGGGCACCGTCTTCATCCCGAGCCGCTTTGCCGCTTCGAGTCGCATGTGCCCGCCGATGACGACGTTCTTGCGGCTGGGAGCGCCATTCACGATCACGGGATCGACGAACCCGAACCGTGAGAGACTCTCCATCAGTGTTGCAAGCTGCCCCTCGTTCCACTTGCGGGGATTGTAGGTGGCGGGACGCAGCGATCCGATCTGCTCCTGTACGATGGTGAGTGCGGAAGAATGTTTGCGCGGAGGCATGGGGCGTTTGGAAAACTGCCCACGTTATATGGAAAAAATCGTGGCACGGATGACGGCCCTCACAGGTGCCATTGTGCTCCCACTTATTTTGTTTTCTTCCTCCTTTTTGGCTTCCTGTTCAAATTTCTCAGTTTATCAGAACACTCTTCTCTTCCGCAAGTCTCTTGGTTCGGTCTGTTCTTTCTGGGGATGAAGGCACGATGGCAGAAACGGCAATGCGGTCCTATCCAGCTTCCGACAATGTCTTGCACGGTCACGACTTCGCCCGTGATGAAGTACAGAAACCAGTTCAAAATCCATATCATGTGATTCGTGTCTTCGGCTTTCACAAGGGCGGTGTCATCGAGATTCCGCAAATACACCCTGCTGCTCTCACGAGAGATAGTTCCTTCATTCAAATGGCTCTGTTGCGCCAGCCAGAAGCGCCAATGTTGCACTTCCTGCACGGTGAACGAATGTTTCTCCAACAATTGTCGCGCCTCTTTTTCCAAGCGCGGCTGCTCATGCAGCTTGTAATATGATTTCAACTCGCCCCTCAGCCCTTTTTTGTCTTTCTGGTAGTCGGGCAATAGTTTTTCATATTGCTCTGTCATCCGTCCGCTGGATATGTCCTTCAATCCCTCCACCTCAACGTACAGACGAAGAAAATCATTCAGCTCCGCCAATCTCTTTTTCATATGAGAGCGTATGGATCGTTTCTCCTTCGGGAAAGCGAGCGCTTCCTTTTCGTGCTTCAGGATAATTTTCACTGCCAGCATCTGGCGCTTGTCGTAGAGCAACTCGAAGTTTCCCTCGAGCAATTTCTTATTCGTGGTCCATCCGCCGACGTGCGGACGCGCTTTCCATCGAAAATATTTCTTCGTCGAAGGAAAATCGTACTCATTCGCGTGCCAGCGGTCGAGCCAGTCACCACCCATCCACAGGGATTCCATGTCATACCATTTCTTGCGATCAATCTTCATCGGCTGAAATTTCTCGAAATCGTGAGGATAAATCCAAATCCACTGGTCGCGCCCTTGATGATGGGTATAGATGCGGGCGTACTCCACGATGCCAAGGAAGAGACGCAGCGCCGGATACAGCAGTTTCTGCTTGTGCCACTCTTGCAGGCGTTTTTCACTGATGCGCAGATTATTTTTGTCGCAGTAACTCACGAACGAACTCTTCGTCAGAAGTGTTGATTGGCGGAAAGCCGGTTGAGTGTCGGATGTTGGGAGTTTCATGTGGGAAGCAGTATAGATGTCATATATCCGTACGTGCCAATTGTGGCGAAATTCTGCATTTCACACGGGTTTTCAGTTCAATTCTCTGAAGATTTATGGTAAAATATATAAAGGAATTGTAAATGCCCTATGCCCACTCCACGATCGACTCCCGGCGATGACCCTATCAAGCAAGATCCTAAGGAGAATCCGGAATTTGAAGCGCCTGAAGAAGTCGTGGGAGGTCAGGGTATAGAAACGACGCGTGAGGATATTTCTTCCAGGGCAAAAGAAGCTGTGGAATTGCCAGCTGATCGCACAGTCCTTGATGTACCCATTGAATTCTGCGCAGAGGGCAGACGAATCGAAACGCTGAATCGCGGCGGCGCGTATGTTGTGCGCGTGAATGCCGCTCGCTTCCGAAGCCGCGAGGAAGCCGAGCGGGCGGGTATCGTCCAAGCCGCTTACCTACGCTCATTGCGCGACCATTTACAGACAGAAACCGGCAAGGCATTCGAGGCGCTGCAATCTTTCGGCTCGGCTGCACACAGCGCGTTGCGCCTGAAAGGAGTAAAAACACTCTCGGAATGGGAAAAAGAGGAGGTATCGGCTCTCAGGCAGCCATCTCAGACGCCCCTCACGCTCGCGCAAGTATTTGACCGAAGCGTTGAGCGCTACATCCTGACGGGAGAGATGCCGCAGGATATTCCAAATGAAGTGCGCCGAGCGCTCGAAAAAATCCCCGGACGACAAGGCAAGAGCGCTCTTGATTTCATCGCGCAGGAAAGCCGCTCACTCCGGAGCAGCGCAAAACTCTACGAAGAACATATCGTTCCTCTCCGCGACAATCTGAAGGCGGAGGATGGCGAGAAACGTATGACCGAGCGCGATGACTACGTCCCGCCGAACTTCAAGGGTGAGCAGGAACCGCTCGATCCGGAGAGCGTGCGGTGGAGGGTCGAGCCGTTCGTCGGCGGTTATTATCGCCAGCAACTCTACCGGTACGATCCGGCTGCGCAGAGAATCGTTGCGGAGCCGACCGAGAAAACGGAGTTTACGCTCAACGATCCTCCCGAGGACATTGATGAATTGCCGCTCTATACGTTTCACGGTGTCTACGTCCCCGGCGAGGAGAATCGTATTCCGTTTCCAGAAAAGGGATTGCCTCTTCCGGATTCCCTGAATCCGAAGGAAGCATTCATACTTATGCGGAGTTCTGCGGGTGTTTTCTCTCTTGAAGAAAGGCAGCAGGGAACGGCGGCGGAACCGGTACAATATTCATTCAATTTTGTCCTCGCTCGGAGCAGCGATAACAGGATTGATGATGAACCGACTGACGCGGATCTCCTCACTATCGATGGTCCGCTTGATGAAACCGCTGAAGAATTGATTGCAGGCCTGAAACAGAATGCCTTTCTGAATAAAGCGGATCGAGGGCGATCCCTCGTCTTTGCCACTCGCAAGCAATTTGTGTATCCGAAGGATGAGGAAATGTCATCGATGGATGAACGGTATCGGGCTGCCGGAATGAATTTGCATCATGAAATGGCGGATTTGAAGCTCGCCGACTGCCACTGGAGCAATATCCGCGCGTCCGATCTCGGGCGTAGGCTGGAGGTCCCCATGCGTACACCGAGCGGCTTTTTCGTGACCCGCCATCCCGATGTAGATTTTGCTCCTATTGGCGGTATTGGTCATGCATGGAGCGAGCGGTGGGACGAAACGTCACGGCAATGGATTCGCATGGACGCTACCCCGCCGAAACAGGACGAGGATGAAGAGGAAGACGAGAATGACGAAGATCAGCCCGCTTCAGCTCCAGCGGCTGCGGGTGAAAGAGAGACAAAGGTCGGCGTGAACGATGAAGAAAATGAGATAGAAGAAAGTGGTGTGCTCGAAATGAACGAACAGGAAATGGAGCGGCTCCTAGAACTCGTAACGCGCTCCGGCCCTTCGGCGGAGGAAGTAGCGGATGCGCTTTTCCGCGAGCGCACAAATGTTTCGGCGTCCGATTGGAAGAAGGTGGAAGGATTTGTCGAAACCGTGAACGCCGGCAAAGTACCGGAGGAGTCGCAGATTCCCGAAACACCGGACATGTTGCGGCATTTCCGCGACCGCATTACGGCTCCCAAGGGAACGCTCGAGCGAGAATGGCAAAAACTCTTCTGTCTTATCTGCACGCACCGCTTGGTCCACCGTCGCAAATTCCCCGGCAACGTCCGTCAGAGCGAAAGCACGACGGGATTGGAAAACCCCGTCGATGCCTACATCGACATCATGGCCGACGAACCAGATCCGATGGGATTCGGGATCGATACGAGGAGGCCGGAGACCATCCTCGACGTGAAGGCATTCGAGGAGGATTCCCTCGTCGATCTCACGTCGTCCATGAACGATACGGACGGCTACGGCAATGTGATGCGCGTCGAGCAGAAAAAAGTGGTGCTTTCGCTTCTCTATCATCTCATGGAACTGAACGCGGAATTGAACGATTCACGCGTCCGATCCCAACTGCGCACGCCACTCAAGATCCGATCCGAGGTCTACTCCATCCATGGCCAAGGCAAGAAGAACCAAGGCCAATTCGCGCGTCTCAAAGGGGCTGAAGAAGACATCACTGAAGCGGCGCTCGTGCATCTTGCGCGGGAACTCGATCAGACGACGCCCGGCGCGGGCGACTTCCTCAGCGCGTTACGCGCATACCGCGAAGGGTTGTCTCCGGAAACTCTGGAGCGTATTCGTTCGGGGGAACTGGTGAAAATGCTTACAATCTATTCCGATGGCAATCACTGGTGCAGCAACTGCGGCTCCGAATCCTGCAATGTGCAGATCCACGCGGAGCGTGTACGTGCCGCGCAGGAGGAAATTCGTGCCATCCGCGACCTCGGTATTATCGTGCAGGGAATCGGTTTCACGAAGAAAGCGGAGGCGATCAAGCTCATGTGCCAAGACCCGAAGGAACCCGGCGGTGCAGTTGTCGTCAATGACGTTTCCAGAGCCATTGCTGCCAGACACGCGATGCTGACAAAGCATTTGCAAAAACTATAAAATAGTGTATAATTATTAGAAACTATCCTATGCCTACCACGAAGCCAACCGGCCTCCCGCAAGATCCTCCCGAGAAGGGCGGTCGTGCGGAATCGAAGCAGGATGAACCCTCGCGCAACATCGGTCTTGTGCGCGAAGCAATGCGGCTTGGATTCGATTTGTCCTCCCTTCGCTTGGAGCAATTCGCTCCCGAGGAACCGGTTTCATCGAACGGGTCGCCGCTTGGCACGGAGGAGATCAGGCAGAGAGCGCTTGAAACGCTCCACCTTCTCGATGAATACAATCGCGTGAAATTGGAGCCGAGCAAGGCGTCCCAAGGGCAGGTCGATGACATGCTCGGTGATGTCGAAAGTCTGGATGATTTCATCGCCGCTCTCGACACCAGTAAAGAGAAATCCAAGGCAAAAACAGAGGAACCCAAAGCAAGATTCCGAAGGGAAGAACTGGCCGGAAAAATCAGGGAACTTCTTTCCGAGCCGCAGGTGTATCAATTCCTGCAGCAATCACTTGCGAAGGAAGCCGAGCGCTTCAAAGCGGTACAGCCACTTCTTTCGCGGCTGCACAAGCTGCGCCAAGTACAGGACATCGCTTTCGAGCGCATCCATACGCTCTCCCTTGAGAGCAAACGCAGACATGGCAAGATCGTAGGATCCGTGCAGACAACTATCGAAAAACTCTCGCGCCTCAGCAAAGAGGCGGAGGAAGAGGAGCAACGCTTGGAGGAAGAAGCGACCCCCTTGGAAAAAGGATGGATCGCTTCGCAGCGCCTCCTCGAATATAAACAACAGATGAAGACGGATCGCTTCGTCATGGCACCGAGCCGCCGCGCGATTCTCGATGAGATGATCGCCAAGCTCGGCAGCAAAGGACGGGTGCTTCTGCTCGGTTCCAACGGAACGGGAAAGACGGAGCTTGCGGCGAAGGCGTTGAAGCTCGTTTCCAACGGGTATCACCTCGTGCCATGGCAGGAGGCCACGACCGGACAGGACATCTTCGGGCGGCAAGAAATCCGCCGCCAGAACGGCCATGTAGAGAGCGGGCTGCGCCCTGGCCCCATGACCCGCGCCATCGAAGCAAAAGAAGGAGAACCGGCAGGCGTGCTCCATGATGAGTTAAACCTCGGGAGCCTCCGCACGATTTACCTCCTGAAGAAGCTCTGGAACAGCCGTCCCGGGCAGGAGGTGGATGTGCCCGTACTCGATGAAAAGCGCAAATTGCCCCTGAACTATGCGGAGGTCTATACGGCAAACCCGAAGGATGAGCGCACGAGCAACCGCGAAGAGTTCGATGCGGGCATCACGCGCGTTCTCGGCGGCATGAACGTGCCGTTTCTGAAACAGGATGAGCAGGAGCAGATCATTCTCGCCAAGCTCATCGACGAGAACGGTGTCCTGCATCTTTCGAGGAGCGAAGCGCAGACGATCCGCGAGCTTGTAGCCAGCGCTGTCATGACGCAGCAATGCTTCGACCGTGCGTTCGCGGATTTGGGCGATGAAGCCCTCGGAGAAATCAAGAACATGACGGGCATTTCCGATTTGCGCCTCACAAAGAAATTTCTCGACCCGGGACGGCTCATGGAAATGTTCGATACCTACGAGCAAAAGAGAGCTGAAGGCATGAGCGTCGCGGAATATCTTTCAGCAGAATTGAAGAAATTCCTCGCAGAGTTTGAGGTGGACGAAGAGAGAAACATCGCGCTCGCCATTCTGAAATTAAAGGGTGTTCTTACACCGGACAGCACGGCGACGGATCCCCATGTGCAAGTGATGACGAAGCCCGGCGAGAAGCCGTTCCTCCTCCCGTCCGAACTCGCATTCATCGTGTCTTGCGATGATGGGTTGGACGACTCCGACGTGGAATTCGATCAAAAGGAAGTGAGCGTTGAGGAAGTGATTGCCTCAGACGGGGCGGAGGTGCTGGATCTTCTCAATGCGCGAAATCCCACCGTCATTCAGGCTACCAAAATCAAGCGCATGCTGGAGATGCAGGGAACGTCGCAACAGGCCATTGACCGCGCCCGCCGGACGATGCTCGAAAAGTGCGGCGAGGGGCACTTCTTCGGCCCAGAAGAGCTGATGAAGGCATTCCCCGGACTCAAGCTCGCCCCGAAAGATCTGCCGCCCCTCCCTCCAGACGACGAGATCGAGCGCCATGCTGCCTTGGGACACACGCTCCGTCTACGCGTGAGCACCGCGCCAGACGGATCGAAGCTCACGATCCCGAAGATGCGCGAACTGCTGCAGGAAAGCTTCGCTCGTAACAACGACGGAGAGGTGCTCTATAGCCCCAATTCCGACTGGAAGCTCGCCTCGACGTTCTACACGGACGAAGTGCCGGAGATGGCATGGGCGTTCACGTCCGATGAAGTCCTACCAGACTCCACAAGTAAGAACCATCTGCAGCAGACTCAAGTACTTGCCGACTATGCTCGTTCCACGCTCTTCAAGAAAGGTCAGCTGCCGCGCGAGTACCAGGAGGCCATACGGGAGTTTGAATCTCAGAAAGATGAGATCCAGCAATTGATGGGCAGCGACTGGAAGGCGGCAGCAGGACGTCTCGCGGGACTCAAGATCAACAAGCTTATGCGAGGCAACCCCGCAGAGACTGTGCAGGATCTCCTTGTTACTTTCCAAAACAATGATCCCAAGAGCCGAAAGCGCCTGCTTGAAAAAATGTGGACATGGACGGCAACCCAAAGCTCGGACGGCTGCCTCGTCTACGTCGGTAACTTCGGTCCGGGCGGCGTGAGCGTCGGCTTCTGGCGCCCGGACGACTCGGATGACGGTCTCGGGGTCGTCCTCGCTCGGAAGTTCCCTCGAACCTTGCGTACTTGAATGCTTGATCTTCCTCGAATCCTTTTTCCTTGACGCATCCGCTACTGACGAATTTTCACCTCCTATAGTCCTTCACTCCCGATGCCCCGCGAAGCTCTCCACTCGTTCATCCGGCAACTCCAAGAAAGTACCGCCTACAGGGATCACGTCGGCGTGCGCACCGTCGTGGATGAGACCGTCCGCAGGATTGCCGCTTTGCCGGAAGAAGGTGCCGGAGCATTGCTCAGAGAAGAAATTCATACGCTTCGAGATCAGCTCATTCCGCTCTTGCAGGGAACGAAGGCTCCGAAGAGGAAGGAGAAAAAAGGAGAAGCAGTCAGTCCCAAGGACGCGGAAGCGATCATGGGCAAAGACCGTTTCTTTGGCATCGAGGCTGTCCGCAAAGCCTTTCCTGGTATCACGCTCAAACCCGAGCACATTCCCTCTATTCCATTTTCCAAAGAAGATCTTGAGCGAGCGAAGGAACTCGGAGACAGCCTACGTCTGCGCATAGATAAGGCGCCCGGCAAAGGGAAACTCAACATGCAGAAAATGCAGGAATTGCTGCAGCCGGTCTTCGATCAGAGCGGCGAAGGGAAGGTGCTCTACGATACCGATTGGTACGAGAACGAGGACTTCTTCACCGAAGCGCCGGAACTCTGCTGGGTCCTTACGTCTGACGGCGTCATTCCCGATTCCGAGGACAAAGATTACCTCGAACAGACGGAGCATATCGCGGAGTACCTCCGTGACACCGTGTACCAAGGCAAGAAGCTGCCGCAGCAGTACGCCGAGGCGATCAAGGAACTGGACGCACAAAAGGATGATATTCGCCAACTTATTGATGACGATAATTGGGAGAAGGCGGCAAAGAGACTTGCTGATCTCACACTCAATAAACTTACGCGCCGCATCCCCGTCGAAGTGCTGTACGACATGCTTGTGTCATTCCAGAACGGCGGCAAGCGCCATCTGGACGACATGTACGATTGGACGTGCGTCCGTAGCTCGGACGGCGGCCTCGTCGACGTCGGTGCCTTCGTTCCGGGCGGCGTGCACGTCGACCACTGGCGCCCGCGCAGCTCGAATGACGCTCTCGGGGTCGTCCTCGCTCGGAAGTTCTGAGCCTTGCGACCTTGAAGGCTTGAGCCTGATCGAGTCCTTTTTCCTTGAAGCATCCGTTACAGGCGATTTTTGCACTGGATGCCACTGCAATTTGCATCATAGGATGCGATTGCGGCCCGTTCTTGCAGTCGGGGTTACGGCTCCGGCTCACGGTCCGCCTCATCTTTGCAGCCACTGAAGCGGTCAGCGTAGGTGGGAACCCGCCGGAATACCGTGTCTCCACGGAGCACAGTAGTGAGCGGGCTTAGATGCAGAAGGAACTTCTTGCTCATTCTCAGACTCGGTATCGTCCCGTTCTGCGGGACGGTTGCGGGCGAATCAAATTCAGGGGAAAGAGGCTATAGGCCGCAAGGCAGTAAACCTCGATCCCCGGTGTTCCGGACGGGAATGGGCAGCAATAGCTCGGATGGCAACCTCGTCAACGTCGGCAACTTCGATCGTGACGGCGTGAACGTCAACAACGATCAACCTGACAACTCGAATGGCAACCTCGGGGTCGTCCTCGCTCGGAACTTCCTTCATGGTAACCCAAGGGGCTCCCGTCTCAAGAGTCCCTTAGGTTACGCATCGCGCGTCGACTTGATCCACCCGCCGAGCATGCGTCCGACTTCGTCAACCATCTCCTCGATTTGCGCATACTTCTTGAGATCGATTGCCTTCACATCCTTGGCGAGGCGCAGAAAAACGCGAAGGACGTTGAGCTTGAGGCTGACGCGTTCGAGCGGCTCCAACTTCTGCGGCTTGCGCATCTGGCTCGCGAGCAGAATCCCCTCGAGCACTTCGAGCATGAGAGCTTCGCAGCGGGGCCAGAGCGCGATGCGATCCTGCTTGGATACGGCAGCCCGCAGCTCATAGAGCTTCTTTGTCAGATCGTATGCCCGCTTGAAGATTGGAATATCGAGTTCTTCCATGACGACATGAAATATGAAAGTGCACAAGCATATCTTCGACCGGCTCATCACGCCAGAGCACCTGTTCCGTTCTTGGGAGGAATTCCGGAAGGGTAAGGGGTCGCGGAAAGACGTGCAGGAGTTCGAGTGGAAACTCGAGCAGAATATTCTGTCTCTCAGCCGTGATTTACGAGACAGGACATACAGGCATGGTCCGTACTCGGCGTTCACCATATGCGATCCCAAGCAGCGTCGCATCCATAAGGCAACCGTTCATGACCGCGTTCTGCACCACGCCATATTCTCTCTGCTTAATCCCATCTTCGAGCCGACGTTTATAGCGCATTCTTTTTCTTGTCGTGCGGGAAAGGGAACGCATAAAGCCGTGACAGCACTCGAGAAGTGGTTGCGGCAAGTCAGTCGCAACTGTCGGTATCCCTGCTTCGCTTTGAAGTGTGACATTCACCAGTTTTTTGCTTCCGTCGATCACAAGATCCTTCTCTCTATCCTGAACCGGAAGGTGAAGGACGCGGATATCATGCGCTTGCTCACGGAAGTCGTGGGGAGTTTTAGCAGTACAGAATTGGAAAACGAGAGGCCAAGAGGAATCCCCATCGGCAATCTTACGTCGCAGCTCTTTGCGAATGTATATCTGAATGAGTTTGATCAGTTCATGAAGCATTCGCTGCGCATCCGCCATTATATCCGTTACACCGATGACTTCGTGATCGTGGATACTGACAGAGACCGGCTCGAGGCGTTGATCCCGATCATAGGCAAATATCTCAGCGAAGAACTACGGCTGAACCTCCATCCTCGCAAAATCATCCTTCGTAAATTCGGTCAGGGCATCGATTTCCTCGGTTATGTCATTCTCCCACACCATCGGGCATTGCGTACACGGACGAAACGGCGCATGTTCCGTAAGCTGAAGTCGCGGGTGGACAGTTTCAAGACGGGTGCGGGCAGTGAATCTTCGGTGGAATGTTCCCTTCAGTCCTATCTCGGAGTTCTCTCACATGCGAATGCTCTCTGCTTGAGCGATCAACTGCAGAATCAATGCTGGTTCTGGCTGCGGGACTGAATAAAATTGGGTGCATGAATCTGGAACAGGCAATACAAACGCTGCAATCCGTCCTCCGGAAGGAGCAGCCTTCCCGCTTCAGCAGCTCATGGGTCTACGCACATGCGCCCCGCGTCTACTTCTACATCTGGCGCAACGTTCGCACGGAGCTGGGTGATGTTGACTGGGATCTGGTAACGAGCAAATTGGAGAAGCCATTCCAGAGGCTCTGGCATCCCCGGCGCAGGTGCAGAAAATCACCCTATCGGGACACCCATGAAATGCGAACCGCTCTCGGTGAGCATTGGGAAAAGCGTTATGTCTTCCTCCATGCCCCGACGGAAGTCGAATGGAGAGAGCGCGATTGGATTGCCGCTATCCTCGCCCGGTTATCGCAGAAGGGAAACCTATGTGCGCAGGAGGAACTCCTCGAACTCCTGCATTTCATGGTCGATCACTGGATGGAACGCCGTCCGGAGTTGAGGAAGTGGAGGGTTCATCCGAGCGATCTTGATCACACCTTGAAGCAGTGCGTTCGTTGCTACCGGTACACCGGCTCGTTCGCCATCTATCTCCTCATCACGCTCATGAAAGCCGGAAGAGGCTTGCCGTACATTCGATGGTCATCACTGGATGCCACGATCCTCGATAGCGATCTGCGTCGGATCGATAGTGTCGTGCAGGATCCGGAGACGGGAGAGTTGTGCATGGCGGAACTGCACGCCTATCACGTCTGAAACAAATCAGGTGCCATTTTCTTTTATCAGGCAAGCGATGGTCGTATCATCCGTCGCATGGCATATCGGCGATATCGCAGGCGCAGGCAGTACACGTTCAAGCAAGAGCTGGGCAGCCGGTTGTACTATCTGATTCTTCTGCTCCTTGTGATAGGGTCCTACAAAATCTGGGGGCTGCAAGTGTTCGATGAAATCTGGATTCTGATTCTTGGTGCAGTGAGTTACAAACTCGTCGGATTCATCCTTCGATCCACGGGTATCTGGCGTCCCGTTCGTCCTCGGTGGTGAATGCATTGAAAATGGCTTATATAAGCCAAAATATTCATTTTGTCTAGTTCCGAGACACACCCCCAAAGTACTGTCTCAAATGTCTCAAATGACCCACCGACCCGCTTGCCTAGACCCCTCTAAAACGACCCCCTCGAAAACCCCTTCAAAACTCCTCACGGATCAGGAATAAGAGTTGTCAGACCCCGTCGTTCTGCCACATCATTTTGCACAGGTTCAAGGTTCTTAATCGCTTCATACACAAGCGAAAGTTTAGGGGTTCGCTTATTTTCTAAAACATCAAAGGGAATTCCATCGGGTAATGCTAGTCGTTGTAAGCGGTTTTGGTCTTCCACATCAGCTTTTTCCCAGAGTTCGCTTGCATGTTTCATGTAGTGCCTACAATAAGCCAGAACCTTCTCCGCTTTGTATTCCGTCCATTCATGATCATTGCGAGTTGTAGTGGCCTCGTTAATTTGTTCGGTTTTACGATTAAACACTTCCTCCCAACTTGAATATAAGGCGGGGTTATTCCTACTCAATTTCATCATTTCCATTGCTTCAAGGCGTTCCTCTTTTAAGGTCGTAAGTTCATTAGCCGCTTCAATACTAATTCTACTTAGTTCAGAAAATTCATTTTCCCATGCATCAATCGCAATTGCTTCAAATAAAGCCAATAAGCCCTCTTCGGGGCATATTTCTTTGAGGAAGCCTTTAAACAACGTGTGCATGTCGTCGGCCTTCATTCGGAATTTGCAGCCAATGATTCCGCAGTCGTAATAGTGGTGTTTCTATTTTTTCATTTTGCCCGTAGAGCCATAGCCTCTTAATGGCACATTATGGGTTGGGCAGATTACAAATCTGCGAAGCGGTACGGCAGGATTTAGCTTTCTTCGGCGGCGAACCAAGCGATCTTCCTTGCCTTTGTTTAATGTTCTTTGAAGCGTATGCCATTCATCGGCAGTAAGAGGGCTTTCCCATTTAGCAGCGATCAGCCTACCCCCTGTCCATTTTTCACGATTGAGGCCGCCGTATACGGGGCTACGGAGTAGTTTAAGCCATGATTGCGGCGATACGGTATTCCGTATGCGTATTTTTTTCTTTCTATCATGCGGGTCATGTTTTACGCTTTCCCTCATTAAAAATCCTTTTTCTGCCAATTCTTTTGCTACATCGGTTGGCGTGTAGATACCCGATAACTGCTTACGTAGGCCATAGCAAAGTAATGACCATTGTTTTTCATCAGGGTCGGGCGCAAGTGTGGGTTTGTATATAGGCTTGCCGTCAGGCGCATAACCTACCTGCTTTTTGATGTTAATAAATCCTGTTGGCGCAGGTCTGCACCAATACCCTTCGGCAGTCAGGCTTATTTCTGCACCAATGGTATTAATGGTGCGAATGCGATTATCGTAACGCGCACGGGAGGCCAATATGCCCTCCATAAACTCTCCGCTTGGGCTGTCATCAATCATTTCTCTTGCCGATTCCAAACGTATGCCACTCCGCTTCAACATTTCTTTGAACTCGTAATACTCCCTCATGCCGCCACGCGAAAATCTATCAATTCTATTAATGATCACTACCTGAACGTTCTATTTATTTTTAACGCAGAATTCTAAGGCTTCTTTAAATTCCACTCTTGCTTTGATGGGCGGGGGATATGGTTATCCCTCGGCAAGTTGGGTCGCTCAAAGAGTACCACTTTTGCTAATTTCCAGCCAATCACACAATTACTCCATAGCTTCTATTACTTCCCCTGTTCCCGTTTTAATGATGCTACTGCCACTGGCAGATTTGATCACAGCACTACCGCTACCGATTTTCGTTGTCATAAATTCCACCTCATTTTTATTAATTTGTAGTGCTTTTGATTGGTCTGCGTTTACTGCTGCAATGTAAAAAAACTGCGAAGATTCCCCAAGCAAATACAATTTACTGCCAGTACCTATTTCCATAAGGGCAGGATGACTCGTTAATAGTTGAACTTCTCTCGGTTGCCCGCCTCCAATCATATAAGGGATGCGAGGGAAGATAGTTTGACCAAATAAAATTACAGAAACGAATATTGGAACCATTACTGTCTGAATAACGTAGGCTGCAAAATCGGGCTTAATGGTTTTTATTGGTTTGTGCAGCTCATCTTGGATAATAGAAACTAAAATATGTGTTCCTGCAACAGAGCTGAAAAACCAAGCAAAGAATGTTCCTTGGCTTAGTTTTGTTTCATGGAACGAATCAAAATCAAAAATATCTATTCTGATTTTATTATAAGCATAGGTAAACAAAGCCGCGATAAATGCATATAGGATTGCCTCGGTACATCTACGGATAAATAAGTGAATCGGCTTTTGGACGGATGTTTTTTCTTCTTTTGGTTTCTCCTCACTTGCAGCAACTTTTGGCTTCTCACTTTTTGGCGTTGACCGTTTTGAAAGGAATTTAAGGATTGTTGCCAATAGATAGAAAAAGCAAACGATCAATATTATCCATATTGATAGGCTTGCTGTCATTTTTAGCACAAAGCCCATTCCTCCTAACTCATCCAAAAATTTAAGATAAGGGGAAGATAGGTCGTATTTCCCTAAGCCGTCATATCGTAGTTTATCGGTAGAATATTTATTGGTTAATGCGGCAGCATTAAAAAGCTGGACGAATACGCTACTAATGAAATGTGACCAAAAAATAACTGTAATGCCAATTTTCACTCTTTCCCAACCACCATTGCTACTAAATGGAATATAGGTTTCCTTATTCCCAACATGCCAAGCCATCCATAAAATTATGGATAAAGGTATAAGACATAAAATTCCTGCAATTAAATATCTGGCATTTATGATGTCAAAACTGACAATCCCAAATCTTGCTAAAAAGGCATTAACAGTAAGAAATCCTAAAACATACAATAGCGCTGCAAAGATGATTCCTAGCTGCGAAATATCCTTTAACCTTTCTAGGGTTAATTTCTTATCCATATTGCCATTGTAGCCCTTATTGATAGAGCTTGCTTATAGCAAACTACTACGATGGTTCTACTAAACATTAGTAAGTAAATTCCTCTCTAAATCCATGTTCCTTTCAACAATAGGAAGATGTTTGAGTACCTTATACCAATCAATCATTGCCTCTATGGTAGAGTTCGTAATAACGGCTCTACGGGCTGCCAACATTAGCATGTGCAAAGCGTTGCCTTAGGGTGACCTAAGGGGGCACCTTGTCTCCGAAGGTTGCTATAGATATAGATCCAAATCTTTCATAGCCTCACTACTTATCTAAGCTGACGAATGTATAGTTATTTGCATGGATAGAAAAAATTTCAATGCGCACATTATAAGTCGATGCATAACTCAATTAAGATCTTCAAACGAAGTGGAGGTATGCGAGGGAATAATCCTAGCTGCATATCTCGTTGAGCAATCTTTCAAAACGGCACTCAGAGAAATCAATCCATTATTGATTTTTGAAACTGCAGGAGTCACATCTGAAAAGATTGCTAAGCTAATAAATGGCAATTTATCTGCAATTGAGCTTCTCAAGCTCAAGACAATTCCGGCGCGCAAGCTGATTACTTTAATATGCGAATTCAAGACTGAATTAAAAATCGGCGAGAAAAATTTTCTCGAATTATTCGACGTAAGAAATGCGATTATTCATTCAACTGATGACGTTCCAGCATCAGATAACTCAGTGGAGACGGCGGTTTCAGCACTGAAGACAGCGCGGAATTTAATTGGAATTTGCACAAATATTCCTAGTAATCAAATTAACCCTCTAACATCAAGAGATTTTGAAAAACTCCAAGCAGAAAGAAGGGCTGCAAGAGAGACTTTGATTAAAGGCAAGATCAGAGAACATCAGGTAATTTATAATCAATTAAGCAGAGATGAAATTCAGCGCAAGATCAAAGAAAATAAGCCAAGAGAAGATAGCATGACTTGGATTGAGACCACAGTTAGATGCCCCGCCTGCGGAGAAGATTCATTCGATGCAATCACATCTGTAGATGTCGATGTTAGCGATGGTCAAACAACAATGGATGCAGGGTCTTCTTGGTTCTGTCGTGTTTGTGGCTTGGATTTGACCGACTATGAAACCGATCTCGCATATACAGCTTTGAACTTCCCTGCTGATCAGCAACATGAGCATTCCCAGTGAATTCTAAGTTCAGAATGAATATACCCGCTTCGCAGAACATGAAGAAAATCCAAAACATACCAACAAATCGCGCATGAAAAGGGCAAGCGGAAAGTCACTACCTAAAGCCTTTGGAGGATGTCGAAAGCACTATTGCCGTTTCGGCGATGGGTATCTGCTCTCAATCGCTCTCCGAATGCTTGTTTTGCTTTCGCCGTATACAATCGCGCATCGCTTACGGATTGGGCGAACTTTGGTCCGCGGAATACATCGTATTCATCGCCATCCTGCCATTCAGTATTGTGGAGATACCCGTACGCATGGAAAAGTATTTCTTCATTTGAAGATATTCTGCTTTTGACAAGCTCGCGTATTGCTTCTCGGTATTCAAGGACCTGGACGCTTGGGTGCTTCTTTGAGTGCCATTCGCCACCCCAGAAAGCTTCGAGCATTCCATCCTCACCTGAGGGGCGATACTTGATGTCTCCCCACTGTTTCAATTCTACGAGACTTAGGCTCGGATACTCTCCGGGTAATCGCTTTGAATAAGGTTTCATTTTTCCGCAGAGCACCGCATCAATGCGTCCTTTTGTTCTTAGGCAATACTCCAGGACGACAATCCTTCCCCTCGTCGCATATCCCAATGCAAGTACTTCCGCGAGAGCGGGAAGTGAGTTCTTCCATGAACGATACAGAGAATCCTCAGCGTCCCTCCGGTAAATATCTTTGTGCGTTCCTGAAAGCTGATCTGCCAGCAGTTCGCCATCTTCCCGTCGGGCGATCGGAATGAATTCCGTCACGGGAGCCGCATAGTAATACAGGTCATGTTGATTCATGGGGTTCGAGAGTTTATCACAGCATGGATTTGATCAAATGCCAGAAGGCTAAGTACTGTTCGGGATTGTTCGGATTACTAACCACGACACCGAAAGGTAGACCCCCTCGAAAACCGACCTTGGGAATGCTCTCTGGGACTCATAGGTGGGGTGTGTAACGGTGCTGCTCTGCCATAAACCACGCGCTCGCTGCGCTGCTTGGGTACATGGCAAGCCAACATCAATGTGTGGGGTGCATGGCAAGCCGCCTTGTTCTACCGGGGCATGGTACTGCTCCGGCCTCGCTCGTGGTCTTTGTCCTCGCTGTGCTCGAACTCCGACCATCTGCTTGAGTAGCCGAGGCGAGAAGAGATCACTCTTCCGTCCCCCCGTCGTTGGCTACGTCGATCCGCACTGCGGAAAAATCTTTCTCCAGTGAGAGGACGATCAAAATACCTTCGTCGGATTTTTCAAAGAAGAGCGATTTTTCCTGCGCATCCTCCTCCCATTGGCTCATGTCCATCACCTGGGCAATGATCTCCTCTTCCGTCGACTCCCATCCCGCACTCTGCAATCCCCGGATGTACGCCAAGACTTGCTCCTTATTCGTCTGCCCGAATGACACCGACCACATCGTGTTCCCCGCGATGGTGACGGCCCCGCCGTCCGTAATCTCCGCACCGGTGAATTGCGGTACGGCGGCGGGAAGGGTGGCGGGCCATTCCCCGCTGCCCGATCCTTCTTCTTCCGCGACGGGGGGAGCGATATCGGTGTCGTCGGCGGATGAGGGGACATCCGTCTGCGGCGCGCAGCCTCCCATGAGAAGCAAAAAAGCGGCAAAGAACACCGTACCGATCAATGAATGCTTCATGGAAAAAGAGGGAAAATGGGAGTAGAAATGCGCGTCCGGCGGATGAAGGACGATGCAGACAGTGCTGATGGACGATCATCCTACCATTGCGCGGAAAATGCAAATTTCACTGCGTCCTTGGACGACATGCATTGCGAGTCCGGCGCTGCATCCAATTAGATGGTTGCATCGTCCATAGCGCGTTGTACCGATGGATCACTGTGCCGGAGAGGCTTGTGTGAATTCCCCGTGGGGCTGCCAACGCATCATTCCTCAAATGAGAAAAGTTCATCGATGCTCACACCCAAAGTTGCGGCGACAGTATGTGCAAGGAGAAGGGAAGGATTGTATTTCCCCTGCTCCAAAAACACGATCGTCTCGCGACGCACCCCGACGACTTTCGCCAACTGTTCCTGCGTCATGCCTTTCCCTGTCCTGAGCTCACGGATGCGGTTATGCATGGAGAGAACGGCGACGAAGGATCGAAACAAGAGCGGAATAGAGCAACATGATGCCGCACGTCGAGTAGGCGAGCACGGAAGCAATGACGGCAAAATGGATGTTGCGTTCCTGATAGGCATACAGCACAAACATGCACAGCACGGCACCGAGACTGAAAATTTGGACTGTCCAGCGCGCGGCAGTGCCGCTTAGCGCATCATCACGCTCATCGGCAATCACCTCTCTGACGCGGCGGCGCAGGAAGAAAAGCACAAGAATCGCAACGATGATGGCAACAACGGGCCAGAAGTACTCCTGGCGCACAACGGACGATGAAACGAACGCAGCGAGCAGCATGACGATGATGATGCGGGCAACGGTGTACTGCTTGAGAGACATGGGAGATGGGGAAGATGCCCGTATGTTATATATTTCTAACACTACGGTCAAGAGCATTCGGGAGGGGCTCACAAATCAACGCCCATTTGGCAATGTACAATCTCTCGCGCCAGAAATTTGGCACCTTTTGGAGGGAGTCTGCGGGGCATAGGCACGGCAGAGTGCGTGCCATGCACAAGAAAAAAGCGACCGAAGCCGCTCTTTCCTTTGAGTTGGGAATGGAGAACTGCTTAGCAGCAGCCACCACAGCAACCGTCGCCACCGATCATAGGAAAGGGAGAAAGGAAGTAGGATCGCAATGATAGCAGATGCCCCTTCCCATGTCTAGCACTCTCAGAGGAAGAGTGAAAATTCTGTCTCATTCACCCACCCGGCGGGAATGTGGCGCGTGGGGAGAGAGGGGTGAGGGAAATCAGAAAGACTGCTTCCTCCCCAGTGCGTCGCGATGATACTGTCCGAATTCCGTCGTGCTGCGAACGGTTGCATTGTCCAGCACCGGCCCTTCCACGCATAACCGGATACCCGAAGGATCCACCGTGCAATTGCCGCACAGCCCGTAGCCGCACTTCATGTACCGCTCGAAGGAAAGCTGCGCGGGGACGGCGTGCGCGTGCGCGAGATCGGAAACAGCCAGAAGCATGCGCTCGGGGCCGCAGGCGAGAATAATGGTGGATGGTGAGTGGTGAGTGGTGAGGAACTGCGCAAGTACTTCAACGTTATATCCTGCGTGTCCCTCTGATCCGTCATCCGTGGCGATGTGGAGCGTCGTGCGTGGCAGTGCGGAGAGCTCCTCGATGTACAGCAAATGATCTTTGCTCCGCGCCCCCACGATGATATCGAGCGTGCAGCCGTCTTTCAGTGCTTCGTGCGCCGCAAAATACATGGGTGCCGCGCCGTACCCTCCCGCAACCAACATAAGATGCTGCTTCTTTTTCCATGTGTAGTGCGTTCCGAACGGCCCGCGCAAACCGATCAGATCGCCTTTTTTGCACTTCGCCAATTCCTTCGTCATATCCCCCACCGCAAAGAACGTCACACGCAGATGCTTCCCATCATCGAAGGCAACGCTCATCGGAATCTCATCGACGCCCGGCAGCCACAGCATCACGAATTGTCCGGGCAACGCCCCCAGCGACCCGTCGAACGTGAACGTCTGCACCATATCGGTCTCGCGTTTGGTTTCTAGGATCCGATACGTTTTGGGCAGCCGGGATTGGAGGGGAATGTTCTGCACAGGCATAGAACGACAGAAGTATAGTGTGGAAACCAAGAAAATGATAAATGCAAAATGCTAAATGCTAAATGGTATGTTACAGAGCAGATCAGCCACCATACTGTGTGCATGAATCCAATACGCGATCAATCGTACACGTTCGCCATCCATATCGTACAATTCTGCACCAAACTGCAAGAGCAAAAGGAATATGTCCTCAGCAAACAATTATTACGCTCCGGCACGAGCATAGGTGCAAATATCGAAGAGGCTCAAAAAGCCCAAACCAAGAAGGACTTTACATACAAGTGTTCTATCTCATTAAAAGAAGCTTACGAAAGCAGATATTGGCTGCGACTGCTTTGTGATAGCGGTATTGTTACCTCACACACTACAGCATCACTCCTTGAAGAAATCGACCAAATCATTCGAATCCTTTCTGCGATCGTCAAAACAGCAAGCACTCAGACGGAATGATCCTGTACCCAACATTGTATCTCTCAAATGACATTTTGCATTTCCCATTCTGCATTCGTCTATGCATGGAACCCGTCAATTCCGCAATGTCCTTCACTCCCTCAGCCTCACACCACTCCCTCATTTCATCGCAGACTTTCCGGAAGACATCCTGCCCCCGCGCCCACACCGCCGTGCCGATGCCGATGAGAGACGCACCCGCGAGCAGCAGTTCGATGGCATCCTCGCCCGTATGCACCCCGCCCGTCCCGATGATCGGCAGCTTCCCCTCCGTGATGGCATAGACGTCCGCGATGCACCGCACCGCGAGCGGCTTGATGGCAGGCCCCGAGATACCGCCGACTCTGTTCGCCAGAATCGGCATGCGGCTCTTCAGATCGATTGCCATGCCGGGGCCGGCGGTATTGATGACCGTGAAGCCGTCGGCACCCGCCTCGGCACAGGAACGAGCCACTTCCGCGATGGAGAGGGCATTGGGAGAGAGTTTGATGAAAACGGGGGTCTTGCCGGACACCTGCTTCACGGCACGCGTGACCGATGCCGCATCCGCCGGACTGCAGGCGAAGGGCTTGCCGAATTCATCTTCCACGTTGGGGCAGCTGATGTTCACCTCCAGGAAATCGGGCTTCAGGGGCAGCAACGCTTCTGCGGTGAGCGCATAGTGTTCGACGGATTCCGCAATGATATTGAGGATGAGGGGAACGGGTTGATCCGCCATGTACGACTCGATCTCCTGCCGCGCCTTCTCCGGCCCCGCATCCGGCACTCCGACGGCATTGAGCGTCCAGTGATCCGTCGAAATGATGGTGGGATTGCGGTGCCCCCGGTGCTCGTGCAGCCAGATCGACTTCGTCGTGATGGCACCCGCTCCGCCCACGGTCGCCACACGCCGCCACGAAGATGCGGTGATACCCAGAATGCCCGAAGCAAGGACGGTGGGGTTGGGGAAGGAGACGCCGAGGAGGGATTGAGTCAAATTCACGAATAACAGAATATCAGAGTAACAGAGTAACAGGGAGTATTTGTTCCATGAGGAAAAAGAACGTCGATATATCGCTCGTACAAGCGCAATTTGAAACAATCACATCATAAAGAAATTCCCAAATCTCTTTTCCCTATAGCACATCAGATGGACAATTCACCAATGCAACATTTTACAGATCTCAAAGTATGGACCATCGGCATGGATCTTGCCTGTGAAATTTACAAACTCACACGAAAACTGCCCAAGGAAGAACTCTATGGCATCACATCGCAACTACGAAGAAGTTCAACCAGCATTCTCGCAAATATTGCAGAGGGATTTGGTCGCTACACTTTTCGAGACAAAGCTGCAAAATACACCATCTCAAGAGGTGAATGTTCGGAAGTCGAAGCATTTCTTTTGATTATCGTCGCAATCGGATACGTATCCGAAAAGGACATTCAACAAGCGCGAGCTCGCATCCGACATGAACGCCAAATGCTTTCCGGTTTGATTGCCGCATGCAAACGCCACGGAGACGGCTGATCCTGTTCCTCCGTTATTCCGTTACTCCCTTATTCCGTTACTCCGTTACTCCGTTACTCCTCGTTACGCCTTTATTCCCCAACAATCGCCTGCATGAACGCAGCGAACAGCGGATGCGGCTTGTGCGGTCTGCTCTTGAACTCCGGGTGGAACTGGCAGCCGAGCATGAAGGGATGATCCTTCACCTCCACGATCTCCATGAGATGCGTCTGCGGGTTTTCCCCGGAGAAGATGAGTCCCTTCTTTTCCAATCGATCTTTGAACGCATTGTTGAATTCGTAGCGATGGCGATGACGCTCGGAAATCGTATCGCTTCGATAGGCATCGTGTGCCTTCGTCCGCCGACGTAACGCACAATCGTACGCCCCCAACCGCAGCGTCCCGCCCTTCTCCCGTCCCTTATGCTGCCCGGGGAGAAAATGTACGACGTACTTGGATGGAGCGAGCTTCTCCTCTTCATCGAATTCTTCACTCGTCAACGCATCATCCTTCAGCACGGCGCGCGCAAACTCGATCGCCAGAATCTGCGCCCCCAGACACAAACCCAAATACGGCACTTTTTCCGTCCGCGCATAGTGCGCCGCAGCGATTTTTCCCTCGATCCCCCGGTTGCCGAATCCTCCGGGCACCACCAAGCCGTCCGCGCTCTTGAGCACCGCCCACGTTTCCTCATCATTCTTCTCCAACTTCTCGCTGTCGACCCAGAGCAACTCCGCCCTGGCTCCGTGAAAAACAGCGGCGGATTTGACCGATTCGATGACGCTCAAATAGGCATCCTCCAAGTGAGTGTACTTGCCGACGAGCGCGACCTTGACCGGACGTTCCGCCTTTGCGTTGCGCTCGCGACCCTGCTCCCATTCGCTCATATCCGGCTGCAGATTTCCCAACCCCAGCTTCCGTCCGATGATGGCGGCAATGTCGTACTGTTGCAGGGAGAGGGGCACGTCGTAGATGGAGTGCAGTGTCAGCGAGGGAATGACCGCCTCACGCGAGACGTCGCAAAACCTGCTGATTTTATCCAGCAGTACATCGGGAATCTTGTGATCCGCGCGCGCCAGAATCATATCCGGCTGCACGCCGATGCGCCGGAGTTCCCGCACGGAGAGCTGCGTGGGTTTGGTCTTCAGTTCTTTGCTCCCCTTCAAGTACGGCAGCAGCGTGAGATGCACGTGGAACAGCCGTTCGGGTCCCAGGTCCGCTCGCATCTGTCGCAGAGCTTCCAAGAAAGGTTCCCCCTCGATGTCCCCGACCGTGCCGCCGATCTCCACCAACATGATATCCGCGTTTGATTTGAACGCCGCGGACTGAATGGACTCCTTGATGGCGTCGGTAATGTGCGGCACCACCTGAATGGTCCCGCCGAGAAACTCGCCTTTGCGTTCGCGCGCCAGCACATGCGTGTAGATCTTCCCGGTCGTCATCGTGCTCAACTTGCTCATGGGCTCGTCGATGAACCGTTCATAGTGTCCCAAATCCAAATCCGTCTCAGCGCCGTCATCCGTCACAAAGACTTCGCCGTGCTGAAAGGGACTCATCGTCCCGGGATCCACATTCAAGTACGGGTCGAGCTTCTGCACGAACACCTTGAGCCCGCACGCCTTCAAAATCGCCCCGATGGACGCCGCGGCGATGCCTTTCCCCAAACTGGAGCAGACGCCTCCCGTCACCACGATGAACTTCGCATGGCTCGAAAGGCCGCCGTTGCTCCCTCCGGTGGAAGGATGTGGCTGCGACGGCGTGTTCCTGGATGCAATCATACGAAGAAAACCGGGCAAGTTCCGGGGGAAGCCCGTGAGCATCATACTCGTTGAAATGGCAAAGACAAGAAAGAATATAAGAGAATATATCTACTATTGAGCAACTCGCTCATTACTCTATACTGCATGACTTCCCATTCTTCCCATGTCTGGACTCATTGAAAAAATCGAAGTGATCATTACGGACCCTCGTCTTACGCAAATTGCCAATATTGATCTGGAAGCACTGACAAAAAGAAACAGTGATCCACTTTCACCATTGCAAAAACAATTCCGCACCTGTTGTCTTGGCATCGTGGGAGCAAAAGACGATCCACAAAATACGGAAGAGCTTCCAGGGCACTTCCCCGATTTCCAAGTCGTGCTGGAAAGGCATCGCCAATCCATTAAGCTGATCCTTCTGCACACTCCATCCGACGCATTCCCTAAAGGGAAAATTACGGAAGGAAAACGCAGACAGTTGGGCGCAGCCATTCGCGATATGCTCTTTGCTCAAACACATCTCAAGTATGAAGATCGCACAACAATAATACATCAAATGCTGCGTGATGCAGATGCCCTGTCTCCAACGTATGCCATCATCGATAACACCCGAATACAACTCGATCGAATCACCTGTTTCGGCGGACATCGTGTGGGACAAGACGAATACTTTTTCTCAAAGAATCTTGGCAAAGAACTCGGGCTTGCATACATGGAAGTAATCACCGGAGGGGGCCCCGGCATCATGCGTGGCATCATGCGGGGAAATGTCAAAGGTCTGCGTATGCAAGACACGGACGGCAAGCAAATTGGAATGACATGTCCTGAAATCATTACGGCTGAACCTCCCAATAGTTGGCTAAACAGATTAATTATTCTTCCGGATATCGAAAGCAGGTTGGAAGCATTCCTGCGAACGCAAAACGGAATCATTTTTCTCCCAGGTGGCATCGGCACATTGGAAGAATTTATGACCGTTCTCGCCGTAAAAACTGATGCGAGTAACAGCGAACAAGAACTGCCGTTGCTTCTGGCAGGCCCAAGAGAATCCATGAATTGGATTGTCGCAGTAGAGGAATTTATGCAAACGGTGTTTGGGAAAGATGTGAAAGATCTCTATAACACCATTACGGGAGACCCGGAAGCAATCACAAATTGGATGAGAGAAAAAATGCCTGCCGTGCACCAAGCAAGAAATTTAAAAAATGACGATCGTCTGTGGAATAACAGTTTGCATATACCGAAGGCACTGCACATTCCATTCGAGCCGACCCACAAAAATGTCAGTGAGTTACATTTGGAAAGCGGACAATCTCTCTCCACGCTCGCATTGGAGATACGAAACATGCTAAAGGCCATTGTCTTTGCGCAAGTAGTAGAAGGCGGTTCGACATACATACAAGAGCATGGAAAATACATCGTAACCGGTGAACGAAAAATTCTTCAAGCCATTGATACACTATTCAAAAAGTTCGCATCCGACGGAAGAATGTTTATGGGACAAACGGAGCCTTGCTACACACTGCAGTCATCAGAAATCAATCACCCCGCCCGATAATTCCCCCCGCTGTCCACGATGTTGATGGTATGCGGGTGGCTCTCCTGCATGGAAGCGGGCGTGATGCGGATGAAACGGGATGTCTGATGGAACTCGGTGAGCGTCTGTGATCCGAGGTAGTAGAACGAGGACCGCAGGCTCCCCGCGCACTGGAAGAGGAAATCGCCGACTGCACCCTTGGAGGCGACCAAGCCTTCCACGCCCTCCGCAATCAACTTGCTCGCTTCCGTCCTCATGCTCTGCCCGTAGCGTTCCGCCCCGCCCTTCTGCATGGCTCCGATCGAACCCATGCCACGATACTGCTTGAATTCTCTGCCATCGACGGACACCGCTTCACCGGGAGATTCCGTATGCCCCGCCAGCATCGATCCGAGCATCACGGCGGATGCGCCCGTCGCGAGCGCCTTGGCCATATCGCCCATCTGGCGGATGCCGCCGTCCGCGACGAAGGTCACCTTTGATTTCTCGCAAGCCCGCGCCACCTCTAAAAGAGCCGTCAATTGCGGTACGCCCATCCCCGTGATGATGCGCGTCGTACAGATGCTTCCCGGTCCCACCCCCACCCGCAGCACATCGGCTCCCGCATCCATAAGGTACTTCGCGCCGTCCGCCGTGGCGACGTTCCCCGCCATGAGAACGACGTTCTCCCCGTATTCCTTCTTGATGAAGCGCACCGCGTCGGCGATGTAGGAGGAATGACCGTGACCGGAATCCACCACGATCATATCGACTGCCGCATCGACCAGTGCGCGCACGCGCTCCTTCATATCCGCCCCCGCGCCGATGGCCGCCGCAACGAGCAGACGGCCGTCTGCATCCTTGCTCGCCAAGACCGCATCGATCACCGCGGCCTTTTTCACCGCTCTGATCATCTCCGCTTGTTTCTCAATCTGCAGATTGCGGTGAATGACGCCCAGACCGCCCGCCTGCGCCATGGCATTGGCCATCTCGACTTCCGTCACCGTATCCATCGGCGAAGAGAGGATCGGAAGCTTCAGGACAATCCGCGGATGCAAATGCGTCGTGAGATCGACCTGCTCGCGCGGGAACGTCGACTCGTTTGGGAGCAGCAAGACGTCATCGAACGTTAATCCTTCAGCAATGATGTTTTGGGAGTGAATCATGGAATCAGAGGTACAAATTCTTCCCGATTTCCGTAGGCACGAAACTGGCTTCGAACGCCCAGCGAATGGTCTGATCGATTTCTTCTTCCGTCAGAATGGCATGTGTGCGCAGCAGGTCGATCTCCTTGGTGAGATTGGTCTTGAGCATGGAGGGGTTGTCGGTATTCACGCAGAACTTCACCCCGGCGTCGTAGAGCGCGCGGATCACTTCTTTGAGATGCCCCCCGTCCTTGATGAATCCGACGGAGAGATTCGACGTGGGACACAGGCACATCGTCAGGTTTTTCTTCCGCACCTTCTCCATGACCTTGGGATTGCTGTAGGCGCGGAAACCGTGATTGAGACGATCGAGCGGCAGGACATCGAGTACATGATCCATCTCCTCCGCCGTGCCGTCCTCTCCCGTGTGCACCGTCGTCTTGATGCCGGCGTCCCGCGCTTCGGCGTAGAGATCCGCGTAGTCATCGTAGCGAAATCCATCGGCGACCGGACCGGCGATATCGATGCCGACCACGCCGCGACTCCGGTACTTGATGGCCTTGCGCACCACCACGGCGTTCTGCTCCTTGCTGAGACGGCGATCCAGCAGCACGATGAGTCCCGCTCGCACCTTCGGAAATTCCGCCAGCGCGCGCTCCATGCCGCGCAATGCCGCGAGGATGATCTGATCCAGATCACGCTCCCCGCCACGATTGCGAAACATCGGGTTGAAGGAAGGTTCCAGCACGGTGATATTGCTGACGCGATACGCGCCGGAAATCACCTCGTAGAGCGTACGCTCCATGGAGACCGGCGAGGATTGAATGAGCTCCGTGAGGTGGAAGAGCTTGTGATAGTCCTCCCAAGTCACTTTCTCCTTATTCAGCGTGACCAGATCAAAGAACTCCCAGTAATCTTTGGACGGAAGCTTGATCCCTTGTTCGTGAGCGATGCTCCATAGAATATGCGGCTCCACGCTCTGTCCGAGGTGGAAATGCAGCTCCGCGAGTTCTTTGGTGGGTCTGGTGGAGGTAACCATGTGGTATTCTTACCCCACTGGGAGAGTGGTGGCAAGTGATTCATTAGGATGTGTATGGGTCACATGCATCGCTGCATCCCGTTCGGCAGCACTATATGCAGCTTGTCCGGCAAGAGTAGGATATAGTTTTGTTATACATGCCATACATAATTCCTCTGGCTTCCGATCCAACATTTTTGGTACTGCGCTATGCGGAAGAAACTTCACAGAATCCACACCCAAATCTTTTGCAAGTGCATCCAATATTTCATCTGGTAACACACCATCATCCAATCCATCACCGGAATGATATTTCCTCACAAGAAGCTCGCGTACAGTGGGAAAATCTATACCATAAAAACATGGTGCAATAATTGGAGGGCATGCAAGTCGTAAATGAATCTCCGTTGCACCCGCTTCCTTAAGTTGCTCTGCAAGAACTTCCATGGTTAATCCACGAACAAGGCTATCTTCAAAAAGAATCATTGCTCTTCCTTTTACGGCAGCCAACACATTCCTATCAATGGCATATTTCAATTTTGCCTTGATTCTTCGATCCTGTAGAGGAGCAGTAAATGTGCGTCCAACGGTACGGTCCCTGCTGATGATATCCAAACGAGGGATGTGACGTTGGGCTGCATAGCCATTTCCGCCGATCCTGGAAGATTCCGGCACAACCACCAAATAATCCGAATCAGGACGATCCTTATCCAATGCACCAAGAATACGACCGCCTTCATAGCGCCCATCTGCAATGCTCGCCCCTTCAAAATCTGAACGATGACTATCAAAGTAAATACCACGGAACATGCAGTGTTTCCTTTCCGGCTGCCATATTTTATGATTTGTAACATTGCCATTGGGAGAAATCACAACAGCTTCTCCAGGAGGTATATGCGTGAAACGACGAGGTAAACCAATATCCTTAAATGCAGAATTCTCCGATGCAATATAATGAATACCTTCGTGTTCAGTCCTGACAAGAGATTGATGAGCATACTTATTGCGTGCGCAAACAACCGTACCATCTTGCATCATCATAATGACATTGCAGGACCCATCCAATACACCAAGTGATCCAATAACTTCGGCGAAATCCACACGATTATGAACAAGCTGTACATTCAATGCACGCATCAATGTAAGTCCAACAATTTCCGTATCTCCATTTCTGGAAGGATGGTACCCTTCGTCCAATAAGAAACGACGCTGCTCAGCGTAATCCGGAATGTTACCATTGAAAACAAGTGCAAATTGTTGAAGGGCACCTTGCTGAAGACCATAAACGTACGGATGCAAATACTCCTCATCAAGTTGTTTGTTGGTAGCATACCGAGTATGCGCAACGGCAGAAGAAGCCATGAAACCATCCAAACGACAACGCACTGCCATGGACATGTCATCAATTTTCCCAAATCCCCTTACAGATTCGATTTCCCCCCCGGATCGTGTTCCTGCAAACCCATACCCCAAACCACCACGATGTTCCACACCTTTGGTAAGTTTAACGAGTGTGGGAATGACATTCCCCCCGGTAGAATGGACCATTGCAGTTATACCGCACATAGGACGACAGACAATACTGTGTTCCGATGATATTGTCACCCGAAAAAAGCCACCGGTCTCCCCGAGCGTTCAAAACACAATCAAACGCGTTTTCCAGCCATTTTCTGCTGCAACAATTGCTTCAGATGCAACGGCAAGTTCGCAACGTCGCCGGCATAGCCAATACGCTCCGCGATGTACGCACCGACGGAGCGGCCGAGTGCGCGCTGCACATCATAGAGGGGCTTACCATACTGTTTTTACTATTGTCCATGTTCAAAGGGCGATTATAGACGAATCTTTCATTCCAATAGCGAATGAATTCGCTGCTTTGCCGTCTGTTAACCGGCGATTTAAATCGCCGGTTAACGTGGCGAATATGAACAAATTTCAAAGAAAGAATCACCCGATCCACCCCGTCGCGCTGTAGAGCGCCACCGTGAGCACGGCCACGATCGACATCAGTTTGACGAGGATATTGATGGACGGACCCGAGGTATCCTTGAAGGGATCGCCCACGGTATCGCCCACCACCGCCGCCTTGTGCGTCTCGCTCCCTTTGCCGCCAAACGCCCCGGCTTCGATGAACTTCTTGGCGTTGTCCCATGCGCCGCCGCTGTTTGCCATGGAGATGGCCAGCAGCACGCCGGACAGAAGTGATCCCGCCAGGAGGCCGCCCAGTGCTTCCGTTCCCAGGAGCAATCCGACAAGAACCGGCGATAGAACGGCCAGGATGCCGGGAAGAATCATCTCACGAATGGCAGCGGCCGTGGCGATGCTGACGCACGTCGCGGGGTCACCCTCCGCCGTTCCCGCCATCAGACCTTTGATCTCACGGAATTGTCTGCGAACTTCCTCAATCATGGCAAATGCCGCGCGCCCCACCGCGTTCATGGTAAGAGCGGAGAAGACGAAAGGCAGCACGCCGCCCAGCAGCAGTCCGATGAGCGTGAGAGGGTTCATGAGGTTGATGGCGCTGAGGCCCGTGGCGGTGGAATAGGCCGAGAAGAGCGCGAGCGCGGTGAGAGCCGCCGACCCGATGGCAAAGCCCTTGCCGATGGCGGCGGTCGTATTGCCCGCGGCATCCAGTTCGTCGGTACGGGCGCGGACTTCCTTGGGCAGGTGCGCCATTTCCGCGATACCGCCGGCGTTATCCGCCACGGGGCCGTACGCATCGATGGCCAAGCTGATCCCGAGTGTGGAGAGCATCCCCACCGCACTGATCGCGATGCCGTAGAGACCGGCCTGCATGAATGCGATGCCGATGGCGATGCACAGCACGATGACGGGCAGGGCCGTCGACAGATAGCCGAGTGCAAGCCCGCCGATGATGGCGGTGGCGGCACCCGTCTGCGCTGAAGCCGCGAGCTTCTTCACGGGACCGTAGTGCCCGGACGTGTAGTACTCGGTGAGGAGCCCCACGACGACGCCTGCGACCAATCCAGAGATCAGCGCGAGGAACACGCCCCACGCGAGCTCCGCCGGGAGCATGGCGCGCGTCAGATAATACGCCGCAACAATGACGAGGACGGAGGCGAGGAAGAGACCGTTCTTGAGCACCCCGTGCACGTTTGCTTCATTCTTGCCCGTGCGCACCACGAACGTGCCGATGACACTGGCGACGATGCCCACGGCAGAGATGAGCAGAGGGAAGAGCACGGCGGATTGCACGGCAATCGCGCCGCCCGCGACGGTGAGACCGATGAGCATGGAGGCGACAATGGACCCGACGTAACTTTCGAAGAGGTCGGCACCCATGCCGGCCACGTCACCGACGTTGTCACCGACGTTATCGGCAATGACGGCGGGATTGCGCGGGTCATCCTCCGGAATACCGGCCTCCACCTTGCCGACCAGATCCGCACCCACGTCCGCGGCCTTGGTGTAAATGCCGCCGCCCACGCGGGCAAAGAGCGCCACGGACGATGCGCCGAAGCTGAATCCTGCCAACGCTTGAATTGCTGCGACCAGCGGAATATCCAGCGCCGCGACGAGCAGCAGCAGCAACGCCGTCAAACCAAACAGTCCCAAACCCACGACGGAGAGCCCCATGGTCGCGCCGCTGAGGAACGCGATGCGCAAAGCTTTGCCCAGCCCCGTACGCGCGGCCTCCGTCGTACGAACGTTGGCGGCGGTCGCGGTACGCATACCGATGAATCCTGCGGCAATGGAGCACAGTGCACCGAGGAAGAAGCTGCCCGCCGTGAGCGGCAATCGCGACGCCCCGCTGCCGGGACCCCCCAGTCCGAGATCGATGAAGAGGTAGAGAATGACGATCACCGCGACTGAGAAGATACCGATGACACCGTACTCCTTGCGCAAAAAGGCCATGGCGCCGGTGCGAATCTTGGCGGCGAGTGCGATCATCTCCGGCATTCCCGGCGGCTGCTTATTGATGATCATGGAAAAAATGCCAGCGGCGATCAGCGCAAGCACACCGGAAGCGGCGACCCAACCGAGGGCAGCCAAAGAGAGAGTGAGAGCATCCATGAGAACAAGAAAAGGAAGAAACAAATAAAATCAAGCTTTCGGCTTTGATGCGGATGGAAGTACGGACTTCTTCACTGTTTTTTTCGCCTTCTTCACGCCTTTCTTCATCATATCTTTCAAATCTTTCTGCAGCTTCTTCGCATTCGTATTCACGTACGTCTTGGCCTTCTGCATGTTGTCCTGCACCGCATCGCTCTTCACGAATTCCTGAATTTCCTTCCCGACCTGCCGACCGTCTTTCTGTAAATGCTTGGCAAGAATCTTGCCGGCGGCTTCGGCGTCCTTCGCTTTGGTGAGTTCTTCACGGAGTTTTGTGTTGCTGAAAACATAACCGGCCATCGCGCCGCCCAGTGTTCCGAGAAGGAGAGAGAGTTTTCGCATAGCATCATGGGGGGAAAGATAGTCGCCATTGTACGCATGCGAAGGGTGAAATGCGAGGAGAATGATTCGCTCTACATCGTGCATCGCATCACTCCTCCACCCCCCGTCCCCTCCTTTACAGAGGAGGGGTGACAGATATCAATATAGTTCCCCCCTTCCTCCACTGGAGGAAGGGGAAGGGGGATGGAGGAAAAAATCAAAGCATCTCCCGCACTCCCCGCATCTGCTCCTCCGAGAGGATCTTCCGCAATACCGCATCCGGTGCTCTCTTCACCGCATCGACGGACCCGAATTCCTGCAACAGTTTCTGCCGTGTCAGAGGCCCGATGGACGGAATGCGATCGAGCGCGGAGGCTGTGAGCGTCTTCGACGCGCGTTTGGTCCGGTGGCGATTGGCGAAACGATGCGCTTCATCCCGCAATCGCATCAGAAGAAATTTCGCCTGACTGTCTTTGGAAAAGAGAATCGGTACAGGTCGTCTTGGCACGAACACTTCCTCCTCCCGCTTGGCCAGTCCGATCACAGGAATTGTAAGATCAAACTTCTTCAAGACATCGACCACCGTGGAGAGCTGCCCCTTGCCGCCGTCGATGACGAGGAGATCGGGAGCAGTCGAAAGAGAGACATCGGGTTTATGCTGTGCCGTATCGTACACCAATACCGGTCGCTCGACGCCGTCGGGATGATCCTTGCGGTAGCGTTCCCAACGCTCCTGGAACACGGCGGGGGGTTTGAGCACATGTCGGAAACCCATCGTTTCGTAATAACGCTCGATTCCCTCGGGGATCGCGTGGACGTACACTTTTCCCTTCTTCACGGATTGCAGCAACTTGCGAATGAGCACACTCGCCAAATGATTGCCCCGATACGGTTCATCGACCCAGACAGAAGCGAGTTCCAACAACTTTCCCGCATGCTCCCGGAGCCGGACAAATCCGGCGATCTCTTCCTCATGCCGCGCCACGAGAAATGTCTTGTAGTCCAGATCGGACCCGCTGAGATCGTCCTCCCGCTCAATGATCGTCCGGATCGTCTCCGCCTCGGATTTCCTCGCTTTTCCAAACACAATGCCTCCCTCCTGCCACTGCTTCTCCTCAAACGCCAGACCGCCGACCAGGTGCCGCAGACGCCGCGTCAGCACTTCTTGGAGCGCACGATAGTCATCGATAGCCCCGCGCTGCATGGAGCGAATGGTGAAGGAACGATACTGATCGCTCTGCGCTTTGCCATGGAGAAAAACTGACATGCTGCCGACCGTCTCCGTCCCGCCCAAGTGCGAGATGTCGTAGCCTTCGATGCGCCGAGGCGGCGCGGGAAGATCCAATGTGCGGGCAAGTTCACTGAGCGCCTCCGTGAGATTCCGTTCCTCCGCCTCCCAACCGGCTTCGTACTGCTTGGCCTTCTCCTGCGCGTTCTTCTCCGCCAGCTGCAGCAGCTGCGACTTATTCCCGCGTTCGGGAATGCGCACCGAGACGTTGCGCCCGTGACGCTGACTGAGGAATTGCTCCACCGTCGTGCGACCGGGAAAATCCTCCGCCACCAGAATGATCTCCGGCAGGTCCGCGACATCACGGTACAATTGCGGCAGAAATTGCTCCAACACCTCGGCAGGAGATTCCGCACGACCGGAGAGTGCAAAACTCTCCTCATCGATCAACTTCCCCTCGCGCTTGCGCATCAACACGACTTGAACTTTTCCGCTCAGAAGAGCCATTCCTATCACATCCACATTCTCCCCCGACGTATCCGACACAATTTGTTTCCCCTTGAGTTCCTCCACCGACCGCAGCATGTCCCGCAGATCCTTCGCACGCTCGAAGCGCTTCGCGGCGGCCGCCTCCATCATCTGCGCCTTCGCCCGGGCGATAACCGGATCGTAGTTCCCGCGGAAAAACCCCATCACCGCATCGATGCGGGTGCGATACTCCTCCCGTGAGACGGCACCCGCGCACAGCCCGCAACACCGTCCGATTTGGTAGTCCAAACACGGCTGCAATTTCTCCGTTTGATGCGCGGCCGCGCCGTCACCTTCCCGACGATTCAGCGCATCCAGAGATTGCTTGCATGCGAGAAACGGGAAGATGAGGTGCAGCATGTCGATGGACTGCCGCGTGTGATACGCGCTCACATACGGGCCGAAGTACTTCGCGTTCGCATTCCTCATCTGGCGCACCACCGCGACGCGCGGAAAGGGATCCTCCGTCGTCACCTCCACGTACACGTAATTCTTGTCATCCTTCATCAGCACGTTGTACTTGGGACGCATTTCTTTGATGAGATTGGTTTCCAGCACCAGCGCCTCCAACTCGGAATTGACCACCGTCACATCGAAATCCGCGATCTGCCGCAGCATCGATTGCTTCCACGGACCCTGTCCTTTCGCCGCGTCCTTCGCAACGTAACTGCGCAAGCGATTCCGCAGATTCTTCGCCTTGCCTATGTAGAGCACCGTTCCCGCCTGATCTTTCCACCGGTACACACCCGGACCCGCGGAAGCACGCGCCACCCGCTTCCGCAGGGAAGGAAGGTGGGGATTGTCCGAACCGATCTTGGCGGAGGCTGCGTTGCTAGTCACAAGGACAGAATACCGCGTTTCCCTCCCCGACTCACCCCGGTCCGCTCTCTTCTCCATCGAAACACTCTGAGATGCAACCGTCACTGCACGTCGCCCGTTCCGTCTCTTCCATCAATTGTACCGCGCGTTGCACCGGCACCGGCCTGCTTCACGGGAGAAATCCCCAGTGCCATGGCAATGAGACGCTGTTCCACCACCGCAGGCAGATCTCCGTAAAGATCACGATACTCTGCACTATCCAAATCATGCAACGCATGCAACTTGGCAGGCATATCGATGGAACGTATGCCCGGAGGAAGATCAAAGCGAACCAAGCTGACTTTGTTTACAACACACTGGATAGGCACTCGCCTTTCCCTCTCCAATGCCGGAACATCATAGCATAGCAATTTACCAGTAGTATCAAGCGACAGAAACCGTGCCTGCATCCATCCAAGGTCCTCGAATAAATATTGCTGAACGTTTGAGTCGGTGAAATCGCATAATGGTCGTTCCTGTTGATCCACTGGTTGTGCGGAAAATTGCTGCAATACCTCCTCCCGCGTCGGCAGGGGACCACATTCGAGCATTGCAAGCGTTGTATCCAACTCTTCTCTTCCACCCGGCGTCAATAAATCACGTGTATTTGCGGAATTCTTCTGAATCAAATTACGAATTTGGAGAGAAGCAAGTCCTTGAACGGTATCAATAATAGGCGCGCCGTCAGTCGGCCTCTCTCGCGATAGATCCCCGGCCGCAGAACGGATCAGAAACTGAGCGTACTTCTGATTCTTCGCCAGCAAAAAAGGATATAAATAAATAACGTTCACATCATCATGCTGAAAATACGACACAATCGCATGTACCCAATACTTCCGCCCCGCCACCACATAGGGTGCATAGACTATATCTCCCTTCCGACAAATGGGAGAGACCTGCCGTTCCGCATCCGGTTCGGTACCCAAAGGCTTTGGTGCATTTGACATAGGACGGCCACCCTACCCCTATTTCTTTTAGTATGTCAACTCCCCCCTGCCACCCGCTCCGCCTCTTCCATCGATTGTGCCGCACGTTGCACCGGCATCTGCCTGCCCAACGGGAAGAATCCCCAGTAGAGTGGCGATGAGACTCCGTTCCACCACTTGAGGCAGATCTCCGGAAAGATCAGCATATCGCTTCAAGGTCAAATCACGAAATGCACCCCATTGAGCGGACGTATCGATGGAACGTGTACCCGGAGGAAGATCAAAGCGAATGCCTGTTATGCTTCCTGACGCGTATCTTGTGGGTACGCTCCTTGTCCGCTCCATTGCCGGAACATAATATTGCAGACTTGCACTATTTCGTTCGTAGGGCTGAGCCCAGGCACGCAACCATGCGCCTTCATAGTAGAGATAATAGATTTTCTCCGGGTCGATAAAATCGTCTAATGGTCGGTTTTCATGATACACTCGTGGTGCAGAAAATTGCCGCAATACCTCCGCCCGCGTCGGCAGCGGACCACATTCGAGCATTTTATGCAATTCAGCCAACTTTTGTCTTCCATCCGACGTCAATAAATCACGTGTATTGGCGGCATTCTTCTCAATCAAAAGACGAATTTGAAGAGAGGCAAATCCATCAAAGGTATCAATGACAGGCTTGCCGTCAGTCGGCCTCTCCCGCGAAAGATCCCCGGCCGCAGCAGAAATCAGCAGCGGAGTGTGTTGCTGCGAGTGCGACAGAAAAGAAGGGTAGAGAGTAACTTTACCATCTCTGCAAACATGCGACGCAGTCGCATGAACCCAATACTTCTGCTCCGCCACCTCGTAGGGTGCATAGACCATATCTCCTTCTTGAATGGGAGGGACCTGCCGTTCCGCATTTGGTTCGATACACAAAGGATTTGGTGCATTTGACATAGGACAGTCACCCTACCCCCGTTTCTCACGATGTCAACTCCCCCTGTCACCCTGTCACCCACTCCCCATAGGAAGAGTGTGTCTTGCCGAAAGATCCACCCCCGTTTTGCGTCTCAGCAATCATCTTCCCCCCACTGCTGATGTCATACGGCGCACTCCTCTTCACCATCGTCCTCTCCCTGAGCACTCCCGTTGTTCCATCCGCCGAGGCAAGGAAACCCGTCATCTGCCGGATACAGCAAACCGGCTGCCACTGGGATCATCCGCCGTATCTGAGCAAGCGTGTGAGCATCCTGCGCTGCAGGAAGGTCCGGGTCTGCCGATAGGAAAACATGCCACCAAAGCGTGTCATCTGCTACCATGGTACCGATTTCCAGTGACGAATCCCTAATCCCCAATCCCCAATCCCCAATCCCCTCGTCTCCGCCATCGTCCTCAATACCCGTGAAGCCGCGCGCACGGTGCGCTGCGTGCAGGCGCTTCTGATGCAAACCATCGCGCAGGAGCTGGAAATCATCATCGTCGACAATCACTCGCAGGATGATTCCATCGGCATTCTCCGCAATCGTTTCGGACAGTATCCGCACATCCGCATCGTCGAAAATGAACGCAATCGAGGATTCGGCCAGGGCAATGCGGCGGGCATTCGTCATGCGACGGGCACGTACCTGCTGATCATCAACCCTGATGTCACGCTGCCACACAACGGCCTGGAACAGATGACGCACGCGATGGAGGCAGACCCGTCCATCGGCTTGCTCGGTCCGCAACTGCGGTTTGAAGACGGCACGATCCGCCGCTCCTTCCGATCCTTCCCCCGGCTGTCTGACGTGTTCATCAAGCGGACCATTCTGCGTTTTTTCCTCCGGAAACGGCTGGATCACTATCTAAGCACATCCATCGACCCCTCGCAGGTGCAGGATGTGGACTGGCTTGCGGGCGGCTGCATCCTGATGCAACGAACATTTTTCAACGAACTGGGCGGTTTCGACCGAAGATTCTTCCTGTTTTTTGAGGATACGGACCTCTGCAGGCGCATCTGGAACGCAGGAAAGCGCGTCGTTTACTATCCCACGGTACGGGCCGCGGACGGCAAACAGCGCCTCAGCGAGGGCGGATGTTTCTCGATCTTCACCAAAAAAACCGTGCGCATCCATCTCTGCAGCGCAGTGCGGTATTTTTGGAAGTGGAGATAGAGTCGCCATGATTCGTTACTCGTTTGTACGCCTGCCCTGAGCTTGTCGAATGGGTTATTCGTTTGTTTGCATACAAAATCAGCACAGAAACAAAAAACGAAGAACCGACAACAAAGAACGCACCCCTCCCTCTCTTTCTCGTTGACCTCTGCCGGAACCTCCTCTACCCTGCGATCCCGATTTCCGCCTGTTTTCCCATGGAAGCACTTTCTCTCACCGTCTCCGCCCGCTCCGCCGATGCCTCCGCAGCGCTCCTGCGACGCGAGGGACAGATCCCGGGCATCATCTACGGCAATACGGACAATACGCTCATCGCCGTGAACGAGGTGGACTTGAAGCGCGCCTACGTGAAGGCGGGCGAGAGCACGCTGGTCGAGATCGCACTGGAAGGAAAGACATTGCCCGTCCTGTTCCACGCACTGCAATTCGATCCGGTATCGGACCGCATGACGCACGTCGACTTCTTCGCCGTGAACATGAAGGAAGAGGTGGAAGCGGACGTGCTGATCCGCCTGGAAGGCGAAGCGCCTGCCGTCAAAGATCTGGGTGCCATTCTCGTCACGCCGCTCGATACGGTCACCGTTCGCGCGCTGCCCGCCCATCTCCCGCATGACCTGGTGGTGCATCTGTCGGGACTCACGGAATTCGACGGCACACTCACCGTCGCAGACATCGTCGTCCCGGAAGGCGTCACCATCTTGAATGACCCCACGGACGTGCTCGTGATCGCACAGGAACCGCGCGAGGAGGAAGTGGTGGAAGCACCGGTCGCCGCGGAAGGAACGGAAGGAGCCCCGGCGGCGGAAGGAGCCCCTGCAGCGGAAGGCGGAACCCCCGCCGCGGAAGGAGCAACGGCGGCAAAAGGAGAAAAGAAGGAATGACGTATTGTTTGTGTTGTTCGTTGTTCGTTATTGATCGTTCGATTCTGCTTTCAGAAACCTCTTTCATCAACCGTAAACGAGCAACGAACAAACGATAAACGAACACGAAATCCGTTCCTACTCCACCCAAAGGAGCATGCTCTTCAGGTAATCCGTCTCCGGATGAAACACGTTCACGGGATGATCCAAAGCGGCACGATGCCGGTGGAGGATGCGCGCGGTGCGTCCCGCTTGGCGCGCGGCATGAAAGATAACCATCTGGAAGAGCGCGGCGTCCATCTGGTAGGAGCACGAACACGTGAGGAGCAATCCCCCTTCCGGCAAAAGCATCTGCATCCCCAGACGATTGAGATCCGTATAGGCGCGCTTGGCCTGATCCAAATCGGTGCTGCGCTTGGCGAAGGCGGGAGGATCCAGAATGATGAAGTCGTAGTCGCGGCGCGGAGGATTCCGGAGGAAATCGAAGACGTCCCGTGCATGAATGCCGAGCTTCCCCGACTCAATGCCATTCATCGCCGCATGCTCCCTCGCCTGCGCCAGCGCATCCTCATCATAGTCGACCGCATCGGCGTACAGCGCCCCGCCTTTGAGGGCGTTCATCGCAAAGCCACCGACATAGCTGAAGCAATCCAGGACGGTACGACCGCTCCCGAGCTCCCGCACGAATGAGCGCATCTCACGTTGATCCAGAAAGAGTCCGGTTTTCTGTCCCCCCTGCAGCGCAATACGATAGGAAAGCCCCCGTTCCACAACGGTCAAATTCGTATCGCCTTCGCCACGCAGCCATCCTTCCCTGTTTGCCAACCCTTCCTTTTTGCGCGCGGGCCCCGCCGATTTTTCGAAGATGCCCGCAGGATGGAGTGCTTCCATGAGCAGATCCGCGATCCACTCGCGCAGACGATCCATGCCGAGCGTGGTGAGTTGCACGACGAGCGTATCGCCATAGCGGTCCACGATGAGACCGGGAATGGCATCCCCTTCCGCATTGATCAGACGGAAGGCCGTGGTGTCATCGGCACCGAAGAACCGGGAGCGCAGTGCGATGGCTCGTTCGATGGCGTGCCGCAGGAGTCGCAGCGGGTCGCCCTGCTGAAACGCAATCGCCCGGGCGCAGATGTACGCACCCGTATTGAGCGTGGCGTAGCAGAGAAAACTGCCGTCGTGCGCGCGCACGTCGACGATCGATCCGTTCTCCACGTCGGGAAAAGCGGCGACGGCATTCTTGAAAATCGCATGATGACGATTTTTGAGGTGAATCTCACGCTCGGGTTTCAGCCGGAGGATGGGATAGGAAGACGCCATGGACGCGTGACTATAGCGCAGAGCCTGCGGGTTTGCTACGCTTCGCATCATGCCTCCACACACACCCCCGTCCCCCGTCAACGATCTGCCCGCCGCTCCCGCTTTTCTCAAGCTCATCGGGCCGAGCTTCATTATTTTGGGGCTGGGGCTCGGCAGCGGCGAAGTCATCATGTGGCCGTACCTTTCCAGCAATTTCGGTCTCGGGATCGTCTGGGGCATGCTCGTCGGCATCACGATGCAGTTTTTCATCAACATGGAAGTGGAGCGTTACGCATTGATTCATGGCGAAAGCGTGTTCGTCGGATTCAAGAAACTATGGAAGTGGTTGCCGATTTGGTTTCTGCTGACGACGTTCTTCGCGTGGGTATGGCCGGGGATCGGGCTGGCCGGTGCCACGTTGCTCGCACAAGCACTCGGCATCGAACGGGTGTGGTTACTGGGAGTGGCGTTGTTTGTGGGCATCGGCGCCATCCTGACGCTGGGCTCCGTCGTGTACAAAACCGTCGAACGCCTGCAGATGATTCTGATCGGCGTCGGCGTTCCGTTCATCATCGGACTCACGGCCTACCTCACCACGCTGCCGGATCTCGGAGCGATGCTCGCGGGCTTGATCGGGCGGGGGACGGATTATTCCTTCCTTCCCGAGGGAATCATCATGGGAACGTTTCTGGGGGCCCTCGCCTACGCGGGTGCCGGGGGCAACTTAAACCTCGCGCAGTCCCTCTACGTACGAGACAAAGGCTACGGCATGGGCGCGTATGCCGATCGCATTACGAGTGTGATGACGGGAGGCGGTGCGGCGCAGAAGATCAAACTGACCGGCACGACGTTCCCCGTGACCGCGGAAAACGTCTCGCGCTTCCGCACTTGGTGGAAAGCGGTCAATCTCGAACATGCGCTGGTGTTCTGGGCATTGGGTCTTTTCACCATGCTCACGCTCACGATGCTCGCGTACGTCACCACGTTCGGATCAGCCGATAATGCCGAGGGAATGCAATTCCTCTTCAATGAAGCCGCCGCCATCGCCCTGCGAACCCTGCCGATCTTCGGCGTCCTCTTCCTGATCGTCACCGGCATCATGCTCACGGCAACGCAGCTGACCGTGCTGGATTCCACCAGCCGCATCATGACGGAGAACGTGCTCCTGCTGTATACGGGCGATCGTTCCTTCAACGTCTCACGCCTTTACTACGTTATCTTGTGGGTGCAAATTCTCTTCGGCATTCTCGTCTTCAGCCTGGGCTTCACGCAGCCGCGGCAACTCATCACGCTCGGCGCCATCATCAACGCCTTCACGATGTTCAGCTACACGGGCATCTTGCTGTACCTGAATAATCACCTCCTCGCCAAAGAACTCCGCCCGAGCATCTGGCGCAACATCGCTCTCCTCTTCACCTTCCTCTTCTTCGGGACGTTCTCGGTGCTGACGATTATGGAATACATGATGTAATCGGGTACCATGTTCCCCCATGGATGACGAAACCCCCCTGTTTCGGGAAAAATTCCGCATCACATCGGCGCGTCGGCCGGGATGGGATTATGCCGATGTCGGATACTATTTCGTGACGATCAACACCAAAAATCGACACCCGTGGTTCGGAGAAATACAACATCAACGGATGTGTCTCTCTGAAACGGGATCACTGGTATGGCAATGCTGGAATGCCATCCCGCAACACCATCCACACATTGTCTTGGACCGGTTCATCGTCATGCCGGATCACCTTCATGGCATCATTCGGCTCAATCGTACCGCCACTCTGCAACGGCAACCCAACGACATCATCCCCTGGCAACGTGGGGTCCTGGGTGCGGTGGTCAACCACTTCAAAGGGGCATGCTCGCGCTTCATCCGCCCGATACATCCCGACTTCGCTTGGCAATCTCGCTTCCACGACATCATCATCCGCGATAACCATGCCCTCGGAAATATGCGCCGGTACATCGATGAAAACCCCCTGCGCTGGGGAGGTAAAGACGCCCTATAGGGCGTCTCTACTACGGGCGTCTCTACGGGCGTCTCTACTACGGGCGTCTCTACGATTCACCGCAACGTCTCCACGTCCACCACCCGATCGTATCGTCTTCCATTCCAGAGCAGGGTGGGAATCTTGATGGTGCGGATGTCTTCTTCCGCGATGCGGCGCTGCTCCGCGATGCTCTCGGCGATCTCCGGTGAAGCGGCAAGATCGGCAATCCGAGCGATCTGCTCCGCTGTGTATCCGATCTCACGGAGCATCGCTTGCAATCGGTCCTCCGCCTGCGCACGGTTGAAGATGAGGGAGAATTGTGTTTGAAGATCGATGGCATCATCCGTGGGAACCGTGAAGATTTGCTCCAGCAGTTGCCAATCGCCCGGAGGAACGGCGGCGCCATCCGCAAGCGTGACACGCTTGGCTGCCTCGATGTACGACGCCATCAACAGGGAGTGCGGAAACTTGTAGCCGCCATTCGGCAGCGGAATCGGATACAGAAGATACGTGACGTTCGCACGGTCCATGAGCGTGGCTTCAAGCATGTTGTGCGTCAATTTCTTACAGAACTGACAACTTGGATCGACGATTTCCAGCGCGTACGGTTTGGACGGATCCTCCGGGCGGAAGAAAGATGCCGATGGCGGCAAAAAATCTTGCGCGTTCCAGACGCGCAGACGATCGGGAATGAGCGACACCGCCGTGCCGAAGCGGACGAACGGACCGATCACCCACTCGCCGACGCGCCCTTCGGCAACGGCCTGTCTGATGCCGAGCGTCTCCTGATCCACTCCGCACGCCTCACCGCCCAGCGTGCACGATTCCACGTTGCGCGGATCACACGTGCCGTAGACCCAGTAATTCAGACCGCCGTTTGCGACGTAGACGAGACTCCAGATGCTTAAGCCGACGAAAGCGAATGAAATCCAATCCAACCAGCGATCCAGAAATTTCGCCAGTCGCGGCATGCGGAAAATCAACTTGGAGAGCAGACGCCCGCGCATCTCATCGCCGAAACTGATGTCGCATGGTTGAAAAGAAATGCGCTTCCAGGTGCAGTGCCACGCGGCTTTGGCAAGCGGCCGATACGCCGCGGAGAAGATGCTGAGGACGGCGAAGACGATGAAAGCGGCGATGCAGAACATATGAGGGAGTAGGTTGTAGGGTGTAGGGAGTAGGGAGTAGGACGATGAAGATGCGGTCAGATGGCTCGTACTATCGTTTCGAGAGTTGTCACAAATCTATCCACATCCGCCATCGTGTTATGCAGACCGATGGAAGCGCGCAGGAGCGGCGGCAGGTGACGGTTGTGCTGCAGCTCGTAGTGGCAGCAGAAGTGACCGCTGCGACACATGACGTTCTTTTCATCCAAGTAAAGCGCCAAACGGTGCGCGTCGATGCCGTCGACGTACAGGCTGAGAATACTCCCCGGTTTCCCATTGACGACCGTGACCGCGGGGATCGCCGAGACACGATCGAACAAAGCCTGCGCCAGCGCGTGCTCACTGCCCGCGATGTGCTGCTTTCGCAACCAGGCGGCAGCTTCCCGCAAGCCGATGATCCCGCTCCAGTTCTGCAGACCCGGCTCCAATCTGGCGTGTTCGTCCGCGCCGGTGAAGAGTCCGAATGAATCGTGCTCCACCGACTCAACGGTGCCACCTCCCAGAAAGAACGGCTGCAGACTACGGAGAAGTGACCTCCGGATGACGATGAAGCCGACGCTGGGTCCGTACATTTTATGGCCCGATCCGAACGCCGCATCGAAATCGACACCGCGTAACGCCGCCGGATCGTGTCCGCAACTCTGCGCGGCATCGAGGAGCAGAATCCCTCCGTGTGCATGGACATCGTCCGCAAGCGTATCTGCATTCGGCAACGTGCGTCCATCGATATTGGATGCGTTATTCACGAGGACAATCGTCTTCTGCAGTTGCGACTGCTTGTACTCCAGACTGCCGTCCTCACTGCGCGGCAGCACCAAGCGCTCCTTCCCGTTGCGCTGCGCCCACGTCATGCTGGGAAGAAACACGGAATTATGTTCGATGGTAGAGGTGACGATGCGATCGTAGGGGTCGACGGGCAATTGGTGGAGCACCAGATTGATGCCGTAGGTGGTATTGAGCGTGAAGGCGACGGCGTACTCCTTCTCCGATTTACCGCAGAGCTGAAGAATTTCCGTACGCGCTCCCTGCACGCGTTCATCCACCCACTTGCCCCACTTGTACCGCACGCGACCGCCGCAGGCATTGTGATGCAACACGTATTCCTGCTCCGCATCAACGACCAAACGGATGCGCGGCGTTTGGCACGCACTGTCCATGTAGCAGACATCCGCAGGAAGATGGGAGAATACCGGGAGACGATTGCTGCTATCTGCAACCGATGCGGGGCGCTTGCTGAAGAACGTCATAGGTGCGGGAAGTGTACAGGAGCTGACCACATTTCGAACGTATTTTTCTTGCGTTTCACGGATGACTGACGGCCACCCTTGTCCGCCGCGGCAAAGGCGTCATTCCCCCTCGGCACTCTCGGCGCAAGTAATGAGACTGCGCGCAGATCTCCCCTCTTTCTCACGATCATGCTTGCATTCCCCTGATTATCACTCTATACTACCGATTGATAATTTACTTCTTTCCCCCCATTCCTATGAACCAAATGGTTCCCTGGCGAAGGAAGTCCGTCGTCCCGCGGCCCTTCGACGAACTGTTCTGGGACCCCTTCATGGCCTTCGCAGATATGGACAGACGCTCGAGTGCGTTTGTGCCTGCCACCGACATCGCCGAGACCGAGAAGGACATCATCGTCACGGCGGATGCCCCCGGCTACGATCCCAAGCAGATCGAAGTGAGCTTGGAGAACGGACTGCTCACCATCAGCGGAAAAATGCAGGAAGAAGCGGAGGAGAAGGGCAAGCGTTGGCGCCGCCGCGAGACGGCATCGGGGAACTTCCTGGTGCAGTTCTCCATGCCGCAGGGCGTGGATGAGGAGAAAGTGACGTGTCGCACGAAGAACGGCCGCCTCACGGTGACGATCCCCAAATCCGCCAAATCCCAGAAACGCACGCTGCAGGTGGAGGAGGAGTGAGGAGTGGTATTGGGTATGGGGTATGGGGTGTCGGTTGACGGCACCCCCTCTTTTAGTACGCCTTCGCATAGAGCGCATACTCGGTGGCGGGAGCGCCGGATTGCGGATCGGTCTTCCCCTTCGCATTGGCTCGATCCCCCAGGAGACGAATCGTCGCCTTGGTCGCGTCCTTGATCTGCGTGGCTGTTTCCAGCGTGCCGTCCCACGGCATCCACACAAACCCGCCCTCCCCTTCCAGCAACTTTGAACACTGCGTCATGTCATCGGCGATGTGCGTGTGCGCTTCCAAATGTGCGATCGCCTGCTGCAACAACGTTTCCTGAATGGACGTCAGAAGGGACTGCACGAATGCTCCCGTGCATGAAGCCAAAGGAACGGCAATTTTCTCGGCCGTATCTCGACGCACGAACGTCGCCTGCCGTTTCTCCAAATCCTTCGGACCCAATTCGATGCGCAGCGGCACGCCCTTCACCTCCCACTCGTTGAACTTGAATCCCGGTGATTTCTCCGCACGATCATCGATCTTCAGGCGGATGCCCCCGAGAGATGCGCAGAGCGTGCGTGCCGCCGTCAGTACCGCTTCCCGCTCCGCATCGGTCTTGTAAATGGGCACGATGACCGCTTGTATCGGGGCAATGCGCGGGGGGATGCGCAGACCCTTCTCATCGCCATGCACCACGATGAGCGTGCCGATGATACGCGTAGAGAGGCCCCAACTCGTCATCCAAGGGCGCTGCTGCTTTCCTTCCGCATCAAGGAACGACACGCCGTACGCCTCGGAAAACCCCTGCCCCAGATTGTGCGACGTCCCCGCCTGAATCGCCTTACCGTCGCGCGCGAGCGCTTCCGTGGAGAGTGTGTACAGAGCGCCTGCGAATTTCTCGTGCTCCGGCTTGCGTCCGGTGAGGACGGGAATCGCGAGCATCTCCCGATCGAAATCCGCATACATCTGCAATGCAGCGTTCACCATCGTATCGGCATCCTCTTTCGAAATATGACAGGTGTGCCCCTCCTGCCAGAGAAATTCCAACGTTCGCAGGAAAGGCCGCGTGCGCATTTCCCATCGAACGACATTGGCCCATTGGTTGATCTTGAGCGGCAGATCGCGGTGACTCTGTACCCACTTCGCAAAGGTGGTGTAGATGATCGTCTCACTGGTGGGACGGACGTACAGCTTTTCACTGAGTTCCTTGCCGCCGCCGTGAGTCACCACCGCGCACTCCGGAGCAAACCCTTCGATGTGATCCTTCTCCCTCTGCAGGATCGACTCCGGGATGAAGAGAGGAAAGTAGACATTGTCGACTCCCAGCTCCTTGATGCGTCGATCCAAATCACGCTGAATCGCTTCCCACAGAGCGTACCCGTAAGGTTTGAAAATGATGCACCCGCGCACCTCCGCGTGCTCGGCAAGACCCGCCTGCTCGATGACGTCTAAGTACCACTGTGGAAAATCGGTCTTTTGATCTGCGATGCGAGCCACGGCAAAGAGGGGGGAAATTCCCCCATACTCTACACTGTCATTCTGCTCAGTGCGATGCCTGCATACGTGATGACGGTTCCGAAGACGATCCCCGCAAGAACTTCCTTCAGCGAATGACCGATACGCGTGCGCAGGTGCGTGAAATGCTGCAGCTTGTTAAGCATCTCCGCCTGCAGGCCGACTTCCCTCCGCAAGCTGATGGCGTCGTACCAGACAACCGCCGCCAGCGTGAAGGCGAGGGCGAAATCCACGGAGTCAAAGCCGCGGGACCGCTCGACCACGATGAGCAATGACGTCACAAACGCGGAATGAGAGCTGGGCATGCCGCCCGTGCGGAAGATGCCATTGTGCCACGTGCCCGTCCGTCTATGCTCCGTCAGCATTTTCGCGATCTCCGAGAGGAGCATCACGAGCACGGGAATCAGGAAGGGGTAGGTGCGGAGGAGGGACATGGGATTGGGGATTGGAGATTGGGAATTTGGGATTTGTTGTTTGTACCTCGTTGTTCGTTATTTCGTTCCTTCATTCGTCCTACTCCCTACCACCTACTCCCTACCACCTCATCAATACAACTGTCGCTCGATTCGTATAACGATTCCTTCCTTCGATTCCGTCTTGTACGCGCGGCCTTTCAGGAGGTTGCCGAGCATGGCGTCGATGTCCGCAGCGCGCAGTGTCACCGTGAACATTCTTCCCATGGCATGGAGGGTCAGTGTCGTGGTGCCGTCCTCGCCACGCGACTCGCCGATTGTCAATTCTTCGTCACTTAAGCCCGACTCCGCCAGCACCTTGTACTTGATGCCATCGATGAACAAACCGTCCCGATGAAATGCCACCTTGTGCGCGGGAGAGTGCACATTCGGCGGAAGGGCATCCTGCAAAACTGCGGCCTTCGCGACCAAAGCGGCGGATGACGTGACCTTTTTCGGTGCCGACGGCTTGACGGCAGGAACGGCGTTCGATGTCCCGAGCTCCGGTTTACGAACGGTCTTCACAGGTTTCTTCGGTTTCTGCGGTTGTTTCGTAGCTGGCTTCTTCTTACGAAAATCCCCGAACGCCTTCAGCATTCTGGAGGTGATGCTGCGCTTTGGTCGATGGGAAGACGGCATAGAGACGAAGGATACCTGGTAACGTATCACTGATGACGCATCATTCAAATCATCCTACGCCGCCGTAGCGGGAGCGGTCTGCGTCGCGGAAGCAGGTGCAGCCGGACGTGCGGGAGTGACGGCGGGGGCCGGCGGCAGCGTTGCTTGGATGAGTGCCCACATCGTGTCGAATGACAACAGATGTACGTTGTTCCCGATCACTTCGTAGGAAGCGTCTCGGTGTTGATCGATGCTCTCAAACGCGACATCATTGGGATTGCCGTCCACCAGAGCCAAGCGCATCGCGGCGATCGTCTGAATGATCTGCTCCGGAGAAGCCGGCGTGCCCGATTGCACGCGACTCACGAGATCACGCACGACGGTGAGTGCCCGTTCGGCATAGGCGCCGCGGGCAATCGCTCGCAGATTTTCCTCACTCTGCCAGTTGCCCCCGAGCACACTGCTCCAGTTGGAGTAATCGGCTGCGAGGATTTTGGTCTCGCAGGCGGCCAGTTCATGACGAACGGCAAGGAGTAATTTCCAGGGGGCTTGCTGTGCAAAGACAGTCGGGTGGCCGGAGAGCGATGCGATATCCGTCGCTTGCATCGTTTCAAACCGTACGGAGATTTCATCAATTTCCTTCTGTTTTTCCGCCCAGGAACGCAGATCTTCTTTGGCCGATTCCGGATGGGAAAGATCCACTCGATGCGTGAGCGTGCACTGTTTCGCATAGAGTTCCGCCTTCCGTAACACGACGGGGTCGACCAGTGTGAAATGCCCACGCGTTGCTTCTCTCAGGTAGGTCAGTGCGGATGTGGCGAAGTAACCGAGCTCGTCTTGCATGCGTGTTTTGACACGCATTTGGATGTCTGCCGGTGGCAGTTTTTGATCCGCTTCTGACAGCTCTTCTTTCGTGAACGGAGGCAACACCATTCTTGCCGTTTGGCGATAGTAAGCGCGGTACCCTTCCATGCGCGCGCCTTCGTTCGCTTCATCAAAGGTATCTGACATATCCGGTGCGGCATACGCAACAGCGGGGTCCGGTATGCCGGCAAGCAAGAGATTGCGCGCGTACTTGGCGGGATTGGCAGCAAGACCCTGACCCCAAGTGGCAAATTGCCCCGGAGCTGTTTGACCGATGTGCTGCAGAATTTGCCCGGCGGTTTCCTGCTCCAATTCCTTCTCCGTCTTCAGCATGTAGGTGGTGCCTTCTTCAATGTTCTCGCGAATCGGCTGTCCCACTGCATTGGAAGCAATCATTGCGACGCCGACTGGCATCAACGGAGAGTAGAGCAGTCCCGTGCCGACCGTGTTGAATGTTTGTCCTCCAACCAATCCCGGTCCGCCAATGAATCCTTTTGCAGAAAGCTCCCGCTCCAATTGTGCTTTTTTTGCCGGATCCGTTTCCCCTTCAATTTCACTGAGCAGGCGCGGGCGTTCATTTGCAAAGTAATTATATGCTTCCGTACCTACCAAGAGAGTATCCAGCACGACGGTCCCTTTGACGAGTCCGGCAACCTTGGCGAGTGGAGCGGGAACGGGGATGCGCCCGACGATGTTTTTGGCAGCAGAGACAACACCGTTCTTGGCAGATCCAAGAGCTCGAGTAAATCGTTTCAAACCAGGGATACTATTCCAGATCATTCGTGTATTTGCGACTATATCTCGAGCAAGTTGGTTTTTCGTGAAATACTCCGCCGCATCTATCACTTCCTTATCCAGCGGCGGCACATGCATTTTCAGTGCTCTAAAAAGTTCTTCCCATACAGCCTTTCCCCCCTGTGATTTACAACATTCTTCCAAATATTTGAGTAGTTTAGGCTCTGTCTCAATAGCTCTAAATATTTTAGTAAATCTCGCAGCATTATCCTGATATTGAGCAGTGGTAGTCCAATGGAGTATTCTTGTCTTCAACCAATCCTTTCCTGAATTCGCCATTGCAGGTTGAATTTTCCCAGGAGAAAATTTTTCCATCCATGTGTAATATCTGTGGATTGCATATGGTGTCACAACTGCGGCAGTAATAGCTGTCTTGGGATTTTCCGAGATTGCCGATTTGATCGCTGATCCGGCTTCTACCGCCGAACCGGCAATGACGCCCAATACACCTTTGCCCGCTTCGGAAAGCACGCTTCCCAGTATTTCTTGCGCTTGCTCCAGTGCCGCCGGATCTAGATTTTCCCATTCTTTCGAAAATTCCTCCATGCCCGAAGCGGTGAATTTTCCCGCGATGCGCTGCATCATGTCATACTTCTTCGGCTTCAGTCCGATGATACTTCCACCGTATTCGCGCCGGGTGACGTATTTCAGAACGGCAGCTTGCATCAGTACCACGCCCGCGGGGTTGCCATCCTCGATCATTTTGCGATACAAGTACAAACGCAGCACTTCATCCACCGTCATCCAGTCTTGCATGTAGGCGGTGACAACATTCAAATTATGTTCCATGTTGGATTCCGACCACACGTCCGGATCCAAAAATACTTTGTGGAAAAAAGGCAACATGCAAGTGGCCGTTTCGCGGGTCGCTGCTTCCTCTGTGACGAATCGGTAGAGTGCTTGTTCCTCCGCGGGAGCATCCGTATTCGGCGCGCCGTACGCCCGCAACAAAATTCCTCCTTGATGCAATGCCAATCGCACCAAACTCTCCGTGGTGATCGAGGCTTTCTCCTCTTCCGTCATGGGAATGTTGTCTTCCATGAAAGTGCGCAGTTGCATTTTCAGATCTTCACTGAGATCAGAAAGCGTACCCAAATTCTTGAGATCCATGAGCGCACTGCGATTTTCATACGCTCGCTGCAAAATATCAGCCGCCTGTTCCGCATGCGTATAGACAAACGCCACTTGCTTAATGAAGGGAACAAACGGCATGGCATCCACCTTGGCCGTCGCGGCTTCAAAGGTCAGACCATCGCGCTTCATCATGCGATCAATGAGTTTTGGTTTTTGCGTCGTGCAGAACGTACGCAGGAGCTCCGTCGCTTGCCTGTTATCTTCCGCCGTTCTCTCATGTTCTTCTCCGACCGCAAATGCGCGCGTGCCGGAAACGATGTCCGCCACCGTAAGCGTGGCATTCGCAGGATGCTGCATGATGCCGTAAATGGTTCTCTGTTTGTCAGTGTTGACAAGTGCCCAATCCGGTGACGGGCAGAAGCGTGCAAGGCCGCTCGCAATCGCATATTCCGTGCCGGTTTCCACGGCTTCCGCTCCGACTTCCCGAGTGCGGTCCACGACGGCGGGCGGAACGGGTGCTGCCGTCGGCGCATCGCCGGCGGTTGGTTGCGTGAGGTACGCTTTCATTTTTTCTTCCAATTCCTCCCTCTTTTGTTTGAGTTCCGCAAACTCTTTCTCCGTGAAGTTTCCTACGTTTTTCAATTGTTCCTGTACGTTTGCCCATTCTTTTTGCAGTTTGCGCAATCCCATTTTTTCCACTTGTTTCAAGATTGCCTTACCGCCAACGTACGCCGCCACTGCCGCCAGCCCCACGCCCGGAATCCAATAGATCAAACGCCGCAGATTCCATCCCTTCTTTGTCGGTTCGGTGTCTCCGGATGCATCGGGCTGATTGCGATGTTTCCATTTTCGCCACAGAGCGTACAGGCCGACGAATCCCAACGTAGCGGTCGCCATGGTTGCGATCTGTCTCCCGGACCATTCTCGTGGATTGGGAGAGCGAGGGAACCAAGGAGTGTTTTTAGAAACTGATTCGGCTGCGGCCGGAGAGGCCATGGCTTTTTCCATTGCTTCCGGTGATGCACCGCCCGGCGTGTTCAGGGCCGGAGGCGGAGCGGGGACGTCCATCGTGGGGGCAGGTTCGGGGATGGCTGCCGCCTCCAACGGTGCCGCCGCCAGTTCCGCACGCATGGCATCCGTCACGCCGTGCAGTTGATTCAGTTCCGCTTCCGTGAGATTCGTAAATGATTCCTTCTGCAACGTGTCCAGCTTGGTTTGGATATCCGCGCGCTTCGTCGCATCCAATCCGGCGATTTCCTGCTTCAGCGCATCCAGAAGTTTCGGCTTCTCCGCAGCGGGTGTCGCGTCAATTTCTTGCAGGAGTGTCTGCAATTGTGCCTCCGTCCGATCAGGCGCCTCCACGGTGGAGAGAATGCGCTCGCCAAGAGACGGGGAAGGGGTGGGTGTTGAAGAATCCATATCGCATCAGTATAGCAAAAAATACCAATAAAAGCCACAGAATGACCGTATGGGTGCTTGGCAGCGTACTTCCGCACGACCGCTACATTCCAAACGTGCCACGAATGCCTCCTCGCACAAACCGCACGGTGCTGCGCACAACCGCTCCCCCCGCATATCCAGCGGCTTCCGCGCCAAAACCGAGTGTTTTTCCCATGAGTCTGAACACGCGTGCATGTGTAGCCTGCCGCCATGTGCCGATAGCTTGATTGTCTGCAACTTGAGCCGATTCCGGAGTGCGTACGCCCATTATGCTGCCGTGGAAGTCGTCGGAGAAGGAGCGGCCGGAGCTGTCGAAGGTGCGGCGGCGGGAGCGGATGTAGGACCGGCGGGCGCAGTTCCTGCGGGAGCGGGAGCTGCGGAAGCTGCCGGTGCGGCAGTGGGGGCTGCAGGTGCGGCGGCGGGAGCTGCCGGTGCGGACGTTGCGGCCGGTTGCTGCTTCATATTCTGCGCAACTGCGCGCGCCCCGTTGAGAATATCCTCCGTCGTCAGCGCCTTCTTCTCCGATGGCCCCTGCTCGACGACGCTCTTAAGGAATTCATCGAGAGAAAGTTGATTGGCCGGAAGCTTGCCGGTATTGAGGCCGCTCAACACCTTGATCACTTCGCGCATGTTTTCTTCGTCTTTCGGTCCGGTCTCCAGCGTGCGCTTATTTGCACTGAGCACCGCGAAGAGTTCCTTCATTCCCATGCCATTGGGCAGTAGCCAGTCAGGGACTGTCACTCCAAATTGCATCATGAGCGGCACGATTTGTAATTTTTCCACAATGCGAGCAATGGTCTTCTGAATGGCATCCATAAAGGTTGTCACTTTTTCACCTAATCCGCTGAGACTCTCGAAGAATTTTTCTGAAGTGGGTTTATTGAATGAAACGGTTTTGGATTGCCAATCAGAATAAATATCTTCAACGCTCTTCTTGGTGGCTTCCACTGCACCCTTCAAAACCTCAGGAACGCGATCCAAATTCCATTGTGCCAGTTCCGCTCTCAATCCGTCACGGGCTGTTTCCCCGATCGTCATCGCCTGTTTGCGAGCGTCTTCCAGCGCAGCGATGGTTCGATCCACAAGAGTATCCGGTACGTTATGGAGATCGTTGGCCTGTCCCACATCCTCTCGTAATCCGCGCAGAGTGTCGGCGACACTTTCCGGTGGCGTGGTGCCGGGGGCGGATGAAGGTGCGTTTGTCGACATAGGACTGAAGGAGAAATGTAAAAATGAATGCGAAAATAAGTAGTGATTATGCAGCCAAAACGGGAGGCTGCTCCTGCACGGGAACTGAACTGGCGGAAGACGGAAGCAGTGCGTCATGCAAAGGAGGGACTTTTTCCATGTCTGCACCCACAACGTCATGAATGGCGGCGTTGGTATTCAATTGCATATCCGCCGGCAACACTGACGACTCATGTACAGAGTGTGGTGCATCCGACTGATCAGACCGATCCAAATCCGTATCCAACGGTCCGGAGGCTTCCGTATGCATCATAGATGTGTTTGGTATTCTTTCCTTTCATGCTACTCCAATTTGGGTAAAAATGCAATCTTCCGCACCCTTTCGCCGCACCTGTGCTACCATGCCCCTGTTTCCTTCCCCACCGCTTCCCTATGCACATCGAGCACTACGAGAAAGGCATTCGGTACACGGATAAAGAACTGCTGACTCTGGCACGGAAAATCGGGAAAATGGCGACCTACTGCGGACGACTGAAGGACGAGGCGTCGCTCATTCGCGTCGATGCGCAAAAATTACCGACGAAGAAGGCGCGCGATGAAGTGCACGTGACCATCACGGTGGAACTGCCGCGGAAGAAACTGCGGGCGGAATCGCGCAAGGCGACGGTTCTCGAGGCCATCGATCGCTGCACGGAGAAGATGCAACCGCAACTCATCAAATACAAGGAAGCGTGGACGACGAAGAGGCGCAAGCGCAAGAATCGATCCTCATTCGCAACCGCCGCGTAACCCATGTCTGTTCCCCGACGCTTCACCGGCTCGCTCCTGCTTGGTTTGCTGCTTGTCGTTCAAGGGGCACCGGCCTGCGCGCAGGACGAAGAACAGACGGTGGAAGGTGAGGGGATCATCACGGAAGAAGCGCAGGTGCAAGCCATCATCACCGGTCCTGAGGATATCGCCGTCGGGCGGACCATCGTGCTCGACGGATCGCTCAGCTCCGTGGAGGGAGAGCTCAAAGAGTTTCAATGGTTTTTGGAAGGACAAGAGCACCCGATCAGCGAGACGGTGGAGGCGGTGTACACGCCGGAACAAGCGGGAGTGCTCGTGTTCCGATTGACCGTGACGGCGGTACTGAGAGACGGCCGGGAAGTCGTCTCCACCGCGGAGCACACCGTGACGGTCTTCAGCCGCAAGATCGTCCTCATCGCGGATGCCACGGTCTCTCCCGAGAAGTTGGAATTGCACCGCCAGATGGCCGCCGACGAAGACGTGTTCCTCAGCGTACTGTCCGCCGCCCCCTCGCCGACGCCCATCGGGGCGCAGCAGGCCCTCACGACACTCCTCTCCGAACGAAGCGCATCTCTGCAGGGGGCGAGCGCCATCGTGCTCTGGACCGACGGCATCACCGGCCTGCAGGCATTGACCGGTGTCCTGCAGGAGGACGGCCTGCTCCTCGCGGGCGTACGCAATCAGAGCATCGTCCTCCTGTCCGAACGGAGCCTCGGCACGCTCGGCCGCATCGCCCGGGGAACGTTCTCCGCTCTCAAGCCGCGCCAAATTCTCCTCACGCGCCGTGAAGCGTTGAACCCCCTCTTCACGACGCCCACCATGGATGAGTACGCATCCGTCCTCGCGCAGCGTGACATCGAATTCCTGCGCATCGACGAAGAGTCCATCGGGCTCCGGCCGTGGAATCTGCTCTCCTCGCTCATCAATCTGATGCTCACCAAAGGCGTCCCCGGCCAGACGGTCATTCTGCTCCTCGTGCTGCCGGTGATTGCCATGATCCTTGCGTTCCTCAAGCAAATCGTGGGAATCACGACCTTCGGCCTCTACACGCCGTCGATCATCGCGCTCAGCTTTCTCGCGCTCGGTTGGCAGATCGGCGTCCTCTTCCTCTGCTTCATCGTAGCCACCGGCTACCTCACGCGCACGTTGATGCGCCGCTGGCGACTGCTCTACATCCCGAAGGTCGCCATCATCCTGACGGTCGTGAGCTTCACGCTGCTGCTGCTCATGGGCATAAGCGCCTTCTTCGATGTGACGTTCTCACGAGAGACCATCTTCATCCTTCTCATCATGAGCACGCTGGCCGAAAGTTTCCTCAACCTGAAGACGGAACAGGGATGGACGTCCGCGATCCTCGGCATCGGCGAAACGATCATGGCTGCGCTGCTGTGCGTCTTCATCGTGCAGTGGACGCTGTTTCAGTCCATGATTCTCGCCTACCCGGAGCTGCTCCTCCTCACCGTCGTCATCGATGTCATCCTGGGACGGTGGACGGGGCTGCGACTCGTCGAGTACTTCCGGTTCCGCGAAGTTTTTTCACACCTGCAGGAGGAATGATCGTCCCCTTCTTCTCACGCCACGGGGTCCTCGGCTTGAATGCGCGCAACCTCCTGTACATCAAGCCGTTCAATCCGCGCAAAGCGGTGGCGTTCGCAGATGACAAGCTGAAGACGAAAGCGTTTCTCGCGGCGCGCGGCATTCCCGTCGCGAAGGTGTACGGCCGCATCGATACGCGCCGACAACTGCGGTCCTACGACTTTTCGAAGTTACCCGATCAGTGCGTGCTGAAGCCAAAATTCGGTTCCGGTGGCGGCGGGATCAAAGTGTTGAAAGGCAGGAAGGACGGTCACTTTCTGGAGCAGGGCAAATATCCGATTTCCTACCGGCAACTCACCGAACACATCGAGGATATTCTGGACGGCAAATACTCCGTCAACGGACGGGCGGACACGGTGTTCTTTGAAAAAATACTGGAATCCGATCCGGCCTTCGCGCCGCTGCGTCCCGCCGGCCTCCCCGATATTCGCATCGTCGTGTTCAACTTGGTGCCGGTCATGGCGATGCTGCGCATCCCCACGGGCGAGAGCGGCGGCAAAGCCAACGTGCATCTGGGAGGCATCGGCATCGGCATCGACATCGCCAAGGGCGTCACGACCTTTGCGACGCAATACAACCGTCTCATCAAGGAACTGCCGCACGGAGGATCGCCCGCCGGGATCGTCATTCCGGGATGGGATGATCTTCTCCTGACCGCCTCGCGCATCCAGTACCTCACGAACATCGGCTACCTGGCGGTGGATCTCACACTCGACCGCGAGCAGGGACCCGTGCTGCTGGAGGTGAACGCGCGCGCGGGATTGATGGTGCAGGTCGCCAATCTCGCACCGCTCAGATCGCGACTGGAACGCGTGGAAGGGATCAGTGTCCAGACGCCGGAAAAGGGTGTGCGTCTCGCTCAGGATTTGTTCGGAGCCAAGGTGCCCGCGCTGCGGACCGGACAGGAAGAACCACAACGCCCCGTTCTGGGAACGCGCGAACTCATCAGCATCAGCGGCGCGGGCACGACGATCGACGTGCCGTCTCTCATCGCGCCGGAGCACGAACGGACCATCTTCGCCTCAGATCTTCTGTCGGAATTGCACCGAACGGGAGCGGTGGAGCAGGAGAGTGCGGAGGAGCGCACCTACCGCGTGAAGTTTGCACTGGGGGGCCGCAAGCTGCAGACGGTCGTGAAAGAGGGAAGTGTGGCGCCCGCGTCGGTCCGCGCCATCATCGGACGGCGGGATCTCACGGGTTTTCTCATCGACCCGACCAAGGAAGCGGCATTCTCGCTCCTGCGTCCTGCGCTGAAGGAGGATCTGCGCGCAATCGACAAGTTCCTCTCGCAGACGGACCACGATCTCCAGCTGCTCACGCACATCAAACCGAATAATCTGCTGGAGGAAAGAGAAAAGCTGCAGGTGGACCGAGGGTACAATCCGGTCTTCACGTACCGGGAATCCCCCCTGAATTTGGCGGAAATCGAGGCGCGGTTAGCTTCACTCACCATCGAGGAATCGCCGACCGGCACGCTCTTCGCGAAGAAACGCGATGAACTGTTGCGACGCATCGCACTGATTCGCGCCCTCGGCGATGCGCAGATCTTCACGCAGGCGTCCACTGTGCTGTTTGGAAGCCCCGATGCGGCGCTCATCGACGCGGCCGAGGAGGAACTCTCTGAGCGAAACGGGCGTGCGGAGCCGCCGGAGACGGGGCAACTCACCGTAGAACAAGCGGCAACCATGTTCCGCGATGCGTTGGATCGATACGGCTTGTACGATTGGCAGACGGTGATCCGCGAGCGCACCATCGCCCGCGTCACGGTGGGCGGCCGGACCGTCACCCTGCGAAAGAATGCACGCTTTTGGAAACAGTCCCTCCGCGCGCTCATCGCGCATGAGGTGGAGACGCACGTGCTCACCGCGGAGAACGGGGAACAGCAACCGTTCGAACTTTTCCGACGCGGATGCGCCGGCTACCTGGATACGCAGGAGGGCATGGCGATCTTCAACCAAAATCGCTTCCTTCCTCCGGACCACGAGAAACGATCGGGCCCCGCGCGCAATCTGCTCGGGGTAGCCTTCGCGCTGGAGCATTCTCTGGCGGAGACAAGACGGTACCTGGAGGAGGAACTGCTCTACGAACCGGAAAAGGCGCTCAACAAAGCACTGGAACACAAGCGCGGATTGTCCGATACTTCGGAGCCGGGCGGATTCACCAAGGGGATCGTCTACTTCCGCGGACTGCGCGCCATCGAACAATTCCTGTCGCAAGGCGGCGACCTGAAGCGACTGTACGTCGGCAAAATCGCATGGGAAGATGTGCCGCTCGTCGAGCAAGTGCCGGGCCTCAAAGCTCCGCTCATCCTGCCGGAGTTCCTGCGGGAGACTGCGTAATCCCCTCTCGCACTCTGCGAATTTTCCGTAGGAATTCATCAAAACGACCCAGCGGAATGCCCGCCAAATTCACACGACCGTCGTGCGTCAGGAACACATCATCCTCTTGCAATCGTGCGATGGCATGCGCACTGAGCGGGAGCATGGTGAAAAGTCCGGTGCCCTCGATGCTGTCCGCCCACTCGGGAAACGCGTCTCGTAACACGCGGCGTTTCCGATCCGTACCCGTGCGCACGGCACCCAACTGCCGGCGCCATTCCTCCTGATACTCTTCCTGCACTTTCGCCACAATGAGCTGGCCGAACGTCGGCGCGGTGGAATACATCCGACGCGTGAGAATGCGGTACCATTGCTCCAACTGCCGCTCTTCTTCCGGGGAAGAAACGACGGCGCATGCCCAACCGACGCGCAGTCCATACACTCCGTGATTCTTGGAGGAAGATCCTGCAAAGAGCAAACGGACACCTGCTTCCCGCAGCAGGAGAGCCGGAGCGCGATCCTCCTCCACTCCCTCACTGAGCCCCTGATACGCACAGTCGAGTAAGACGATGTGTGCCGAGCCGCTCACGCCGTCGGCGAATACCCGCCACTGCTCCTTCGTCCATTGATGACCCGTGGGATTGTGCGCATTGGCCTGCAGCAGGAAGAGAACCGGATCTTTGCTTGCGCGTGCTGCCGCAAGCAGTTGCTCGGGAGAGGGAGGATGCGGCATGGCACCCTTGATCTCCGTGTACGACAGACCACTGCCTTCCAATAATTGCCGGTGGTTCGGCCAGGTCGGTACGGGAAGGATCGCACGCCCGATCCCCATGAGTTTCGCCAAATGAAGATTGAGTGCGACTGCGGCCGTGCCTCCCGCGGCGGAGATCGATGCCACCGTCGCCTCCGCACCGAACACCAAACGTTTCATCGCTTCGCGGTAGGCGGTCACTCCCAGGAGAGGCGAATAGGGGAAACCGGGATGGCGCTCCCAATCATGATACATCGCATCGATTGCCTGCCGTACGCAAGGAAAGATGAGAGGATGAGCGGGATCCCCACGATCATCGGTCAGGACGCCGATGGTCCCGTCGATGGGATGGCGCCCCGCGTCGCGAGCCTTCTGAGCGTTTGCAGCCGCCGCAAAGACCGCATCCTGCAGAGCCTCCGGAAGAGAAAAGTGACCGAGAAACACCGTGCGCAGTGTACAAGATCCTGCCGCTCCCGCACATGAGTGCGACTGCATTTTTGTGCGCCGCAGCACCATTCTGATCAATAAACAATTGAGAAGAGCAGCGCACCCCCGCATACTCGCGCAACACTTTTCCCCCGATCTCCATGATGGCCCGATCGTTTGCAGCACTGCTGTCCCTGTCACTCTGTACCGTTCCCGTCGTCTGCATGGCGGAGGCGCAAGCCCTTCCCGATTACGCCGTCGACAACCTCATCACCGCCCCTTCCCCCGCGCAACCCGGACGATCCATCGTGTTCAAAGCGACGGTGCGCAATGTGAGCGGCACCCGAGGAACCGAACGCGGCAATGCCGTGCTGAAAATCGATGAAGGAGCGAACGGCTCGTGGGACGTCACGAGCACCAGAGCGATTTTCGGCAGCCTGCCCGTCGGATCTTCCGCCACTCCCAGCTGGGGCAATACCGGTACCCCGCCTCCCGTCGACTGGCAACCGGTCGTCGGCACGCACCGCGCGCAAGTCTGCATGCACACGAACACGGGAGAGAGCAACATGTACACCCAGGACAGCAACGCCGCCAATGATTGCACCACTCTCACCTTCACCATCGGCTCCGCGGCATCCTCGTCATCCGAAGCCCGCAGCGCCTCATCGAGTTCCGGCCCCTCCTCACCAAGCAGCGACGCTCCCTCCCTGCCTGATTACATTCTCTCCGCGATGGACGTGACACCGAACGCCGAAACGGGCACCTTTGACGCTTGGGCGACCGTGCGCAATATCGGAGCAGACTCCATAAAAGCGACGTTCGTCATCCTCGAGCATCGACGCAGCGGCACGACCGGATGGGAGAGCATCGTCCCCGCTCGGGACATCCCTCCTCTCGCTTCCGGCGCGGAAGCGACCGGCCGGTGGAGCAATCACGGACGCGGCATGCAGGGCACGTATCGGTTCCGTCCCGAACGGTACGAATTCCGCGCTTGCGCCGACGCATGGAACATCCTGCGCGAGTCTCTTGAACGCAATTGCTCCGACCCCGTCTGGGTGGACTTCAGCACTGTCTCCTCCACTCGCTCCGCTTCCTCCCGCTCTTCCCGCTCCTCCTCCGCACGTTCTTCCTCCGTCCGGTCCCGCGCGAGAACAGACGCAGCGGGCATCGCCGATACCTCTCTCCCCAACCTGGTCCTGCGCGGCGTCGCAGTACGACCCGCTTCCATCGCCGTCGGCGGCACGTGGGGAGCGAGGGCGATCGTCGTGAACGCGGGGGCGACCCCCTCGGAGGAAACGGCAGTGCGCCTCACGCTCGACGAGAAGAGCAACGGCGGCGAGGACTTTGTCTCCGATGTGGAGATGGTCGTGCCGCCCCTCCGTCCCGGCAGGCGCTTCGTCGTCAACTGGACCACGCGCGGCGAGACGCCCTCCCTGCGATGGACGGCCATACCCGGCAAGCACCGCGTCACGCTCTGCGTCAACGGAAGAGGACAATCTCCCGAGTGGAACACCGGAGATAACTGCGTGACGAGACCGCTGCGGGTCCGCACAGCGCGAGGAAGTGCGCGCTCCTCTTCATCGGCCGGCTCGATGACACAGTGAGCAAACTCACGATTCTCCTATCTTGATTCAGGGGTCTCTCCTTACGGATCCTCCCGGAGCCGTCCACTGCGTGCATTCCTCCGTCGCCCCTTTCCCCGCAAAAAACAGGAACAATCACCGCGCCGAAACTATTTTTTGGAGCAAACGGCAAATCATCCGCTACACTCGGTCCATGCAGCAGTGGCCACCCGTCACGATGGCGACCCAGCATCCGGACAATGCCTCCGTCCCATGGTGGGGAAAGGACGCCTTCATCGCCACACAGGACGAAATTCAGGAAGTGATGCTCCTCTTCAAGGAATTAACCATCGACGAATACATGTGGGACTGGGAGGGAAAGTATGTGGATGAAGCAGTCGGGGAGAAGCTGTTCTCCCGCGGGCAGGAACTGTTTTCCAAGCGCGCGCTGGGTCGGGAGTTGCACTTGACGTATCGCATCCCCGCGTATGAGGACGGCAAGATGCACCGAATGGCGCGAGCCTTCATGAACGTGCTGGCGCTGGCGGATCTGGCGCGGGACATCAAAGCGCCGTGCTTGCCTGTGACGGAGATGTTTCTGCCGCTCACAACTGCCGCCATGCAGCCGCTCAAGGTACGAGCGGCGTTCAAGGAAATCCTCGGCTACCACCGTCAAGTGTTCCACCGATCCAAGCAGGATGAGACCGAGCTGCTTCGCATGTTCGACGTCACACCGCTCGTGGAGGATGTGCCGTCGCTCCTCAGTATCGAGAAAATTTTGCTGCCGTACTGGACGTCCCTGATCACGGAGAATCCGTCGGTGCAGTCTCGCGGTCAACGCATCTTCCTCGCCAGGTCCGATCCCGCCATGAACTCGGGTCTCGTGCCCGCAGTGCTCGCCGTCAAAGCGGCACTCAGCAAAATTCAGGACTGTGCGGACACGGTCGGCATCGAAGCATATCCGCTCCTGGGCACGGGATCGCTCCCATTCCGCGGAAGCGTCAATCCGCAGTATACGGACACATTTCTGCAGCAGTACGCCGGCGTCCGCACATACTCCATTCAGTCTGCATTCCGCTACGACTATCCCAAAGAGCAAGTGGAAAAAGCACTCCGGATCATTCATCGCGAGGCGCCCATGCAGAAGCTGGTTCCCGTATCCGATGCGGACAGAAAGAAAATCATCACGCTCTCCGCACTGTTCGAGAACATCTGGCAGCCGACTATCGAAGAGATCGCTCCGCTCATCAACCAGGTGGCCGCATACATTCCTCCGCGCCGCGAGCGTCTGCAACACATAGGACTGTTTGGCTACAGCCGGGGCATCGGCAAAGTACGGTTGCCTCGCGCCATCGGATTTACCTGCGCGCTCTATTCACTCGGCATTCCGCCGGAACTGATCGCCACCGGACGCGGCCTGGAAGAGACGCAGCGCGCCGGATTGATGGACAGCATCGAGAAATACTATCCCGCGCTCCGTGCGGATCTGATGCACGCAGGCAAGTATCTGAATCGCGAGAACATCGAGTTGCTTGCGAAGAGAATGCCGATTTTTCAGGACATCTCACACGGCGTCGACGCCATCGAGCGCATCTTGGGGTTAAAGCTCGGCCCTCAGAAGCCGCATCACTTCATCCACCGCAACCTCTCCTCCACCATCCTGCACCGTCTGCAGTCCCCCTCCCCCGACCTGGCCATTCTCACGCGAGATATCGTGGAAGCGGGCATTATCCGCAAGAGTTTAGGCTAGAGGAAGAGAAAAATATGATATTGACTTAATAGTATTACTGTGGATACTAACATTAGTTCCCCCCATCACAGATGACACTCACGACAACAGCTAAATTAAAACGCACTGAAGTACAGGAAGAGCGGAAATGGTCTTTCCCATCGGGGGGCGGCGGTGTGAAGGAGAAGCCTGCCTATACCATTGAAGTGCGCGATGGCAAAGCTGTCATTAAATTGTTGAGTGAAACACGTCTGAAAAGCGAAGAACTATTGAGTGATGATCGAATAAACGGCTTCCCCATACGCATTGATGTATCGGGCTTGGTAACATTGAGCAGTGGCACGATTAATGAGATTATACTTTTACGAAGCAGAGGAAATAATCAACCAGTACAGTTACTCAATGTCACACCATCGTTACGGGAGGAATTGGGGAGGCTCAAATTGGAACAAGCTAAAATCATACAAATTGTGGAGGCACCCGCAGAACCGCCCGTTAACTGAGAAAAACTCAAGCAAATGCTTGCCGGTTTCGTATATGTGGAGGAGTATATGCGGTCCGAGGGAAATGCAAACGCCCTCACGCTCACTTCTTTGCCCCTCATGCAGTTCACAAACTATCTTCTATTCCATATTCGTCAAGATTGGGCAAAAATCATGCTTCCTCCCCATTTATGAAGCACACTCCCCTCGCGCAGCAAGTGCAAGAACGTCTCCGCTCCCTCCGTGAAGAGCACGGACTCACGCAGGAGAAACTCGCACAACGGGCGGGCATCAGCCTGTACTACCTGCAGCTCCTGGAAGGAAAGAAGCCGAAGAACCCTTCGCTCATGGTCCTCGAAAAATTGGCGAAAGCCTTTGGTACGCCGCTCTGGAAGCTCCTGAAGTTTGAGGACTGATCGTCTCCGATGATCAATGTCTCCTCCCACGATCACCTCCGTGACCGCCGGAACCCGGTGATGGGCGCCGTCCCCCGAAGGAGCGCGGCCGAGGGGAGGGCGCAAACGGTCGTTGATCCATGGCCGCTGGACTGCAGGAGGCATGCGCACTCCGTTTGATGGGCGAACGGATGAGCCGTTCGATATCGCGGATATTGCGGGATTGATCGGGAGTGGCAAACGAGATGGCACGTCCCTCACGACCGGCCCTGGCCGTGCGTCCGATGCGGTGGACGTAATCGGCAGGATCAGTGGGCAGATCGTAGTTGAGCACCACTTCAATGCCCGTCACATCGATGCCGCGCGCGGCGATATCGGTGGCGACGAGCACGCGGTACTTGCCGCGTTTGAACCCTTCCAACGCTTCGCGACGTTGGGCGAGAGAGCGGTTCGCATGAATCTCCGCCGCCTTGTGTCCCGCATGCTGCAACGCACGATTGATTTTCTTGGCACCGTGCTTGGTGCGGGAGAAGACGAGCATGGAACCGGTGTGCTCCCGGAGGAGCGCGAGGAGCAGGACTTGCTTCTCCTCCCGCCGCACGATGAAGAGCTCCTGTTCCACCTTCTCCGCGGCGGTGCCCTCGGGGGCGACTTCAATGCGCAGCGGCAGATGCATCTCGCGCGTCGCAATGGTGACGATCGTCTGCGGCATGGTCGCCGAAAAGAGGAGCGTCTGCCGTTCCTTGGGAACATGCTGCAGTATCCGATCGATCTGCGGTTTGAAACCCATGTCGAGCATGCGATCCGCTTCATCGAGAACGAGGATGCTGACTTCCCGCAGGGAGACGGTACGGTGCTCCAGGTGATCATTGAGACGGCCGGGCGTTGCGATGAGAACGCGTGGGTTGCCCTTAAGCATCTGACGCTGCAGATGCATGGATGCACCGCCGACGAAAACCGCCGTACGAATGCCGACGGCATCGGCAAACGGTTTTAACGCTTCCTCCACTTGATACGCCAGTTCCCGCGTCGGCAGTACGATGAGTGCGCGGCCTTTACCTTGAGATAGCCGCTGCAGAAGAGGAACGCCAAACGCAAGCGTCTTTCCCGTCCCCGTCTGCGCGATGCCAATGATGTCTTTTCCTTCGATGGCCGTGGGGATGGATTGGTGTTGAATGGGCGTGGGAACCGTAAAATGCAACCGTTCGATGACGGAGAGAAAAATCGGGGCAATGTGCAAGCCGCCGAAGCCTTGCGGAGAAGTTGCTGGATTCATGTCCGTGTAGCATACATGCATTTGAGGAAGAGAGATAGGAGACAAGACACCGTAAAAACACGATCCGCGCCACATCATCCTGATGCTCATCTGTCATCTCAGCGTTACTTTCCTGGAAAAGAGAGTAGAGTCCGGAGTTCATTCCCTACCTCCCTTCCCCCCTCAACCGTATGAAGAATCTGAGCATCCTCGATTGGATCGCCCTCCTGCTCCTCGTCATCGGAGGAGTCAATTGGGGGCTCATCGGTCTGTTCCAATATGATCTCGTCGCCACGCTCTTTGGCGGAGCGGCGGGCGCGGTGGCGCGCGTGATCTACACCATCGTCGGACTTTCGGCGGTGTACATCCTGGCCATCAGCGCAAAACTGGCGAAGAAATAATTCGCAGAACGATCATCAATACCGCGATGCAGTCGGGGCACTGCCCCGACTGTTTGTATGGCTCGAAATGAGCACCGCTTCGTTGACGATATAAGGAGAAAAGCGTACAGTGAAAATTTGCCTGTACGAAGCTTCATGTCGTTAGAACTCGCACTGCTCTCGGCTGTCGCGCTCTCCTCTCTCGTATTCGCGGTCGCCATCGTCATTGAATCGCGACGATCGGAGCGCGTGCGACACGCATTCCTCCGCTCCCTCGGAGCGCCGATCACCATTATGTTGCATGGGTGGATCCTGCGCATCGTGTACCTCATCGGATCGCTTGCGCTGGCGGTGCTCTTCACCATCCTTCCCTACGTTCTGCGCATACTTTCTCTTTCCGATGCTCCCGCATGACCCCCCGCTCACAACGGCCACCGAACACGTCTTGCTGGTGACGAACGCACACTGGGTACGTTACGTACCATCCACCATCATCTCCATGTTTCTCCTGCTGATGGGAATATTCTTCCTTTCCCTCACGAGCACCATCGTTCTCCTCCCCGGCGCAGCGACGACCATCTATATTCTGGGTGCCGCATTGATACTGCTGGCGTATCACAAATTCTTTCACATGTATTTCAGCGAGCGCATGCGCACCATCATCATCACCGACAAACGCGTCATCTACCTGCACACACGTCTGTACATGGCGGCACACGAGCACGAGATCCCCCTCCGCCGCATCCATGACGTCAGCGTGGAACGCATCGGCTTCATCACCTATCTTCTCAATTGCGGATTCATCTGTTTCGAAGCACCCATCGGACCGGAGGAATCCGTCAAACGGTGCATCCCTTTTGTCCCGCATCCGGACAGAGTGGGAGAACTGATCGTGGGACTGCTGCCCGCCGCCACGGACCGCGCAATAATGTCCGGGGAATGATTGCACGGAGATGAGGTCATCCATAGAATGAACAGTCGTGACGGATCAGAGTGTTCACATCGGCGTCATCGTGGGCACCACCCGTCCCAACCGTTTCAGCGAGCTGCCTGCGGCATGGATTGCCGGGTTGATGGGAAAGCGCGACGGCGTGGTAACGGAGACGCTGGATCTGCGCGACTACCCGATGCCCTTCTACAATGAGCCCTCCTCTCCTTCGACGATCATGCCGGAAGACTATGCCGATGACATGCCGAAGAAATGGGCGGCGAAAATCGCGGAGCAAGACGGATTTATCATCGTGACGGGAGAGTACAACCACGGCTATCCGGCCGTCCTGAAGAATGCGCTCGATTACGTGTATCACGCATGGAACGGCAAAGCGGTGGGATTCGTGAGTTACGGAAGCGTGAGCGGCGCACGTTCGGTCGAACAGCTGCGACAAGTGGCGATCGAACTGCAAATGGCTCCGATTCGCTCCGGCATCCATCTTCCCTGGAACGTCACCGAAGAGACGCGCAAAGACCCCTCCGCGCTCAACGCATTCGACAAAAAGGCGGACGCCTACGTAGATCAGCTCCTGTGGTGGACCCGTACGCTGAAAAAAGCACGATTGAAGCTGTAGGAGACAAACGGACACAAGCGACAAAATGGCATGGACAGCGCGGAGGCGGAGGCCTACATTCACTAATGTCCATTGATATACTTTTTCCCCCATGCCAGCCCCTGTCAGCCGCACCGGCACGAACGATCGCAAAGCCATCATGGAAACGGCGGCATTCCTGAAGGTCATCGCCGATGAAAACCGGCTGCGCATTCTCCGCTTCCTGCGACACGGCGAACGCTGCGTCTGTGAGATCTAGCGGGAGCTGGACCTGCCGCAGAACCTCACGTCCCATCACCTGAAAGTACTCAGGGAGCACGGCCTCATCCGCGCGCGCAGAGACGGACTCAAAGTGTTCTACTCCGTCCACACACCTTTCCCGGATTCCCATTTTTCGGGATATAGGGAATTTATGAATGCTGTTTCTTAGACTTTTGGGCTAGGATTAGCGCAATTCTCTTCCCAATTCTTTATGCCCAAAAAAAGTGTCCTTCCTGTCTTTCATTGCACGTTAAAAAG
>Ga0116143_10000202_pt1 | contig 83679 bp, 68 predicted proteins | sample AD_UKC034_MetaG_FD_89745 | JGI IMG/M metagenome (GOLD analysis project Ga0116143, IMG submission 89745) | Active sludge microbial communities of municipal wastewater-treating anaerobic digesters from USA - AD_UKC034_MetaG | ecosystem: Engineered > Bioreactor > Anaerobic > Digestate | place: USA... | reverse complement strand
AATGTGCTGTTAGCTGCTTCATTTTTTCTACTAAGCAAATAATGGGTAAAACTCATTACAAGGTTTAATAAGATTTCCTCCAATTTACATTGTTAATATGTATCCTGCTCTGCACTTAAAGGTGTGGGGCAGGATTTTTTTGGGGGGGGGGTAACGAAGAAGGAGTTAAAGAAGTAAAAAAAGAAGGGATTAGAAGCACAACTGTTCGTTTACCAATACTGTTTTTTAGAAGCTCAACTGTTCGATTATCTATCAAAGCCCTTCTTTTTTTTATTTCGTTTAAGCTTTATGTTATGCGTTCGTGCTACTATTGTTTACCTTTTTGCAAAATTTGCACTATCTCTTTATAGCCACTTTGTTCAGCAAGTTTTAGTGCAGTCCATCCTTTTGAATCAATTGAAGTATCTGCCCCTTGTTGAACCAAATACTCTACTATATTAGGTTTGTTTCCTTGAACGGCAAGCATAAGTGGTGTTTCTCCAAAATTACCTTTTGAATTGATGTTAGCACCTGCATCAATTAATAACCTAGCTAATTCAAGTTGACCAAGATAGCTAGCCTTATGTAGCGTTGTGTGGCCGTTATTATCTTTTGCTTCAAGATTCGCTTTCTTCTCAATTAATAATTTCGCTGTGGATATGAGCGCTCCGTCTTTATGTGCAGTGGACATGAGTGGAGTTCCGTTTACTTTTCCTCCTTGGATATTTATGTTTGCTCCTTTTGAGATTAAAAATTTTGCAGCTTTTTCATTCGCAAAATAAAGTGCAATTTGTAGAACAGATTCTCCTTTATTGAAATCTTGGATAGAATTTATAGAGTTGACATCAACTCCATTTGCAATAAATGAACTAATCTTATTTGTCAAATTATATCTTGCCGCTAAAAAAATATCCCAGTCTTTATCACAATATTTTAAGTTTACATTAAATTGTTTTGTTCGTTTTACAACCATTTCAAATGGCTCACCTAAATGATCAACTAATTCCTTCTTGTCATGAGGAATTAAATTTTCACAGCCTTTGTAGGTAAAAAACTCATTCATAGTTAAACTAAGAGTGTCCGTTGATTTAACACCTAAAACACTGTAAAGCCAATTATCTGAACTGAAGAGGAATAAATTGTTTTTGACACCAAGAATAGATCCTTCCACATAGATATCAGCATTGCCCTCATTTGTAGGAACAATATTATCAACGGAAAAAAAAGATTTTGTTTGTGATAATGCATGGAAAGAAAATGATTGTAAAAAAATCATTAGCATTAATAATCTTACTGAGTTTTTCATCATATGTTACTTTAAGTTGCTTACTCTATTCGGTTTTCGGCTTTCCCCGTTTATTATATCATTCAGCATTTTAGAAATAGAATTTTAATCTATTGTGACGGAGTCACAAATCCATAGTTATACCCCGTAAAATTGCCTATTGTTGCTGTATAATGACGGTCAATTACAAGTACACTCCATCCTTTACTTTTACCATTAATATTATACTGGACTGACCACAGATATACCGAGTTAGGCTCTAATATATTTTCCAATTGATAAAAAGGTTCTTTTATATTCGTTTTCGTAAAATTATTAGAAGTCAAATATTTGTTTGGAGAAGGAATCCCTGGGTAAAAATTTCTACCTTTCTTCTCTTTATTTTTTTTAAAATATTTCTCATCTACATTAATTTTCCAAATAGTTATGTCATATGTTATTGTTGCATTTGATTTAACTTTTGGCTTCCAACTTAGAGTTGGTTTTAAACTATCAATCACTGGATATAAAGTTTGTTTTGTTGGTCCTAACTCAGGATTTGTTGGTTTTAGCCCAAAGTAAGTCCGACAGCTTGTATTTAGCAGAATAATAAGGCTAAAAGTAAATAGCACATTTGGTTTAAGGTTCTCTAAAACTTTTTTCATTGGTATAATGATTTTGAGTTTTTGTTGCCTACTCTATTCGGTTTTCAGCATCTCCGTTTTTATTTTTAGTTTGTCAAAGTTAATTTCTTGCACAAATGTATCAAGTTCGCACTGTCGCCCAAGCATGACGCATAACGGTTGGAAGATTTACGATGTTTTTAAAAGCAGGGTTGAAGAGCGCGTCTCTTTCCCTCGCACGAATGTATATTGAAACCATAAATCTTTCCTTTTCAATAAAGCCCTGCTTTTAAAAATATTCTTAAATCTTTATGTTATCTCCAGCCAAACTTTCATTAGAAGTTAAAACCTCTCATTCATTCTTATAATAACAAAGTCCTTTATCCGTGGAGAACCAAACCCTGTTGTTGCTATCTGTAAATATATTCTGAACATTATTAGATGGTAACCCATTAGAAGCACTATAACTCTTGAATTCATTATTGTCATAGCAAACTACACCTTTTTGTTTCATTCCAATCCATATATTCCCGCTTCTATCTTCCACAAACCCAAAAATATCCTGGTATTCTTCCTTTTTATTCCACTTCCCATCAATCTTATATTCGAGTCCGTCCTTCTTCGGCAACCATTTTCTTGATTTACTGTCGATAAAGAATTTGCAGTCCACCTTTTGTTGCGACTGATGCCATTCTTTGCCATTATACACACCAAAATTGTTATTGTAATAAACCCAAACATTACCTGCTGTATCTTCAACTGATTGATAGGTTTCCATATCATGTTGGGTATAAGGACCCACATGGTCGTAACGGATATTCTTCCATTCACTTCCATCATAAATGACAATCCCTTGTGCTCCTGCAAAAATTATAAATCCCTTTTTCTTACTTTCATGAATGCGAAAAGTCCAGAAATGGCCAAGCCCCTTGATCACCCCATCTTTTTTCCCATAAATAGTCCATTTATTTCCATCGTATTTTACCTGACGATCCCACGAACCTACCCAAATATTTCCGTTATGATCCCTTATTAAATCATAAACGTCACCACTGCTATATCCGTCATCTCGACCCGGAACTACAAATCTATTTCCATCATACATGAATAGCTGGTGCTTACCCGTATTGAATAATATTTTTCCATTCGGGCACTCAATAATGTCTTTAACAAATTTATATGGAGGCTTTTGCGGAGTCTCATTGAAATTTGTCCATTTTCCGTTTTCAAACATTGATACTCCGCCATCCTGCAATAGCCCCTGCAACCCAAGATCAATAAAAGAGAATACCAGACCCACCGCAGATCCAGAAGGACCTAAATAAGAACCGCTTTCCGTTGAAGAAGTCGCCCAGATTCTTCCTTTTGAATCTTCAAATATTTTCCGCACGTGAGCCTCGGTAAATATTTTTTCGCTTCTGCGATAGCTCACCCACTTTTCCCCATCAAACACAGATAGGCCACCATCCTTGCGTTCCCCATCATACGAACCTATCCAGATGTTGCCTTTACTGTCGATAAGAGAAGTCGAAATCCTGCTTCCAATTAAGCCGTTCTTTTCATTATAGGTGATCCATGATTTTCCATCATAAACCAGAATTCCTTTGTCAGTAATAAACCAGATATTATTCTTTTTATCATTGAGAACGTCAAAAATTTTTGGATTAATATCAAGCAGACCATCTTCTTTTTTAAAATACTTCCAGTTGCCTTGTGAAAATGTTTGGAACGAAACAAACACTAAAAGAATCGCAACTGTCCGTCTAATAATTGTTTTCATATTATATTCTTTTAAATAAAGTAGTTCCGAATTGGTTGGCGATAACTATTAGCTATACGAAATTACATAAATATCTTCGTATATCTAACTTAAAAGCTTTGCTATCCAAACAAAAATAAACAGAATTTGTACTTTTGATATATCACATCAACTTTGGGTTAGCTTTAATATTCGCATGGTTATGCGAAGAACAAATTAAATAATATGAAAATTATAGATAATTTTATAAATCTCTTAAAGCTAAAAAGGTATAGTGAAAACACAATTGAAACCTACAAAAATGTATTAGTACAAACATATATTTTTTTCAAGAAACCTTTTAAGGACATTACCGATAAAGATTTGTGGGTGTTTATATCGCATTTTGTAAATGAAAAAAATATTTCCTCATACTACCAACGCCAAATGCTTGCTACCAACTTGTTGCCACCCAAATATAAACCAAAAATGTGGCAATTTACTCTTTTGAAGAGGGGGTATTAGTGCCACATCACCCAACAAAAAAAACTGCCCTGTACCATCACAGGTACAGAGCAGGATTTAATAAAGGAAAAATATTATAAAAATTGTATCACCATTCTTTCGTCCATTCCGAACAATTTTTCGGTACATTCTGAGCCGGATCATCGCAGTTTTTAACCTCACGGCATGTCCGTATTTGATGCTCTACCGGTTTATCAGGAACCAAAACCGTTCTGCGCTCATCCCATTTCGTATATTCACATCCAGGTCCAAGACTGGTCATAAACTCTTTTATAGTTATACTCCCATCTTCCAATTGTTTTAATCTTTTTTCAGTTTCATTCATAATTTTTTGTAATTAATATTGGTTAAAGTAATTTCTTCTTTGCTCAATATAACAAAAATAACCTTGCACATGCCTTTAAGTACAGAGCAGGATTTTTTCTTTATGAATTAGTCCAACCAATCAAACGGTAAAATGGGGTTTGTGTAGATTGATGGTTTTGAAAGGAACAAAGTGAAAAAGCATAGCCACTTCCTACACAAGATTCAATTCTAAATTTTGCAGTTCGAAAAGATTCGGCAGATGCCGGCAATTGGCTTATGTTTCCTTGCGAAAGATCAAGTTCATTCATCGATTCCCAAACTCCTGAACCGATACATTTTAAGAAGGCTTCTTTCTCTGACCACAATCTAAAAAATAACTCATGCTGGTTTGTTTCTGTTAATCGAGTTTTCTCTTTCTCTGAAAAAAAACGATGTACAATTTGTGAATAATCGAAGGAGTTTTTGATTTCTTCGACATCACAACCCACCGGATTGGAAGAAGAGATATAAATTAATACTAAACCTGCGGAATGAGAAACATTAAAGTGCCAATTGGAATGCTTTCGTAAATAAGGTTTTCCTTTTTCGCTTACATCAATTTCCAATTCATTTGGTGAACAGCCTATATTGTATGACAATATGATTCGAGCAATAGATCGGCTTACAATTCTGATCCAGCGATCGGCAGGACGAATATGACGTTCAGCTTTCTCTTGTTCTTTTTTATTCAATACACTATACAATTGATCGGAATAGGGAACAAATTCTAAAGCATCGATAATGACTGCCATTGTATCTCCAGCAGACAGAGGTGGCAATTGCTGAAGCTCGCAAAATCTGTATTCGGGATGATGGAAGCGGGTTAATTGTACGTTGGGCATAGAAAACAAATTTAATATTTATGTTAATGAGGATGATGGTATATTCCAAATCATTTTACATTTGAACTATGGATATGGACAAAGCGCTGCTGAATGAGATTGTTGGCTGGGATGTAAATCTTTGGGCAAGAGCTATTGATTTTTGGGATCAGCATCTTCCTGCCAATAATAGCCATATAAATTGCTTAGATATAGGTGCACGCGAAGGAGGATTGAGTTTATGGTTGGCAATGAAAGGGTTTGATGTGATTTGCAGCGATGTTTCGGATATTGAACAATCGGCTTCGGTTTTACATAAAAAGTATTCCTATACCGGCAGCATCAAATATGCCGATTTGAATGCTATGGAATTGAAAGAATTGAACACGTATGATATTATCATTTTTAAGTCGGTACTTGGTGCTATTGGTAGTTTTCATCAGCCTGAAGCGATACAACAAAGCATACAGAACATATATGATGCTTTGAAGCCGGGTGGGAAATTATTGTTTGCAGAAAATTTGAAATCTACTTTTGTACATCAAATGGCTCGAAAATATTTTACCCATTGGGGAGCACGTTGGTACTACCCTACTTTTGGCAATATGATGGATTGGTTATCTATATTTCAAACGGTGAATTACCAATGCAGCGGATGGCTCAGTGCATTTGGTCGCAATGAAGCGCAAAGAAAATTATTATCTAAAACGGATCATTTGGTAGAGAAGATTGTGCCCGAATCGAAGAGGCAAATAATGTATGGAGTTGCACAAAAATGGAAAATGTTTAATCAAGATATTGATTGAGCGATTGACATAATTTTTGAATATGCGACTCTTCGCTCACTACACTATCGGTACTGCTACCATCTATCTTAACAAATTCAACACCCTTTGAAGCAATGGCATCCCATCCCAAATGCTCATCGTTCACATCGGGATATACTTCTTCTGTTTTAAACAAATAAATTTTTCCATTGTAGGATTGAGGGTTATAGGCTTGAAGCGCTCTGGTATGAATGACTCTTATATCCTCCATTTCGCTTTGGTTTTTATTTTCTGCTGACGAGGATAATCCACTCCTAGAAAGAATTACATTTTTTACTTTGCCGGCTAATTGAATTTTTTCATCCATACTCATGCTTAAAAATCGGTTGAGTTTGCTTTTCAATCCTGACTCGCTGCTATGAAATGAAGGAACATAATTATCAACAAAACCAAGAAAGGATACCTTCTCTCCTTGCTTATGTAGTTGTTGAGCCATTTCGAAAGCGACCATGCCACCAAAGCAAAGACCAAATAAACGATAAGGTCCCTTAGCTTGCACCTTTTTCATTTCGCTAATATAAAGTGTGGCCATTTCTACTATATCGCTTTGAGGTTTCTGTGCAGGATCTAAAGCTCTTGGCTGAATGGCGTATAAAGGTTGATCCTGATTTAAGTAGCGAAGCAGACGCGACCAACGATGACTGTTACCATTGTGCATGTGAATGCAAAACAATGGAATTCTGTTACCGATGCTACGCAAAGGTAAAACCATTTTAAAATTTTGACTTGCTTCTTCTTGATCAACCATGGCCGATAATTCAGCAATAGTAGGTGCAGTAAACAATGTGGTAGCCGGAAATTTTTTGCCGCTAAACTTTTCAATCTCACTAATGACTTTAATGGCTAAAAGAGAGTGTCCACCCGATTCGAAGAAGTTGTCATGAATGCCAATATCTTCATCTTGCAATACAGCAATCCATATATTATGAATCAACTCTTCTGTTTGATTGGACGGTGGTACAAAACGATTCGTTCTGCTTTTTCTACTTTGCAATTTTGGCAATGATTGTTTATCCAGTTTACCATTAGGGGTTAATGGAATTTCCGGAATGGATAATATTCCCGATGGTATCATATATTCGGGAAGTAGCTTTTTAAGTTGATTCAGCAATTCAGTTTCTTCATTGCTTTGAGAATTGGCTTCACTCCTACTTTGTATGTATTGCATGTAATATTCATACTTACCTGACTGCAAACGATTTCTAAAATGTAAACGCTCATTGCCTTTATATAACACAACATCAAAAGCATCGCCTGCATCTATAAGAGTAAAACGACAATTGAATCGTTTTGATTTTTTTTCAAAATCTTGTTTCCATTGCTCAAGTTCATTTTGTGTATGATATGGAATAGACGAGATGCCTAATGTTTGAATATTGTCGGATGCTAAATAGTCGTTCATCTTTTTGCTGTTCCATTCGCCTGATTTAAAATCGCTCCAATTAATAAATTGTTGAGAAAGAGCTAAAGGCTCATTATACATTATGGCATGAAATCTTGAACCCGGATGATTCAAATCGCTAAGCACGTCAACATGTGCTATGTTCGGATGGCCTTTAACAAAAGAATAGAAATACTCAGGATTAAAACTAATATAACCAATATCATTAATGGATTCCACACCCGGAACCCCAATGATTACAATAGCACCACCTTCATTAAGCTTGTTTATTAATTGATTTAGATATTGGTGAAAATCAATTGCATTTTGAATAAATAAATCTGCAAAAACGATACAAATCAAATCGAAATTCTTATCAGGAATTATAGGATGGTAATCGTTATCTTTTTTTGCGTTAAAGATTAAATGTTCTGAATGTGTATTATTCAGAATTCGCTCCTTAACTCCAATTTCTAAAACGGATGAATCTTTTAGTTTCAACCAATCCATCAAACGCAATAGCTCCGTTCTTGTTTTTGTTAGCGATTCGTTTATAAATACACTCTTATCAATTTCAGATATTTCAATAAGCCTTATGGATGTGTTGTCAGCAGGATCAACTATATAAGCCAATAATAATTGATTCTTCAGGTCATCTTCTGTAGCGCAAACAACAACATCTTTACTCGTTAAAGTTTGCAATGCTGCTTGTACTTCTCCTATTTCAATTCGATATCCTCTGATTTTAACTTGCTCATCATTTCTACCCTTATACAAAATATCTCCATTGGGCAAGTATGCAACAATATCACCGGTCTTATACATATATGCGCCCGGAATATTTACATCCGGAACAAAACGATCGGCACTTAATGTTTTATTCTCAAAATATCCTTTAGCTAAACACTCACCACTTAAATAGAGTTCACCACTAGCTCCTAAAGGAACATTTGCCAACTGCTCATTTAATATATAGCAGCTGGTGTTGGAAATCGGCTTACCAATGCTGATCCACTCATCTTTTGTGTCAATCTTTTTAACTACACAACCAACGGTAGCTTCAGTTGGTCCATATTCGTTATAAATATTTATTTCCGGATTAATCTTTCGTAAGGTAGCAATGTGGGTAGGCAACAATTCTTCACCACCAACAATGGCTGTTTTTATTTTATTGCTGCTAATGTTTAAGTTGTCAAGCACTAATATATGTGCAGGTGTCAATTTTATGCAATCAATCGGATTCTCATTACTAAAGTGATCGTGTAATATGTTAAGTAATTCGGCCTGCTGTCTGAAAATGGTTAAACTTTTACCATTTAATAATGGACAAAAAATACTGGTAACGGTTAAATCAAAAGATAAAGAAGAAAATAAACCAAAATGACCTTTTATATTATCATTCAAATAATAACTCAAACACCAACTTATGTAATTAACCACACTTCTATTCGATACTTCAACTCCCTTCGGTTTTCCGGTACTTCCGCTGGTGTAAATGATATAAGCGGAATCTTCACTTGAATAATCAACCGGTTTAAATATTGCATTGCCAGCAATATCCTCGATGCAAAAAGAATGCTGACTTTGAGCTACAAGATGTCTGCAACTTTTTTGCGTAACAATGATCTTTGCTTTGCATTGCGAAAGGATGTAGTTGATTCGATCTTCAGGATTTGATAAATCTACGGGAACATAAACAGCTCCACATTTGAGTATTGCCAGTAAAGCATAAATCATCTCAGGACTGCGCTCCAACAACAATACCGCTGTATTCCCTTTTTGAAGTCCTAATTGCTGAAAGCGGGCTGCATATTTTTCTACTTGTTCTAATAAATGCTCATATGTATATGAAAAAGCTCCAAAATGAATAGCAATTTCATTCCTATTCTTAAGCGCAGTGTTTTCAAACCATTCATATAAAGAAACGTGTCGATCGTAGCTGATTGATGTAGCATTCCATTCATTTGTCATTCGCAACAAATCATCATTGGTATTTACCTTCAATTGGTCAATGATAGAATCTTCGCGAGTACAAACATCTTCCAGCAAGGATGTAAATTCCTTCAATCTAGTTTCGATAATACTATCATCAAACAAACTGGTATTGTAACTGCATTCTAATATGAGATGCTGTTGGTCGCCACTGGCATTTATATAAAACTCAAAATTCTCTGCCACTCTTTTGTTCGATTCCCATTGCATGTTCAATCCAAAGAATTCAACATCATCAGTGAGTCCTATATCCACATTAAAACTTATGGGTGTAAGTGGAATTCGGGCAGGATCGCGTTTGATCTTTAAATGACTCATCAAAGTTCCTAAAGTAAACAGTTGATGTTCATAGGCATCAAATAACTCCGATTTTCTGTTTTGAACGTAGTCACTAAACTTAATACCCGCATCCTGTTTTGAACGTAAGGGCAATAAATTGACACAATGGCCAATGAGCCGTGACAAACCACTACTTGACTGCCCTGCAGATGGCAATGCTATAATCACATCGTTTGTTCCAATAAGGCGATGCATATAACACTCGAAAGATGCAGTTAGTAAACTCACAAAACTAACTCCCCACTTTCGGGCAGTAGACTTTAAGTTGGCATACAGCTCATCGCTTACTTTATGATCCACTCGATTAGCTTTGTATGTTCTAATGGCTGGCCTTCTCTTATAAGTTGGAAGGTCTAATAAGGGCAGTTCATCTTTATATTGCTCGGTCCAAAATTTTTGGTCGGCATGACCTTTCTCAGACGTTTGATGTTTGTTTAAAAAAGAAACATAATCAGAAAAAGGAACAGCAGGTTCAGGAATGTGAATAGAAGAATCGCAATAGTGAGAATACCATCGGCTTAAATCTTGCATGAGTATTCCCAACGACCATCCATCACAAACGATATGGTGCGCAGTGATGATTAATGCATGTTCATTTTCTTTGTTGCTTATTACAACAAAGCGAATGAGAGGTCCCTTTTCTAAATTGAAAACTTGTTGAACTTCGAGCGAACGCTGTTCATCAATATTTTTTTCAAGCTCTTCACTATCAGCAAAAATAATCTTTGCTTCTACATTAATCTCCGGAACAATATTCATGTGCATTCCATCGGCAGAAAAAGTTGTCCGCAAAGAATCGTGATGTTGACATACGCTATGAATAGCATTTTTAAGATTATCAACCTGTAAAGTTCCTTTTAAAAATAAGGTTACCGATTCATTATAAGCGAGGTTGGCTATATCGCCACCAAAGCGAATATTCGTAAACAACTCTCGTTGTGCTTCGGTACTTTCTAATTGAATAAAAGAAACCTGTGATTGATTTTGAAATGGGTCAAAATCAACCGGAATAAATTTGTCTAATATGTTCGATGCACTTGAATCACTCATGTAGTTAAATTATACGAAAAGAAACCGCTAAGGTTTTGAGCTCAACGAATGATTCAAAAGTACAAAAACTGTACGTTAAGATCATTCTTAAAAATATTATTATTTATACCTTTGACTTCTCTTTTTTAATCAAATTTATGGGTAGAATATTCGAAAAAAGAAAGCATAAAATGTTTGCCCGATACGATAAAATGGCAAAAACATTTACACGTATTGGAAAAGAAATTGCCATCGCAGTAAAACAAGCAGGTCCTTTACCCGAAAGTAATCCTCGACTCAGGCTCGCCATACAAAACGCCAAGGCAGCCAATATGCCTAAAGACAGAGTTGAGTCTGCCATAAAAAGAGCCTCTTCAAAAGAAGAAGGTGATTTTGAAGAAGTGGTTTTCGAAGGTTATGGCCCTTATGGTGTAGCGGTATTGGTTGAATGTGCAACCAATAACAACACCAGAACGGTTGCTAATATTCGAATGTATTTTAATCGGGCAAATGGCAGCTTAGGAAAATCCGGATCTGTTGATTATTTATTCGAACGAAAAGGAGTTTTCGAAATCAATCCCAATGGAAAAGATCTTGAAGAGTTGGAATTTATGCTCATCGATTTTGGATGCGAAGAAATTGGTAGCGATGAAGATAAAACCTTTGTCTATACATCTTTCGAAAATTTTGGAAACATGTTAAAAGGATTGGAGGATCTCCAAATTGAAGTGATCAGTACAGCTGTTGAACGATATGCAACTACATCCGTTAAGCTAAATACTGAACAAGAAGAAGAAATTGCTGAGCTGATCAATAAGATTGAAGAAGACGATGATGTTCAGCACGTTTTTCATAATATGGCATAGTCTTAAGAATAATTCATGGTGGATTGCGTGTGACCAATCATTTCTTATATTTGGTATATAAATCAAACCAAAAAATACCATGAAGAAAATTTCACTGACATTAGGAATGGTTGTCTTCGGATTGATGGTTGCATGCCAACAACCTGAAAACAAAGAAGAACCATCCGCTCAAAATGAACAGAAAGAAAGTTGGCAATTGTTGGGCTATGAATCAAAAGCCGCATACGGAGAACATTTAGTTCTGATTGGAGGATGTGACGATTGTCATTCACCTAAAGTGATGGGACCTCAAGGCCCTGAAGTAAACAAAGACCTTCGACTATCAGGACATCCTGCTAATGAGCCTGCACCTGATATCAATCGACAAGAGATAGAGAGTAAGTTTATGGCTGCCTGCAATCCAGGACTTACCGCTTGGGTTGGCCCTTGGGGAGTTTCATTTGCTGCCAACATTACTTCTGATGCAACCGGTATTGGTAATTGGAGCGAAGAGCAATTTAAAAGAGCTATGCAAGAAGGCAAATTAAAAGGAATGCCTGAAGGTCGTATGCTTTTACCTCCAATGCCTTGGCCTGCCTTAAGTCATATGACTGATGATGAGATATCATCCATATTTGAGTATCTAAAATCTATTCCTGCAATCAACAACGTTGCTCCTACACCCTTGCCTCCTCTTGCTGCTATGGCGCAATAAACTTTAGCAGTTCAAGATAATTAATAAAAAGCCTTGTGAACAATCACAGGGCTTTTTGTATAAATGGGAATCAATAAGTATATCAATATCTTTGTTTGTAAATTAAAAACCTACTAAAAGTTTATGTACGATCTACCTTACTACAAAGAAAAAGATGAGAAAGTAATATTCGATTTCATTGCACGCTATCCGTTTGCTTTTATCAGCGGTTGCGATTCAAATCAAAAGCCTGTGGCAACTCAAATTCCGGTATTTATTGAAGAACAAAATGGTAAAAGATTTTTAAGAGGTCATATTATGAAAAACACCGATCACCATAAGGCGTTTATTCATAATGAAAATGTTTTGGTCGTATTTACCGGACATCATACTTATGTGAGCGGCACCTGGTATAGCAATCCTCATACGCCTTCTACCTGGAATTATATGAGTGTATATGCTTCAGGAAAGATTCGCTTTCTTGATGATGAAGCGTTAATTCAAGCATTACGACTTACTTCACTACATTTTGAAGCATATAATGAACATTCAACAACTGCTTATGACAATTTGCCAAAAGAACTTACCGAAAAGCTAATAAAAGCAATTGTAGCATTTGAAATCGAAATCGAAAACCTTGATACGGTATTCAAACTAAGTCAGGATAGAGATATAGAAAGTTACGACAATATAATTGAGCAATTAAAACACAAAGGAGAAAACGGGCAGGTAATTGCAGCGGAAATGGAGAAAAGGAGAAGCAAGCAATTCTCTAAATAACTTGTTAAATAATTATAGTTAATCTCTAAGAACCAAAACCTTTTTAATCGTAACATTATCAATAATTAAAGTATACAAACCTTGCTCTAAGTGCGTTACTTCAATATCATTTATTTCCTTATCAAATAATCCTTTCAGAATAGTTTGTCCTTTATTATTTATCAGCTTATAATTGATATTAAGGTACTTGCCATAGTTATGCACTCGAATAAAACTCGATGAGGGATTAGGGTAAATTTTAAAATTTTCAACTGCGATGTTTGAAGCTATATCGGTAGTAGGGTTATACAGATTCATCACTTCATTAGGTGTAAGTTCTCGATTCCAAATCCCGATGTCGTCCAACGATCCTGAAAAGTAATTGGTTGCTCCAGGTAATCCTCTCCCAAAATAAAAAGGCAAATTTGCAGCAATAGCTCCTGATAAATTGTAAGAGCTGGTTGTTATTAGTGTTCCATTTTTATATAACTTCATCAGTCCGGCATTATAAGTCCCTACATAATGTTCCCATACGTTCAATGTATTTGGACATGTAGCCCAAGTCCATGAAGACTGTTGAATATTTACTCCAAAATTATTTTGAGAGTTATTTCCTTGCATGATTGAAATAAAGTAGCCAGCGGTATTTACACCACTCATCATCAAAACTGCAGTGGAAGGAGTGCTTTGCTTTTTCATCCAAACAGAATAACTAAACGAACCTGTTTCAGCAAAAGTAAAAGAAGGAGCTGCCAATGTTAAAACAGAGCTACTGCCATTATAAACCGATGAGGAATTTGGAGTATTGAATCGATCCGGACCAAATGTCACTCCTGTATTAACAGGTGTGTTTCCATTTCCACTTAAGTCGTTAACATTCCCATTATATGAATACCATGCTTGTAATCCTTGCAAAGGAACATATGGAGGGACTTGAGCAGTTAAATTGTTGATGGAAAAAAATAGAATAATCGATACATATTTAAAAGTCTTGTTCATTGGTCTAAAGCTTTTATTAAAAACAAATATAGTCAATAATACTTTTTAATATAGTTTGTTGCGACTATCACTACGTAATAAAAAAGAGAGCCATCACAATGGATAGCTCTCTTTACAATTTATTTATTTACAGAAATCTATTTTTCGATTTCTAATAATTCAACTTCAAAAATCAAAGTAGCATTTGGCCCAATTGATCCTCCTGCACCTCTTTCACCATAAGCCAAATTTCCAGGAATATATAATTTCCATTTGCTACCTACAGGCATCATTTGTAACGCCTCAGTCCAACCGGCAATCACACCATTTACAGGAAAAGATATAGGCTCACCTCTATCTACCGAACTGTCGAACACAGTTCCGTCAATTAAAGTACCATGGTAATGTGTTTTAACTTTGTCGGTAGGGCCTGGTTTTTCACCGGTACCCACTTTTAATACCTCATATAGCAAACCACTTTCAGTGCTCTTAACTCCGTCTTTCTTCTTAGTTTCGGCTAAGAACTTATCCCCTTCTGCCTTATTTTTATTGGCCGATTCACTTTTCTTTGCTTGCATATAGCCTTGAACAATTCCGTTTGCAGCATTTATATCCATTGCCCCACTTCCGGCATAGGTATCACTCATCCCTTTCTTTACCAATTCAAAATTTAATTGATCAAATCCACTTTGCTGTAAGTTATTTCCAATACTAATTCCTAGGCTATAACTCACCGAATCATTTTTGTTTTCAAATTTCATAGTTTCACTTTGTTTAGAATTTTTTTGTGCCATTACTGTACCACTTAATACTATGGCAGCAGCTATTAACAATACTTTTTTCATAGTCTTTAAAAAATTTAGGCCCCTAAGGTACAATTAATCGCTTACACCTGCATGAATCTTCAATGAGCCTGTTCAATACTATATTATTATAAAGCTTGTGCATATTTTCTATGCAGAAAATAGTTATTAATTTGCCAAGCTTATGTCTTTCAATCTTACATCGCAATTTAACCCAACAGGTGATCAACCTCATGCAATTGATCAATTGGTTCAAGGATTGAATCGTGGGGATTATGCACAAGTTTTACTAGGCGTAACCGGTTCGGGAAAGACATTTACGGTGGCAAATGTTTTGAATCAAGTAAACCGTCCTGCATTAATTTTAAGCCATAACAAGACGTTGGCTGCACAACTTTATGGTGAATTCAAACTCTTTTTCCCTGATAATGCCGTTGAGTATTTTGTTTCGTATTATGACTATTATCAGCCGGAAGCATATTTACCCGTCACTAACACCTATATCGAAAAAGATCTATCGATCAACGATGAAATTGAAAAGCTTCGTTTAAGCGCTACTTCTTCCTTGCTTTCAGGAAGAAGAGACATTATAGTAGTTTCCTCCGTTTCTTGTATTTATGGAATTGGTAATCCAGAGGACTTTAATAAAAACATCATTCGACTTCAAACCAAACAAAAGGTTAGTCGGAATGCATTTTTGATGCAATTAGTTGCATCCTTATACAGTCGTACTCAAACTGAATTTACGCGAGGAAAGTTTAGAGTTAAAGGTGATACCGTGGATGTGTTTCTTGCATATGCCGATTTTGCATATCGAATCATTTTCTTTGGCGATGAAATAGAAAGCATTGAATCAATCGATCCACTGCATGGAACCTCTTTTGATCAGCATGAGTACGTTTCCATATTTCCGGCCAATATTTTCGTAACCTCACAAGACAGTATGTTGCAGGCTATTTGGCAGATTCAAGAAGATATGGTTCGACAGGTGGACTTCTTTAAATCTATAGGAAGAGGATTGGAAGCTAAGCGCCTCGAAGAACGTGTAACCTATGATATTGAAATGATGCGAGAATTGGGCTATTGCAGTGGAATAGAAAATTACTCAAGATACTTTGATAAACGAAAAGCAGGAGATCGACCTTTCTGTTTATTGGATTATTTTCCGGATGATTACATTATGGTGATTGACGAAAGTCATGTTACGATTCCACAAATCAAGGCAATGTTTGGTGGCGATCGTAGCAGAAAACAAAATTTAGTTGAGTATGGATTTCGATTACCCTCAGCAATGGACAATCGCCCATTGAAGTTTGAAGAATTTAATACCTTAATCAAACAGGCTTTATATGTAAGTGCAACTCCAGCCGATTATGAATTGGAACAAGCCGAAGGCGTTGTTGTTGAACAAGTCATACGACCAACCGGTGTTCTCGATCCGGTAATTGAAATTCGACCCAGTATAAATCAGATAGATGATTTGTTGGATGAAATTGATCAAACGGTGCAAAATGGGAATCGCGTTTTGGTCACTACATTAACCAAACGTATGGCAGAAGAGTTGGATAAATATTTGGCTAAGCTCAATATTCGTTCAAGGTACATTCATTCGGATGTTGATACTCTTGATCGTGTGGAAATACTGAGAGATTTGAGACTGGGCAACTTTGATGTGCTGGTGGGTATAAACTTGTTGAGAGAAGGACTTGATTTACCTGAGGTATCGTTGGTAGCCATTTTGGATGCAGACAAAGAAGGATTTCTCCGATCGGCCAGAGCTTTAACACAAACAGCCGGTAGAGCCGCCAGAAACATAAACGGTCGTGTAATCATGTATGCCGATAACATTACTAAGAGTATGCAACAAACCATAGATGATACGGAGCGCAGAAGAGAAAAACAAATTAAATACAATCAGGATCATAATCTAATTCCTCGTGCGATTGAAAAATCAACCCACAGTATTCTACAACAAACTTCCGTTGCTGATCGAAATAAAAACAACAATAAAGCATATGAAGAACAGAGTCAAAAATCTATTGCGGCTGACCCTGTTTATCGATACATGAATGCAGAACAGTTAAGCGAACAAATTAAGAAAACGAAGCAATCAATGGAAAAATCGGCAAAGGAACTGGACTTTATAGAAGCTGCTCGCTTGCGTGATGAGTTGTTTTCGTTACAAGAGATTAGGAAAGATCGCTTTGGCGAATAAGTAAATGCTTTTTTATTCTTTGCTTTTTCCCTACTCTGCTCACTGCAAAAGAAATAGCAAATAGAAGACCGGAACAAACGGTAATCGATCCTGCAATTGAAGTGTTTGTTAAGCTTGCTAAATAGAATCCGGCAAGCGAAACAAGAAAACCTATTAGCACACTCATCCATAAAATGGTTTTCAAACTTCCATTCAATAAGTAGATACTTGCCGGTATAACAGATAAAAGCGCTACTACTAATATGGCGCCAACAGATTCAAAAGCCACCACTGTAACAATGGAAACCAAACTCATTAAAAGCAGATGCCAAAACCGCGCATTGATACCGAGTGACCGCGCAAAATCTTCGTTGAAACTACAAAGCTGAAAAGCTTTATAGGCTCTATAAACAATATAGACAACCACAAAAAAAACCACACTGTTGATCAATAATGCACGGGGAATAAAAATATCTGAACCGAAAGCTATAACATCCAAGGGCACATAGGCAATCTCTCCATACAAAACACAATCTTGATCGAGATCAACTTGGCCGGTATAAAAACTAATGAGTATAATTCCGATCGAAAACAAAAAAGTAAAAACTACTCCAATACTGGCATCTTCTTTAACCTTTACAGTTTTAGTTAAAACCTCTATAAATAAAGTGGTAAGAACACCTGTAATCGCTGCACCTAGTAACATAATATAGCTATCGCGACTGCCGGCTATAAGATAGGCAATAACAATTCCGGGTAGTACTGAATGAGAAATCGCATCGCCAACCATAGACATTTTTCTAAGCATTAGAAATGTACCTAGTATTGCACAGGATGATGCTATTAACGTGGCAGTGAGTATGATGTACAAAGCATCCATTAATAAGGTATAGTTTTATTATGTGGATCCAATTCGGGAAAACCTAAATCCTTTTCAATCAAGCGCTCGATATCTGGTGTGATGATATGTTCCATCGATTCGGCATCAGCATGCAAATGGTCGTCCTGTAGATTCAATCTTTTGCTTAGGTATAACTCCCATAGTCTATGTAACCGCACCACTCTTTTGCCACTTTCAATACCAAGCTTCGTTAAGTAAAAACAAGATGCGCTACCCAATACCTCTTCTGAATCTAATAGGCGTTTAAATCCTTTAGTGAATTCAGTTTCAGAAAAATCTCTTTGATTTAATACCATTGATTTGCTTATTGCTTTAGATCGATCTCCTCCGGTAAGATGATACATGGATTTCAATAGATTTTCTTTTAGTATTTTAAATTGATTGTCTCTATGTTTTAATCGTCTTGCTATAAGGCCTTTGTGAGGGGCAAAAACAAAACTAAATAATGCAATACAAGTTAATACCACTACAATCCATGGTCCTGTGGGCATTGAACTGATACTGTGCGAAACAAATGCCCCAACCCATGCAGCTATAACTCCAAACAAGGCACCTAGCATTAAAATACTAGAGATTTTAGAAGACCAAAAGCGAGCAGCAGCTGCAGGTGCTATAAGTAAAGCCGACATTAATACTACACCAACCGCTTGAATGCCTGAGGATACAGATAAAATGATCATTACAGACAACACAAACTCTAATCGCTTTACCGGCAATCCAATACTTAAAGCATAATCCCGATTAAAACAGATCAGGTTTAATTCCTTAAAAAGAACAACTACAGCCAACAGTAAAAACAAAGAAATACTAATAAAGACCAATGCATCAGAAGGAGTAAGAGCGGCTGCTTTTCCAAAAAGAAACTTATCTAATCCGGCTTGAGAACTATTACCGGTTTTTTGAATGAAAGTTAAAAGCATAATTCCCAAACCGAAAAAAACACTGAGTACAATGGCTATACTTGTATCCGACTTAAGTTTACTTTTATTGGGTATATAATTAATCAAATATACCGCCAGCCAACCTGAAACAACGGCAGCAACCAAAAGATGAATGGTACTCTTACTACCACTAATTAAATAACCTAAACAAATTCCAGGTAATACAGCATGTGCTATTGCATCGCCTACCAGCGATTGCTTTTTAAGAAAAGCATAGGTTCCAACCAAAGCACTACTCGCTCCGAGCAAAACCGAACCCAGAACCACAAACCAAATATTCGGCTCGCGTAGAAGTAAAAAATCAACAATATTCATCGGTCTTCTTTCATCCCTTTCTCCCGAACGGGGAATTGATGCTTTTCAATTTCATCTCCAAGTTTTTGTAGAATGCTTAAACTACCACCGTAAGCTTGAGAAAGATATTCTTGCGTTAAAACTTCTTCTGTCTTACCACTTTTGATCAATCTCGTATTCAGTAAAACAATCCAATCAAAATAATTGCGAGCTGTTTCTATGTCATGGTGAATGATCACTACGGTTTTTCCTTTTTTCTTCAACTGATTCATAATTTCAAGTAACGCAGACTCAGTAGTAGCATCCACACCGGCAAAAGGTTCGTCCATCAAATACAAATCGGCTTCACGTGCAAGTGCCCTCGCCAATAAAACTCTTTGTTGTTGACCACCAGAAAGTTGAGAAATCTGTCGTTTTCCATAAGACGTAAGTTGAACTTGTTCTAAAGCTTGTAGAGCCAAGCGCTTGTCCTCAGATTTCAATGGCCTAAACAAATTCTCCCTTTTATATCGTCCCATCAAAACAACTTCGTAAACACTCGCAGGAAAATCCCAATCGATACTTTCTCTTTGAGGGACATACGCTACTCTTTGTCGAACTTGATCTAATGAACTATCAAAAATTTTAATGTGTCCACTTACCGGCTCTATTAAGTTCATTATGCTTTTCATAAGAGTAGATTTGCCTGAACCATTCGGACCAAGAATTCCAATCAATTGTCCTTCGGGAATTTTGAAATCAATATCCCATAAAACCGGTTTGCCTGTATATGTGGCGGTAAGATTATGCGCCTCAATAGCTGCCATTTTATTATTTTAATGCATTTACAATTGTGCTAACATTGTGCTGAACCATGCCTTTGTATGTTCCTTCATTGGTTCCTTTATCTCCCATCGCATCCGAATATAGCGTTCCTCCTATTATTACATTATGGCCTTTTGCCTTACATCCTTCTATCACTGCTTCAATTGACTTCTTTGGCACAGAACTTTCCACAAAAATAGCTTTGATTTTGTTTTCTGTTACATGATTAACCAACGTTGTAATATCTTTCAATCCAAACTCCGCTAATGTAGAGATGCCTTGCAAACCTTCAACACGGACATCATAAGCTCTTCCAAAATATTCAAATGCATCATGAGCAGTAATTAAAATTCGCTGCTCTTTAGGTATCTCAGAAATTCGTTGAGCTGTTTCAGAATGCAATTCTCTTAACGAAGTAGCATATGCTTTTGCATTATCTTTAAATATCAATGCATTCCTAGTATCGATCTTTCCTAAATGATCTCCGAGATCAATAATCAAATGGCTCCATAATTCAACATCGAACCAAACATGAGGATCATGAACACCATGAACAGAGTCGGCCAAAATCAATGAATGCTTTGAGTTGTCTTCCACCATTGCCAGAGTAGGCTTTTGGTTTGACATTTTTTCAAAAATATCTACCATTTTTCCCTCCAAGTGCAAGCCATTGTAAACAACAATATCGGCACTTCTTATCAAATTGAGATCATCTAAACTTGGCTTATAAAGATGAGGATCAATTCCCGGCCCCATTAGTGAAGTTACGTCTACAAGTGTATCACAAATGTTTTTAATGGCATCTTCGATCATTCCGGTTGTGCATACTATTTTTAATTTAGAAGAAGTATCTTTCGAAACAGGATCAGTACAGGCTCCAAGAGCCATCATCAGAATAAATGCAATGTATTTTAAAATTCTATTCATCGTTTTTTTGTAAAGATACTATTATTTTTATAAATCTAATATTATTTTTAGACTTATCTAAATTATGAAAATATTAATCTTTGGAGACACCGATTCGCATTTAGATGAGAGCTTATTACCTTGGATGGAAAAGGCAGATGAAATTTGGCATACAGGAGATATTGGAAATTCTGATTTAGCTTTGAAGTTAAGCACATATAAAACCTTTCGTGCGGTTTATGGTAATATAGATGGGGCTTTAATTCGAAAGATGTTTCCAAAAGAAATACTATTTCAATTGGAAGGCTTCAATATTTTTATGACACATATTGGGGGATATCCAGGAAAATACTCGACTGGTATAAAAGAAAAGCTTATCCACTTTAAACCCGATATTTTTATCTGTGGACATTCACATATACTTAAAGTAATGCGCGATGAAAATCTATATAATTTATTATACCTAAACCCTGGAGCAATGGGTAAAGAAGGATTTCATCTAGTAAAAACAGCCCTTTGGCTAGAGATAGAAAACAAAAAAATAAAATCGCTGGAAGTAATTGAATTCGGAAAGAGAGGTGAATTATAATCAACGCAATCGATCGGCAGCACGGACTAAGTTTTCATCTCTTCGAATAAACACTGATGCGAAAAACAAAAGCAGTAAGGAAAGCATAGGAAAATAAATTCCTAGTTTATAATTTATTTCAGTAGCATCTTGGTTATATCCAAAAAGTAAAAATAAAATAAGACATAAATAAATCAACACTGTGAATCGAGTGATTCGATATTGAGCATTTCTATTCTTGTAACCAAACAAAGCAAAGACACTTAAAAAAATGCCCAAACATAAGAATGAAACGATCAGATAATTCCCTTTCACTTCTACTACTCCATTAATATCAGTAATAATTCTGTGGTAATATGAAATTATGGTAGTGGCATTGGGTTCTGTTGGAACATAGATTACTGAATATGGAAAAAGTAATGCAACAACTGAACTTATAATTGCGACTAATATGAAAATACTTTGTACACGTTGTATCATAATTCAAAAAAGTTGACTGCAAATATGGTACTTAATATAGAATGCCGATATAGATTGTTAAGAAATCTGTTAAAAAAGTTTGTTTGACATCTAATTTAGTTATATACTTGCCCTATATTTGATTCCGTTTTCAAGGGAACTTTTTCAATAATCGAATATTTCACATTTCATTTATTAAACTAGTATTCAACTACAATAAGACTATTCTATTCTTTATAATACAATTGGGTTAATCAAACCACCTATTTCAACATATTAAATAATGTATCATCAAAATGATTTGCGTGTTATGCTCATTTCTGAGTTGCGCGATATAGCTGAGAAACTAAATATCTCAGACATTGGATCACTTAAGAAACAAGATCTCATTAATGGGATTCTCGATATTCAAGCAGATAAACCCGACCTAATAGCAAATATTAAAACACCTAAAACAGAAGTTATGGCAGTGGAAGAAAAAACTGAATCTAAGAGCAACAATTCTGGAAGCAAAAGCCGAAGAGCTCGCATCAAACCAAATGAAAATGATAATGGAAGATCTTCAGATTCTCGTCCTAAAGATGAGGAAGAAGAAAAAGTAGCAGCAAAATCAACCGCTGTTGAATCCGATGATGCAGATTCCGAAGAGTCAAATGACGCAGATTCTGAAGAATCAAATGAAACGGTTGAAAATGTTGATGATACCGAAAAGATTGATCAGCGAAAAGATCGAAATCCCGGAGTTGATCATCAAGAGAAGAGAAGCTACGAAAGCAATGTAGATCTTTCTAACATTATTATAAGTGAAGGTGTCTTAGAAATAATGCCCGATGGGTATGGATTCTTAAGATCTTCCGATTACAATTATCTGGCTTCACCAGACGACATTTATGTTTCACAATCGCAAATAAAACTATTTGGTCTTCGCACCGGTGATACGGTTAGTGGAGTTATTCGACCTCCAAAAGAAGGTGAAAAATATTTTCCATTAATTAAGGTTGAAAATATCAATGGTCAGGAACCTTCCATCGTTCGCGATCGTGTTCCTTTCGATTACCTCACTCCTCTTTTCCCATTTGAAAAGTTAAATCTATCGGATGGAATTTCTGATTACAGTTCAAGAGTTATGGACTTGTTTACTCCTATTGGGAAAGGTCAAAGAGGACTAATCGTTGCTCAACCCAAAACAGGTAAAACCATGTTGTTGAAACAAGTTGCTAATGCAATAGCCGCGAATCATCCTGAGGTTTATCTAATCATATTATTGATTGATGAAAGACCTGAGGAGGTTACCGATATGGCCAGAAGCGTAAAAGCAGAAGTTGTAGCTTCGACATTTGATGAACCAGCGGAAAGACACGTTAAAATTGCCAATATCGTATTGGAAAAATCGAAGCGCTTGGTTGAATGTGGTCACGATGTAGTTATTCTTTTGGATTCAATTACGAGACTGGCCAGAGCCTATAATACCGTTGCTCCTGCATCGGGCAAAGTTCTTACCGGAGGTGTGGATGCAAACGCACTACATAAACCAAAACGATTCTTTGGTTCGGCAAGAAAAATTGAAGACGGAGGCTCCTTAACCATCATCGCCACTGCTCTTACTGAAACCGGTTCACGAATGGATGAAGTTATTTTTGAAGAGTTTAAAGGAACCGGAAATATGGAACTTCAACTGGATCGTAAACTATCGAATAAACGAATCTTCCCTGCAATTGATTTGGTTGCTTCATCTACACGAAGAGAAGATTTATTGCTCGACAAAGAAATGCTTCAAAGAATGTGGATATTAAGAAATCATTTGGCTGATATGAATCCAATTGAAGCAATGGAATTTTTGTTAGGACAAATGAGAGGCACCAAGTCCAATGAAGAGTTTCTAATTTCTATGAACTCGTAATTTCTTGCTCATCTAAAGCATTGATGCGATGAATGATGGATTGAATATTTAATCCATCAAAAGTACCTGAACTCATCAACAACAAAACTGTATTTTGAAAATCAAGTTGATCGATAAACTGTTGAACCTCATTTCCACTGTCTTTTACTATGATCGTAGTATTGGCAAACGCTTCTTGAACATCAGATTTCTCTAGGGGTGGCAACTTTTTGTGCTTTAAGGTTTCTTGATTAAAATATACAAGCGCCTGATCACAAGCATTCATGGTACCGGCATATTGATTAAGAAAATCTTTATTCAAACTACTAAATGTATGTAGTTCAAACAATGCAATTAATGTGTGCGAAGGATACTGATTACGTACAGATTGAAGTGTAGCCTGTACTTTTGATGGAGAATGAGCAAAGTCACGAAACAAAAAACAGCCTTGTTTCTGAACCAACAATTCAAGCCTTCTGGCTGCTCCTTTAAATGAAGTGATGGCCTTAATAATCCTATCTTTTGAAATTCCTAATGAGCTACAAACATGATAAGCAGCGGAGAAATTATATAAGTTATGCTCTCCAAAAAACTTCAAAGGTATTGGGTTACCATTGCTATCATTTATTACGGTTATTCCATTTTCAATCGTATGACTGAAAAAAGAATACGGAATCAACTTTAAAAACTCTGCGGTAGATTGACCTACTAAATTCCTTACCTCAATATCATCCTGATTATAAATTAAAATTCCTTTTTGATCATTGGTAGCTTCTATAAATATCTTAAACTGTTCCCGATAAAGTTCCATTGTAGGAAAAACATTGATGTGGTCGTGTGCAATTCCTGATAATACTGAAATATGAGGATGATATAAATGGAACTTAGGTCTTCTGTCAATTGGGCTGCTTAAATATTCATCTCCTTCCAATATGATCAAAGGCGCGTCACTTAATTGAACCATAGTATCAAATCCATCGAGCTTTGATCCAACCATAAAATCAAAATCAACATTGCATTCTTTTAATATGTGCATAATCATGGAGGTAATTGTTGTTTTACCATGACTACCTCCAACTACAACTCTTTGTTTGTTTTTTGAATGATTGTATAGAAATTCAGGAAAACTGTATACCGGCAAAGAAAGGGCTTGTGCTTTTATCAATTCAGGATTGTCTATTCTTGCATGCATACCAAGAATTATGCAATCAATACTTTCATCAACTCTGGCATCGTTCCATCCCATTGATTGAGGCAATAAATTAGCCGCTTTCAATCTTGACTTTGAAGGCTCATTGATTTCATCGTCTGAGCCGCTCACTACATGACCAATGGATTGTAATGCAAGTGCCAAATTATGCATCACTGCTCCACCAATGGCTATTAAATGTACTCTCATGAAATTGTGTTTCTTTAAAGATATTAATAAGATTTTGAGTAATATTTTAAACACTAAAAAGATTTCAACTATAATAATTTATTTTTATGCAAAAGAATCGCTATGAAACTACACACAATTAATACCGGAAATTTTAAGTTGGACGGTGGAGCCATGTTTGGAGTTGTTCCAAAAAGCATCTGGAATGAACTTAACCCTGCCGATGATAATAATATGTGCTCATGGGCTTTGCGATGCCTACTGATTGAGGATGAAGACAAATTAATTTTAGTGGATAACGGAATCGGAGACAAACAAAATCCAAAATTCTTTTCACATTACTTTTTGCATGGGAATGATTCCTTAGATCAATCGCTTGCATCATGCGGATTTTCAAAAGATGATATCACCGATGTTTTACTCACTCATTTACATTTTGATCATTGCGGAGGCAGCATATATTTTGACAAAGAGAAGAATTTATATCTTCCTTCTTTTAAAAACGCTACCTACTGGAGTTGTGAAAAGCACTGGAAATGGGCGACTGAACCAAACAGAAGAGAAAAAGCAAGTTTTTTGAAAGAGAATATTCTACCCATTAAAGAAAGTGGGCAACTAAAATTTGTTGAAAATGAAAACGAATTATTCAATGGAATTCATTGCAAGTTTGTATACGGACATACAGAAGCAATGATGATACCTCATATTCAATATAAAAATAATGTGGTGGTTTTTATGGCTGATCTTTTGCCTAGCGCAGCTCATATTCCAATTCCATACGTTATGGCCTATGATGTGCGGCCATTAGATTCACTTAATGAAAAAGAATCTTTTTTAAACGAAGCTTGTAACAACAATTATATCTTGTTTTTCGAACACGATCCTAGCTACGAATGTTGCACTTTAAAAGCTACAGACAGAGGAGTTCGTCCTGATCGATACTTCAAGTTATCAGAGTTATAGATTAATACAATACAAATGCACCTTTCTCCCCTATGTCGTATTGAGAAATATTATTGTCGCTCAATTGCTGCTTCCACTGTGACGTCTTATAATTATTGTTGCCAGCAGCAAATACAAACAAAGGAGCTTCATTCACTGCTTCAAACGTTTTTATATTCAAATATGGACTATTCGAGATCAACAAATAATCTACATGTAACGGAAATGAATCTCTAGACCAATTAAAGACATCCTGATTCTCCTTATTCACTAGTAATATACTTTTATCTCCTAATAATAAAAGTTCTTCTTTGATTACCATATTGTCCGATACATAATGTTTACATGAGTCTAAATTGAGTGCCACATCAGGCAAGGAGCCGTTTTTCCACCAATTATGTTTGATGTGAAACAACATTTTGCTTTCATTATTCAATAGTCCATTGTTGTATATGAAATAGTGCTTTTTATTACTGAAAAAATCTATGGCAAGCTGATTGGATACATGATAAACAATCATCTTGGGTTTGTTAAGTCTCTCAACGGATAAATAGATTCTTCCCGAAACAAACAGAATGACAAACCCGATTAAGGTTAAAAAGTAGATTTTCTTTTTCTGCTCCAACAAAAATGCTAGACAAAAAATACTTCCATATAAGGCCAAAGCTTCGGCAACCGTAATATGAATCCCATCGCTAAGTGAGAATGAAAAGGAATCTATTAATACCACCCCGGCATTTAATACTTTGAGCAGAAAAAGCAGAGCTTGACTCAATACACTTCCAATAAAAGAAATTCCTCCAAAAATGAATAGTAGAATAACACCATAAATGACCAAACTCGCTATAGGTATAACAAACAAATTTGATACTATAAACAAATTGGGAAACATGTGGAAGTATAGAAGCCCTATCGGAAAGGTCATCAACTGTGCTGCAAAAGAGATACAAAGCAAATTCCAAACCCACCACAAAAATTTATTTGGAGGCATCCATATCCACTTAATTTTTGGATAAAAGAAAATAATACCAAATACTGCGGAAAAACTTAGTTGAAATCCAACTTCGGTTATGATATATGGGTTTATGATTAGAAGAACAAAAGCTGATACCAGCATAGTATTAAAAACATTAGATGAGCGAAACAGCAGATTCCCTATTATTAGAATGGTAATCATGAGTGAAGCTCTTTGAACGGAAGGGGCCAAACCTGTTATCATGGCATACCACCAAATTAAAAGGACAATAATAATTTCTACGAATGGAATGCTCATTCTAAATCGCTTAAATATAGAAAGCAACCAAGTTAGAACCATGTAAATCAGACCAACATGCATACCCGAAACGGTTAATACATGTAAGGCTCCACTGGTGGCATATGCTCCAATCAATTCTTTATCGAGAAACTCATCGAATCCAATGACCAATGCACTGGCTACTGCATACTCCTGCCCTGTTCCTAAATAGAATGACAAGCGGTTTAGAAAAAAATTACGTTGGTCTATTATCCAAGAATAAAAACTAAATCCATGAGCATACTCGAGAATGGTCCATGAAGCTGAATCCACGTACACTTGATGATAGATTCCATGAAAAGAAGAATACTCGCGGTAATCGAATTCCTCAGGATTCATTTGCGCAGCTATGGAACTTGGTTTCGCAAATAGTAGTAAGTGGTCGTTGTATCTCAATTTTGCACTTCGCTCATCTCTTTTAAAATACGCCAGCATCTTTCCATTGGTTGGAATTGAATTACCTGAATCATCAATCAAAGCATCAATCTCTAAGAGTACTTTGTTCGTTTTATCTTTAAAAGTTATATGGCTTTTAACTTTTGCGGTAATTGCTTCTTCTTTTATTGATCGATGGAGATAATGATTTGGATTATTGGAGGGTGTATTTACTATCACCAATAATGTTCCTATAAAAAAAGCTGAAACCAGGATTAGTCCATGAATAAATAAACTATAGCGGTAAATGGCCTTAAAGGATAAGAACTGATTTAATGCAATAGAAGCAATGAGGGTTATAATAATAATGGAGTAAGATATCTCAACAGCAACACCATTAAATATTTGAAATAGAATACCGGATAAAAAGAAAATAAATAGCCTTATCAGAGGCAAACGATGCAGAAATGGCAAAGATGTTTTATGTATGCTCACATGCTGCTATAAAATTCCAAAAGTGATCAAAGAGCTCACTTAAGAATGATTTCAAATCAATTACAGTCCAGGAACTATCTTGTTCTTTGGATACTTTACAGTAAAGCTAAACTTTTTTGCTTGTGATTCTTGAGGCTTTAAAGAAAAATTCCATATAAGCTCTCCCTTGTCCAAATTATGTTGTGCTCCTGAAAGATCAATTATTCTAACTTCAATATCGCTATCGGAAGAAACAGGCACTTGGTCTGCAATTTCTAACTCAATAGCCGCACTCTTGATATTTTTAGCTTTGATCTCGTACTCGAATGTTTTCGACTTACTGCTACCAATCCATTGACTGGACTTTTTATTTTTCAAAAGCTTTCGTTCAACTTGAATCATTTTATCACGCCCTAAGCTAACTATCAAAGTATCGTTTGTATTCAACGGATCAATAAATGATTCTCCAATATATCTGTTTTCAAAACGAATGCTTGCCATTCCGGGTAGTAAAGTTTGATCTTCCCAACCGGTTACTGAAGCTAACAGAAATGCATCTCTATCCAATTTAGGAATACAAAAATACTTATACGATGCCTCAAGAATAAATGCTGATAATTCAATCTGCAGATCACCTGTTCCATTGGCAATGGTGTATTTAACCGGAATTTTAAACTCACTGAACAATTGAGTCTCAGCTTGAGTAATAGATTGTGATAAACTACCCATGCTGGCAGGGGCCATCGTTTGAACCGACTCTAAATTATCCATCTGCACTGATCGAGGTTTGCCTAATCGTTTCTGATATGAATCAATATAAGAGCTATATTCTACAAACTGCAAATACCATGGATATAAAATAGGTTTGGTCTGATTCAATGATGGATCACCTGTAGATATGGTAAGCATTACATCATTCCAATCTTCTCCAGAATTCTGAAACAAGATAGACTTTAGTGTAAGTTTTACAGGATCTTTAACTTTTAAAACAGTAAGGTCGTAAGATGGAATCCAACCGCAATTACTTACTACATAATCAACATTCAACTTTGCATTTCCGCTTGTAATTGCATTAATCGTAATTACAATGTTAGAACTGATCTTATTCGATTTGCGCTTCTTGTTTATTTCATTATTTATGCGGGTAATGATTTCATTTAACTCTTTCTCTTTTTTGCTTTCCTCTACCAATTGATTGTTTAGCTTGAATAACTTCGCTTGCAAAAAATTTCCCACTTCTTCTAAATCAGAAACTTTTAATGTTGCGTTGTCTGCTTTGGTGTTTTTATGACTATTTAAAAATAAAATATGCTCACTGATGGAAGATTTCTTATTTCGAATTGTTGTAAGGGAGGCATTTAATAAATCCAAAGAATCTTGAAGTGATTGGATTTCTGGATTGATGTTTTCTTCATTTAAGAACGACTGTTCATGTTTCAAAGCATAGATAACTGCATCCCCACTTCCACTCGCTGAAATTGAAGAGGCGACAATATGAGGTGAAACATTTTGAAGAATCACAAAATTCAACCCTGATTTTAATTTTACATCAAAATCTCTTTCAATACGTGCATAATTCTGGTAAAGATTAACTGTATTAATCTTTGATTCGTAAACACGAATGGTATTTGCATGAATAGCAAAGGAGAAACAGAGCATCATTATGCTCAACAGGTAAGTTTTCATAGGTATCGTTTTAATCAGTTTTTCAACTGATTTTTTACATTCTTTATTTCGGTCAAATAAGTTGCCTCCGTAAGACTCAACTCATTTTTAAAGTAATAAACTCCACCCCAATTGTAAACCAACTTATAAAATACATCGGTTGTAGTGGATCTCTTTACTATGGTTTTATAAATCGTTCGATTCGATTCATTCTCTGTTTCTTCAGTAATTCCTTCAGGATAATTCCTATCCACAAAAACAGGAATCATTGTATTGGCCTCTTTTTTATTTTTATCGGGAGCATTCATTTTAGCTAAAGCATCTTTTTGTGCTTGTATCTCTGCTTCACGTCTTGCTTTGGCCTCAGCTTCTATGCGAGCTCTTTCTTCAGCTTCTTGTTTTGCCTTAAGTTCAGCTAATCTTACTTGTTCTGCTTCTTCTGCATCGCGCTTTGCCTTAGCTTCAGCTGCCAAGCGGGCTTTCTCTTCTGCATCCTCTTTGGCTTTTAATTCGGCCAATCGTGCTCGTTCTGCATCCTCAGCTTTCTTTATACTATCCTGAACGCGTAATGCTTCCAATCGTGCAACTTCTTCTGCTTCGCGCTTTGCCTTAGCTTCAGCTGCCAATCGAGCTTTCTCTTCTGCCTCTTCTTTTGCTTTTAATTCGGCCAATCGCGCTCGTTCTGCATCTTCAGCTTTCTTTATACTATCCTGAACGCGTAATGCTTCCAATCGTGCAACTTCTTCTGCTTCGCGCTTTGCTTTAGCTTCAGCTGCCAAGCGGGCTTTCTCTTCTGCATCCTCTTTGGCTTTTAATTCGGCCAATCGCGCTCGTTCTGCATCCTCAGCTTTCTTTATACTATCCTGAACGCGTAATGCCTCCAATCGTGCAACTTCTTCTGCTTCGCGCTTTGCCTTAGCTTCAGCTGCCAATCGAGCTTTCTCCTCTGCTTCTTGTTTGGCTTTTAATTCGGCCAATCGTGCTCGTTCTGCATCCTCAGCTTTCTTTATACTATCCTGAACGCGTAATGCTTCCAATCGTGCAACTTCTTCAGCTTCGCGCTTCGCCTTAGCTTCAGCTGCCAAGCGGGCTTTCTCTTCTGCCTCTTCTTTTGCTTTTAATTCGGCTTCAGCTTTTAAACGTGCCTGCTCTTCCTCTACTTGTTTTCTTCTAGCTTCATCTTCTTGCTGTTTCTTAAATGCAGCGGCAGCTAATGCTTCTTGTTTAGCTTTTTCTTCGGCTTCTTGCTTAGCTTTCAACTCAGCTTGAGCCTTAGCAATACTATCTGCTTTTGCTCTTGCTTCAGCGTCTCTCTTAGCTTTTTCTTCTGCCAAAAGTTTTGAAGCCATTTCTTTTTTTGCAAACTCTATCTCTTGTTGTCGTTGGCGAGTATATTGAACATCATAATCAAAATCACCGATCTGATCGTTATACGCTATTCTTGTTACCGGCTTTTCAATTTTGTCATCGGGCACATAGCTTTCAGGAATTTTAAAAAGATCTATTTTAAATTTATAAGGAATGATTTCATTCTCTTCTTCTTTAGGCACTTTGGTATCTATGCTTACACTTTTAGTAGCAAGACCATCTTTTGCAAATTCTAAAGTGTAGGTGGTTTGCAATTCGAGATTAATGATAAACTTTCCATTAGCGGCAGTAAGCAGATTTTCTACCAACTCATTCCCACGATATACTTTAATATTAGCACTTTCGAGAATTTCACCATCCTCCATTACAGATCCTAATACTTCCAATGCACCTGCTGGTTGAGCTTGAACAGTGAAAAAAGTAAATAGACTGAAGAGGATTGAAAAAATGTACTTGATCTTATTCATCTTTGATTTATAGGGTTTCTAAATATAACTAATCAAATAAATATTTCTGATGCTTTCTTAACGGCATTCATGAAAGATTCAGTATTGACTCCGGTAATTTGATTGTGATCTTTGAAAAAGTCCAGCAAATTAATAGTGTCCATATTACCTACCAATTCGTCATTGGCCATAGGACAACCACCAAAGCCTTTAATCGCTCCATCATAGCGCCTACAGCCACTATGGAATGAAGCCTCTAGCTTCAATTTCCAGTTCGATGGATGGCTATGAAAATGTGCCCCAAATTCTGTATCCGGAAATGCTGGAATCAATGTTGAAAATAGGGTTTGAATACTTCCCTGATCGGCTGAACCTACAGTATCAGCCAAACTGATAATGCGTATGCCCATTTTTGTCAATTGATCCGCAGTATTCAACACAATGTCAGTATTCCAAATATCACCATATGGATTTCCAAAAGCCATTGATATATATACGACTAATTCTTTGTGATTACGTACGCACAACGACTGTAAATGTTCTATCAAAATCAATGCTTCCTTACAACTCTTATTGGTGTTTCTTTGCTGAAAAGTTTCAGAGACAGAATAGGGAAAACCTAAATATGAAATTTCATCAAATTCACAGGCATCCTCAGCTCCTCGCATATTTGCAACAATAGCCAATAACTTAGACGTAGAATTTTCTAGGTTTAGCCTCTTCAACACTTCAGCTGTATCCTTCATTTGTGGTATAGCCTTAGCCGATACGAAACTTCCAAAATCTATTGTATCGAATCCACATTTAATAAGCAAATTAATATAATCTGCTTTATCAGCAGTGGAAACTATTCGGTCATATCCTTGAAGGGCATCTCTTGGACACTCAATTATTTTCACTTTGTTGTTCATGGAAACAAAAATACCCGTTGACATTGTTTCAACGGGTATTTACTTATTTTGTTATTTAAATTTTACTTAAGTATAACCCCGCTGGCTTCAAATGCCAACTCTACTTCGGGCTGGGTAATTTGGTTTATTTCGTCATCTGTTTTTCCAGCATCTTTAGCATAATGTTTTAAGTCTTCAACACTAGTAGTATCCATGTATGCTTTTCCACTAATGATCGCTTGTTTTCCATTGCAATCTTTTGGTACAAAAAATCCATAATCTTTAAAAGTGATTCTCATGGTAGATCCATCACCCTTTTCCATGGACATCCAGCAACCTTTCGTTTGACAAACTTCTGAAACTGTTCCGATAATTTTAACATCACTCATTTCAGAACCTTGCATGGTATTAATAAAATCTGCCAAGGGCAGAGCTCCTTCTCCATCAAATGTTTCGCCAAATACTTCTTTATTTTCGCTTGATGCCTGTTCCGTGTTTTCAGTAGAATTCCCACAAGCAAAAAGTAAAATAACTCCAACTAATACTAATAACTTTTTCATAGGTGTTTTTTTTGCAAAGCTAAGAAACAACTTGCATATCTGAATAATATTTAATCAATGCTTTGTTTATATTTCTTATCATGAATGGTCCTTCGTAAATAAATCCCGTATACACTTGTATCAAATCTGCCCCTGCGTCTAATTTTGAAATAGCATCTTTTACAGTGTGAATGCCACCAACACCTATGATCGGAAATTTTGACTTACTATTATTTCTCAAATATCGTATTACTTCATTCGATCTATTCAAAACCGGCTTACCGCTTAATCCCCCAGCTCCAATAGCGTCTAGCATCTCGCGATCGGCTAATAAATTGCTTCTATCTAAACTTGTATTTGTTGCAATCACTCCATCGCAATAATGCTCATCGGCCAAAGAAATTATATCATCCAATTGCTCATTAATTAAGTCGGGAGCAATTTTCAGAAAGACCGGTTTATTCGTTTGAGGATTTTGCTTCTTCAAATGCTGGATCGATTGTAGTATTTGCCTAAGCGGCTCCTTGTCCTGAAGTTCACGAAGTCCCGGAGTGTTAGGGCTGCTAACATTTACTACTATATAATGGGAGTGCATAGCTAATGTCAGAAAGCAGAAATCATAATCTTTTGTTGCCTGATCATTACTTGTGATTTTATTTTTGCCAATATTAACTCCAATTATCGTATCCTCATTGATTGTATAATTCAACAGGTTTTGCTTTAAATAATCGGCTCCATGATTATTGAAACCCATACGATTAATAAGTGCTTCATCTTTTATCAACCTAAACAATCTCGGTTTTTCATTGCCGGATTGGGCACGAGGAGTAACCGTACCCACCTCGATAAACCCAAATCCTAAAATGAATAATTCGTTTAAATAATCTCCATTTTTATCAAAACCAGCAGCCAGTCCAACAGGGTTTTTAAAATTAATTCCACAAATTGTCCTTTCCAATAAAGGTGATTTAATGGTACAATATGACTGAAACAGTGTTTTCAAACCTGGGATTAAAAGCAGACCTCTTAAAAGCTTCATTGAGAAGCTATGCGCAGTTTCGGGTTGAAATAAGAAAAACAAGGGCTTAATAAAGAACCTATACATATGAATGCAAAAGTAATAGAAATGCTCTTTTCTGATAACTTTGCATCAACATGAACACTTTTACTGAAGAAAATTATTTAAAAGCTATCTACAAGCTATGTGAATACAGCGATACCCCTGTAAATACGAATGCTATAGCAAATTCCATTAAAACTAAAGCTGCTACAGTTACCGACATGTTGAAGAAATTGAATGAAAAGAAGTTAATCAACTATGTTCCATATAAAGGCGTTACTCTAACGAAACAAGGAAATAAAATTGCCTTAGATATCATCCGTAAGCACCGATTATGGGAATTGTTTTTGGTTGAAACTTTAAATTTTAAGTGGGATGAGGTAGATAAAATTGCTGAACAACTGGAGCACATTAAATCGGATGATTTAATCAACAGATTGGATAGTTTTCTAGGCTTCCCAAAAAAGGACCCACATGGAGATCCAATTCCTGATAAAAATGGAGTTATTGATTCTAGTCAACAGATACGTTTATCTGAAGTCAAAATAAACAAGCCTTGCATTATGAGTGGTGTGATAGACCATAGTGGTTCATTTTTACGATATCTGGAAGAAATAAACTTACAATTAGGACAGATTATAAAAGTGGTCAAGTATTTTGATTACGATGGATCCATTGATTTGATGTTGGATTCGAAAAATACCATTCATATCAGCAAACAAGTGGCAGGAAATGTATTAGTAACATTACATAATCGTGGCTAAGAAGATTATCAGTAACAATCGTAAGGCATCTTATGAATATCATCTTCAAAGCAATTTTGAGGCTGGTATAGTTCTAACAGGAACTGAAGTAAAAGCAATCCGAAATCAGGAAATTAATTTAAGTGATAGTTTTTGCCAATTTCTAAATCAGGATGAATTGTTTGTTCGAAATATGCATGTAGGGCGATATCAACCGGGTTCCTATAATAATCACGAATCGAAAAGGGACCGTAAACTGCTCTTAAACAAATCAGAATTAAAGAAAATAAAATCCAAATTAAAGGAAAAAGGTATTGCTTTGATTCCAGTAAAAATCTATTTGAATGAACGCAATATTATTAAGTTAGAAATAGCTTTGGCCAAAGGAAAGAAACTGTATGATAAGCGAAATACTATTAAAGAAAGAGATATAAAACGTGAAATGATGCGAAAATAAAAAAGCCCCGATCAAAGATCGGGGCTTTTTTATTTTAAGTTAGATAATTTTAGAAGTAAAATGTTCCACGGATGGCTCCACCCATGTTATCTACACCAAAATTGAATTCAGAACTTTTACCAGACTTAGAAGTCTGAGTTGCTACACCTGTACCATTCCAGTACTCAGTAGTCATTTCACCTTCACCTGTAGAAGAGATTCCGATACCTAGTCCATACTCACCACAAAGAGATACCTTAGGAGCAACAAAATACTCAACTCCAATAAAAGCACGTACGCCAAAGTTGAAAGTAGAACCCTGCTTGTACTCAGTCATACGAGAACCAACTGGAGAACTGTAGCCGTTATCGAAATCAACGGTTGATGTAGGAGTAGTATTAGATGATGAAAAAGCGTTTCCGAATTCATAAGTAGTTTTGCCACTTCCTAATCCGATGTGCGCTTCAGCACCATACTTTCCAATCACACGATGACTTCCACGAGTTTTTTGAATACCAGCACCTAACTGAATTACAGTAGAACTCATTTTACGAGTATCTTCTACTGTTGCAGGAGGATTACTAGTACTTCCATCTTGATCTACAATGTTGGTTGTCTTTGCTGAATTGATAGGATTGAATCCTAAAGTACCACGATAAGCAGTGTTCTCATCAATGTACATTAATCCAGTAATAGCCCAGGGAGTAGCATATTCGAAACCAAAACCCTGATTGCCTTGATTGCCGTTAGCAAGATTGCCAACATAATCAAGTAGTGGATGAGCATCAATAGAAATCCCCCAGTCGCCTGACTCAGGAGCAATTCTATGACCATTTTTAGACGTCTGTGCAAAAGCACTTGTTGTTGCAATAGCTAAGGCTGCAACGAGAATGATTTTTTTCATAGCTGTTCGTTTTAAGTTTGAAATTTGAGGCAAATATAGACAAAGATTTTTGTTTGCAAATTGAGAATGCTATAGGTAATAAACAGGTTTATTAACATCCTTGAGTATCAGTAACTTAAAATTTTTACCTGAATGACTTATTTTGAAGCATTGGTACGAATTTGAACTTTTCAAGTTCTATAATTTCTCGATTTCCATCGTTATTCTTTAATACAATTGTCATAACCTGCTCGTTTTCAGGGCCTAAGGGGATCAACATCCAGCCCCCCGGTTTCAATTGACTAAACAAATTTTCAGGAATATAACCTGCTCCACAAGTCACAATAATTCTGTCAAAAGGGGCATATAAAGGCAAGCCTGCAAAACCATCTCCAAAAACTAGTTTTGGAGAATAACCCATATACTGAAGCAGGGATTTGGCTTGATCTGACAAAGCCTTATGTCGCTCAATACTATACAACCTCACTCCCATTTCGCAGAGTACAGCTGCCTGATACCCCGATCCTGTGCCAATTTCAAGCACTTTCATACCTGGCACTACATCTAAAAACTGTGTTTGATACGCTACCGTAAAGGGTTGAGAAATAGTTTGTTCGCAAGAAATGGGGAATGCCTTATCTTGATACGCATATTCTACAAAAGCTTGATCCATAAAATAATGCCTGGGAATATTAGAAATAGCTTCTAATACTTTCTCATTGGTTATCCCCTTTGCTCTGATCTCTTCAACTAATCTTTTTCTAAGCCCTTTGTGACGGTGCAAGTCTTTAAGTAATCGTGCGTACATGCAGCAAAATTAATTAGCCATATTGTTTAATCTCGTTTTATGGCTTAATTTATTAAGCTATTTTTACACAAAATTTTTATCATGTTGAAAATTGTACTCTTAGGAGCAGGTCACTTGGGCAAAATTCATTTAAAGAATATCTTGCAAATTCCTGATTTTGAGTTAACCGGCTTTTACGATCGGGATGAAAATACTCAAAAAAAAATAAGCGAAGAGTACAGTATACAAGCCTTCAAAAACGTATCAGAAGCCATTGAGTCTGCTGATATTGTAGATATCGTTACTCCTACGATATCTCATTTTGAATGTGCTAAAGAAGCCATTACAAAAAATAAGAGTGTTTTCATTGAAAAACCCTTAGCAAATACTATTGAAGAAGCAGAAACATTGGTAGCCTTGGCAAATAAACATAAGGTTAAAGTACAGGTAGGACATGTTGAGCGCTTTAATCCGGCATTTGTTTCCGTCATGGAAAAAATAAATAACCCAAAATTTATCGAAACTCATCGTTTAGCTGAATTTAATCCAAGAGGAACCGATGTATCTGTTATACTGGATTTAATGATTCACGATATTGATATTATTCTCCATACGGTTAAATCACCCATAAAAGAAATTAAAGCCAGTGGGGTTAGTATCATTAGTGATACACCTGATATTGCCAATGCACGAATAGCTTTCGAAAATGGATGTGTGGCCAATGTTACCGCTAGTAGAATTTCTATGAAAAACATGCGAAAAACTCGCTTTTTTCAAGGTGATGCTTATATCGCTGTTGATTTTCTTAAAAGAAAGTCGGAATTGATAAAAATATCGGATGTGGAAGGAGAACCCGATCCTCTTTCTATAATACTCGAACCGGGACCGGGTAAGAAATCGAAATTAATTTCGTTTGAAAATCCGAAATTTGAAGAGTCAAATGCAATTTTAGATGAACTGAAATCATTTGCTCATTCCATAAAAAACCAATCTGAACCAGCTGTTTCAATAGAACAAGGTTACCAAGCCCTTAAAGTTGCTTACGAGATTATTAATAAATTGAATTCCAATACTGTAACATCAGTTAATTAATGTTATAATATAATATGAAATCAGCTTTAAAACTTCTTCTTGGTGCAGCATTGCTTTTGCTCTCTTCTACCTGTAATCTAATAAATCCTGATGATCCTAGTTCATCATTCATCCAAATTGATTCTGTTGCATTAAACACTGATGTAAATACTCAAGGTTCCAATACCCAAGCGATAAAAGATGCTTGGTTATATATCGATAACAACTTAGTTGGTGTAAATGAAATTCCTTTCAAAATTCCTGTTTTAGAAGAAGGTTCACATAAAATCATGGTTCAAGCAGGTATTATTCAAAACGGAATTGCAGCAACAAGAGCCGCTTACCCCTTTTATACATTTTATGATACCACCCTAGTTTTAACTAAAACCCAAGGTGTTGTTATACATCCCACTTTCAACTATTTTAATGTAAAATTCCCTTGGATCGAATCTTTTAATGGCCCTGGAGTTACTCTTGATTCAACCGTACAAAGTACAACGGGAGTCCGTATAGAAACTGATCCGCTAAAAACAATGCCCGGAGAGGGAAATTGTGGTGTTATAAAGCTTGATACGGCTTTTTTAGTAGCTGAAGTAGCTACATCACAAAGCTACAACTTGCCAAAGTCGGGTGCTCAAGTATATTTAGAAATAAATTATCGCTGTACTAATTCATTTGTGGTTGGTATCTTTGCAAACCATTTGACCTTCGTGGAACAAAGGTCCATTTTAAGCCTAAATCCAAGTGATACATGGAAAAAAGTATATGTTGAAATGGGAAGCTTTATCAGCTCTTACCCCAATGCGCAGAATTTTAAAATCTATTTTGGTGCAGTTCTTAATTCAGGCTTAATCAATTCAGAAATTTATTTAGACAATATTAAAATAGTACACCAATAAGGTGAATAAGACTCGACAAATAATAAAATACATCGTAAGTGATTATCTAGCTGCAATGTTGGCATGGATCGCTTTTTATGCGTTTAGAAAATATTGTATAGAACTTCCGCAGTTTGGAGAATTTCAACCGGTAATTTATGATAAGAAGTTTTACATCGGAATTGCACTGCTGCCACTAATTTGGATTATCGGATATGCATTGGTTGGAATGTACAAAGACATTTACCGAAAGTCGAGATTAAAAGAAATAGGGCAAATATTTTCTTTATCGGTTATTGGCACCCTTTTAATATTTTTTATTTTAATATTGGATGATTTTGTAATTAGTTACAAGAATTACTACCAATCTCTATTGGTTCTTTTTAACCTGCATTTTTGGTTTACTGCATTACCCAGATTTTTTATAACAAGTTATACCGGAAAACTAATAAAGAACAGACAAATAGGATTTAATACGCTAATGGTGGGCAGTTCTCAAAATGCCCTCAATTTGTTTGAAGAAATGGCCCGGCAAAGTATCAGTCAAGGGAATAAATTTGTTGGCTTTGTCCATGTCGATCATCACAACGGAAAGTTGCTTAAGCCGCATATCCCTCATTTAGGAGGAGTAAAAGAAATTCCTTCTATTATCAAAATGCAAAATGTTGAGGAAGTCATCATTGCTATAGAATCCAGCGAACACGAGAACATCGGGAAAATAATAAATGAGTTAGAAGACTCTGATGTATTAATAAAAGTAATACCCGACATGTATGATATATTATCGGGCTCAGTTAAAATGAATTCAATTTACGGGACTCCTCTAATCGAAATATCACCTAATTTGATGCCGGTTTGGCAACAATCAGCTAAAAGAATTCTCGATATTGGAATTTCACTTATATCAATGATTCTGCTTTCTCCGATTTATCTCATTACAGCTATATGTGTAAAACTGGATTCAAGAGGACCTATATTTTTTCGTCAAGAGCGTATTGGATTGCACGGTAACCCATTTACCATTTATAAATTTAGATCCATGTTTATCAATGCCGAAAACGGGATCCCAAAACTAAGTAGCGCAACCGACTCACGTATAACTAAAGTTGGACGATTTATGCGTAAAATCCGCCTCGATGAAATACCACAGTTCTATAATGTACTGATCGGTGATATGTCATTGGTTGGCCCCAGACCTGAACGTCAGTTTTTTGTAGATCAAATCATGATTTCAGCCCCGCACTATCGTCACTTGCATAAAGTACGTCCCGGTATTACTTCTTGGGGACAAATTAAATACGGATATGCTGAAAATGTAGAACAGATGATTCAGCGATTGAAATATGATATCATCTATATTGAAAATATGAGTCTTGCATTGGACTTGAAAATATTGTTTTACACACTTAAAATAATTTTACAACGCAAAGGAAAATAACAATCAGTATGAAGATTATATCAGTTATAGGATCGGGTACCATGGGAAATGGAATTGCTCACGTGTTTGCTCAACATGGCTATCAGGTACTTTTAGTAGATGTTTCAAAAAATGCATTGGATAAAGCAATTACAACTATTAGCGCCAACTTAGACCGAATGCTTGCAAAAGGAATTATCACAGAAGAAGAGAAGAATAATACGCTTAAAAACATCTCTCTACATACTGATATTAACTCCATAAAGGATTCTGATTTAGTAGTTGAAGCCGCTACAGAAAACATGGAGATCAAACTAAAGATATTCAAGGATCTCGATAACATTACAAAGGACTCTTGCATATTGGCATCCAATACGTCAAGCATTAGTATTACAAAAATTGCAGCTGCAACAAATAGACCTGATAAAGTTATTGGTATGCATTTTATGAATCCTGTTCCTATTATGAAACTCGTTGAGATTATTAAAGGATACAAGACATCACAAGAAGTATGCGATATCATACATCAATTGAGTCGTTCGCTAAATAAAATTCCAGTTGAGGTTAATGACTATCCTGGTTTTATAGCCAATAGAATATTAATGCCGATGATCAACGAATCGATCTGTGCTTTACACGAAAGTGTTGGAGGAGTTGAAGAAATAGATCAGATCATGAAACTTGGAATGGCTCATCCGATGGGACCTTTGCAGTTGGCCGATTTTATAGGACTTGACGTTTGTCTTTCCATTTTACGAGTATTACATGAAGGCTTTGGGAATCCAAAATATGCTCCTTGTCCTCTACTCATCAATATGGTTACCGCAGGTAATCTTGGAAAAAAATCGGGGTGTGGATTCTACGATTATAGTTCTGACGGAAAAGAATTGGTCGTAGCTTCTAATTTTAAAAAGTTAGTCTTGAATTGAACTCTTGACCCATAACTCAATAATCAGTATCTTTATTTAACATTTTTGATCAAATTCTTCTTAATAACATTAAGAAGTCAGAGATTGATTTGTAAGAAAATACGATAGTTTTACAAACTTCGTTTTCTATTCATCGTAACTATATTATTCTAATGCAAAAAGCATATCGTTATATATTGTTTTATCCTCTCCTAATCTTAGGAGTATTCTTTTCAATTCCTGCCCTATCTTCTGATATAATAAAAAAAGTGGTTGTCAACGACAAAGATACTTTTGTACTGAAGTATTTTGATAACAGTGAAGTACTTAGTTCGGGATGGACCAACATTCAACAACCCATGTTTTGGAAAGAGGTAATGAATTTAAGTGCCGATTCATGCTTGGTTAATGTAGCATCTTCAAGAAGAATTTTAACGAAACTCGATTTCAATGTTTGGAAAAAATTAGAAGAAAATCAAAAAACAGCCATAAAGGATTCCATTAAGGAATTGTATTGTATTGCACCAGAAGAAGAAATTTATATTACATCGGGTAAACGATTTTTCTACGAGCATAAGAAGTCGCTTGAGTACATAAGTCGTTCCGTTCAAGCGTTTAAAAACAATAATGTTGATCCATGGTATGCCCAAACTATTTTGCTGATTGAAAGTCCTGGTAAACACAAAGCGCAATCTTATGTTGGCGCACGAGGTCCCTTTCAGTTGATGCGTTCAGTTGCATTAAAGTATGGTCTAAAAGTGAATAAATATGTAGATGAAAGAACCGATCTGGAACGATCTGCTTATGCAGCCAGCCGTCTTATAAAAGAAATATGTATTCCATATACGCGTAACATTCTCGATTCGCTAAAAATACCTTATCAAGAAAATGAAACCTGGTTTCGATTGTTGGTTATGCATGTCTATCATGCCGGAGCAAGAAATGTAACCGGAGCCTGTTATAAATTAAACCCTGCTGAAGGTGGAATAGGATTAATCCGCAACTTGTGGAGTACACAATGGGGAGGATTCAAAAATGAATCTCAAAACTATAGTCAGATTGCATTGGCTGCTGTAATCAGTTTTGAACAAATGATGTCGAAAAGCGATACATTAATTCTAATTGAAGGAGATCACTTAATACAAAACTACCATGCCTTCAAACCGGGAATTCCTCGTCCTGTTGATCATCTTGATTTATGCTTGAATGCCTATAAGAATGATCTGAGAGATGGTATTATTAATTTCAACACGTATGTTGAAAGAACAGGCAAAGTATACAAAGAGCTTGAAAAAATAAGCGACTCTCGAAAATCAGAGTTTAGTTCAAGACTTGGAAATGAATTTGAATTGATAACCGTTGCACGTGAGTTGATGCTCAAGAAAGAGTTGAATGATGCCATTGGTCTATTGAAAGTCAATTACAAGAATTTCCCAAGATCTAAAGCAACATTGGATACTTTATCAAGAGCATATAAATTAAAAGGTGATTTGGCAGAAGCACAACGATTTTCAAACTTATCGAACCAAGTAGATGTGCTGCCCAATCCCCCACTCCAAAATTGATTAGTTTAGCTGTGCAAAGGCAACTAATTAAATGAAATCATTTCCTATTTCTTTTGTTAATCGACTAGTCGTTCAATTTGGTAATGAACGATCTGAACAGATACTTGAAGCGCTAGATAAACCACCCATCACGTCTATTCGCTACAATCCATTTAAAGTTAAAGCGAACATAGCAGAACCTAAAATTAAATGGTGTAATGAAGGACAACTTCTGCAAGAAAGACCTTCATTTACTCTCGATCCATTATTTCATGCAGGAGTTTATTATGTTCAAGAAGCAGGCAGTATGATTTTGATGGAGAGTTTAAAACCTCATGTCGATTTTAATCGAAGACTTATTGCTTTGGATTTATGTGCAGCTCCAGGTGGAAAAGCAACCCATTTATTAAGTCATTTAAGTGCTGAAAGTGTTCTTATTGCAAATGAAGTTATCAAAAGCAGAATAGCACCTTTAGTTCATAATCTTGCCCGTTGGGGAAGATCCAATTATATAATCACTAACACGGATCCAGAAAAGCTTGAACAGAGTAGTTTAAAATTTGATCTCATTATAGTAGATGCACCATGTTCTGGAGAAGGTCTTTTCCGAAAAACAAATCATGCTATTGAGGAATGGTCGGAAGAAAATTGCAAGCTTTGTAGTTCACGACAAAAGAAAATACTGAGCGCTGCATATAACATGCTCAGCGAAGGTGGCATTTTGTATTACAGTACTTGTACGTTAAATGCAGAAGAAAATGAACTCAATCTTGTTTGGCTTAAAAATCAATTCGGCTTAGAATTTCCGAACATGAGTCATTTGGATAAATTTGGATTTCATAGTCTTTCAACACAAGGCATCAAAGCCTTTTACATTTTACCTGACAAACATACATCAGAACCCTATTTTTTTAGTGTGATGAAAAAAAAAGGATCACTAACTGAACAGGCATTTAAAGATAAAAGAGAAAATAATTTATCCACATCCGTAAACAAACTCATCAAGACCGATTATAGCAATCACGTTTGTGCTTTTGATAATCATTATTTTCTACGAAATAAAATTACACAGACGATATTAAAGGATCGTTTATTGAATGCCAAGATCGTAAAAGCAGGTAGCAACATAGGAGAGCAGAAAGGAAACGACTTTATACCTGATCCATCTTTTGCCCTATCGAATGCAATACAAAATGAGGCCTTCCCAAAATGTTCGCTCAATTTAGAATACAGTCTTCAGTTTTTAAGAAAGCAGCCAGTGCCAATTGATCTATTTGAGCCCGGATGGAATTTGGTCCAATTTCAAAATGTGAACTTAGGTTTTGTAAAGCATGTAGGAAGCAGAATCAATAACTACTATCCGGTCCAATGGAGAATAGAAAATTTATAATGAAAGGCCTTGATTTTGAACCACGATTTCTTCTTGCTTCTTTAACAAATCGCTTAATAAGATATCATAGTTGTCTCTTTGAATCTTTGACTTTAACCATAGTCCAAAGTGAACAATTTCAGACTTATGTAATGGCCAAATAATCTGTTCACCTTCGTATATCAACTGATCAATCTCGACTTTATGTGTCAATGCAAATGAACCGAAATCATATCCAATATTAGAAAGCTCATCAAATATCCTCACCAAACGGTAGTATCGTATTGAAATATTTTGAGCCAAACCTTGGCGGTCGATATAATTATTTAAATTTTCCAACTGAGATGAAGCTAAATCAAGTTTATTTAAACTGATTAAATTAATAATCATCATCAAACGGACAATGATTTCTTGCTCGGGGTCGTTGCTCAAATTTTCTGAAGGAGACTGAAGTGCTATAAAAGCATCGTGAAACTGTTCCTTCATCATCAACATAATGGCTTGCAAATAGTCGAATGAAACAAATGGAATATAATGCTGGGCATATGAAGCCAATGACTTTAAAGCAATCAAGTTGCTTTCTGCATCTTTTTGATTTCCTAAATAAACAGAGGCTAAGAAAAATAGCTCCAACTGTTTTAATCTCATCAAATGATCGTTATGCACATCCAAGCGAACCAAAATGTTTAAGGCCTCTTTCATTTTTCCTAAATGAATGTAAGATTCTGCCAACATCAACTGACTCTCAGACCTAAAGGCAACCGGCATCATTTCTTTGTGTTCTTTGCAATGATCGGTCAATTTTAATGCAAGAAGATGAGCTTTAAAGTAATTTCGTTTAAACTGCAAATGCAATACTTTAATACATTGATGTAAATAATAGATCTGCTGCGAACGTGTAAATCGATATTCATGTTCAGTTTCCTCTATCGCTTTTAAATACTGATCTTCTGAGCTTGTTGAACTTTTATAGGGCAATTGTCCTAACTCAAACCTCAGTTGCCGGGCTTTGGTTAAGGAGTTTAAACATCTTGAACAAAATTCAAATTCAGAAAAAATCCGTTCGGCTTCAGCACTGCTTTCAATTTTACTCAATAATTGAAGTTTATAAATCAAAGCTTGAGACAAACCGGAATAGTATTCGTAATGCCTACACGAATGAATACATTTATCGATCAATCTGTGTAGTTCTTGTTCAGGCATTCGTTCACTCAATAGATGAAAATGCAACAGACTTTTCTTAATAGATGAAATGGCAATTTCGGCATTCGAATATTGCACTCTTCTTTGGGTATTTACATCTAAAGAAATGCATTCGATAACTTTATCTTTGAACCTGGCAATCAGCTTATTAAAAGTCTTTTGATTTTTAAGGTTAACTTTTTTATAGAGTGCCCGAATTAAATCACTTTCGGTTTTTTTTGCCTCTTTATCCTTCAAAAGTATATTTGCTAGCTTCAGTGTCTTTAGTCCATCCGATGAAGATCCTTCCTCAAAAAGTTTTAAAAATCTTTTTAATGTCTTGATTTCCTGTCGGTTAAGCGACTGCATCAAATATTGTACTGTAACAAACTGATTCAATGTAAACCTTGTATAGTGTGTTATGAATGTCGAAAGTAAAAGTTCTTTTTCCTTTTACAAAACTTAATATTCAAGAATATTTACAGCGTTAATGTAAAAACCTTCACATATATGCTAAAAATAATGTTCTCTAACGGTAATAAAAGAAGAGAGATTTATAAAAAAGGATGGAAAAAATCGTCACTAAATATGAAAGTGATTCAAACCCAGGAGAACAGTTCGTATTTGATCGTTTGTCAAGATCAATGGGTGAGTCAAGACCAGTACCATTCATTGTATGACCATAAGAATTAAAAATATAAAGCAATGCATTTACTAACTAAAAACAATAACCTGCCCTTCTCAACTTTTGTAGTTATATCTGCTTGTGTTCTAATGATTAATGTGTTGTTTATTTTGATTTCTGTTTTATAGGGGTTTCTTTTTTTCGCCTGTTCTGTGCAAATGTACGTTCTCCTTGTTGCTACTGCCAACTCTTCCCGTACAGAACAGGCCTTTTCTTTCTGAAAAATTTCATTTCTTTGTCAAAACCCTCTATTCACTATTATGCTTGGTAATGTTACCTTAATTGACGATAACGATATTGATCTCTTTATCACTGAAAAAGTACTTTTAAATCACAATTGTGCTCATTCTATCCGAAAATTTTCCTCCCCAATAAATGCTTTAAATTATTTTGAGCAACAAAAAAAGACTGAAGCCTTTGATCAGCAAACCATAATAGTTGATTTGCATATGCCTGAAATGAATGGATTCGAGTTTTTAAGTGCTTTTAGTCGCCTTCCCGATCAATTGAATTCATTTAAAATATTCATGCTGAGTACCACCGAAAACGAATCTGAGCTCAATCAAGCAAATTCTAATAAATTGCTTACACGCTTGTTAAAAAAGCCATTAGATATTAGAGAATTATTAAAATAGGACTTGAGTAGTATGACATATCCAAAAGCTTTCTTAAAAAAAGGGAAAGAAAAAAATCTTTTGAATAAACACCCTTGGGTGTTCAGTGGTGCTATTCAATCTTATGAGAAAAAGGCTACTGATGGCGATATTTTCGAAATATGTGATTCAAAAGGGCAGTATTTAGCCACCGGATATTTTGGCACCGCTAGCATCGCATTTAGAATCCTAAATTTTGATCAAAGAGTTATAGATCAGAATTTCTTTGAACAACAATTTAAAGCTTTAGTACAATACCGAAAACAAATTGGGATATGGGATAATGATTACACCAATATTTTCCGATTGGTACATGCTGAAGGAGATCATTTAAGTGGTTTGATTGCGGATGTTTATGACCGTAACCTCATCATACATGCACATACGACTGGTATTGCACAACTGATTTCACCTATTGTTGATGCGGTAGAAAGTATAATGAAAGACCGATTTGATACCATATTCTTTAATACACAAGAAAAGCATGGTATCGATACATCCTCTCTGCTAAAAGGAAATACGAAAGATGGAATATTTAAAGAGAATGGATTTGATTTCTACATCAATTGGGCTGAAGGACAAAAAACAGGTTTTTTTATTGACCAGAGAGAAAACAGACAACTGCTGAAGTTATATGCCCGAGGGAAAAAAGTTCTAAATACTTTTTGCTATAGCGGAGCTTTTTCGGTTTATGCACTAAATGGCGGAGCTGAAGAAGTCCACTCCATTGATATATCCTCTAAAGCTATGGAGTGGACCCAAAGAAATATTGAACTCAATTCCTTTTCAGGCAAACATGTATCTGAATGTTCAGATGCGTTTGATTATCTTAAGGAATGCGATTCAGATTTTGAGATCATTGTATTAGATCCACCTGCATTTACCAAACATATTCGCACAACACCTCAAGCCATTATCGGATACCGAAATTTAAATACCATAGCGCTTAAGAAGATCAAAAAAGGTGGATTCCTGTTTACTTTTTCCTGTTCTCAAGCCATTGACAAGGATCTTTTCCGAAAAATAATTTTTCAGGCTGCTGTTCAGGCGAATCGTAACGTAAAAATAGTTTACCAACTAAATCAAAGTTTGGACCATCCAATTAATGTTTATCATCCCGAAGGAGAATATCTAAAAGGATTGTTGCTGTATGTAGAATAAATATTCATCCAATTTCAATGTTTATCTTTGACGATTCGATATGATACCTGAAATACCTAAATTAAGATACCGCGAAGAAGGGAATTTCTTCCTGATTGCAGGACCCTGTGTGGTTGAGTCTGAGAACTTAATCATGGAAACTGCAAAAAGCCTTGTTCAAATGTGCGATGAATTGCACATACCATTGATTTTTAAGTCTTCATTTACCAAAGCGAATCGATCAAGTGTAAATAGTTTTACTGGAATTGAAACTAAAACCGCTTTAGAAATTTTAAAAAATGTAGGTAGATCATTTAGTATTCCGGTAATAACAGACGTTCACTCTGAACAAGATGTTGAGTTGGTTTCCGAATCTGTGGATGCAATTCAAATTCCGGCATTCCTTTGCAGACAAACATCCTTATTGCTGGCAGCGGCAAAATCAGGCAAGGCAGTGAATGTTAAAAAGGGCCAATTTTTATCTCCTGATTCAATGAAATTTGTAGCCGAAAAGCTGACACACGGTGGTTGTTCTCAAATCATGTTAACCGAGCGTGGCACCACATTTGGTTATAGCGATCTCGTTGTTGATTTTAGAGGTATTAAAATCATGCAGCAGTTTATGCATCCAATTGTAATGGATGTCACCCACAGCTTGCAACAACCCAATCAAAGTTCGGGTGTAACCGGTGGGCAACCTGAGATGATAGAAACTATTGCGAAAGCAGCAATTGCTGTTGGATGTGATGGTCTTTTTATTGAAACCCATCCCGATCCTAAAAATGCTTTATCAGATGGAGCCAATATGCTTCGGCTTAACTCCATGAAATCTCTAATGGAAAAATTGATTAAAATTAGAAAAGCTATTCTATAGCAATGATAAAATTTATCAGAAGATATTTAATCCATCAAATCGAACGTAGATTTAGACGCGATAAGAATAATCAAATAAGCAGCTATTCACTAGCGAAAGAATTTCTACGTTTAAAGATCACTGCTCGAAGTCTATTGCAAGACTCACTTTTTCTAGCACTTGGTGCATTCTCAGCCGGATTTGGTTTGAAAGGCTTTTTATTGCCAAACGATTTTATTGATGGTGGCGTTATGGGTATTTCGCTATTAACCGCAGTGGTATCTGATTTTAGTTTACCACTCCTAGTGTTTTTAATCAATATTCCTTTTTTGCTTCTAGGCTTTTGGCAAATCAGCAGAAACTTTGCCATCAAGAGTATTGCCGCTATTTCAGGATTGGCTTTGATTCTTGCATTAGTTGAGTACCCTTTAATTACACAAGACAAACTACTGGTAGCAACTTTCGGAGGTTTTTTTCTGGGAGCAGGTATCGGATTGTCTATTCGTGGCGGAGGAGTAATCGATGGAACAGAAGTTTTGGCCATTTATCTCAGCAAAAGGACAGGACTAACCATTGGTGACGTAATTCTATTATTTAACGTATTGATATTTCTTGCAGCAGCTTATTTGCTTTCTATCGAAACAGCCCTTTATGCTATGCTAACGTATTTGGCAGCTTCAAAAACAGTAGACTTTGTTGTAGAAGGAGTTGAAGAATATATTGGTGTTACCATTATCTCATCGCATAGTGAAGACTTACGTTTGATGATTATTGAAGGAATGGGAAGAGGAGTAACTATTTATGATGGTAAAAGAGGTTTTGGTAAACGAGGTGAAAACTTAAATAAGCAAGACATTATATATACCGTAATAACACGTCTTGAAATGGCCAAGCTCAAAACAGAAATTGAAAAAATAGATCCAAATGCATTTATTGTAATGAGTAGTGTCAAGGATACTAAAGGCGGAATCATAAAAAAACGTCCATTAAAGGATACACATTAAATGAAATTAAATATTGAGTAGTTCTCGATCCAACCATTTAAAGAATGTTTTCTACTCGCTATTACAACCAGGCACTGTAATTGGTTTTATACCCTATTTTGTTTTTTCTTATTTCCCGGAACAAATAAGCTTACCAAATTTTCTAGAGTGGTTTTCGATCCTATTTTTTTTACTAGGCTTATCTTTATTGATTTGGAGTATAAGCATCTTTAGCATATACTCCGAAGGGACTATTTCACCCATTGATCCCAGTAATAAATTAGTACTCCAAGGGCCCTATAAGTATTCAAGAAATCCAATGTATCTCGGTGTTCTTATGTGTCTAATTTCTGAAGCGATATACTTTTCCTCCACTGCCTTATTTCTTTATACTCTTAGTATGTTTTTATTGTTCCATACATTCATCATTTTTCATGAAGAGCCAAGGCAAAAGAAAATTTTTGGAAAGCCGTTTGAAAAATATTTAGATAGTGTTAATCGATGGATTTAAATTTATAATCCAATAATTTCAAATTCTGTTCTTCTGTTTAATGCACGACCATCAGTTGTTTCGTTATCTGATATGGGTTGAGATTCTCCAAATCCTTTTGTAGAAATTCTGTCTTTAGAAATTCCATTTGAAATTAAATAATCGGAAACTGCTGATGCTCGTTGTTGACTGAGCGTTAAATTTGAATGGTCATCCCCTACTGAATCCGTGTGACCATTTATTCGAACTCGAATAGATTTGTTTTCAGTCAAAAACACTAACAACTTGTTTAGCTCGAGAGTGCTTTCATTCGAAAGTTTATACGAATTGGTTTCGAAGAATATATTACGAAGTACAACCTTACTTCCTATTTGAAGTGGACTTAATAATACATCAATTCGATACGCATTTTTCATATCGGTGCTATTTCGACATTCAAAATTTTCAGAGTGAAACAAATATCCGTTCTTAGAAATAGACAGAGCGTAGTTTTTTCCCGAAGGCAAACTCACCATCATATCACCATTAACTATGTCTGTAGTACCTTTTACAATTAGTTTACCGCTACTTACATCCACTACTTCATAATCCGCTTCCAACGTTCTATTACTATTCCGATCTCTTACTACAGCTCTCACATAACTTGTCAATGTAGGCCTAGCTTGTTCATAAAGAGTAAAATAATACAGGTCTAAATCACCAAATCCTTTCATTCGGTCACTTGCAAAGTATGCAGTAGTACCATCGTTGCTTACAAAGAAACTATTCTCGTCACCTGAAGTATTGATTGGAAAACCAATATTAAAAGGCGTTCCCCAATTACCACTACTATCTTTTCGTGAAAGAAAAATATCTATACCACCAAAGCCTGTATGGCCATCGGATGCAAAGTAAATTGTTTGATTATCGTTGTGTATGAATGGCGATAGCTCATTGTACGCTGTGTTAATAGGGGCTCCTACATTGATAGCTTCTTCAAAATTTCCTTTTTCATTTTTTGTGCTCTGCCAAATATCAATACCTCCAAGACCTCCCTTCCTATTGCTTAAAAAGTAAACCGTGTTTCCGTCAAAAGATATGCTGGGTTGTGAATCCCAAAAAACACCATTGATACTTGGTCCTAAGTTTTGTGGCTCAGACCATCGGTCACCCACTCGACTACTAATGTATAAATCGCACCTGCCAATTCCATCTTGCCGATCACATCCGGTAAAATACAAATGTTTACCATCGGGTGAAATGGAATGTGCTCCTTCATTCCCATTTGTATTCAATGGTGCACCTATAGGCTTGCTGATGGACCATAGAGTATCTGTTTTATAAGAAATATAAAAATCTTCTTCATCACGAATGTTTCCGTGTATAGAAGGTTTTTTCAATTTACGCGTATAAATTAATGTACTTTGATCGGCAGTAAGAGCGGGTAAATACTCAGGATATTCACTGTTAACATTCGACCCCATGTTTATAGGATTGAACGGCACAGGATTTTTATAAGCAATTGCGGCATACTCACAGTTTCTCAAAAGTCGTTCAGCCTTAGGTCGCAATGGAGAACTGCTCATACGAGGTAGTGATAGAAAGATCTTAACATGATTTAAACTACTACTATAGTCCATCGCCATAAACTCACTCTTAGCTAAATTATAGTAAGTAGCCGGAAAAAAATTCTCATTGATCCCGATAGCGTTTGTATATGCTTCGGCTGCCATTGTATATTGCTTAGCATCGTAAGAAACATCTCCCTTTAATAAATAGGCTTCTATAAAATTTGGATCAATGAGGATGGCTTTATTAACTTCTTCAATGGTTAAAATTGCTTCATCTTTAGTTTTCATTTGATCATACATACGAGTAGCCAACTCATAATGACGAATGGCTTTAGCTGATGAACTGGTATACTGACCTGCTCTTTGCGCTCGACATGAGATGCATGTATTCAAAAGAAACAGGAACAGAATGAAGAAAGATTTTTTCATAGCCTACTAAACTAATTAAAAAGCGAAACTAATCTTAGAATCGTATAACCTTGTAGTTGAATCATGGTATGTTCATAAACTTATGTGTCTGCAAACTGATGCGCCACTGAGGATTAATTTTGATATAATCGACCATCTCGTTTACTATAGTATTAAATTTACTGTACTCAGGCTGAAGATACAATTTACAATGGCCGGCAACTTGATCGGCAAACTGTTCCGCCCATTTGAAATCAGAAGAATTGTAAACAATAATTTTTAATTCATTTGCTCTTGTTAATGCTTCTGTAATGGGTGCTTTAAATTTTTTTGGTGAAACGCAGATCCAGTCAAAGTTTCCGTGAATAGGGTATGCTCCTGAAGTTTCCAACATCAGATATTTCTCTTGCTGTTTGAGTGAGTTGGTCAATTCAGTTAGATCGTACATACAAGGCTCACCACCTGTTATGACTATATTCTTAATGTTGGGATAATTAATTTTAGTCTTTATCTCCTCTATTGATAGATTGGGATGATTTGCTGCATTCCATGACTCTTTTACATCGCACCAATGACATCCAACATCACAACCTCCAAGGCGTATAAAAAAAGATGACATTCCACTATTATAACCCTCACCTTGAAGTGAATGAAACATTTCCATGACAGGAAATTTATCCATCACTTAGAATCGTTTAATCTGCAGGCCAACATTGTATTTTCAAGCAAAGCTACAATGGTCATCAAACCAACTCCTCCGGGTACGGGAGTGATGAAACTACTTTTTTCGGCTACTGAATCGAAATGAACATCACCACAAATACGGAATCCGCTTTTCTTACTTTTGTCTTCCACGCGAGTAATACCTACATCAACCACTACTGCACCTTCCTTAACCCAATCGGCATTTACAAATTCGGCTTTACCAAGTGCAACGATAAGTATGTCAGCGTTTCGACTGATCTCTTTAATATTAACCGTTTTACTATGACATAGGGTAACAGTACAATTTCCCGGATACGTAGCTCTTGACATGAGAACACTCATAGGTGTACCCACGATATTGGACCTACCGATAACGACACAATGTTTGCCACTGGTTTCGATCTTATAATGTTCTAGCATCATTAAAATACCTTTAGGGGTAGCAGGTAAAAAACAAGGTAATCCTTGAACCATCTTGCCGGTATTTTCAGGATGAAATCCATCAACATCTTTAATAGGAGACACCAATGAGGTAATTCGTTCTTCGTTCAGATGTGCAGGTAATGGTAATTGAACTATGAACCCGTCAATATTACTATCGTTATTCAATTCAATAATTTCATCTATCAATTGCTCTTCTGAAACGTTTGCACTCAAGCGAACTAAACTGGAATCAAATCCTAACTCTTTACAATTTTTTATTTTACTGGCTACATATGTTTCTGATGCTCCATCGTCACCAACCAAAATAGCTGCTAAATGTGGACGCTTCAAACCGGATTGAATCCGTTGATTGACTTCCGCTTTCAGCTTTTCTTTATAAAAAGCCGAACATATTTTACCATCTAAAAGTTGCATAGATTCTATCATTTTAAGAAAGGCATTTTAGGACCAAATCGAGGCATTTTTCCTCCACTGAATTGTTTCATCATCTTTCTCATATCTTCAAATTGTTTCATCAGTCGATTCACCTCGGCAATGTCGGAACCCGAACCTTCAGCAATACGTTTTCTTCTGCCTCCATCCAGCACCGATGGATTGTTGCGTTCGTAAGGAGTCATGCTGAGAATAATTGCTTCAATTCTCGCGAGCGATTTATCATCAACATCAATATCTTTGATTGCTTTTCCAACTCCGGGTATCATTCCAAGAAGATCTTTCATGTTACCCATCTTTTTTATTTGCTGTAATTGGTTTAGAAAATCATTAAAATTAAACTGGTCGGTTCTTAATTTCTTTTGAAGTTCAGCGGCTTCTTTAGCATCAAATTGTTCTTGTGCTTTTTCTACAAGAGAAACAATATCGCCCATACCCAAAATCCTATCGGCCATTCTCGAAGGATAGAAGATATCCAGTGCATCCATTTTTTCACCGGTACCAACAAACTTAATGGGCTTATCAACAACATTTCGAATCGATAATGCAGCACCGCCTCTGGTATCACCATCCAACTTGGTTAAAACTACACCACTCAAATCGAGAATATCGTTAAAGGCTTTAGCTGTATTCACAGCATCTTGACCGGTCATAGAGTCCACCACAAATAAAATTTCATGTGGATTGATTTCTTTCCGGACCGCAGAAATTTCCTTCATCATTTCTTCGTCTACTGCCAAACGTCCCGCAGTATCGACTATGACTACATTATGATTATTCTGTTTTGCAAAAGCAATTGCTTTCTTAGCAATGTCAACCGGATTTTTATTGTCAACATCTGCAAAAACAGGAACATCAAGTTGTTCTCCCAGAACTTTAATTTGATCAATCGCTGCTGGTCGGTAAACGTCACAAGCTACCAAAAGAGGATTTTTGCCTTTTTTACTCTTAACAAAGTTCGCCAACTTTCCTGAGAATGTAGTTTTTCCACTTCCTTGCAAACCAGCTAAAAGTATGATGCTTGGATTTTGTTTAATGTCAATATCCGTCTTGTCACCACCCATCAACTCTACCAATTCCTCATGAACAATTTTAACCATGAGTTGTCCGGGTGATACGGCTGTTAATACTTGACGTCCAAGCGCTTTTTCCTTAACTGTATCGGTAAATTGCTTTGCCACTTTATAGTTGACATCAGCATCAAGCAGTGCTTTTCGAACTTCTTTTAAAGTTTCTGCAACATTTATTTCTGTAATACTCCCCTGCCCTTTTAATACCTTAAAGGCCCTGTCGAGTTTATCGGATAAATTTTCAAACATTTTTTTTCGCTATCTAATTTTACAAATTTAATAATTCATGCTTTTACATTCGCTCCGGAACTTCAATTCCGAGCAGTGACATCGATTTCGAAATTACATGAGCACAATCAACACATAAGCCAACTCTAAACCGGGTTTGTGCAGCATTTGACTCATCGATGATGATTTGTTCTTGATAAAAACGATTATACGTTTTGGATAACTCGTAAGCATAGTTGGCTACGATAGAGGGTTTATATATTCTTCCTGCTTCAATAACCGTTTGTTCGTATTGCATTAATTTTAGAATCAATTCTCTTTCGTGTTCATTAATTGCAGCTGTGTGTGCACCTAAATCGGTTTGAGTAGTGCTCAGGCCCATTTGATCTGCTTTACGTAAAACCGATTTTATTCTTGCATGACTGTATTGAATAAATGGACCCGTATTTCCATTCAGGTCAATAGACTCATTTGGGTTGAACAACATTCTCTTATCGGAATCAACACGAAGTATAAAATACTTCAATGCACCTAATGCAATGATCTTGTTCAAAGCAAGCGCTTCATCTGTGTTTAAATCGTCCACCTTTCCCAGCTCTTTACTGGCTTTGGCCGCTTCGGCTATCATTTCATCTATCAAATCATCTGCATCAACCACAGTGCCTTCTCTTGATTTCATTTTGCCACTTGGCAAGTCCACCATATTATAGGACAAATGATAGATAGAATCCCACCAAGAGTATCCCATTTTTTTCATAACCAACTTCAATACCTTAAAGTGATAGTCTTGTTCATTTCCAACTACATAGATCATTTGTTGTGGATTATATTCTTCCATTCTTTTGAGAGCAGTTCCCAAATCCTGAGTCATATAAACAGAGGTGCCATCCGATCGAAGTAATAACTTTTGATCCAATCCTTCGTCACTTAAATCTACCCAAACAGAACCATCATCTTTCTGAAAAAATACTTTTTGGTCGAGACCTCTTTTTACGATTTCTTTTCCATCCAAATAGGTTTGTGATTCATAATATATCTTATCAAAGTCGACTCCCATGGTTGCATAGGTTGCGTCAAAACCACTGTACACCCAATCGTTCATCATTTTCCATATTCGAATCGTTTCTTCATCGCCTTTTTCCCAAAGAGTCAAAAGGTTTTGAGCTTCTTTTAATATCGGAGTGGATTTAGCAGCAAGATCTTCACTCATGCCTTCGTCCATCAAATCGGCCATTTCTTTTTTATGCGCCTTATCAAAAGCCACATAATATTGACCCACAAAATGATCTCCTTTAGTTCCAGTACTTTCGGGCGTTTCGCCTTTTCCAAATTTCAACCAGGCGATCATACTTTTACAAATATGTATTCCTCTGTCGTTGATTAAATTCACTTTGGTCACCTGATGACCTGCTGCCTTTAATATTTCTGCAACCGAATAACCGAGTAAATTATTTCTCATGTGCCCTAAGTGAATGGGTTTATTTGTATTAGGCGAGGAATATTCCAACATAATATGAGAAGTAGATTCATTTTGAATGTGACATAATCCTGAACTTCTTTTCAAAGCAAACATATCCATAACCGATGCATCGGCTATGCTGATATTTAAAAAACCTTTAATAACATTATAGCGATCGATCAAGGAATCTCTTACCAATTCCGATCCTAACTGCTCAGCAAATTCAGCTGGATTTTTTCCAAGCTTTTTTGCCAAATTAAAAACGGTTAATGTAATGTCTCCATCAAACTCTTTTCGCGTTTCTTGCAGAATAATATCTTCTGGCGTAAAAGCTACATCGAAGTTTTTCTTGATCACATTTACAATCAAAGGTTTCAGCTCACTTTCGAATAACATATTTACTGCTCTACTTAATTGGTAATTTGGCTGACCACTTTTTGTAAAATTTCAAAAGTGTTTTCTGCCATTAAATTTTCTTTGTCAAGTGTTGGATTTACTTCCGATACTTCGAAGCAGCATACTTTTTCGTTTTGCACCAAGCGTACACATAATGACCCCGCTTCTTTTTCAGTAATACCATTACGTACTGGTGTACCCGTGCCTTTGGATATGGATGAATCCATGCAATCGACATCAAATGAAACATATATATGAGTGCATTGTGACAAGTGCGCCAAAGCATCTCTTGCTATTTTTTCAACTCCATTTCGCCTCACCTCCGCTGTAGTAAATACTTTTACTTTATGTTTCTTAATCAAGAAAGTTTCTTCGGGCTCTACATCTCTTAGTGAGATAAAAACCAAATCGTTATATTTAACTTTTGGTGCCGGAGTACCAACATTTTTAAGCTTTGTCCAAAGATCAATGGTTTCCTTGTCGGGTTTATTTAGCTTATTACTAGAATTATCTTCCCCTAAAGAGGCTGCTATAGGCATTCCATGGGTATTGCCTGTTGGTGTGGTATAAGGAGAATGTAAGTCTGCATGTGCATCAATCCAAATTACACCTAAGCGCCCTTTCGGATACGCCATTTTTATTCCTGCTATAGTGCCACCTGAAGTGCTGTGATCGCCTGCCAAAACGATTGGGAATGTTTTGCTTTTTAAAGTCGATGAAACTTCTTTTGCTAACTTCTCATAGGTATCAATTAATCCTCTGAGCCGTTTTGCATATGGACTGCCCTGTTTTTCGTACAAAAGATGGTTATTGTCGGGAACTACAACCGATTTAGTTTTCTGAAAAAGGCTACTTCCGTAGTCTAATGCAGCAACTTTGATGGCATCAGGTCCCAGACTTGCTCCTCTGGTACCAGCACCTAATTCAGACTTAATTTCAATAAATTTAACAGAACCCATATATTAACGCTTAGAATTATTCATTAAAACTTAAATGTAATTCACTTACTTTTACTTAATTTCACCCATCCAAGTGAGTTACATTTATACATTTTGACTAAAACATCAACAAGATATATGAAAGTCCGTTACAAAGATTTGATTGACAAGACATTCGAATTTCCTATTGAAGGATTTGAAGTAATAGACAACTGCCTGCATTTCAATGGAATATCTCTTATGGATATTATTGATCAATATGGCACTCCTTTGAAAATTACCTATCTGCCCAAGATAAGCGAGCAAATACAGAAAGCCAAAAGAATATTTAATGTAGCAATGGCAAAAGCCGATTACAAAGGCAAATATACGTATTGCTATTGTACAAAAAGTTCACATTTTTCTTTTGTGTTGGAAGAGGCCCTAAAAAATGATATTCACCTAGAAACATCTTCTGCCTTCGATATTGATATTATTAAGAAATTATATCAAAGCGGATCGATTGACAAGAATCTAATGGTGGTGTGCAATGGCTTTAAAAGGGAGTTGTATCAGAGAAATATTACAGATCTGATCAAAGACGGATTCTCAGATGTAATTCCGGTACTGGATAATATAAATGAGTTGGCATTTTATGAAAAAAATGTAAAAGGAAAATTTAAAGTAGGTCTTCGAATAGCTACCGATGAGGAACCCAATTTTGATTTCTATACCAGCCGGCTAGGCATACGATATCAAGAGATTATTCCCTATGTTCAAGATAAAATTTTAAGCAATAAAAATATCGAGTTTAAACTACTCCATTTCTTTATCAACAATGGAGTTAAAGACAGTGCATACTATTGGAGTGAGTTGAATAAATGCATCAATCTGTATTGCGAATTAAAAAAGATTTGTCCGCATCTGGATACCTTAGATATTGGAGGAGGTTGGCCTTTCCGTTCTACGCTTAGTTTCGACTATGATTATGACTATATAGCCGATGAGATTATCCGTCAGATCAAATCAATGTGTGAAAAGAATAATGTTCCAGAACCCAATATTCTAACCGAGTTTGGTTCGTTCACGGTTGGTGAAAGTGGCGCAGTTCTTTATTCGGTTGTGGATCATAAAATACAAAACGACAAAGAAAAGTGGTATATGATCGATTCAAGTTTCATTACCACTTTACCCGACACTTGGGGAATAAATCAACGATTCATTTTGTTGGCGATCAATCATTGGGAAAAACCTTACCAAAGAGTAAACCTGGGAGGAATTACTTGCGATAGCGATGATTATTACAACATGGAATCGCATACCAATCGTGTGTTTCTACCCGAACCTACTAAGGATCCATTATATATTGGATTCTTCCACACCGGGGCTTACCAAGAGTCATTAGGAGGATATGGAGGAATTCAACATTGCTTGATACCAGCTCCAAAGCATGTAATCATTGATTTGGATGAAGATGGAAACCCTTACACAAAGCTATTTGCTAAAGAGCAAAGCGCTAAATCGATGCTTAAAACACTTGGTTACTAAGGGCGCACTATTTTAATAGATCTCTTCGATTGCCCGGTGCTGATCACTTCCAGAAAGTAAATTCCTGATCGAAGTTGGTTAAATGTATCAATAGTCAAGTTATAATTTTTATCCGCTACAAATACCGATTCCGACAAAATCTGCTGACCTAAAACACTATAGAGACTAACCTGAAAACGTTCTTGTTCATTGCTTTCAATGTTCACTTGAAGGTTTTCATTTTGCGGATTTATATAAGTAGATACATTAAATCCACCACTCGTCTGCCCATAAACTACCGACTTAACTGCTGAATAATCAAAGCTTCCATTAAAGTCGGTCTGCTTTATTCGGTAATATGAAACTCCATTGAGAGGTTGGTAATCCATGAATCTATATTGATGAACGGTGCTTGTTGTTCCGTTTCCGTTCACTATACCCAATGCATGAAAGGTTACTCCATCGGTAGACTTTTCTACTGTAAAGTAGTCATTGTTCTGCTCAGAAGCCGTTCTCCATATTAATTCAACATCAGATTTATGAGCTATGGCATCAAAGCTGAGCATCTCAACCGGCAATGGTCTTGCTGTAGAGACAATGATCCAAGGCGAAAAAAATCCCGCTGCAGATACCGCAACAGTTCCAATACCACTGGTTACACCTATCCCCGTTCCAGCCATTGGCGACCAATCGCTACCATCCCAGTACTGTCTGGCGAGATTACCTGTTTGCAGTACCGGTGACAAGGTATTCTCTACTCCTCGGTACGATAATGTGACATCAGCTGTAACTCCACTTGCGGTAAAATTCCACCAACGATCTATAACTGCTTCTACCGATCGGTCGGTATTGGAAGTATCGTTCATATGTGAAACGGCTGCAACGCTGGATGGGCCAGTCCATGGCAGATTATCAGTAGTTGCCGTGGCGCGTGTTGAGGCACTTACATCACTTCCGGCACCAACACTTAGATTAAAATCAATCGGAATATATTCGGTAGAACTATATCCAAAAGGAAACACGTGTGATCCGCTGCTCATGGATTGCCATAAAATAATATTACTATTCGTACCGGAAGTTGTCTCTCCTTTGATGTAACCACTTGTTCGGATGATTGCATTGCTAGCACCATTCTCTATAGTTAATGTATAATCGTTCAAACCTAATTCACCATTAATTAAGTTCAACTGGTTTCTAACAGCAACATTATTGTTTGCCAAAAGCATTCGATCTACATCAGCTATGCCACTTGAGTTGATTGTAAGGTTGCCATATTTGTGATTGTTTGATGTTGCCAATCCTACCCCGGTGCCGGTAACGGTTTGAGTGGTTCCGTCATATACCACATAACTGTTATTCCCTAAATAGTAATCTAGATTATTGGCTGATGATATTGCAGCATTGGCAGTGCCATCATACAGACCTTCCGTTCTAGATGTATAAATAGTAGCACCATTACGTGCATGAAGCAATGAATACGTATAGGAACCATTGCTAATGGTTTGATTTGAATTCAAATCAAGACGTCCACTCGAAAATATTTCCATCATTCTATGGCCTGCAGTATTATGAGATGCCAACTGCAAGTCTCCTCCGATTAGATTGAGTGTTGTTCCGCTTAAAACAGTATACTTCGTTTGTTCAAATGTGTTGGAAGCAAATGAACGATCGAAATTAATGGTACCACCACTTCTGAAATTTATAAAACCAAAAGCTGTACTGGTTCCCGGATTAATTCTGGTAATGGTGCCTACTGAAGTTAATGTGTAATTGGCTCCATACATATTAAAGTCATGAGAACTGGCACAAGATGAGTGTGTGCAAAAACTATAGGTTCCACCATCCTGATAAAAATCGCCATACAAATTCATTTGAATAGTATCGGTAGTAGGATTATAGGCATGGGCAATAATCGAACCACCGGTTTGCGTATAATTTCCGGAAATATTCATTACAAAATTTCCAAAATCATATTTAAGAATAGTTGATCCTCCAGAAGTGACATAGTTTCCAATCACATCAAGATGTAAATCTTCTTCCCAATAGCTTGGATAAAAATATCCTCCGCCAACAGACAAATTTCCTCCTACCAGCATATCAACGTCATGACTATAAAACGAACCAGCCCCTCCATTAAATCGGCAATCAGCTGCATTCACAGTTAAGCTACCTCCTATGTTAACATCTTCATTTCCTCTTGAAGCGGAACTGGTAAACTCATCATTGTACAAACCATTAAATGTTAAATTCCCCGCGATATCTAAATCTAAAAGTGAGGTGTTGCTAATGATATTGCTGGAGCGACCAATAAATCTAAATGTACTAACAGCTGTTCGGTCAAAGTTGATACTAGCATCACCTCCTATATTAACGGTAACGGTATTGGAAAACCAATCGATAGTATGTGAAAGCAGGAAGACTCCACCGGTAAAATTCAAATCGCCTCCAACTACTAAAGATCCTAATCCTGAACTAAACGGACTCGTGGAATAAACTCCTAAAAAATATCCATCACTCATATCTAATGAGCCTCCAATAGAGATAGTATGATTGCCTGTAGTATTTGTAAAACCGGTGGCATAAGCTCCATAATAATCACCTGAATTGGAAAAGTTTTCAGTTACATTCAGTGTAAAGTCCCCACGCCCCATATAATTGCCTACCATTTGAGCTCCAGTACCAATTGAAATGCTGTTTGTATTTAATGAATAATTGGAGTTGAGTGTAGAACCACTGCGGACATCTAAATAAGAACTGCTATTGAGTAAAACAATGTTACCAATGGTAGTATTACTTATTGAATTGCTTTTGCAAAAAGTGATCCAGGCATCATCAATAGTAAGTGTACCTTTAACTAGATTTGTTTCAAAGTAGTTATTTTGATCCCATTCACTTGCGTTACCATTGTTAAATGTAAGATTTCCAAAATCTCCTGTTACGACTGAGCCTAAAGGAGTTGAATATGAATACCATCTGCTTATCACAAGGGTACTTGTAGAATCAAAGTTTTCAATACCTCGAGTCCAAACGGTGGCTCCACTACTAGCATTATTTCCTGGATTCCAAATAAACAAACTGTTTGGCCCCAGTCTAAATTGAGTATTATTCGATGAAAATGAAATGTTTCCACGGTTCATATCAACCGTACCATTATTTATTAAACCATTGGTAGTAGATATGGTAAGTGTTCTGCTGGGTGAATTTGGAAAATCTAATAGAGCTCCGCTTTGAACAGTTACTCTACGAACTGTGTAGTTATTATTAACGGTAATGCTTATTCCCGATCCAATGATCACATCATCTGAAGATCCGGGAGCACCACTTGGCGACCAATTTGAAGATGAACTCCAGTTGCCACTGCTAATAGCAGTTTTTGTAGCCGCAAAAGCATTACTTACTAAAAGCATCATACCGATCAATAACAGCTGATGAAGTTTATTTATTTGCATAACGCAGGTGTTGGATTAATACACTTATTAATCTTCCCTTCATCACCTGTTAGGGTGGTCCTTCCACACTTTTATGGGAACAAATCTACCTGCAAGTGCAAATGAGTATTAATGAGTAACGATTCAATTCTTTCAGATGAAAGAAAAACCAGAGATCGTAATGAAAGAAAGTGGATTAGCTTCGAAAAAATAATAATCTACCTTCGAAGCAATAACTATCGTGTGTAAGATTATGATCAGATTGATATAAAAACGAATGAAAAGAGGAAATGAATCAGTAACAAATCTTTTTCAAACGACTAAAAGACTCGGGATAACCCAACTCTCCAGCCTTACTCCAGAATTGACAGGCCTTTAATTGATCTTTCTTTTGAAAATAAATTTCAGCAGCATAGTAATAGGCTTCAGCCGATTGAATATTCAAACTCAACGTTTTTTCAAAATCGGAAAGACTTCCGTTGATATCGCCTAGCGTCATACGTGCCACTCCACGAATAAGATAGGCATTGAAATTAGTGCTGTCCATTTCAATGGCTTTATTACTATCCTCTATTGCTCCTAAATGATCAAATAAAAATCCTTTTGCTTTTGCTCTTCCCGAATATATCATAGAAGAATTTGGATTTAAGCTTAATGCTAAATTGAAATCTTCTAATGCCAATTCATAGAGTTCCATCTTCCCTTTTACAACGGCCCTTTGATACAGTGCGTCTTTATCAGATTCATTTACTAATAAAATATTGTTGTATTGTTGCAATGCGCCCACATAATCACCAGCTTCTTCTTTAGCTTGAGCCAAACGCCAATAATCTTCAACAACTTGCTGAGCAAACAATTCCGGTACATTCATCAAAATGAAGATTGAAAAGAATACTATGGTTTTCTTATTAAATTGCATGAGAAAAATTTAGACTAACAAATGTCTTAAATAAATTAATGCTAATCAAATATTCGAATTTACTAGCAGTTTATGAAACCGAGATCGATAAAATCATCTGAAATTCAAAACAAAAAACATCCTAAAAAGAGTGAAATAGCTACTAAATCACCTCTTATGAGCGGAATGACTTTACTTATCATTCTGCTATGTATCATCGTTTTCAGTCCTATTTTCAACAATGGATTCACCAATTGGGACGATCCAACCTACATTGAAAACAATCATTTGATTAAAGATTTATCAGGTGAAAACATCAGTAAAATATTTTCTGAACCTTATTTCTCAAACTATCAGCCAATTCATTTATTAAGCTATGCCATTGAATATCATTTTTTTCAACTAAATCCGGCAGGCTATCATATCGTTAGTTTGATTATGCATTTGATAGTCGTTCTATTGATTATACAACTTTCTTTTATTCTAGTTAAGGAAAAATGGGTGGCATATACTTCCGGATTATTATTTGCGCTGCATCCTATGCATGTCGAATCAGTTGCATGGGCATCGGAAAGAAAAGATTTGTTGTATGCTATTTTCTTTTTTACTGCATTAATTTACTATTGCTATTACCTACAAAAGCGAGAAAATAAATTTCTTTATTTAACTTTCTTCTTTTTCCTTCTCAGTGCATTTTCAAAAGCAATGGCCGCTTCATTTCCACTAGCTCTGATCGCATATGATCTTTTTTACAAAAGAAAAGATATCAAGCGATTGGTTTTGGAGAAAATTCCCTTTCTATTGGTAGCCGTGATTTTTGGATTCATTTCCTATTCCATATCGAGCAGCGATGGATCAATAGCCGGCACAGATCGATTTTCCTTGCTAGATCGTTTTTTCTATGCTTCAGGAAATCTATTAATGTATTGCATCAAATTGTTGGTACCCTTTAAACTATCGGCATACTATCCCTATCCGGATAAAGAAAGTTCAATCATGATCTTTTACTATTGCGCTCCATTGATCATTGCCATAGTTCTATTTTTAATCATTCGAAACAAAGAAAAAATGCCTCTTTTGTTTTTTAGTGCAGCCTTCTTTGTTGCTACCATCATCTTAGTTTTGCAATTGATTCCTGTGGGACCAACCGTTTTTAGCGAACGATATTCTTATATACCATCGTTTAGTTTCTTCTTATTCTTGTCATTCTATTTTATAAAATTCTTCAGTTTACCTAAGTTTAAACAGCCTTTATTAATCTGCGGCATTGCTTATGTTGTCTTAATTAGTTTCACAACATTTCAGCGAAATAAAATATGGAACAACAGTTTGGCTTTGTGGAACAATGTAATCGATCAATTTCCCAGAGCCCTACATGCTGTAAACAACAGAGCCGATGCATACTTTAAGCAAAACAATTTTAATGAAGCTATAGTTGATTTTACCAGTGCGATTGAAATTGATCCATCGTATGCGGAAGCCTATTATAATAGAGGAAATGCCTATGGAATCATAGGTGAAATGGATAACGCATTCAGTGATTTTAATCAGGCCATTATGTTAGATCAGAATTATGCTGAAGCCTATAACAGAAGAGCTCAAGTTTTTGCATCGCAAGGAAAAATTAATGAAGCGATTGAGGATTTTAAAAAAGCAAGTCAATTGGATGACAACCCTGAATTTATGTACAGCTTGGCTATAACGTATCTGAACATTGGACAAAAAGAGCAAGCATGTATGATTCTGAGTACACAAAAACAATTGCAGCACCCTCCTTCTTTTGATTTATTCCAACAAGCCTGTCGCTAATCTATTTTGAGATTACCTTAAATACGATAGCGTTGAATTGAATGTCACTCTTAATTACCAGTATATAAGTTCCGGAATCGATGTGTGGCAGTAAATATTTTGATTTCATCAATAGATTATCCGAATCGGACCACTCGTAAAGATGTTTACCATCAATTGAATACAATTCTACGATTTCAATGTTTTCCTTAATATTTTCGGATTCAATATAAAAGTAATCTTCAGCAGGGTTAGGATAAACCAATATGTCCTTGCTTTTCTGATTGCTCAATGCAATACCTGTAATAGTTGAAAATACAGGGAATCGTATATTATCAATCCAAACTGCATCAGCACCTGCCGAAACACTACCATCCTTTTCGTAACGAAACATTAGTTCATGTAATCCTGAATTTAGTAAAAAGGAATCTTTGGTCCACGGTTGAATACCACTGTAGCGATCAAGTTCAACTGCATTATCAAATACCAATAGCTTATCCCAATACGCTTCACTTGAGGTGGAATAATAAAAGGATAAACTATCACTTGTCGGTAATTGTAATGTGATTAGAAGATCTGTGTTTTCGCTATGAGTAATCAGACCTGAGCGAGTTGAAAAATTTCCTTGAAAAGAAAAATTGGAATCTATCAACCAAGGCAGAGCACTTAGATTATTCCAATTGAACTGAAGAAAATCTCCACTTTCAAAATCTTCCATTACATCACCTATAAATTTTACAAAGTTCTTTTGAGAAGCATACTTTCCTGCTGTAGATATTATGGATGTGGTAAAAACATCACCCGGTATTGCTGCTGGTAAAACAGAGGCACTGAACTGTACAACAGTATTCAATCCAACACCTAAACTTGGAGAAGTATAGAGCTGTGAGTTAAAGATTAATTGAGGATAGTTGCAACTAACCGAACTCTGTATTGGCATCGAAGTTGAATGACCTATATTCTCAACAGTATACTTTACAAGTAAATTTTCTCCCGGATCGGCTTTTCCGTTTCCATTCCCGTAGGCTGAATCATCAATGCTCATTGAAACAACTTGTAAGGAAGGGGCATTAACCAATACATTAAAGTTTGTCACCCAACTTCCTGCGTTTCCTGAAACGAGTAGAGTAAAAGGAATAGCGTATTGGTCGGGTACTGAATCACTAATCTGTAATTGAAAGGCTGAGCTAATGGTATGATTAGACAAAGAAGCTATCGATGTTATCAATGCTGTATTACTAAATATTTGAACATGAGGATCGGTTGAATTGAGCACCGCGTTAAGCGCTCCAGTAGCCACGGTTCCTGCATTTTGAATCTGAATATTTAAAAATCCATTTTCATTATATTCTATTATGCCGTTACTATTAGCTCCCGAATCATCAAATGCATGATTGGAGTACAGCACAAAAGCTCCTCCGGATGGAATCACATTTAACTTTGATTGATAAGGCAGCAAGTTGTGCCCACTGATGGTAAGAACCAAAGTATCAAAACTACTCAGTGGCGTAAAACTCAGGTTCACACTTCCATTAGTGATGATTCCGCTTGAAACAATTTCATTGAGTTGACTCAAGCAAACGGTAGCACCATTAATATTACAATTTACTGTAAACTGATTTGATCCTATGCCAATTGAATTTAAATGAGAAGCGCTAATAGCTATAGGAACTGCTGTTCGCAGAACCGTGCTAGGATCTCCGAACATATGCCAACTGTTGGTCATCTCAGCGCCTGCCGCACCATAAACATCATTCATATGCATACATCCATTTACGGATATACCTCCAAAGGTTCTCATGTAACCATTAATGCTCATTTCACATATCAGATCAACTATTTCATCCTGCCCATCCATAGGTGGATTCCATGTTTGATTATTAGAAGACATTAAAGCGCCAATCGCTCCGGTTGCCTGACCATTACTTGTAGCTCTCAGAAGTGCTTCAGCAAAACAAGTTATACCGGTAAAGTCTCCGTTCACACAGGCTACTGAAAAAACAAATGGCAACATTCCAAAATTGCTCAATGCATTAATGTCATTGATATTAAATCCAGTAGTTGTACAACCACTGCTACTCCCATGCCCTGTATACAGCAAGATGGATCGCCCATCTTGAATGTTTAAACTCAACATTGATGCAGTAGGATTGCCGGGTGCATCTGCTCCACCTTGTGAACCATCGTATAATTCATCTACATTATTGAAATTGTAGGTGAGTAAATCGCTGCGCATGTTTCTGGCGTGTTCATAGTCCATTTCACCATCATCACCCGGACCTTGATCGGAAGCTACACAGACCGCTTTATTTAAAATTGAGTGCTCGTATTCGGAAACTTTTCATACTGAATAATCCTATTCACTTGTGTTTGAACATCCGAAATACTATTTGCCGACAATCGTCCAATCATTACTTCAGCATAGGAATCGTTACCCATCAAATGTCCATACACCGGATCGTTTGCATCACCATTTAAAGCTAAGTAGCTGGGCACATCCTGATGATCGCCAACTAACAACACAAAGGTTAAACCATGATTGAGATAATAATTTAAGATGTAATTTTTAATCAGATTTTGATCGGCCCCAATCTGAGCAATATCCACCCATTCGGTAGGTATCCCCTTTTGTATTTTCCACTCCATCAATGGCTGCAATGCTGCAGTATACATTGATCCGGAAATAATCAGCATCGATCCAATTTCGCTTAAGGGAGTATATTGAACCGTTGGAAGATTTAAAAAATGCTTCAGGTAAATATTTTGAAATTCAGCCGATAACTCAGGTGTATTATTCGTTCGAAGAAATTCATTAATTGAAAATTCTTGATTGTATACAATGTCAAACTGAATGTCTGTATAGACGCGCAAAACTTTCTGCACCGGGTTATAGACAATTGGATGGATCGTTAAGTTTACTCCTCTATAATCTCTGAGAATATATGGCTCTCCACTACTGACTACCTTGTTGGGATAATATTGATCTTGCTGATAGTTAGATCCAAACTCAAATGGAATTTCAGATAAGTTTTGGTTTCGATACACATTGCCTTTAGAAGGGATTACCGCATAATTTTCAAACTCAACATATGATGTTGAAATAATCTGAATATTAATTGATCCTTTATCTGGGATGATTATTGATTTTGCAAATACAGGAAGTTCAGGATCTTTTTTGTTCAATAACACTCCACATTCTGGGATGCTGATTTTGTGATGCTGTATTCCGTCAACAACTATTTCTGTTTGATTAAAACCAAAATTCTCAAAGTGGAGATTTAACTTTTTATCGTCTGACTGAATAATATTTAGGGTCGGTTCTTTTCGAGATTTGGCATTTATTCCAACCCATTCACTTGCGCAAACCGGATAAAAGGTATGTGCAAAAACAACTATAAACAAGATCCTTTTTAATATAATAGAAAGAGGGAAATGCATTGAGGGCAAAAACTTTTGTAGCAAGTAAAGCTAAAATTTATTTTTGAATTTCTTCAATAAAAAAGAGCCACTGCTATTGGCAATGACTCTTCCTTTTATCACTAGAGATCTTACTTAAACATTGAATCGGAATTAATAATAGAAACTTTTGAGATATTCAACTTGTAATTCTCAACCTGTTTATCTTCTTCTAAGATTTCATTGGTCAAAACAGATTTTAATGAATTGTTGTAGCTCATCGGAGAAACAGTATTGTTCTCTAAACTTTTCTTCAATGGTTCTGCTTCACTTTCATCGGTTACAATAACCACTTCCATATTGGAAGTTTGAAAATATTTTCGAATGGCTTGATTTACATCGGTCAAAGTTACTTTGCTCAGATTAGCATCCAGTTCTGATAAATAGTCTGCCCGGCCATAGAACTTACTATCCATCAGAAACCCTAGTCTTTTGCCTGGAGATTGTGCATATAGTTTGGTATAGCTTTGCAAAAATGTTCTGGTCAACTCAAAGTCTTCATTGGTCATGCCATTGTAAACCAACTGATCAATTTCACGAATAGCCATTCGCAAAGCAAAATGTGCGTGTCCAACTTCAATATTCTTTAACTCTTCGTACTGAGCTTTAAGACCTTTTGCAATTTGAACCGGTCTGATCCATATTGAAAAACTATTGGTACTGCGAGGGACACCAGCAACCGGAAGCATATTTGAACCACCGTTTTCATACCATTCGATATAGGTATAATCACCGTAATTCATCGAGCGTGCTTCTCTAATTTTTTGATACAAGCGGCTGTATGATTTTCTATGTTCACCCATCCAGGAATTGGCAATCATTAATGCTGCAAAATCCTCTCTTGAGCGATTGATATCGATCGGATATCCGGTATAGATAGCGGATCCGAATGCACCTTTCTTGCTGATAATATTCACATTTATACCTCTGGGCATTGGTGGATTACTCACCGTTGGCACTCTTGGAGTTTCTTTACTTAGCATAGAGAAATCAGCTGCAACAGATGTTGCAAATTCTTTAGAATAGGAGCCGGCAATACCAATCACCAAATTTACAGAAGTAAAAAACTGACTGTGGTGTTTCTTTACATCATCTAAGGTGATGCTTTGAACACCGGCTGATGACCCCTGCTTCAAATGTTGATAAGGTGAATCTTTATACAAGTAATACTCCAAAGCTTTCTTGCTGTACTCTTCGTCCGAACTTGATTTAACAACTTCATCTACATAATTCAATTGATTTGACTTTACTCGTTTAAAATCTTCCTCACTAAAAGCAGGTGATAGTATCAAATCTTTGAATAAAGGATAAACTATTTTCAAATGATCTTTATGTACTTCCAAAGTAAAAATACTTACCTCTTTATCACATGTACTGTAATATGTTGCTGCCGTTGGGTATAGCATTTCTTTAATTTGTGAACTGCTCAAACCTCTGGTTCCCCCATCGGCTATTAACTCAGAAGTCAAATAGGTTAATCCTTCCTTTCCGCTTGGATCACATATAGATCCATTCCGAAACATCAGTTTAATAACAACTTTAGAAGAATTTTCTATAGGTAACTCTACTAGTTTTTGAGCGAGAGAAGAATGGCTTAAAAAACCAGCTATTAAAAACAATATGATATATTTAGCTTTCATAATTCAAATTTATTTAACCGCTGAATTTTCATCAGGCGAAATGGTTGAAATCGTTAAAGAGTTTTCGTTGTAAAATTTATTAGCAACATTCATGATATCATTCACGGTAACCTTATCATAATTTGCATAATTTTTATTCAGTGATTCAGGATTACCGGTTACCCAAATGTAGTAAGACAATGAATTTGCAATGGCATCGGGAGTATCCATTCCCATAGCAAACGAATACTTAATATTCGATTTTACTTCATCCAAAGTTCGTTTGTCTACCGGCTTAGTCTTTAACTCGTTTATCGCTTTTGTGATTTCATTTCTAATGCTTTGCATATCCGCAGCATTAACAAACGAAGCTTCCACTTGAATCAAATATGGATCTCTGGTATTGAACGCATAACCACTTAGGCTGCGCAGTTTCTGCTCTTCTACTACATATTTTTTGTACAAAGCACTTCGCTCGCTAAACAATATAGAATTCATGATGTCGATTGCTGCCATCTCTACATTATTATCGCTGTAAGCAGGACCCTTAAAGGCCATACTCAATTGAGGAGGATAACGTTCTGCCTTTATATGTGCATATCGCGTTTCGGTTTGTGCAGGCTCAGGAGGAACAGGACTCACATAAGATCCTCTTTTCCACATGCCAAAATATTTTTCCGCAAGTGCATTCACCTCTGTATCTTTAACATCGCCTACTACTAATATGGTGCAGTACTCTGGCTTATAAAAGCGTTTGAAAAATTCCATAGAGTACTCATATTGATTTGGCATATCTACGATGTCTTCAAAGAATCCCATAGTTGTATGCTTATAGGTGTGCGATGTAAATGCAACATCGTTCATTTTTTCATCCAACTGACGGCCATAACTTGCAAAGTTTTTGGTGTATTCTCCTTTAACGGCTCCAGCCTCAGTTTTAAAATCCTGAATCGAATAATTCAAATTCATAAAACGATCGGATTCAAGTTCAAACATTTTATCGAGCATTTTAGCATTACCCGTCATGTGATATACAGTTCGGTCTAACCAGGTATTGGCATTGGCCGATGCTCCAATGCTTTTCAATGCTTCACTGTATTGGGCTTTTGAATATTTGTCCGTTCCTCTAAACATCATGTGTTCGAAAAAATGAGCAAAACCTGTTTTGCCTTTTTCAATTTCATCTCTTGACCCCACACGAACCACAATATAAAATGCAGCAATACCCGGACTTTCGAATGGAACGGTTACCACATTTAAGCCATTGGACATTTGTTTCTGATAAATCGGATAAGGCAATATGCTTTGCCCCATACTTTGATTTGGCAAGATGCCTAAGCCGATGAACGACAGTAGCATCGAATAAATAAAAAATCGTTTCATAGTATTAAATTAGAATTTGTATAAAAGTCATTTATTAATTGGATGTATGGAAGATTCCTTCAAATAATCCTGTATGTTCCAACTCTAAGTCAACATACCTCCATCTACATTTATTGTTTGACCGGTGATATAGGATGAAAGGTCGGATAAAAGAAATAACACCAGATTTGCAACGTCTTCAGGCGTTCCACCTCTTTTGAGTGGTATCGACTCGCGCCATTGCTTAACCGTAGCTTCATCTAATGCATCTGTCATTTCAGTTTCAATAAAACCTGGTGCAATAGCATTGCACCGTATGTTTCGGCTGCCCAATTCGAGTGCTAAAGACTTTGTAAAGCCAATCATACCTGCTTTTGAAGCTGCATAATTTGCTTGTCCGGCATTTCCTCTAACACCAACAACCGAACTTATATTAATGATTGAACCATTACGTTGTTTCAACATGGGTTTAATCACTGCTTTACCTAAATTAAAAGTTGATTTTAAATTCACTCGAATCACTTCATCGAACTGTTCTTCACTCATACGCATGAGCAAATTATCTTTTGTTATTCCGGCATTGTTAACCAAGCCATCAATTTTTCCAAAATCCGTTAGCACATCATTGATTAATTTTTCAGCTGCAGCATAATCAGCCGCATCCGACTGATATCCTTTTACATGTGTTCCAAATGCTTTGAGTTCTTCTTCCAAAGCTTTTGCTTTCTCAACCGAACTTAAATAGGTAAAAGCAACATTAGCTCCATTTTTTACCAAATTTTCAGCTATCCCCTTTCCAATTCCTCTGCTCGCTCCGGTTACAAGGATCGTTTTATCGTTCAATAATTTCATAGTGAATTAAAAAATAATAATTTACATTTGTCAAATATAACAATCAAAATTAACCTGTTATGAAGAAAACCTTACTCACATTAAGTTTAATTGCTGCCTTCCCATGTATCATGAATGCGCAATCATTTATTCTTGGAGCTAAAATCGGTTACAATACCACTTGGCTCATGAATAAAAATGTATTTGATCAGGACGAAGATTTAAATCCAAACACTTCCTTTGGAGCCAACTTTGGCTTGTCGGGCTATTTTTATTTTAATGATAAAGTAGGTGTTGGTGCTGAAATTCATTCAATGACTGTAAATCAAAAATACAGTGGGGAGTTTAACGATAATCCGAATATTTCATTTGATGCCAAAGAAACGGTTAAAGTGATCGATATTCCTATCTTACTTCAATTAACCAACGAGAGTGGTTTGTATTTTGAAGTAGGGCCAAAAATAACTTTGATCAATTCAGCCGAAATGGAATTTGAGGTTACACCCACTCAATCACCAAGCGTGAACTTTTCTGGTCGTGATGTTATTGAAGGATATAATAGTACGCTTATTAGCGGTGTTTTCGGATTTGGAGTAAACATCTCTGCCGGAGAAAATTTATTTATTACTACAGGTATCCGTTTGGCCTCTAGCTTCAGCGATGCAACTAAAGAATTTACTGAAGATGAATTAGGTCATTTGGCTATGGATGATAAATTAGGTATCAGTAGTATTTTTGCACATACAAACCAAAGTGGAAATTATAAGTATGAAAAAACCACTTTGGCAACCGGTGGAATTATTCTTGGTATTTTCTACCGTTTTGGAGGCAACTAAAAATTAATATTAAACAATTATAAATCCTGCCTCTATTGAGGCAGGATTTTTTTTTGAAAATATGATCCATATTATTCGCTGCGACTCAAGCAACAAAGATTTTCAAACTTTAGTAAATCAATTAGACCGAGTATTGGCCACTTTGGACGGAGACGATCATCCCTTTTATCATCAATTTAATTCTATAGTAAATCTTCAAAACACCGTAGTCATTTATAAAAATAATATTGCCGTAGGATGTGGTGCCATAAAACCCTATGCCGATCAAATAGCCGAAGTAAAAAGAATGTTTGTAAGACCGGAGTACAGAAAACAAGGTATGGCAGCAGCCATATTAAAAGAACTGGAAAGCTGGGCAAAGGAGTTGGGCATTCAAAAACTAGTTCTTGAAACAGGAAGAAAACAAATTGAAGCGATTGCATTATATACAAAGCACGATTATGAAATCTGTGAAAATTTTGAACCTTACATAGGCATAGAAAACAGTATTTGTTTTGAAAAAAAACTGAGTTGAATCATAATCCTTAATTGAGATATTTCTGATAATTCTGTCCGTTTCGAATTATTTTTTATATTATTTTTAACGCGTAATTAATAAACTATGAAACTAAGATCTACTTTTTCAATTCTACTTTTTGCTTGTTTACTTATGGTAAGCAATGTTTTTGCACAACAAAAACTTCAATATTCGTTTAAGGGAAGTTTACAAGAAGACTCACTCATGGGACCTGCTTTGATTCAAGTGGGATCAAATAGTTTTGAAACCAATGTACTTACTGAAATAGGATGCCAACCCAGAACCGTTTATCGTCATTCCTTTAACTCAGGTTTTTATTTTGATAATGCTGCCGCCAGTAATTTTATCGACCGTCACTATTCGATCGAAATGTATTTCAATCATCTCAGTACCGGTCCAATTTACAGAAGGGTGCTGGATTACAAAAGCCAAACAACCGATTTTGGATTATATGTAAAGGAAAACGAGATTATGTTTTACAACAGAGCAAATTCTGCAGTAGTTGCCTTTAGTCCGGGCGAATACGATCAGGTAGTGGTAACACGCGACTCCAGTGATGATCGGTATAGAATGTATGTAAATGGTATGTATGCCGGGCAATTTAGAGATACTACCGATATGGCCATTATTGATACTTCCGGTTTGTTGCGCTTTTTTATAGACGATTTGGTAAACCCAAACGAAGCCAGCGAAGGTAGAATTGCATTGCTACGCTTATACAATTATCGTTTAACAGCCAATGAGATTGAAACGAATTTCAATAATCTAAGCGAGATCATTCCTTCATTAAACATTACCACCACTCCTACAGCTCAATGTCTAGAGCAAAACAATTTTTTCTTTACTCATAATGGTGTTGATACCACGGCTCAGTTCAATTATTCATGGCAATTTGGTGATGGAGACAGCAGCAATAATGTCTTCGCATCACATACCTATGCCGCGGTGGGTTCCTATTCGGTGCAACTGGTGCAAAGCACACTCAATTGCAGCGACACGGTAAATGGGACATTCCTTGTTTACAATGCTCCTAACTTTAGTTTAGGAGATGATACCTTATTATGCTCTAATACTTTTACCATTGATGCAGGTGTATGGTCGTCTTATTTATGGAGTGATGGCAGTACCGATCAAACTTTGTTTGTAATAAGCGGAGGAAACTACGCTGTGCAAGTAAGCGACTCAAATGGTTGCCTATTATCCGACACCATTCAAATTTCTATTGGTACAACCCCAACTATTGAATTAGGAAACGATACAGCTGTTTGTACCGAAATAAATTTGGATGCCGGATCCGGATATGCACAGTATGTTTGGAGTAATGGAAGTACCGATCAAACAGTATCGATTACACAAAGTGGGAATGTATATGTTCAAATATTTGATTCAATGGGTTGTTCCAATACCGACACCATCAACATTACTGTTAATGGATTGCCATCCACCGGCCTGAGCTCTCAACTGCTGATTTGTGATGTGGATACTATCTCATTGGATGCCGGTACAGGTTTTGTTTCTTACTTGTGGAATGATGGAAGCACCAATCAATCGCTGATTGTTTTCAATGATGGTCAGTATACCATTGAAGTTTCTGACACCAATTCTTGTTCGAATACCGATACCGTTCAAGTAACATTCGGTAATATTCCTTCAGTGAGTTTAGGAAATGATACCACCATTTGCGGTGGATATACCTTAAACGCTGGAAGTGGATTTGCTACATACCTATGGAGCGATGGCAGTAGCAATAGCACGCTTTTTACCAATATCAGTGGCACTTATGCGGTTTTGATTTCCGATTCAATGGGTTGTGAAAACAGCGATACACTTGAAGTAACCATTACTCCGGGAACCCTTGTCGACTTAGGTCCCGACTCGAGTTACTGTTCAGCAAGCGCTATCATTCTTAATGCCGGTGCAGGATTTGTTTCCTATGTTTGGCAGGATAGTTCTTCGGCTGCTACTTTCTCAGCCGTTAGTAGCGGAATGTATTATGTAGCGGTAATCGATACCAATGGTTGTAATTCCTCCGATACCATCAACATTAATATTTTCACTCCTCCAACAGTTGATCTTGGACCAACCGATACTTCGGCTTGTGCGTTTTATACCCTCGATGCCGGAGCCGGTTTCAATTATTTGTGGAGCAATGGCAGTACCACCCAAGCGATTGATATAACGGGATCGGGTGAATTTACTATTACTGTTACCGATACAAACGGGTGTTCCGCCAGCGATGTCATTTATGTAACCATCCTTGCATTGCCAAATGTAAACTTAGGAAACGATACCAGTTTATGCGATGGCGCCATTCTTATTCTCAATGCCGGTAACGGATATGTTTCATACAACTGGAATACAGGATCGAGCGGGCAAAGTATAAGCCCCATTAATAGCGGATTGTATTATGTAAATGTGGTGGATTCGAATGCATGTGAAAATTCTGACTCTATTCAAGTAAGTTTTATTGTATTATCGGCCCCGACTATCACGCAATCAGGTGATACTTTATTCAGTAGTTCTGCCAGTGGAAATCAGTGGTACGATATGGCTGGACCAATTGTAGGAGCTACCAATAACTATTATATACCCAGCGTTCAGAACGGAACATTTTATGTAGCCTATACCGACAGCAATAATTGTACTTCACCTCTTTCTACTGGTTTTGTATTTGTTGGGCTGCAAGAATTATTAGGTTCAGGAATCAGCGTTTATCCTAATCCGGTTCAAAATGATTTATACATCAATGCTATCAACAGCATATCTGCAATTGAGCAAATACAAATAGTTGATCTGAATGGCAAAGTGGTATTCACTAAAGTGAATGTTGAGAATGAGTTAATGGTTGTAGATTTACAAAAACTAAATGCAGGAACGTATTTCCTTCGAATTCAAACAAAAGAAACCAATCTCATCCATTCGTTTACAATAGTTCGATAAAAAAATAAGTGGTTTAAGTACTGATTAAGCGTTTACCTTGTTCAGTACTTCGGCCATGGTGCTGCCAATTACGGCAGGCGATTGCACTACATGTATTCCGCATTCTTTCATGATGCTCATTTTGGCTTCTGCTGTATCGTCTTTTCCACCAATAATTGCACCGGCATGACCCATTCTTCGTCCGGGAGGCGCAGTTTGACCAGCTATGAATCCAACCACCGGTTTTCTGTTATTCGTTTTAACCCAATGTGCCGCTTCTGCTTCAAGGTTTCCACCTATTTCACCAATCATCACTATGCCTTCTGTTTCCGGATCGTTCATAAACAACTCAACGGCTTCGCGCGTGGTAGTTCCTATAATAGGATCACCCCCAATACCAATTGCGGTTGAGATCCCCATTCCGGCTTTAACAACCTGATCGGCTGCCTCGTAAGTGAGTGTGCCCGATTTTGAAACAATACCAATTTTACCCGGAGCAAACACAAAACCCGGCATGATGCCCACCTTACATTGTCCGGCTGTAATGATACCCGGACAATTTGGACCAATGAGTCGAGTATTTTTTCCGGCTAAATATTGCTTTACCGTTATCATATCTTTGGTAGGAATGCCTTCTGTAATAGCTACGATGAGTGCTATACCGGCATCGGCTGCTTCCATAATGGCATCGGCTGCAAATGCTGGGGGAACAAAAACGATTGAAACATCAGCTCCGCTTTCTTTTACTGCATCGCTAACGGTATTGAAAACCGGACGGTCTAAATGTTTGCTTCCGCCTTTACCCGGTGTTACCCCTCCTACTACATTGGTACCATACTCAATCATTTGAGTGGCATGAAAGGTTCCTTCATTTCCGGTAAAACCCTGAACTACTATTTTTGAATCGCGGTTGACTAAAATGCTCATATCGTTTTTTGTGTTTGGCGGGCGAAATTACCTTTTTAAAATGGAGTCTCAAAACCTGAGGCTATTTCTTGCTAAAGCACTGGCTTTAGTTGCTCATTTCTTTTCCAAATAACAAGTGCCAATACACTGGCCATCATCATAACAATGAATCCTGCTACATAGGGATAATAAATACTCATTCCATACAAATATCCTCCACTTACCGGACCTACTACTCTGGCTATAGAACTAAACGAAAGATTCATACCCAATACTTTGCCTTGCTCTTTGGGCGATGTGTACTGAGATATGAGCGAAGTGATGCTTGGTGTTACACAACCGTTGGCCAAAGCGATGAGCAACAAACTTAAAAGTTCCCAGGGAATAAAACTCTCTACGGAGGGAAAAGGTATGCTCAATAAACCAAATGCCATGAGTATGGAACCGATGAGCAATAATTTTCTTTCGCCAAACATTTTGGTTAATGGCCCAACTAAGAGACCTTGCACTAAGGCAGAAGTGAATCCGATGAAGGCAAATACGTAGCCGATTTGTTTTTCATCCAAACCATACACTTGCTCCCAAAGAATAACGGCTGTGATTTGCATCATGCTAAATGCGGTGATGTAAATGAAGTTGATATAAAAGAGTTGATTGACAAATGGTTTTCTCAATTCATTGACTATACCTGCCAGTGGTTTTATACGGATGGGTTGATCGGTGTTGAACACTTTGAGCGACTCGGGTAAAATGTTGTACGCTAAAACAAAATTGATAAGCCCCATTAATGCACAAACCGAACCCAACCATATCATACTACCATCGGGACTAAGCGACTTGAGCAAACCTCCTATAGGTGGACCAAAGATGAAACCCAATCCAAAAGCCACGCCCAAGAAACCCATCTTCTTAGCGCGCTCTTCGGGGGCGCTTATGTCGGCAATGTATGCCTGTGCCGCTGAGATATTGGCCGAACCGATACCGGATAAAATTCGTGCTATGAACAAAAGTAATAGTGTATTGCTAAAGGCTAAAGTAATGTTGGCAATGATGGTGATGACAATGCTGGTGAGTATGATGGGCCTTCGGCCGTAACGATCGCTGAGGGAACCCCAAAAGGGACCGAACAAAAAATTCATTAGTGCAAAAACTCCCATGATCATCCCCACTACAAAAGGACTGGCATTTAATTGAGTAGCGAATACGGGCAGCACCGGAATAATCATTCCGAATAAAAGCAAGTCGATGAAGATGGTTAAAAATAAAACCGACAAAGGGCCGCGTTTGATCATATATGCAATGATAAACAAAATGAATGCTTGTGCTATTGGAGTATTTTAAGATTACTCACAATATTAACAAGTCAAATGAATATTTTTGCACGACCAATGAATTCATCTTTAGAAGAACCAATTGTAGCCTTGGCAACCGCACAAGGGCAAGCCGCTATTGCACTGATTCGTGTGAGTGGAAAAGATTGCCATACTTTGATTGAAAATATTTTCAGACAAAAAAACGGAAAGCCCCTCTCCTCTATTAAACGCAACAGAATGTATTATGGCGATTTGATGCATACCCAAAGCAATACAATGGTGGATGAGGTGATGCTGTGTGCCTACCAAGCCCCTTACTCTTATACAGGGCAAGATATGTTGGAGATATCGTGCCATGGCTCGCTGTTTATTCAACAACAAATTATTCAATTGTTGATCAGCTTGGGTGTGCGCCATGCACAGCCCGGAGAGTTTACCATGCGGGCTTACCTGAATGGTAAAATGGATTTGAGCCGGGCCGAAGCGGTGGCCGATTTAATAGCCTCAGAAAATGAGAGCCAACATAAGGTGGCTTTGCATCATTTGAAAGGAGACTATGCCAGTGAAATTTTGAAACTGAAAGATAAGCTGATAGAGTTTGCTTCTTTGATAGAGTTGGAAAATGATTTTAGCGAAGAAGATGTTGAGTTTGCCGACCGAACACAATTGGTAAAGGTGCTGAGCGAATCGAAAATGCACTTAAATACCTTGCTGCAAAGTTTTGCAACGGGGCAAGCCATTAAGGAAGGCATTCCGGTGGTGATAGCCGGAAAACCCAATGCGGGTAAATCGACTTTGCTGAATGCACTGTTTGGTGATGAACGTGCCATAGTATCATCTATAGCAGGAACCACACGCGATACGATTGAAGAAAAAATTCATTTGAAAGGCATACAGTTTCGATTTATAGATACGGCCGGACTGCGCGAAACGAATGACGAGGTAGAAATGATAGGGGTGAAACGAGCGCTGCAAAAGATAGACGAAGCCGCAGTGCTTTTGTATTTGATTGATGTATTGGGAAATGATGTAGAAGCCATACACCAGGAGATGGATGAGGTGCGTGAGCGCTTGGGCAAGATGGACGAAATTATTTTTGTGCTGAATAAATCGGACAAAGCCAATGAAAAACTGTTGGCGCATTTTGAAAACAAGACAGGTGTGCTGTGTATATCAGCAAAAGAACAATGGAAGACCGATGAGTTGCTGGAAATGATTTTTGATAAGAATGGTTTGTCGGCTGTTAATTATAATCAGTCGATAGTAATAAATGCACGGCACTACGATGCATTGGAAAAAGCCTCCAATGCATTGAAGCATGTATTGCACTCGATAGAACAAAAGAAAAGCAATGACTTAATTGCCCTGGACCTGAGACATGCTTTGATGCATGTGGGTGAAATAAGTGGAGGCATTACGCATGAAGATGTGTTGAGCTCGATCTTCAGCCGCTTTTGTATCGGGAAATAGATGAAGAATTTTTTTGATTAATTCTTATGTCTTCTTTGAGAGGATGTATGTTTGGGTATGTATTCTAATTGTTAAGTGTTGCTGACAAAATGTTTTGTTTATGGAATGACTCTAATGAATTATGGATTGTTCCCGATGGGTTATGGTTCGTTCCCGATGGATTATGGTTTGTTCCCAATTGATTATGGTTTCTTCCCAACAGGTTATGGTTCGACCCTAACAATTTATGAGCTCTTCCCAACAGATTATGGGCTCTTCCCCACCAATTATGGTCGGTTTATTATGGAAGCAATGGAATCCCCCAATGGAATAATAGTTTATTGGTTGTCACATTAAAAGATGGTGTTTCAACTGATAAAGAAGTTTATCAATTTAAGCTTCAAGCAAATGGGGAACTCGTGCCTTCAACTAGTCAAAATCCAAACCCAAAAAAATTCTTTGGATCGGATCAAGCACTTAACGGACGATTAAGAGATATAGCTGTATCGAATGATGGTCAATCAATCTATTTGATTAATAACGGAGGTGCAATTGATAAAATAACGGTTTATAATTATGATACAACAACTGTTACTGTCAATGATTATAGCTCAAAAGTGATAAATGTTCAATTATTCCCTAATCCAGCAACAGATATTTTAATGGTTAAAGGATTAGAAAATTATCCCGATTTAAAAGATATTAGAATTTCTACTTTACTTGGCAAATCCAGCAACATAAAATTCGATCAGGATTACAACATAGATGTATCAAAACTAGCTAACGGAATTTACTTTATACACCTAATATTTGAAAATAAGACTTATCCACTGAAATTCATAAAGATTTGAAATTAAAACGATTTGCCAATAAGAGTAACCGTTGTACAACTCTCTGAAAAAACCTGAATACTAAAATATAACTTTTACTATTTTATTTTGGATATGTAAACATTAATTATTCAAATCAAGTTTAGTGGTACAAATCCCACCACTTCGCCAAGCGCCAAAACATTGTAAAAATATTTGACATCACAGCAGAAGGCAAAAAGAAAAATTTCATTAAAGTTTTACCTTGCAGCATTAAACATTTTATCAAGGGTATAAATGATCAACAGACTTTTGTTCAGAGAAAAAAATTTACAATCACCGGCTGCACAGAATGCCGACTTTGTTGAACTTTTTTTCGATCTCGTTTTTGTATATGCCATCACAAATATAACTGCCGCCACTGCACATCATTTTGATGTTAAACATGTAATGCAGTCGGTACTTACCTTTTGGTTAATTTGGTGGGGATGGACACAGTTTACGTGGGCGCTAAATGCTGCAAATACCAAAATACCCGGCATACGCTTGGTGATGCTTGCAGCAACTGCTGTTGCATTTGTAATGGCATCATCTGCCGGCCAATCTTTTTCTGAAGGGGTACTTTGGTTTGCCTTGCCTTATATTATTATACGAGCCATAGGCCTTTTGCTTTATATCAGAGTAAGCTCATCATTGGCAGAACACCACGCAGCTGTAATAAGTTTTGCCATACCTTCTGTGCTTGGTTTGACCGCTGTTTTAGTGGGGGCACTGGTAAATCCTGAATCAAGAGCCATGTGGTGGCTTGCTATCATTCTTTTGGATATGGTGGCCGCTTATATTGGTGGTCGTGCCGAAGGCTGGAACCTGCATCCCTCCCATTTTGCAGAGCGCCATGGTCTTATTGTAATCATAGCTCTTGGAGAATCATTGATCGTTTCGGCCAGTGCTGTAAGTGCATTAGAATTGAGTGCACCTGTTCTATTATCGGGCGGCCTGGCAGTGCTCATTACTTGCTTACTGTGGTGGAGTTATTTTGGTTGGATATTTGGCCATATGGAAGAACATTTGGCAGAAAAATCAGGATCAAAGCAAGCCAGCGTAGCAAGAGACGTGTATAGCCTTATGCATTTTCCACTCATATGCGGTATCATAGGAATTTCAGTTGGCTTTGAGCATATCCTGCAATTCCCAAACGACTTACTTGCTAAACCAACGGCCTACGCCTTCTGCGGTGGATATGTTTTATTTATTGGTTTCTCTGCTCTTTCGGTTTGGAGAAGCAGTAAAGAAGTATTGCTTTCGCGGCTGATCATTTTAGTTTTAACAATTGCAGCTGTTCCACTCACAGTGGGCAAACCATCTTACGGCATTCTGGGTATCATTGCCATCAGTCTTTTAGTTTTAACGCTAATCGAATGGAAAAAAATAAAAGGGACACACGCATAAAGTGTTTGAAATGACCCTGATAAACAGCAATGAGGCAGCTGTTATTGCTTTTGATCAACTCATCGTGCATTGGCTCGGACACGGCAAAGGATAATGGGGTATGTTCTTAAATAGATTAGTGCTGAACTTTATACTTCCCTTTGCTCTTGCGAATGCGCACAGCTACAACTTTGTATTCGGGACATAAAGCCTGCGAATCGTGAACGGAAGAAGTTATGTTGTTCAACATAATTTCAGGAAAATGGAAAGTGCTGCTGAGTATGCCCGGTTTCACTTCATCACTAATCTTGGCTTTTACATCCACTTTACCGTGCGCACTTTCAACACAAACCATATCGCCATTTTCAATATGATGCTTTTGAGCATCGTCTTGATGTATCAATAAATAATCTTCCTTCAGTATATCGGCATTGCGCGTTCTGCGCGTCATTGTCCCCGAGTTGTAGTGCTCCAATTCTCTATTAGTTGTAATAATGTATGGAAAGTCTTTTTGATTTTCGATCAGCTCTTTGCTTTCCTCCCAATCGAAATAATGAAACTTGCCTTTGCCTCTTTTAAAAGTTTCTCCGTGCAAAATTTCTGTTCCTTTACCATCCTCTGCCACCGGCCATTGCTTACCGTT